>OERP01000137.1_pt1 | contig 17127 bp, 16 predicted proteins | sample 1540031 | NCBI WGS metagenome assembly OERP01 (sample SAMEA3891882, study PRJEB23780) | metagenome | biome: terrestrial biome; feature: animal house; material: Caecal content | place: Italy | collected 2015-05-05 | reverse complement strand
GCATAAAGTATGAGTTGAGATTTGAGAAAGGAGAGGGTTGAAAGCACAACTTTCAACCCTCTTGTCACAAATAAAGGAGAATGTAATGGAAAAGAAAGTATTGGCATTTGACTTTGGCGCTTCAGGCGGCCGGGCGATGTGCGGGACTTTTGACGGTGAGAAGATCACGATCGAGGAACTGCATCGTTTTTCCAACGATCCGGTGGAACTGAACGGCACCCTGTACTGGGACGTGCTCCGCCTGTTTTTCGAGATCAAGCAGGGCATCGTCAAGGCCAAGCTGGACGGCGGATTCGACGCCATCGGCATCGACACCTGGGCGGTGGATTTTGTGCTGCTGGACTGGGAGGGCCGGCTGCTGGGGGACGCGGTGGCCTACCGGGACAGCCGCACCCGGGGGATGGACGCCGTGGTGGAGCGGGCGATCCCGGCGGCGGAGCTGTATGCGCGCACCGGCATCCAGAAGCAGAGCTTCAACACCATCTATCAGCTGGCGGCCCTCCAGGCCGAACACCCGGAGCAACTGCCCCAGGCCGGCAGCCTGCTGATGATCCCAGACTATTTCAACTACCTGCTCACCGGGGTGCAAAAGCAGGAGTACACCAATGCCACCAGCACCGGCCTGGTCAACGCCAGGGACTGCCGCTGGGACCGGGACCTGCTGGACCGGCTGGGCCTGCCCTCCCGGCTGTTTGGGGAGCTGTCCATGCCGGGGACGGTGCTAGGTCCCCTGACGCCCGGCATAGCCGGGCAGGCAGGCTTTGAGGCCCAGGTGGTGCTGCCGGCCACCCACGACACCGGGTCGGCCTTTTTGGCGGTGCCCGCAAGGGACAGCCAGGCAGTGTACCTCTCCAGCGGCACCTGGTCTCTGCTGGGGGTGGAGCACCCCGCCCCCATCACCACCGAGGCCAGCCGGGCCCAGAACTTCACCAACGAGGGAGGGGCCTGGCGCCGCTACCGCTACCTGAAAAACATCATGGGCCTGTGGATGATCCAATCGGTGCGGCGGGAGCTGAACGGCGAAGGTTATGTGGCGGGCAAGGCCGCCGCGCCCTGGCAGCTGGATGTGGAGGCGGGGCAGAAGCAGTGGTCGTTCCCCGACCTGATCGCCGCGGCCGAGAGGGAAGCGGATTTCCCCTCGGTGGTGGATGGGAACGACAGCGCCTTCCTGGCGCCGGCCAGCATGATCGCCGCGGTGCAGGACGCCTGCGCCGCCAGCGGCCAGCCCCGGCCCGCCACGGTGGGGCAGCTGATGCAGTGCCTGTACCGCAGCCTGTCGGCCTGCTACCGGGACGCCATCCGCAGTCTGGAAGAGCTGACCGGCGTCCATTACACCAGCATCAACATCGTGGGGGGCGGCTGCCAGGATATGTACCTGAACCGGATGACCGCCTGGGCCACAGGGCTGCCGGTCTATGCAGGGCCGGTGGAAGGCACCGCCATCGGCAACCTGGCGGTGCAGATGATCGGCGCGGGGGAGCTGGCAGACCTGGCCGCCGCCCGCAGCTGCATCCGCAGGAGTTTTGACGTCCGTGAGATCCTGCCCTGAACAGCCGGACGGGCAGCGTGATAACAACCAAAAGGAGGAAGATCGCATGCAGTATACCGAAGCGCGAGAAAAGTACATGGCCTTGGGCGTGGACACCGAAGCCGCCATCGAGACCCTCAGACAGGTCCCTGTCAGCCTGCACTGCTGGCAGGGAGACGACGTCCGCGGGTTCGACGGCGACCCCTCCAAGCCCCTGACCGGCGGCATCCAGACCACCGGCAACTACCCCGGGCGGGCCCGCAACCCCCAGGAGCTGATGGCCGATCTGGACCAGGTGCTGGCCCTGATCCCCGGCCGGCCCAAGATGAACCTGCACGCCAGCTACGCCATTTTCAACCAGGACAACGGCGGCTGGGTGGACCGGGACAAGCTGGAGCCCAAACATTTTGAACCGTGGGTCCAGTTCTGCAGGGAGCGGGGGCTGGGCTGCGACTTCAACCCCACCTTCTTCTCCCACGACAAGTGCGACCCCCTGACCCTCACCAGCCCCCGCGAGGAGACTCGCCGCTTCTGGATCGAGCACGGCCGGGCCTGCATCCGGATCAGCCAGTATCTGGCCGAGCAGCTGAACGACGTGTGCGTCATGAACATCTGGACCGGCGACGGCTTCAAGGATGTGCCCGGCGACCGGATGGGCCCCCGGGAGCGCTACCGGGACTCCATCGACGCCATCCTGGCCCAGCCCTATGATTTCAGCAAGGTCAAGCCCTGCGTGGAGAGCAAGGTGTTTGGCATCGGGGTGGAGGCCTACACCGCGGGCAGCGGAGAGTTCAGCCTGCTGTACGCGGCCATGCACAAGGATAAGTGCATCCCTTTGATGGACAACGGCCACTACCACCCCACCGAGATGGTCAGCGACAAGATCCCCGCCCTGCTGACCTTCTTTGACGAGATCGCCCTCCACGTCACCCGGCCCATCCGCTGGGATTCCGACCATGTGGTGCTGTTTGACGACGAGACCCGGGAGATCGCCCGGGAGATCGTGCGCTGCGGCGGCCTGGACGGCCGGGTGCACATCGCCCTGGACTACTTCGACGCTTCCATCAACCGCATCTCGGCCTGGGTGACCGGCTACCGCAACCTGCAGAAGGCCCTGCTGTTTGCCCTGCTGCAGCCCAATGCCCTGCTCAAGCGGCTGCAGGACGAGGGGGACTTCACCCGGTTGATGGTGGAGCAGGAGCAGCTCAAGACCATGCCTCTGGGCGAGGTGTGGGACGAGTACTGCCGCCGCTGCGGCAAGCCGGTGGACGGGGAATGGTTCCCCCGGGTGCTGGAATACGAAAAGAATGTGCTGAGCAAAAGAGGTTGAGACGATGAAAGACATCCTGACTGCCCCCTTTGTGGAGGAAATGAAACAGACCACCGCCAACATGTACCGCCTGGGCTGGGACGAGCGCAACGGCGGCAACATCAGCTACCTGCTGCGGGAAGAAGAGGTGGCGGAGTATCTGGACACCGGCAAGGTGCTGCGCACCATCCCCACCGGCTTTGACGCCAACCCCCTGACCGGCCAATACTTCATCGTCACCGGCACCGGCAAATACTTCAAAAATGTGGAGAAGGACCCCGAGACCAACCTCGGGATCATCCGCATCGCCGCCGACGGCACCACCGCCGAACTGCTGTGGGGCTACAAGGACGGCGGCCGGTTCACCAGCGAGCTGCCCGCCCATCTGATGAGCCATATGGCCCGGCTGGAGGTGGACCCCGAGAACCGTGTGGTGATGCACAGCCACCCCACCTATACCCTGGCCATGAACTACGTCCACGAACTGGACGAGAAAAAGCTCACCCATACCCTGTGGGAGATGTGCACCGAGTGCATCGTGGTGTTCCCCGACGGGGTGGGGGTGCTGCCCTGGATGCTGTGCGGCACCAACTCCATCGGCGAGGCCACGGCCGCCAAGATGAAGGAGTTCCGGCTGGTGATCTGGGGCATGCACGGCATCTACGGCGCGGGCAAGACCCTGGACGAGACCTTTGGCCTGATCGAGACGGTGGAAAAGGCCGCCCAGATCTACATGCTCACGGCCCACCTGCCCCGGGTGAACACCATCCGGGACAGCGAGATGCAGCAGCTGGCCGAGTTCTTTGGGGTCAACTACCGCAAGGACTTTCTGGACCTGTAAGGCGCGCCGGCGGGCGTCCCGGACTGAAACGGTCCCGGGTTCCTTTTTGGCCAAAAGTGTGCTATGATAAAACCAGACAAAGCGGCGCCGGGGCGTCCCGGCCTGCCGGAAAAAATGAAAAGGAGCGTAATCATTATGGCTGACCGCATTGTTCTGAACAGCATTTCCTACCATGGGCACGGCGCGATCGAGAACATCGTCCCCGAGCTGACCGCCCGGGGCTACACCAGGGCCTTCGTCTGCTCGGACCCCGACCTGGTCAAGTTCGGCGTCACCGGCAAAGTGACCGCCCTGATGGACGCGGCGGGCTTCCCCTACAGCGTTTACAGCGAGATCAAGCCCAACCCCACCATCCAGAACGTCCAGGACGGCGTGGCCGCTTTCCAGGCGGCCGGCACCGACTGCATCGTGGCCATTGGCGGCGGCTCCGCCATGGACACCGCCAAGGCCATCGGCATCATCATCAATAACCCCGAGTTTGCCGATGTGCGCAGCCTGGAGGGCGTGGCCCCCACCAAAAAGCACGCGGTGTTCACCATCGCCGTGCCCACCACCGCCGGCACGGCCGCCGAGGTCACCATCAACTACGTCATCACCGACGTGGAGAAGAAGCGCAAGTTCGTCTGCGTGGACACCAACGACATCCCCGAGATCGCCGTGGTGGACCCCGATATGATGGCCTCCATGCCCAAGGGCCTGACCGCCGCCACCGGCATGGACGCCCTGACCCATGCCATTGAGGGCTACATCACCAAGGGCCACTGCACCATCAGCGATATGTTCCACCTGGAGGCCATCCGGCTCATCAGCCGCAGCCTGCGCGGCGCTGTCCAGAACACCCCCGAAGGCCGCGAGGGCATGGCCCTGGGCCAGTACATCGCGGGCATGGGCTTCTCCAATGTGGGCCTGGGCATCGTGCACAGCATGGCCCACGGCCTGTCGGCCCTGTACGACACCCCCCACGGCGTGGCCTGCGCCATCCTGCTGCCGGTGGGCCTGGAGTACAATAAGGGTGTCGCGGGCCAGCGCTACCGCGCCATCGGCGAGGCCATGGGCGTGATGGACATCGCCCGCATGACCGACGCCGAGGCCGCCGACGCCACCATCGCCGCCGTCAAGCAGCTGTCGGCCGACGTGGGCATCCCCGCCAACCTCGCGGGCATCCTCAAGGAGGAGGACATCCCCTTCCTGGCCGAAAGCGCTTACGCCGACGCCTGCCGTCCCGGCAACCCCCGCGACACCAGCGTGGAGGAGATCGTCGAGCTGTACCGCAGCCAGCTGTAAGCCTGCCCGCTTCGTTCCCTGAAGAACAGCCGCCCTGCAGGGCGGCGGACCGCTGAAAAGAGGGCGCACCCATCGTCGGGGTGCGCCCTCACCGGCGTGTCCAAAACAGCAAAACGGCCCTGTGACGTCCTTGCGCCACGGGGCCGTTTTTGCTGGCAAGAGCCTTTGCCTGTGCGGTCAGAGGCTGTCCAGGTCGTCCGAGGCATCGTAGCTCTCGGTGCGGTAGCCGCTCTTGGCGGCAGCGGCGGACAGCATCTGCAGCAGCTGGCGGAACTGCTCGGCGTAGGGGCCGTCGTAGTCCTCGTCGGCTTCGCAGTTCACCGGGCCGCGAGCGCGGATGGCGGCTAGCTGGCCGTTATCTTCCCGCTCGTAGTCCACGATCCAGCCGTAGATGGACTCATCGGTCACGGAAAAGGAATAGATCTGCGGCATGAAAGGGGTCCAGCAGGCGGTGCAGTAGAGGGTGCGCCCGTCCTCCTGTCCGACCAGCTCGGCCACAAAGGTGTCGATCTGGCAGGGGTTCAGCTCCACGTCCTCGTGGTCGCCCATGTCGGTGTCGCAGCGGCGGTTCAGTTCAGTCCACATAGTTTTTTGCTCCTTGTGTTTATGCGCGCCCTGGTATGGGGCCGCGCGGGGTTAAAAAGTGATGCGCATCTGGTACCAGGTCACGTCCCCATGGGTGGATTGGGACACGCCCTCGCTGACAAAGCCGAATTTGGCGTAATAGTGGACCAGCCGGTCTTTGCAGGTCAGAACGAGCCCTTTGCGGCCCTGGATCCTGGCCTCGGCGATGACGTGTTCCAGCAGGCGGGCGGCGCAGCCCTGGCGGCGGTAGGCGGGCAGGGTGTCCACCCCGAAGATCATCTGCCAGGCGCCGGATTCACGGTGAAGGGCGGGGTCGTCGTACATCTCGTCGGCCAGGTCGGGGGCGTCGGTGCACATCCCGTTGACAAAGCCGACGATCTGGTCTCCCTCCTCCAAAAGCCAGAAGTGGCCGGGGTAGGCATCCAGGCGTCCGGCCAGGCTGGCCCGGCCGGCGGCCTCGGCCGGGGGGAAGCAGGCCGCCTCGATGGCGGCCACGGCTTCCAGGTCGGCGGGGGTAGCGGTGCGAATTTTCATAGACGTCCTCCTCAATCCTGCAGCATGATCTTGACGATCTCCTTGTCGGTCTCCCGCATCCCTTCGCGGCCCAGCTGGCTGACGTTGCGGATGGTGTTCTCGACGCCCTTGGTGACGATGCCGTCCCCGGCGCGGAACTGCTGGCCGTTCAGGTACATATGGTAGCCCATGATGCCGGCCTCCACGCTGGAGGCGATCTTGGCGGCGCAGCTGGGCTTGGCCCCGTCGCAGATGATGCCCGAGACGATGGCCAGCGAGTTGACCAGGGTGTGGGCGATGGCCTCGTAGTCCGCCCCCTGCAGGTAGGCGATGCCGCAGCCGGCGGCGCACCCGGCGCTGACCGCGCCGCAGTAGGCGGACAGCCGGCCGATGCCGCTCTTTTCGTGGATGGCGATGAGGTTGGACACCGCCAGGGCCCGGTACAGCCGGTCCTTGGGGACGGCCAGGGCCTTGGCGTACTCGATCACCGGCACCGACACTGTGATGCCCTGGTTGCCGCTGCCCGAGTTGATGACCACCGGCAGCTCGCAGCCGCTCATCCGGGCGTCGGAACCGGCGGCCGCTTTGGCAATGGCCCGGTTGCGGACGTCGCCGCCGTAGAATTTGAGCATGGTGGAGCCGATGTTGGCCCCGTAGTCCCCCAGCAGGCCCTCCTCCGAGATCAGGGTGTTGTACTGGATCTGGGTGTCCAGCACCGGGCGGATGTCGGCCAGGTCGCAGGTGTCGGCAAAGTCCAGGATGTCCGCGATGGTCAGCAGGTCCCGGCCGGCCAGGCCGTCCTCGGTGGGGGCGTTGCCCTCGTGGCCGCAGGCGGCCGCGTTCGCCTCGACGGGGACGTCCAGCAGGACCTGGCCGTTCTTTTCGATGTGGACGATGTTGGTGTGGTACTGGGCGATGCGGACGGCGGCGGTCTCCTCCCCGGCGGCCAGCCGGACGGTGATGTCGAAGATCTGGCCGTAGTCCACCGCCTCCACCTGGATGGGGGTGCTTTCCAGGAAGCGGCGCATCTCCGCTTTCTGCTCTTCGGTCACTTCGGAGATCACCTCCAGGGCGCGGCCCGCCTGGCCGCCCACGATGCCGGCGGCCGCCGCGGCCTCGATCCCCTTCATCCCGCCGGTGTTGGGCACGATGACGCTCTTGACGTTCTTGATGATGTTGTTGCTGACCCCCAGCCAGACCTGGCCGGGCAGTCTGCCCAGCACCTCCCGGGCCTTGGCCGCCGCGTAGGCGATGGCGATGGGCTCGGTGCAGCCCATGGCGGGGATCAGCTCTTCGTGCAGAATACGCACATATGCCTGATACACTTTGCTGTTCCGTTCCATGTTTCAGTTCCCTTTCTGTTTGCGTTCCAAAATGTCGATCATGGTCTTTTCGGTGCCCACCATGCCCGGGGAGGCGATCAGGCCCATGTTGCGCATGGTCTGTTCCGGGGTGGGGCCGTTGATGCCGTGGACCGGGTCGATCGCAACGCCCCGCATGGCCATGGACACCGACCGGTAGGCGGCGTCCACCGCCACCACCCCTTTCATGGTGCAGCCCTGGTTGCCGCCGTCGCAGATCATGCCGGTGATGCTGCTGGCCATATTGCGGATGGTGCGGGCCATGGCGTCTTCGCCGCCGTCCCGCAGCAGGACCAGGCCGCAGGCCATGCCGGTGCCCGCCGCGATGGCACAGCCGCAGAAAGCCGACAGCTTGCCCGAATACTCCTTGATGTACATGCAGACCAGATCGCTCAAAGCGGCGGCGCGCAGCAGCTTTTCTTCCGGGTAACCCTGCACCCGATAGGCAGCGTAGAGGGGCATGGTGGCGATGATCCCGTGGGCCCCCGACCCGGTGATGCTCATGGCCGGCTGGGGCAGGCCCAGGACCCGGGCTTCGATGGCTCCGTTGCAGAGCAGCGAGGCTGTGGCCCGCTCGTCCCGGGAGATGAGCTGGCCGCCGTTTTCGGCCAGCAGATAGCGGGCGCAGGTGGTGCGGGGGCTGGACAGCCCCGCCTGGCAGAGGGCCAGATTCATCTCGAAGGCGCGCCGGATAAAAGCGAGCTCTTCGGCCGGGACGGTGAGGGCGTACTCCCGCAGCTGGGCCAGGGTGTAGCGGTGGATCAGAGGCGTGGCTTCGCCGGTATCCTCCGGGCTGCCGGCCAGGCCGGGCTCTTCCCAAACGGTGCGGCCGTTCTCGGTGATGCGGACGATGTGGGTGTGGGCGTCCTGAATGGTGACGGACGCCTCCCCTTCCCCGGTCTCCACCGTGGCCTGGATGAAGATGCGGCTGCTGATCCCGGCCACTTCCACCTGGACCATGCCGGCAGCGACCATCTCTTTGGCCTGGCGGGCCTGTTCCGGTGTGACGCCGTCCAGGCATTCCAGGCCCTTGTCCGGGTCTGCGCCCACCGCGCCCAGGGCGGCGGCGTGGGCGTTGCCCACCTCGCTGCTGCCCGGTATGCCGCAGGTGAAGGCATTTTTGAACATGCCGCTGTTCAGCCGCAGGACGATCCGGCGCACCGGCCCGTGGGTATGCCGCCGGGCCTCGGCCACGGCAAAGGCGATGGCTCCCGGCTCGGTGACGCCCAGGGCGGGCTTCATATCCTGGCGGATCAGCTCGGTCAATTCGTGCATGGGCACGCTCCTTTCTAGCCCCCTCTTCACAAGAGGACCCCGGCGCGGCGGGCGCCGGCCGGGGTCAACCAAGGGAAATAAGGAAGGCGTATGATGGGTTTATCCCAGGATGTCGTTCAGGTCCAGGGTCAGGGTCCCGTCCTCCCGCTCAAAGCAGGGGACGCCCAGCCGCCGGGTGCCGCGGATCTCCGCGTAGAGGGGGCTGCTCTCCCGGATCTGCAGGTAGTCCTGCAGGGCCGCGTGGCAGGAGAGAATGTCTTTGAATTCCACCTCCGCGCCTGCGCCGGCCAGCCGGTTCAGGGCATAGAGGGTGTCGGGGCAGAGATGGCTGCCGATGACGGTCACTTTCATGTTTTACACCTCCGCAATGGCTTCGATCTCGCACAGGACGCCCTTGGGCAGAGCCTTGACGGCCACGCAGCTGCGGGCGGGCTTGCCGGTGAAGTAGCCTGCATAGACCTCGTTGAAGGCGGCAAAGTCACCCATGTCGGCCAGGAAGCAGGTGGTCTTGATGACCCGGGTCAGGTCGGAGCCGGCGGCCTCCAGGATAGCCTTGACGTTCTCGCAGCTCTGGCGTGCCTGGGCGGCGATCCCCTCGGGGACGCTGCCGTCGGCGGGGCTGGCGGGGATCTGGCCGCTGGTGTAGACGATGCCGTTCACAACGTAGCCCTGCACATAGGGGCCGATGGCGCCGGGGGCGTTTTTGGTGTCGATCAGTTTCATAACAATGCTCCTTTTCTATCTGCAAAAATGACGTGGAGGGGTTCAGCGGGCCTGCTTGCGGGCGCTGGCCTTGACCAGCCAGTCCTTGCCTTCCACCAGGCGGGTGACCATCATGGAGGCGATGGTGTCGCCGGAGGAGTTCAGGCAGGTGGCGGCGGGGTCAAAGATGAAGCCCAGGGTGGCAATGATGGGGAACGCCTCGGCCGGGAAATTGAACATGCTGACGATCAGCATCTCGCCCACCAGACCGCCGCCTGGCGCGCCGGACAGGACGAAGGCCGACAGGATCGCCACCACAATAGACATGGCATAGGTGCCGACACCCGAGAAATCCATCCCGAAGATGCCGTACAGGAACGCGATCTTGACGATGGAGGACAGGACCGAGCCGTCCATGTGCATGGTGCAGCCCATGGGCAGCACCAGGTCGCTGACGTCCTTGGGGACGCCGATGGCGTCGCAGGCTTCCTTGTTGACGGGGATGGTGGCGGCGGAGGACTGGGTGGCGAATGCGGTGATGGCCGGCGGGAAGATGTGCTTGATCATGGTGGTCACGCCCAGCTTGCCGGCGGCCAGGAAGGCGTACAGGGGGAAGAAGATGACGGCGTAGAGCAGGCACAGGGGGTAGTAGACCAGCATGGACCGGCCGTAGTCGCCGATGATCTCGGGGCCGTAGGTGGCCACCAGGTTGGCAAAGTAGGCGCCCAGGCCCAGAGGGGCGATGGTCATGATCACGCCGACGAACTTCATGATGATGTCGTTCAGGTTGATGAGCAGCTTGCCCACAGGGGTCTCGTCGCCGCCGCAGGCCGACACACAGAAGCCGATGAGGATGGCAAAGATGATGAGGGGCAGCATGTTGGACTTATCCCACAGGTCCGAGAAGTCGGACACGGTCAGGGAGCTGACGATCAGCTCGGCGGCGGTCTTGGCCTCGCCCACCTCGGTGCTGGTCATCTCGATGGAGGTGCCGGCGGAGGGGCTGAACAGGTTGACCCAGATCAGGACGCAGGCGGCTGCGATCAGGCCGGTGAAGATGAAGGTGCCGATGGTGCCGCCCAAAATGCGGCCCAGACGCTTCATGTTGGCCATGCTGCCCACGGCGGAGGCGATGGAAACAAACACCAGGGGCACCACGATGGTGAACAGCAGGTTCAGGAAAATATCGCCCACGGGTTTGATCGTGGTGCCCACGCCGGGGGCAAAGGCGCCGATCAGCGCGCCCACGATGATGCCGCCCAGGATTAGGATCAGGTTGCCGTACTGCTGCCAGAAGGTCTTTTGCTTGATGATGTTAGACGATGTCGACATGGTTCCGTTCCTCCCTTTCTGTCACAGGGCGTCCACGGCGGCTTTCAGCTGCGCCATGGCTTTTTCCAGCGTGGCGCGGGGGCAGGCCACGTTCAGGCGCATATAGCCGCTCAGGCTGCGGCCAAAGGTGTAGCCTTCGTTCAGGCCCAGCTTGGCTTTGTGGATGAAGAAATCCCGCAGTTCTTCGTTGGTCATGTGCAGGTCCCGGCAGTCCAGCCACATCAGGTAGGTGGCGTCGGGGCGGTTGGGCTTGATCTGGGGGATGTTCCGGGCGCAGTAGTCGCAGACGTAGTCAAAGTTGCCGGAGATATACGCCAGCAGCTGCTCCAGCCACTCCTCCCCTTCCCGGTAGGCGGCTTCCATGGCCACCGAGCTGAAGGCGTTGTTGCGGTGGATGTCCATGCCGCCCCAGAACTTGTCAAAGACGGCCTTCATCTCCGCGTTGGGGAAGATGGTGGTGCTGGCCTGCAGGCCGGCCAGGTTGAAGGTCTTGGTGGCCGAGACGCAGGTGATGATGTGGCTGGCGATCTCGGGCGAAAGGGAGGCGGTGACGGTGTGGTGCTTGCCGTGGAAGATCAGGTCGGAGTGGATCTCGTCCGACACCAGCAGGGTGCCGTTTTCGATGCAGATCTCGGCCATCCGGCGCAGGTCGGCGGGGTCCCAGACGATGCCCAGGGGATTGTGGGGGTTGCACAGCAGGAAGATGCTGCACTCTTTGGCCTTGGCGGCAAAGTCGTCGAAATCAATGTGCCAATGGCCGTTTTCCTCCACCAGCTGGTTTTCCACCACGGTGCGGTCCCACGCTTCCACCACGTCGTAGAACTCGGAATAGACCGGCGTCTGGATCAGGATCTTGTCCCCGTCCTTGCTGAACAGCTTGACGATGGCCGACAGGCTGGGCACCACGCCCAGGCTCCAGCTCATGAGGGCGGTGTCGGGCTTCCAGCCGTTGCGCTTGACCTCCCATTCCTGCACGGCCTCAAAGTAGCTGGCCGGGCGGGAGGTGTAGCCCCAGATGCCCTCCTCGGCTTTGGCCTTGCAGGCGTCGATGATGGGCTGGGCGGTGCGGAAGTCCATATCCGCCACCCACAGGGGGATGACGTCGGCGGTGCCGAACTTTTTGACCCGCTCGTCGTATTTGGATGAACGGTTGTGGCTGCGGTCGATGACCTCATCAAAATTGTACTTCATACGAGACTCCTTTGTTTGGGGTGGACGTTGGGACAGGCGCTGCCGGCTGCTGCCGGGGTGTCCTTTGCTGTGGTTCTACTATACCCAAATCCGGGCCGGTTGTCCAATGGGGCGAAATTTAGCCGGAGGAAACATTTTGGCGCGGAAGTTTCCTCAAAGTGGAATCCGCCCTTGTTTTCCAAGCACAAATCCCGTATAATGAAAAAAAGCCCGAAAACCAATTTTTTGTGTATTTATTGGAAACTGCACAGTTTGCACAAACGAAAGGAATAGTTTTTGTGGATATATCACATGAAACCGGCGACCGCATCCGGTATTACCGCAAAAAGAAGCAGATGACCATCGACCAGCTGGCCGCGGCCATCTGCAAGAGCAAGTCCTGCGTCTCCAAATACGAGAACGGACAGATCGCCGTGGACCTGCCCACCCTCTACGATATTGCCGCCGCGCTGGAAGTGCGGGTGACCCAGCTGCTCTATCTGCCGCCCGACCAGACCCCCGGCGTGCCCAGCGGAGCGGTGCCCGCCTTTTTCGCAGGGCTGGACCGCTTTTACGGCTATTATTACGACGGGCGGAGCAACCGCATCGTGCGCTGTGTCGGCGATATTCTGGAGGAGGCCGAGCCCGGCTCCTTCCATGTCCATATGTACATGAACGTGGACGATTACAGCCACTATCACCTGTGCGAAAACGTCTACGACGGGCGGCTGACCCACTTTGACACCCTGAGCCTGCTGGTGATGCAGAACCAGCACATGGAGATGGACCACTACCAGGTGGGCATCCCCAGCCCGTTCATGAACGCCCCGGTCAAGTGGGGGCTGGCCTTTGGGATCTCCAGCCGCCCCCTGATGCCCACCTCCACCAAGGTGCTGTTTGCCAAAAGCCCCCAGAAGGAAACGCCGGAGTTTGAAAAAAGCCTGCGGCTGTCCAGGGAGGACATCCGGCTGATGAAGCTGTACAATATGCTGACCATCCTGTAAAGGCGGCACAGCACACGGGAGGGACAACGCAAATGTATCTCAAAATCGCGCTGTGCGACGATTCCCAGGCCGACCGGGCGTATCTGTCGGGCCTGGCGGAACAGTGGGCGGCCCGGGCCGGGCATCAGGTCCGGGTGACCTGCTTTGAGTCGGCCGAGCAGTTCCTGTTTGAATACGCCGAAAAAAACGATTACGACATCCTTCTGCTGGATGTGGAGATGGGAGCCATGGACGGGGTCACCATGGCCAAAAAGCTGCGGGCGGAAAACGACCTGATCCAGATCATCTTCATCACCGGCTACAGCGACTACATTGCCGAAGGGTATGAGGTGGCCGCCCTCCATTACCTGATGAAGCCGGTGGGGGCGGAAAAGCTGTTCGCCGTGCTGGACCGCGCCGCCGAAAAGACCGCCAAAAACGAAAAAGCCCTCTATTTCGAGACCGGCGGCGAGATGGTGCGGGTGCCGGTGTACCAGATCCGCTATGCCGAAGTGGCGGGCAACTATGTGACCCTGCACGCCCTGGCCGACCTGACCGTCAAGATGACGCTGGGCGACCTGGAGAAGGAACTGGACGAACGGTTCTACCGGGTGGGACGGTCGGTGGTGGTCAACCTGACCCAGATCGCCCGGGTGACCAAAAGCGAGATACGCCTTTTGGACGGCGCGTCCATCCATCTGCCCCGGGGCGCCTACGAGGGGGTCAACCGGGCCATCATCCAGATGAGGTAAGTGCAAATGAAGCTGTTTTCCAAATGGATCGACCGGCGGCTGGCCTCCTACCAGCGGGAGCTGATCGAGACCCACTACCGGGAAGTGGACAATATGTACCGGCAGATCCGGGGCTGGCGGCACGACTACCGCAACCACATCCAGACCATGAAGGCCTATGCCGCCGCCGGCGACTGGGAGGCCATCCGGACCTATCTTGACCTGCTGGACGAGGACCTGACCACGGTGGACACCGTCATCAAGACCGGCAACGCCATGACCGACGCCATCCTCAACTCCAAAATTTCGCTGGCCAAATCGAAGGGCATCCGGGTGACGGCGGACGCCCATATCCCGGTCAAGCTCAAGACCAGCGAGATCGACCTGTGCTGCATCATCGGCAACCTGTTCGACAACGCCATCGACGCCAGTATGCAGCTGCCCGAATCCCAGCGGCTGATCCGGGTCTACATGGACATGAAGAGCACCCAGCTCTACATCTCCTTCACCAACTTTACCGCCGGCAAAAAGCTGCGGAAGACGGGCGGCATCTTTCCCACCACCAAGGGGGAGGGGCACGGCTTCGGCCTGGTGCGGATCGACGCCATCGTGGAGCGGCTGGACGGCTACATCAGCCGCAACAGCGAGGACGGCGCATTCACCACCGAGATCCTGCTGCCGCAGGTTTGACCTGCAATTCGTCCCCCCAAAACGGCGTTTCGTCCCCAGAATGTTCCGGGGGCGCTTTTTTGTGCTACAATACCCCCGAAATGAGGTGAACCGCTTATGAATCCAAAACCAAAATACAGCGTCTGGCAGAACCTGCGGTTCATGCTGGCGCTGGCCTGGCACAAGGGCAAGGACGTTCTGGCCCTGTGCGTCCTGTTCGCGGCGCTGTCCCTGGGCATCAACCTGGCCCAGCTGTTCATCGCGCCGGTCGTCCTGGCCCAGGTGGAGGCCCATGCTCCCCTGCCCCGGCTGCTGTGGACCATCGGAGGCTTTGCCCTGGCGCTGATCCTCCTGAACGGCCTGCTCGGCTATGTGGACCAGAACACCATGTTCGGCCGGGTGCGGCTTCGCATCTCGATCATCAATGATCTGAACGAAAAAGCCTGTACCACCTCCTACCCCAACACCCGCGACCCGAAGGCCCTCAAACTGTTCGAGACAGCGCAGGACGCCACCCGGAGCAACTCCCGGCCGGCGGAGCACATTTGGACGACCCTGACCGGTCTCCTGCTCAATCTGGCGGGTTTTGCTGTCTACCTGACCCTTTTGTCCGGGCTGGACCTGGGGCTGATCGGCGTGGTGGCCGTCACCACCGCGGCAGGCTTCTTTATCGGTCAGCGGATCAATGCGTGGGGATACCGCCACCGCGAAGAAGAATCCTCTTACCAGAAAAAGATCCACTACATCGCCCAAAAGACCGAGTCCATCCAACTGGCCAAAGATATCCGCATCTTTGGGCTTGGCCCCTGGCTCTCGGATATCTACGAGAGAACCCTCCGGCTTTACGACGCCTTCATCAACCGGCGGGAGCGGATCTACACCGGCGCCTGCGCGGTGGATGCTCTGCTCAGCCTGGCCCGCAACGGTATCGCCTACGCCTACTTGATCTGGCTTACCCTGACCGAAGGACTGCCCGCCAGCCAGTTCCTGCTCTATTTTTCGGCCTTCACCGGCTTTTCCACCTGGGTGACGGGCATTCTGCAGGAGTGCTCGACCCTCCACAAGGAGAGCCTTGACCTTTCCACCATCCAGGAATATCTGCATCTGCCCGAGCCATTCCATTTTGCGGACGGCGCTCCCGTTCCCCCGGCGGACCGGTACGAGCTGCGGCTGGACCACGTCACCTTCCGCTACCCCGGCACGGAAAAGCCCGTCCTGCAAAACCTGAGCCTGACCCTCCGCCCCGGCGAAAAGATCGCCGTCGTGGGCCTGAACGGCGCGGGCAAGACCACCCTGGTCAAGCTGCTGTGCGGCTTCTACGACCCCGACGAGGGCAGGGTTCTTTTGAATGGGCAGGACATCCGGCAATTCGACCGCCGGGCTTATTACCGGCTGTTCTCCACCGTCTTTCAGGAGAGTTCCGAGCTGGACATCACCGTTGCCCAGACAGTGGCCCAGAGGGTGGACGGCATCGACATGGACAAAGTGAAAGCCTGCGTTGCCAAGGCGGGCCTGGCCGAAAAGATCGCTTCCCTGCCCCAGGGCTATGACACCCACCTGGGCAAGCAGGTCTATCTGGACGGCGTAGAGCTGTCGGGCGGGCAGACCCAGCGGCTGATGCTCGCCCGCGCCCTGTATAAAGACGGCGCGTTCCTGGTGCTGGACGAGCCCACCGCCGCCCTTGACCCCATCGCCGAGAGCGATATCTACCAGAAATACAACGAAATGACCGCGGGCAAATCCTCGGTATTCATCAGCCACCGGCTGGCCTCCACCCGCTTTTGCGACCGCATCCTCTTTATCAAGGACGGGGGCATCGCCGAGGAAGGCACTCACGAGGAACTTTTGCACAAGGGCGGCGCCTACGCCAAACTGTTTGAGGTGCAGGCCCGCTACTACCAGGAAGGGAGGGACCTGGATGACATCCAAATCGGATAAGATCACCATGCGCGAGACATTTCAAATCCATTGGCGCGCCTTCAAGGACGTGCGCCGCTACTGCCCCGGGGCCTTCGGGGTCAGCATCCTGTACGGGGCGGCCGCCGCCCTCAGCCCTTATGTAACGGTCTATCTGTCGGCCCGGATCATCAACGAGCTGGCCGGCGCACGCCGCCCCGGGGTGCTGTGGCCCCTGGCCGTGCTGGCTGTGGCCAGCGCCGCCGCCCTGACTTTTGTGACCGGCGCGCTGCTGCGCTGGAAAACAGCCAAGGAAGCCCAGTTCCTGGAGCGGAAAAACCGGGTGTTTGCCGACAAGATGATGTCGATGGACTTTGCCGACATCGACAAGACCGAGACCCACGACCTGCGCTCTCAAATTGCCCAGAGCGAGAACTGGGCCGGGTTCGGCTTCTACCGCTTCTGGGATCAGTTTGAAAAGGTGGCCCAAGGGCTGGCAGGCATTTTGGGCGCGGCGGTGCTCACCGTCAGCCTCTTTACCCTGCCGGTGCCCGCTTCTGCCGGGGCGTTCACCGTTTTGAACCGCCCCGCCTTCCTCGCTTTGCTGGTGCTGGCCCTGGCCTTCACCGCCGCGCTGGGCCCCCTGTGCGACAACCGCGCCATGGACCATCTGGCCCGCTGTGCCGAGAACTCCCGCTTCAGCAACCGGGTGTTTCATTGTTTTGGTTTCCTGGCCGATGACAAAGGCCGGGGCATGGACATCCGTATGTACGACCAGCAGAAGATCGCCCGCCATTACATGGAAACGGAAAGCGTCTTTAACGACCGCGCTTCTTCCCTGCCCCGCGCCTGCCGCGGCCCCATCGGTGTCTGGGCGGCGCTGGGCTCCTGCGCCAGCGCCATCCTCACCGGGCTGATCTATCTGTTTGTCTGCGTCAAGGCGTGGGC
>OERP01000132.1_pt1 | contig 17538 bp, 19 predicted proteins | sample 1540031 | NCBI WGS metagenome assembly OERP01 (sample SAMEA3891882, study PRJEB23780) | metagenome | biome: terrestrial biome; feature: animal house; material: Caecal content | place: Italy | collected 2015-05-05 | reverse complement strand
CCGGGCCTGCCGCCGGGCCCGGCGCTCCCTGTTCGTGAAACGCGCCCGGATACGCTGCCGCAGGTCGCGCAGATTGTCGAAATCCTCCTTGAAATAGATACCGATGCCGGTCTCCTGAAGGCCCTGGTTCTCGTCGAAGCGGTCGATGGTCTGCGTGAAGGCCTTCAGCTTGAGCGTCCCCGCCGGGTCGATCAGGTAGGTGATATAGGCTTCGCCCATGAAGTTGGACATGGAGCCGTTCACGGCCTGCTTGTTGTCGAGCAGGTAGTTGCCCTCGACTTCGACGAACAGCCGGTCGTTGATCAGGCTCTTCGAGATGCCGAAGTCCACTTCGTCGCTCGCCTGCTCCGACCTGGGCCGGTAGCCGATCCGGAAATCGTAGCCGAGCGACGAGAACCAACTGCTGACCATGTTCGAGAGGAACTCCATGCCCGTGGCGGCCGATACCGAACTGCCGATATTGGAGGAGGCCAGCGACGAGCTCTCGGCCATGAAGCTGTTGAACAGCAACAGGTAGGCGAACTGCGTATCGACCGTCTCGGGCGTCGAGAGGGCGTTGGCCACGACCGTCTGCGTCTCCGGATCGGACCCGGGCACGCGGACGTCGAAGCCGATGCTCGGATTCGAAAGCCGCTCCCCGAGGTGGATGACGCACTCGACGGGAACCGAGCGGCTGCCCCCGAGGTTGTCGGTCGTGCCTTGCAGAAGCGGCTGCAACGACGCCTTGAGCTTGTACACGGCGTCGATGTCCAGCAGGGCGTCCATCGGCGCTCCGGTCCACTGGATCGAGGAGCCGTTCTCGATGGTGAACCGCTTGCTGATGATATTTTGCAGCGAGAGCTGGAAGCTCCCTTCGGTCAGCGTGTAGTCGCCGTAGATTTCGAAGATGTTCGAACGGGGGTCGATCTGCAAGTTCAGCGTCCCCTCGCCGCGGGCCTTCAGCGTATTGCCCGCCAGCGTCAGCTCGACGTCCGCATTGGGCCGCACGTCGAGCGCCAGGGCGACGTTCATCCGGCCGGCGGCGGTCTGTTTCTGGCGGTGGCGGCGTTCGAAGGTCAGCTTGCGGCGCGCCACGGCGTCGAGCGTGTCCCTCCTCTCGGGCCGCTCGAAAACCACGAAATCGGCGTTGGCGATGTTCGACTTGCCCGACAGCGGCAGGAAGAAGTCCGAATCGTCGTCCGTCGAGGCCGTGATATCCATGTTCACCACCCCCTTGCGGCCCGTGATGCGGGCGTCGCCGGTGGCGTGGACCCGGCCGTAGAAAGTGTCGTTGTCGGCCTCGGTCGTATTGAGCACGAGCATCCGCTGCGGCGCCACGCGCACGTCGAAGGTGATGTTCGACAAGTGCGTCAGATCGAGGTCCAGATCGAACCGCCCGCGGTTGCCCTGCGCGTCGAAAACCGGAACGCCGGAGGCCCGGAAGCGGTTGTTGCGGACCGTCACCGTCGCCTCCGGCATCGTATAGGGAACCTGCGTGTAATCGACCGTCGTGCGGAGGTTCCGGACACGCACCTCGCCCCCGAGGTCGGCCTTCCGTCCCTCGCCCTGCAACACCAGATCGGCCGAAGCGCGCCCCGCCGTCGAGGAGATCACCCCCGAGAGCAGCGGGTCGAGCAGCGCCATGTCGAGGCTGTCGGCCGTCAGACGGGCGTAATAGCGCGCCCGGTCGGGCGCATAGAACCCCCGCACGAGCGTATCGCGCCGAAGACGGTCGGAGACGGTCACCCCCGCCCGATTGCGCGCGAAGTCCCAGCGCGAAGCGAGACGCAGCGGCGGCGCCGGAATGTCATTGACCCGCACGCTGTCGAAGAGGATGTCGGCCGTGATCTCGGCGCCGCGCAGCACCGATTTCATCGTCGCCGCGCCGTTCGTGCGCCCTTCGATCGCGTAGCCCATGCGTTCGGCGACCTGCGTGAAGGTCGAAAGGTCGAAGTTGCGCAGAGAGAGGGTCACCGAATCGGCGCGGCTGCGCGAAGCCACGCCGTCGATGAGCAGCTCCTGCTCGTCGTTCATCATGAAGAAGCGGTCGATCGACACGTGCGCCGTGTCGATGCGGATCCGGTGCGCGAAGATCTGCCACGTTTTCTCCCCCCGCGTGATGTGCGACGGAAGGATGCGCAGACCGATCACGCGGCCGAAGTCGCCCTCCTCGCTCAGAACGCCCGCGCGGACGCCGATCAGTCCCGAGACCTTGCGCACGGTGTCCGTGAAGCCCGTCGAAAGCTGTACGCGCCCCTGCTTCGCACCGCCCGTCACCGAGAGGTGCGGCAGGTGCAGCATCCCGGCGTAGAGGTCCTCGGCCGAGGCATAGACCGTGAGCGAATCGCCGCGGTTCGAAGCATTGACACTGAGGCGTGTGGCCAGCATCCGGCGGCGTTCGACGTATTCGGACGACGCCTTGAACGAGAGCCGGTCGCTCGCCGGGTTGAAGAGCAGTCGCAGCGACGTGCCGTCGGCGATCTGCAATCCCGCGGCCACGGCGTCGGCCACGGGGTTGATATTGCGTATATCGACCGAGAGCAGCGAGAAGTCGTCGGGCGCGGCGGCCACGGCTCCCGGAGTTTCCTCATCGGACGCCCCGCCGCGCAGCACGGGCAAGTAGCGGCGCGCGCTGCGGCGCAGGTACTCGAAGACGGTGCGGTAGCTGGTCCGCGAACGGAACGTGACGTCGGCGAAATCCGAACGCAGCTCGACGAACTTGCCTGCGTCGGAGTTCTCGCCCGTCACCGTGACGTTCGAGGCCTGTATCTCCTTGTCGTTGTAGCGGTAGCGGGCGTCGGAGATCCGGATGCGCCCGTTCAGGTCGTCGAGCGACCGCCCGCCGGCCTTGGCCACGATACGGGCCGAGAGCTGCGAGACGGAGTCGCGGCGGTTGATCCGGAGCCGCGCCAGGTCGGCGTGGTGCAGATGCATCGTGAAGTCGTAACGCGGAACCGAATCGTTGAGGTCCACCAGCCCGAAAAAGTCGAAATCGAGGTTGGGATCGCGGGCCGTGATGCGGCCGTCGAACTCGCGGTTGCGCAGGCGCCCGTCGAGCCGCAGCGAGTCATAGACATAGCCGTTGAAGCCGAAGCGCCCGACGCACCCCTCCACGCGGGCGTCGGCATAGCCGCGCCCCACCACCCCGTCGATCCGGGCCGACAGGGTCGCGTCGCCCAGCAGCTCCCCGTGTCCCGTGAGCTCCCCGAGGCGCACGTCGCGCGCCGAGACCTCGCCCCGGATCGCGCTGCGGCCCTTTTCGAGCGGGCTCATCCGCAGGTCGCAGGTCACGTCGCCCCGCGCCGTCCCGGCCCCCAGCCGCATGTCGAACGACGAGAGCAGCCCCCGGAAACGGGCGTTCAGACGCATGTCGCCCGCCCGGTCCAGCACCGGGGCGAGCGACGCGGGAAGGGACTTTCCGGCGATGCGCCGCGCCAGGTCGTCGGCCGCCGCGGCCGAAGTCCGCAGGTCGGGAATCTCGAGGTCGAAGTGCGTCTTCCGGATGTCGGGAAGCCCCCGCAGCGAAGCCGTGGCCGCGAGCGTCGTGCTGTCGCCGATGCGCATCCGGCGGATCTCGCCCGAGAAGTCCGAGACGACGCCCGCCACCCGGGCATCTATCTCACTGAAGGTCAAATGCCAGTCGCGCAGACGGGGAGCGAAGTAGGCCACGTCGTCGGTCGAAACCTCCGTATCGCGCAGTGCGGCGTCGATGCGCACCTGGCCGAGAAAGTCCCGGTAGTCGGCCCACGAGTTGCCGGCCAGCGAAACGTAGGGAATCCGGATGTCCGACCCGGGCGTCACGATCCGGGCCTGCTCGAAGCCCAGGCAGCCCTGCGTGAGATAGAACCGCCCGGAGAGGTGATCCAGCACGAAGCCGCTCTTCTCGCGCGCCGACAGCGAGGCGACGGTCGTATAGACGGCCTGTCCGTCGATGGTGAAATCGTCCACCCGGGCGTCGAGCCGCGTCAGGTGCAGGTGCGAAAAGTCGATTCCGTAGGGAGGATTGCGCTCCTCATTCCGGTCGAGGCAAAGTTCCATGTTCTCGATCGAAGCGCTCTTCAGCGAGAGGCGGAACTCGCCCTTCCGCTTCCGGCCGGGATTCGAAAGGCGCGCGACGATCTGTTTGATGTTCATTTCGCCGTCGGGCATCTGGTGCAGATGCAGTCTGGCGTCGGCGATCTCCCCGCGGCTCAGCTCGACGCCCCCGCCCCACAGGCCGAAGCCCGTGACGTAGGCATCCAGACGCCCCACGTAAAGGAGCGTGTCGCGGCCGTAGTCCTCGACGTAGAAATCCTCGACGCGCACCTTCGAAAACAGCCCGATGTCCACCCGGCCCACGCGCACGACCGTTCCCAGCCGCTGCGAGACGAGAGCGGCCGCACGGCGCACGGCATAGTTCTGGACGGCGGGAATGTCGAGCAGCAGCGAAAGCGCCACGGGAAGGATTATCAGCAACAAAACCGCCGCGGATAACACCTTTTCCAATATTTTTATAACTTTGCGCAATCGGATTCCCGTATATAACTCGCAAAGTTAACCAAAAAGTTAAAATTACACGTAAAAAACCGGATGGATATTACAATTCTCGGCATCGAATCCTCGTGCGACGACACCTCGGCGGCCGTGTTGCGCAGCAACGTCCTGCTGTCGAACGTCATCGCCTCGCAGGCCGTGCACGTCAAGTACGGCGGCGTGATCCCCGAGCTGGCCTCGCGGGCCCACCAGCAGAATATCGTCCCCGTGGTGGATACGGCGCTCAGGGAGGCCGGCGTCACGGCCGACGAGCTGGACGCCATCGCCTTCACGCGCGGCCCCGGACTGGTCGGATCGCTGCTCGTGGGCGTGTCGTTCGCCAAGGGGCTGTCGATCGCCCGCAACATCCCGATGGTCGAGGTCAATCACCTGCAGGGACACATCCTCTCGCATTTCATCGACCTGCCGGACCGGCAATTGCCCCACCCGTCATTCCCGTTCCTCTGCCTGCTGGTGAGCGGCGGGCACACGCAGATCGTGCGCGTGGACTCCCCGACCCGAATGCGGATCATCGGCACGACGATCGACGACGCCGCGGGCGAAGCGTTCGACAAGTGCGCCAAGGTGATGGGACTGCCCTACCCGGGCGGTCCGGTGATCGACCGCCTGGCCCGGGAGGGCGATCCGAAGGCGTTCCGTTTCGCGCGGCCCCATGTCGAGGGATACGACTACTCGTTCTCGGGGCTGAAGACTTCGTTTCTCTACACGCTGCGCGACGCCGTGGCCTCCGACCCGGGGTTCGTCGAACGCCGCAAGGCCGACCTCTGCGCCTCGTTGCAGACGACCATCGTCGAAATCCTGCTCGACAAGCTCGTGCGCGCCTCGAAGGAGACGGGCATCCGCGACATCGCCATCGCCGGCGGCGTCTCGGCCAACTCGGGCCTGCGCGACGGCATCGCCGAGACGGGCCGCCGGCGCGGCTGGCGCACGTTCCTGCCCGAATTCAAGTTCACCACCGACAACGCCGCGATGATCGCCATGGCGGGCTACTACCGCTACAAGCTGGGCGAAGTGGCCTCGCTCGACGTTTCGCCCGCCGCCCGGCTGGAGAACATGTAACCGGGCCCATTCACGCCGCACACGGTCCGGATGCTTCGGCATCCGGATTTTTTTCGTACCTTTGCTTCGAAGTCCGCAGTGGCGGACCGGCTTGGCTGCACGGAAAATCTGGTAAATTTCAGAATGTAACCCACAACACACTTATACTCAATAAATTGCAAAAGTAATATCATTTTTGAGGAACAAAACAGGAGCAAAAATGTACTTTTTAGCGATTCTGTATTTTTTTCTTTTCATTAGGTTTCATTCTTTGCACTTGCTTGCACAATAAGAACCTCTCAAAGATTTTCTACCCATTGCTGCCCTATCATGACAAAGCATCTAATGCTTTCAAAATGCTTCATGCAGCCAAAAGAAAAAAGATACTTCTGATGTCAACGAACGCATCGTTTTGCAAAGGTAATTCTTTTTATCAACAGGCAGTCATCTATTCCTGCCTAAATGCAGTTTAGTTTAATTTAGCCTATATATAGAGCTAATAAACCAAACTAAACTGGATTTCTACTCTTTTATAACATCACTTCGACCTCAAAAAAGACTGTTTTTCTTATCCCTTTTTTCTTTTCGCTGCAACTCACTTTTATACGACGATAAACATCTCCCGATACTCCGCACATCGACTTCCGGTCGTTCGATAAGAATCATGTCGCGAAGGTATTTGTCTTGCGACATTGTCTGCAAGGTCGAAGCCTGACGGTTCTTCCCAAAATCTCCACCTATGTCTTACACAGGTTGTATTTTGCTGTGAAACCTTGCTTGAATGTCTCACGACACCTTTTGATGCGCCATAATTTTAATCAAGCCCGAAAGTAGCGGTGCTACCAGAGGGAAGAAAAAGAAAACTTAAAAATTGATATTATGGCGAATTATGCGACAAACAATTTCTTCGCACAGACGGAGAATGAAAAAGACCTTAGGACAGTAGCCCATTTCATAAACGAGAATTTCAATAGTGAATATACTGTTAGACAAGGCAAATGTGTCGAAAGCGAATTTTATTCCAAATGGGAGTGTCCTCAAAAAGAATTGGACGAATTGATTGCTTTGCTGGAAGCTCCAAAGCAAATTAACATTCGCATACATTCTTATGAGCTTTCAAATGAGTATGTGAGCTTCAGAACATTTTCAAATGGCATGTGGAACATCAAACGATAAAAAATAGATTATGTACGATATTGAAGAACAGTCCGACATCATAGGTAAGAACTGCACCTTGCTTAACCCGTACAAGGGTTATACAGAGGGAACTATTGTCGGCGACTATGGGAATAGAATCATCGTTTGTCTGACCAGCGGTAAAGAAGTATCCGAATACCGTGATGAAGTCATTATCCACGAATAAGCAATATCTATACTTATGACACAGATAGCAATCAAATTCGTCCAGTGGGAAGTCCCTGCACTGGTAACATTACAGAACAGTCGAGCGTACAGACTCCGTGAAAGTCTCAATAACGGCGGAAAGTTGAGCAGAGAGGATAAGAATTGGCTCACCAGAGAAGTAAGAAACGGAACCTATTTCAACAGGGGCATAGCATTAGGTGGCTATTACTTTGACTTCTCTGATGTGCTTAAGCGGTATTTCGTCAAACAGTACGGACATATTTCCGAGTATTATGCCGTGGACAAAACAGCCTTGCGCTCCGTGCTGTACGGGAGAATAGAAGATATTGTCGAACTTAGTTGACGGCAGCTTAATAAGCCGGTGTGGGATGTCCTGTACCGGCTTATGCCGCCAATTACACGGCTTCATCCTTTTATAATCTTTTTCTTTTGGCTGCGCCCCCTTTTATAACACATGCCATTCGCAACCGGGCGACCTTCATGCTTTTGCCCGCAGGGGGATTCCTGCCGCTTTCCGCTTTCTTGTCGGTTCCTTTTCCCCGATGCAACCGGAACAGACAGCTATCGGCTGCCTCACTCGAAGCCTTCGGCCTAATTTTCTCGCATATCCCTCCACGCAGGAAGCCTCCGTTGCCAGCCGCCTGTTTTCATATGCTGCTTCAATTCCAATCCGATTCCGTAGGTCTGGTGACTTCAGCCGACATTGGCAGGAATCGTGCCGCCCCTGTGACTTGCGATGCGTCCTCCCGAATCCGATGTCACTATGTGTTCTGCTTTTTCATAAATGCTTTTGGCCGAAGTCGCAATCATTTTCCGTCGCAAAGATAGTGTGCAGCCGGGAACGGCTGATGAGCCTTGACCAATGTCCAGCTGCGCAAATCTTCCTTTATCAAGCCTGCGGTTTTGGTGAACTAAAAATAAAGAGTATTTGCTGGCAGTCCTTGGTGCATCCCTTTTCGGCACCTACTTTTTCTGCACCGTAAAATTAAATTTTTAACTTCTAAAAGCATTGAGTCATGAAAAAGATTGAGAACACATTCGCAGTGACAGGTTTCGTAGGTAAGGACGCTGAGATCCGCAGTTTTGCCACCGCAAGCGTAGCACGTTTCTCTCTGGCCGTAAGCCGTCAGGAGAAGTCGGGAGACCAGACCAATAGGGTATCTTCCTTTATGAATTTTGAAGCCTGGCGCAAAAATGAAAACACAGAGTCGTTCGACTGCCTGACCAAAGGCACCCTGCTTACCGTGGAGGGATATTTTAAGCCTGAAAAATGGTCCGACAAAGACGGCGTCGAGCACAGCAGCATCGCGTTGGTAGCCGTCAAGTTTTATCCGGCAGCGGAAAAGGAAGAAGCTCCTGTGGAGCCGGCAAAGAAAGCAAAGCGAAGCAGGAAATGACATCCTGCCTTCCGGTCAAAAGCGGCCTTCGGGTCGCTTTTTTATGCTTCATTACATGACGCATCACAGCTTTTATAGTACCACAGAGCTCTGCTACTTTTATACTTATTCCTTTATCCGGCCGCAGTCCCATGCCCGTAACCCCGCTTATTGTTTCTGCAAATTTCGATTGCAGGCTTTCAGACCTGTCAAGGACTGCTTGCACTTGCTGACGGAAAATCTTCCTCGCCAATGAATTGGCGAGCGTATTTCCCGCATCCTCCTTGCCCGGTCTGGCCATCAATCCAGAGGCAGAAAAATAATCAGCCTTCCGGTACGAAATGGGACCAGAGGGAAAATAAAAATCAAACTTAAAATTGAAGCGTTATGACATTCAGAGAATTTATGAACGAGAACGGCTACACGGTACAGACAACATTTTGGGAAGACTTCACAATGGCGGATTTCTTTGGGCTTACTGCCATTAAAGACACCTATAGCCGGGCTTTCGAGGAATGGAAAGAGGACTACAAGTTTCTTACAGAGTTGGTTTTAGTCCTCAATCACAAGATTTGGCAGCATTACAAGAACCGCCCCGAAGTCGCAGCACTTTATAATGACCTTTGGGAGCAGGCAGACCGGTATGCAGTGGAGAATTTGAAGGATGACGAGTTGAGTTACTTTTTTGAAGTGACGGATTAAATGAATATCAAAAAAGAAAAAATATGACGAAAGAAGAAGTTTTACAGTATGACAAGAAGTTCCGTTATATGCTTTTGTCCCGTCTGCAGGCGGATTGTGAGTATTATCTGAACTATGGCAACAGAAACACCAAACGCCTGTGGGCGGGTAACGAACGGAAACAAATCGAGTACATGATACTGTTGCACGACAGTTTCAAAGAAGATGAAAAACCGCAATGGCTGACAATGGATGAAATCCTCGACTACCAAAAGAGAATGACTGAACCAGCAGCCTGATATGAGAGATGCCGCAGCTGTCATGATGACGGTTGCGGCATTTGATGATGATTCGTTGCTACAGCAAATTCCTTTTATAATATCAAGGCTTCGATTCCATGAATTTTGCGGCGAGATTGTACACCTGTTTTATCTCTTTTGATGAAATATCCCACTTGTGGATTTCATCAAAGACAAGCTCAGGATATTTCTTGCTGATGTCTTTCAGTGCATTGCCGATTGATTTTCGGACATATTCACTGCTATCCGTTTTCCTGTCTGACAGCAGACGGATAGCGACGGACGGATGATCCTTGAAATACGGACGGCTCGTCCACACCCGTAGTCCCTCTGAGGCTGCTCGGCGAACATTTGGATTTGTATCACTAAGCCAGCTGGCAATCAGAGGCACTGCGTTTTCATAGCCAATGGATTTGCAATGGTTGTCAAAAGCCATAGCCAAAATTTCCTGTACCTTCCAATTCTGATGTTTGCTCACTGTATTTCGCAGAAAATCCAAGGATTCGGGAATTTCATGTGCGGCATATCCAAGAAGGAAGATTCCTATTTCCTGTATCTGAAAATTATCTGATTGATATAGAGTCATCCCCATTGTATGACATTCGTTGGAAGAGTGTGAACTCCGGAACTTTTCAGCCTCTGATTTGACAATCTTAAGGCAGTCCTTATCCGGGATGACCCCATTTAAATATGATATGTAATCTTTCATTTTTTATTCTCTGACTGTTTTCATTCGTTTGTAAAACATTCTCCCTCAATTCCTCTGATTCGGCAGATGGAAATACCTGTGCCATCCTCGAACTGTAGAACCCCTTCATCCGGCTCTATTCTTTTGATATTCCCGCTTGTCGTATGATAACTTCCACCCTTTTTCCTGTCGTCAGGTACAAAATAGGTAACACTAATGGTCGGCTTTTCATCCAATGATTGCAGATAAGCCAGTTTCCTGTTCAACACTTCCGCATCACTTTCGGACAGTTCCAGTTCCGCGTCCGTCAGCCTTGCGGCCTCCGTGATGGCGGCATCATGTCCGGTCAGTGCGGCAAAAGGTGCGAACTGGGCGGCACGGTTGTACATGGACATCTGCGGATGCCTTTCGGAAACGTGGTGCGGCAGGTCGATAATGTCATCGTATGGATGCTTCATGCCTTGTGTCCTCCTATCTGTTCATTGCGTTCCTTGGCAGTGGCGCCTTCCTCATAATTCAGTCCTTTCAGAATGGCGTTCTTGCCGAACTGTTTCTTGATATTGAGAATGGCAGTCTGCACTTTCCGTTCCTTTGCCAGCTTTTCTTTCTCTTCCCTCTGTTCCTTTTCCAAAGCCTCATAGTCCGTAAACAGGTCATACTGCACCGGAGCCGGATTCTTGGCTGCCGTTTCTTCATCGACGACATGGTTCGTGGTCAGGTTGATGCGTCGCACCAGCAGGTCGGGGTTGACAATCCTGTCAAAAAGTTCCATGACCGCTTCGGATATGATCCGGGCGGATGATGTCGCGCTTTCCAGGTTGGCAGTGCCGTGTGCGTGCTTCGGGACTTTCCGGCCATAATGGTCGGTCGTTACTTCACCCTTATACGTTGTCCGTGCATCTCCATAGGTCAGACTGGCTGTATCATAGCCGACAGTCAGCACAAACTGGTCTGTCACCATCCTCTTGTCAAGCAGGTCAAGAGCGGCGCTTTCCGCCATTTCCCGGACTACCACCCGGGCCTTCCGCACCGTATATGGTTCCTGGAGCACCTGACCGCTGCTGAACGAGTTGGTTGACGGCCTATAGGCTTTTATAAATTCCATCGTGCAAGGCTCCCAGCCCCAGGCATGGTCTATCAGCAGCTCGGCGTTGATGCCGAACAACTGGTACAGCAGCTCCTCGTTCTTAACGGACTGCCTTGCGATGTCGCCCATCGTGTAGATGCCGTATTGCTCCAGCTTGTCGGCTATGCCTTTCCCCACACGCCAGAAATCCCTTAGCGGGCGGTGTGTCCACAGCTTCCTGCGGTAGGCCATCTCGTCCAGTTCCGCTATACGCACGCCGTCCTTGTCCGCCGGAATGTGCTTGGCCTCAATGTCCATAGCCACCTTGCATAGGTACAGGTTGGTGCCGATTCCCGCTGTCGCCGTGATACCTGTCTGACGTAGCACATCACCGATTATCCTTCTTGCCAATTCGTGCGCCGAGACTCCATAGGTGGGCAGATAGGCTGTTACGTCCATGAACACCTCGTCGATAGAATACACATGGATATCCTCCGGGGCGATATAGTTCAGATAGATTTGGTAGATGCGTGTGCTGTGTTCTATGTAGTAGGCCATTCTGGGCGGGGCGGCGATATAGTCCACCTCCCAGTCCGGATGCGCTTTCAGTTCCATGTCCGATACCGATTTTCCTGTCAGCCGGTATCCGTTTGTCTTTCTTTTGCGCTCGGCATTGACTGCCCTTAATCTCTGCTCGACCTCGAACAGTCGGGCGCGTCCCGGGATGCCGTATGCTTTCAGCGAAGGGCTTACGGCAAGGCAGATGGTCTTTTCCGTCCGGCTCCTGTCGGCCACAACAAGGTTGGTCGTGAGCGGATCAAGCCCACGTTCCACGCATTCGACCGAGGCATAGAACGACTTCAGGTCGATGGCGATGTATGTCCTACCCGTATCCTGCATGTCCATTCGTCCAATGGGTTATCTGTCCCTCCGGTAGTTTGACTCTCTGAAACCGCCCCACAGCCCTTTAAGGATTTTTCCTACCACCCAGAATACGGCTATTATTACCAAAATCTCCATAATCGAATGATTTGTATAACCATATAATTATGTGATTATATAGTTATGATTTTATATAATTGTATATTGTAATAATTCTATATTTATAACTCGTTGATATTTTCTTCGTTCTCTTCAATGTAAGTCATTATGATGGCCGCTGCGAGAGACCTTAACGGGATATTACGCTTCGCATTGACGCGGATCAGTTCCAGCCTTTTCTTGACCTCCTTGGGCAGCCAGACGGCATCCCCTTGTTCGCTCACGCCGGTATATTTGGCAAGGTTTTCTTCAAGGGCTTTCCTGCCTTTCCTGCGCCGCTTTCCCTCTTTCTGAATGTCCTGGACTTCACTTGCGCCCGTGTCAGGTTTCTTGACCTTGTCCGGTGCAGTAATTCCCCGTACAATCTCGTCCAGTCCCATATTTGCGAGCGGATTGTTTACTTCAGGTCTGATATTCTTTGCCATAGCCTTTATTTTTTAAGATCAAGTTCCTCGATGATTTTATTGAAAGCCGGTTCAAGCAGTTCCGTCTGGTTTTTCTCCAACGGGTACAGTGTGGAATACCGTTTAACGGCCACGCTCTGCTTCACCATCGGCGTAACGGTTCCGACCAGCCCGAGGAATCCGATTGTCTGTTCCCGTTGCCGTAACTCTTCAGACTTTCTTTCCGCCGCATTGATCCGGTTGGGAACGAAAATCAAGCTGGCAGACGAAATTGACTTCAATGCCTTGACGAATATGCCTGTGGCATCCACAGTGTCCGCATCGAACGATATGGGTATTATTGCCGTGTCCGCCGATTGGTAGATGTATGCCAGGTTGCGGTCATTCAGGTTTCCGGGACAGTCTATGAGAACGACGCCCGGTACTTCTTTCAGTTTCTCCATAACCTGCATAAGCCGCTTACGATCGGATGTGTCCAGTATATCCACGTTCCAGGGGACCTGTGCGTCCGGAGCTGCGTCCTTTTCACGTTGCTGATGACGGAACAGCGATGCCTGCAGGTCTGCATCTATCACAAATGTGGGAAAGCCGTGTTCTATAAGATAGTCTGCAAACAAGGCGCAGAGGGTCGTCTTGCCAACGCCTCCTTTGATGTTGCTGAATATGACGATTTTGTTCTTCATTCTCGTGTTTTTATGTAAGACAATTCCATTTACAAAGATACGAAATAGACCGCATACCGCCAAGAAAAACGATATATAATTATATACTTATGATTTTATTTAATTATATATCTACATAGAACACTGCATAATGTATCTATCTGTATTTAAGAGAAAATAAAAATATGTTAGTTGAATTGAATCGCCCAAAATAAAGCATATATAAATCATATATTCTTATATAATTATATAGTTATATAGTTTCATGGTTGCATAATTAACGATACTATATCTTATTTTGTGATGACCTTATCAATAATAAATGTTATGCCATTTTTGTACAAAAATAAATGTGTTCTTGTGTCAGCTTATTTACATCACCTTTCCCAATATAGGGCAAGCATCTCCGTATCTTCTCGGCAGACCAGTCCCACCATTTCAGCGTTTCAAGTTTCTGTACCACTTCTTCATCGAAACGCTGCCTTATCGGTCGGGCAGGAACACCGCCGACTATCGTATAAGGCGGCACGTCTTTCGTAACAACGGCACGGGCGGCTATGATTGCCCCGTTGCCAATGTGAACACCAGCCATAATCACCGCTTCGTAGCCTATCCATACATCGTTGCCTATCACGATGTCGCCTTTGTTGTCCCAAGCCGTTGCCACGTCCGATTTTTCCAAATCCCAATCCTCATAAAAGAGCGGGAAGGTGTAGGTGGATAGGGATTTCAAGGTATGGTTGGCACAGTTGAACAGGAATTTCGCACCGCAGGCAATGGAACAGAACTTGCCGATTATCAGCCGCTCGTGGTTTATCGGGTAATGGTAAAGCACATTGTTCCGCTCGAAAAGCAACGGGTCGGACACGAAATCATTGTAGATGGTATAGTCGCCCACTTCGATAGACGGGTCTTTCACAACTGCATTCAGGTACACGGTCTGCGTGTCGCCTGTGCGTGGATATATCTTTTTCATCATGACATTCAGTTTTAATAGTGTTTATATTTCAGATAAATGACAGATAACAAGCCAAGTAATATCACATACAGATATTCTGCCGTCCAATAAACGGACAGTGAAGTACTGAAACCGCTTATGCTCCACAAATAAATCTGATAAGCCGCGATGGTTATCAACTGGAAAATAAAAGTCATGCGTGTCGCCCCTGTACCTGTTACGCCGTTCATATAGACATAACCGGGCAAGGCAAAGACATAATTCAGCAGCATAACCACAAAGGGCAGATGGGTAATTTGCATCAGAAACGTACTTTCCGTATAGATGCCAATAATCGGACGGTAGAAAATCAGAGCAAGGATGACCAGAGGAAAACCGATAGCATATCCCAAACGAATAACTCTGTTGCATAGCGGAATTACCTGTTCCTTTTGTCCGGCACCCAACAAATTGCTCACAAGCGAACCAGTAGTAGCCGCAAACGAATTGACAATGACGAAGAACAGCGTCGAGACACTTCGTATGACATTGGTAGCTGCCAGTTCCATTTCTCCCAAATGCTCGATAGCAACGAAGAAGGCAAGCCACGATGCCACTCCGATGAACGAATGGAACATACTCCAAACAGACACCCGGCAGACATGAAACAGTACAGCTTTGTCGAAGCTCCAAGACAAGCCATAAAACCGTTTATCCATTTTACGTAAAGCGTGAATTGCCAGTACCGCCAGCGAACACGCTTCGGCAAAAGATGATGCGATGGCTGCACCTGTTATCCCCATGTTCCAATGGAATATGAGCAGCCAGTTGCCCGGAATGTTCACCAATACGGCAGTCAGAGCTGCTACGTTTAAGGCTTTTGTACGGGTAATGCCGACCAAGAAAGAGCGCAGGGCAAGGAACGGAAAAGAGAACAACAGTCCCCAAATTCGCCCGTCCAAATAATCAATCACGGCATGATAGACTTCCGCAGAAGTAATCAGCCTACTTAGAATAATCGGAGAAAACAGTTTGGAGAACAGACACAAAAAGACAGCAAGTCCCAACAGGAAAAACAATCCTTGAAAGAATGTTTTTCCTGTTTCGGAATAGTGCTGCTCACCGTTGCGCCGTGCAATAACAACCTGTAAGCCCAAACTGAAACCGAAGCCGAGCATATAGATAGCCAGATACCAAATCCCGGCAAGGGCGGATGCTCCCAATTCTATTTCTCCCACATGCCCCAAGAAAATGGCATCGGTGATATTGATAAGTTGCTCGATAAGGATGCTCATCATCACAGGGAAGTTGATGAGCCAGATATTCTTATATGTATAGTTCATTGTTCAACTTGATAGAATGCGACAAGCCCTGCTGCACAAGGCGGCATGACACATCGCATGATTATGAATTTGGAATAATGGCAAAACAAGAAAGGACAAACCGGTTATAAGTCTGTCCGTTGCCGAATAGCTATGACTAAATGCTATCCGTTAAGCGCAGCTATATGCACACTTGCCATTTCATATTGGTTGAACAATTCTATTTTTTCTGTCAGTTCCGCAAAGATAGCATTTGTTTTTGATTATACCTCCAAGTTTCCAGTTTCTTTTTGTAGGATTTCCAACATTTCCCTCAATTTGACTTCGCTTTTTGGGGGATATGCACATTCCGGGTATTCACATCTTGTTTTTAATCCACTTATAAATTCTGGGTGTTACGATTTGCATCAGGCAAAGATTGGCAATACAAATAACCAGGCTTAAAACACCTAACAAAACGTTTTCTACATTGGAATATTGCTCTTGACCAGCACTTATTGCCATGACGCAATAAGGCAAACATAACACGGTGCTGACAATGGCAGGAATATATTTGCGAATGATAAAGAATTGTATAATGTGGGCAACGAAATGCAAACTGAAAGCCAGTAAACAAATATACCAGAACAACATGTTTCCTGTAATGATTGTAGCCATAGTACAAGCACTTACAATAACAAACTCCTCACATACGGCAATGCCGAATGCAGGACTTTGTAGAAAAGACAATTTTGATCGTAATGCGGGAAACCTTCGGGATAATTCTTTTTCATTCTTTTCAATCCATGCAGGCAGCATAACCATTTCCTCAAACTCATGGAGCATAAACAGGATAGGGAGCAAATATATCAATATTAAAGTCATTCCATTCTATATTTTCGTTTCAAATTCAGCAAAATCAGTGTTGCTTGCTTCAATCCGCATCTTGCAATGTTGGCTTCCGCGTAAAATGGATTCACAAATGGTTACTTGGAATGTCCTGTCTTTCCACAACGACTGCAAGACATAAATGATGCTCTGCCTTGAGCATTCACAGAGCAGAGGTGTAGAGACATAGCCCCGCTTGTGCAGTTCACATGTACATTCCAGAAAATACAGGTTATAAACAGCGTCTTTCTCTACCGTTTCACATCTTACGCCGGTCTGTTCATCGGCTATGGCGAAAAACCGGTCAAGGTCTCCGGCCGCCTGTTCAAACAGGTCTTTATAAACCTGAAGTGTACCGCACTGCACGCAGTTTCTACCGCACTCGCGGAAGAAAGTCTCTCTTTGCTCTTCCGACAGTTTGGCGATTCCATCCTCAAAACCTTTGAACCAATTCGATAATTCCATAAAATTGATATTTTAGGTAATCAAACTATTATCTTTCTTTTGATATATAAACAGGGTAATCGTCTTTAGACAAACTTTTCACCAACGTGTCTGGATTTACATCCCAAAGCGTAGGAAGATACTCAAACACGGCTTTCCCCTTATCAAGATGGAAACGGACTTTGGCATCGAACGCAGCAGGCTTATAATTGCCATCTCCTATGGGGCTGTCTCTATACAACAACTGGTTTTCTTGCCATTTCAGCTCTTTGCCGTCAAAGTTCACATCGAATATTCCGCATACCACGGCTTCCATCGTCTGATTTTTAACTGTCGTTGAGATACAGCGCATATAGCCGGTAAGCTGACCGGTGCTTTTCCGCATGGCCAGTTCATAACAGAACACGCTCGTCCCGGTGTAATCCTTGGCAATGGTCATTCTTGAGCCTTTCCCATCTATATTATAAATCAGTTCATGCGTGACTGTAGTCATATTGAAGCCAAAGCCGTTTTCGGTTTTTGCCAAATCGGAAAACACTATCTTGTCGCTATACACGCCTTCTAACTTTCCGTTGTCAAGTTGATAGACTACATCATCCGTAAACAAATTCTTGCCAATGATATTTTCCTTCAGGAATTGAATTATTTCGTCTTTCATATCTATTTCTTTTTAAGCGAATCTGTATTTCTTCGTCACGATTGGCGACAACAGCGTAGTCGCCAGAACCAACAACCACAAATTGCCGGACAACAGATTATAAGCGGCTAAAAGTTCCGAAACGGTACTGCCTCCCGCCAGTCCTGCGGCAAATTCAAAAGCAATCGTCAACAATGCC
>OERP01000121.1_pt1 | contig 18299 bp, 14 predicted proteins | sample 1540031 | NCBI WGS metagenome assembly OERP01 (sample SAMEA3891882, study PRJEB23780) | metagenome | biome: terrestrial biome; feature: animal house; material: Caecal content | place: Italy | collected 2015-05-05 | reverse complement strand
CCGTCCCCGTGATGGTGAAGCTCTCCCCCAATGTCACCGACATCACCGAGATCGCCCGGGCGGTGGCCGGGGCGGGGGCGGACGCCTCCAGCAGGGCTTTTGCCAGCCAGTAGCCCGCCAGGGGCAGGGCGCTGCCCAGCACCAGCAGGGCGGCGGCCAGGAATACAACGGCTTTTTTCACGCCGGAACAGCCTCCTTTCGGTGGGTGATACAGGCACAGCATACCACGCAGCCCCCGCGGGAAGAGGCGAAACCCGCCCGGCCCCAGACCTCAAAATGTGAATAAAATCCGAATAAAATCAAAACATTCTGTATTTGAGGCGGGGTTTGTGCAGTTTTGGCTTGAATTTATTTAACAAAAGCGCTATCATAAAACTATCTACCGTTAAGGGGGGACCATTGTACAGACAAGCAGTTAGGGCTTACTTCCGCGGGCCTGCTCTCCGCGGTGAATGATTTGGAAGGGAAGGGGATTTGTCATGATGAATTTAGGAACCACCGAGAACGAAGCCATGAAGACCCTCTGTGAGGAGTATCTGGCCAACAACTACATCGACCCCGAGACCAGCGAGCGGCTGGGCGTCAAGCGGGGCCTGCGCAACCCGGACGGCACCGGCGTGCTGGCCGGCCTGACCAACGTCTGCGACGTCGTGGGCTACCGCAAGGACCAGGAAGGCCACATTATCCCGATCCCGGGCCGCCTGATCTACCGCGGCGTCAACATCAACGAGATCGTGGAAGAAGCCTACCGCAACGACCGCTTTGTGTTTGAGGAAGTCATCTGGCTGCTTTTGTTCGGCAGCCTGCCCAACAAGGCCCAGCTCGAGAGCTTCTGCCAGATTTTGTCCGAGCATCGCGCCCTGCCCGACGGCTTTATGGACACCATGAACGCGCCCTCGCCCAACATCATGAACAAGATGCAGCGCTGTGTGCTGGGGATGTACTCCTACGACGACAACCCCGAGGACCTCAGCCTGCAGAACCTGCTGCACCAGAGCATCACCCTGATCGGCTGCATGCCCACCATGATGGTCAACGCCTACCAGATGAAGCGCCGGGTGTACGACAAGCAGAGCATGTTCTTCCACCTGCCCCAGCCGGGCCACTGCACCGCCGAGCACATCCTGAGCACCTACCGCCCGGACCAGAAGTTCACCCACGAGGAAGCCAAGCTGCTGGACACCTGCCTGCTGCTGCACGCCGACCACGGCGGCGGCAACTGCTCCACCTTTGCCACCCGGGTGGTGTCCTCCTCGGGGTCGGACACCTACTCGGCCATTGCGGCGGGCATCGGCGCCCTGAAGGGCCCCAAGCACGGCGGCGCCAACCTGCAGGTCAACCGCCAGCTGAAGGACATCCTGGCCCATGTGGAAAACTACGACGATGACGACGAGGTGCGGGAGTACCTGCGTCGCATCCTGCGCCGGCAGGCCGGCGACGGCAGCGGCCTGATCTACGGCATGGGCCACGCCGTCTACACCATCAGCGACCCGCGCGAGGTCATCCTGAAAGAGCGCGCCCGCCACCTGGCCTACGAGAAGGGCTTCGAGGCGGAGTACAATATGCTGTGCAGCATCGAGCGGCTGGCCCCCGCCATCTTTGCGGAGGAAAAGGGCAGCGCCAAGCCGGTGTGCGCCAACGTGGACCTGTTCAGCGGCCTGATCTACCAGATGCTGGGCATCTCGGAGGACCTGTACACCCCGCTGTTCGCCATTGCCCGCCTGCCCGGCTGGTGCGCCCACCGGATCGAAGAAGTGGTCTTTGCCAACCGGATCATCCGCCCGGCCTACAAGTATCTGGGCGTCCGGCAGCGCTACAAGCCTCTTGAGGAGCGGTAAGCCATGCGGAACTATGTGGCCGGCGTGCTGACCGCCGGCATCCTGTTGGGGGCTTTGCGCTGGGCCGACCTGGCCCTGTGGACCGACCTGGACACCGGTCTTGTGACCGCCGGCCCGGTCTGGGCGCGGTATCTGGCTCTGGCTGTGCTGGCGGGGCTGGCCCTGCTGGCAGGGCACCGGTCGGCGGGCCCGGCGGGGGAAGTGTCCCGGCCCCGGAGCCGGAAGGCGGCGCTGGCTTTGAGCCTGCCGGCCTTTGCGGCGGGCGCACTGTATCTGGCGCAGGGTGTGCTGGACCTGCTCGGGGCGGCGGGCGTACCTGACCTTGCCCGCGGCGTGCTGGAAGTGCTGTGCGCCCTCTGGCTGGAATGTCTGGGCCAGTACTGGCTGCTGTCCGGCCTGCGCAGCCAGCGCCGCGCGGCTTCCGCTCCGCCCCCGGCTTTGCTCGGGGTGCTGGGCAGCCTCGTCTTTGTCTGGGACGTGCTGGCCAGCTTTATGACCAACGGTTCCAGCTGGCACCGCACCATCCCCACTTCGGCGGTGTGGCAGCAGCTGGCGGCCCTGCTGCTGCTGGGGGCACTGCTGCGGGCGGTCTGCCTGCCCGATGCGCCCAACCCCAAAAACCTGTGCCGCTGCGGGCTGCTGGCCTGGGTGCTGTGCCTGGCCTGGCAGCTGCCCCGGTGCGTCCTGCTGCCGGCGGGCCCGGGGGACTGGGGCCTGGCGGCGCTGGGGCTGCTGGGCGGGGCGTGCGCTCTGTTTTGCGCGCAGCCCGGCCCCCAGCGGCGCGGCAACCACGCCGCTGGTTGATTTGCTAAAATTGCTGAAAATTATGGAACAAAAAAATATAAAACTGACAAAAATAGAAAATGGCTTGTTATTTGTTTGGCAGGCTCTTGAAGGTTTTGGATTTTTGTTCTATAATAAAGACACCGTGGACACCGTGAAATTGATCCAGATTCCAAGGGTAAAAATTTTAGGAGGTACTATACAATGGCTGTAAGAGTTGCTATCAATGGTTTTGGCCGCATTGGCCGTCTGGCTTTCCGTCAGATGTTCGACGCTGAGGGTTACGAGGTCGTCGCCATCAACGATCTGACCAGCCCCAAGATGCTGGCTCACCTGCTGAAGTACGATACCGCTCAGGGCTCCTTCTGCGGCAAGATCGGCGAGAACAAGCACACCGTTTCTTCCACCGAGGACTCCATCGTCGTCGACGGCAAGGAGATCAAGATCTACGCCATTAAGGACGCCAAGGACTGCCCCTGGGGCGAGCTGAACGTCGATGTCGTCCTGGAGTGCACCGGCTTCTACACCAGCAAGGACAAGAGCATGGCTCACATCGCTGCTGGCGCCAAGAAGGTCGTCATCTCCGCTCCTGCCGGCAATGACCTGAAGACCATCGTCTACTCCGTCAACGAGAAGACCCTGACCAAGGAAGACCAGGTCATCTCCGCTGCTTCCTGCACCACCAACTGCCTGGCTCCCATGGCCGATACCCTGAACAAGGCTTATCCCGTGGTGTCCGGCATCATGACCACCGTCCACGCCTACACCGGCGACCAGATGATCCTGGACGGCCCCCAGCGCAAGGGTGACCTCCGCCGCGCTCGTGCCGGCGCCCAGAACATCGTCCCCAACAGCACCGGCGCTGCCAAGGCCATCGGCCTGGTCATCCCCGAGCTGAACGGCAAGCTGATCGGCTCTGCCCAGCGTGTGCCTGTTCCCACCGGCTCCACCACCATCCTGGTGGCTGTCGTCAAGGGCAAGGACGTCACCAAGGAGTCCATCAACGCCGCTATGAAGGCTGCCGCTTCTGAGTCCTTCGGCTACAACGAGGACCAGATCGTTTCTTCCGACGTCATCGGCATGCGCTACGGCTCTCTGTTCGACGCTACCCAGACCATGGTCGCCAAGATCGACGACGACACCTATCAGGTTCAGGTCGTGTCCTGGTACGACAACGAGAACAGCTACACCTCTCAGATGGTCCGCACCATCAAGTACTTCGCCGAGAACTGCTAAGTTCGGAGGGTACACCAAAGACCTGAATAGGGCCGCCGGCTTTCGGGCTGGCGGCCCTTTTTGTTGCCCCTGCGCTGGACATTTGGCGCGCGCGGGTGTTTAATAGGCTTGTATCCAAAACAGGGGAGGGGAACAGCCATGCCAGACCAAACACAGAGCGGACGGGAGAGCTTCCGCCTGCTGTATCCGCCGCACAAGCCGGCCCGCGGGGCCGCGCTGCCCGACAGCAGCTTTTTCCACACGTTGCAGATCGACCAGATGGTCTCGGTCCGGCGGGAGAGCTGGCGGGGCCTGCCCGATCTGCGGCTGGAACAATTTTACACCACCGACACCGACGTGCTGGCCTGGCGGCTGGACGTGGTGGCCGACCTGGTGGCCAGCGAGGACCTGCGGGCTCTCATCAAGGACGCCCTGCCCATGCTGCGGGACGCTGCCGAGATGCGCAAGGTGCTGAACAGCGCTTCCTCCACGGTGGAGAGCAGCCTGGCCTCGGTGCGCTATCTGGAGGTGTACATCGAGCTGGTGGAGCTGTTCCACACACGGCTTGCCGCCGCGCCCATCCACAGCGCCGGGTTTGCCGCGCTGCGGGACGAGGTGGAGGCCCGCCGCCAAAGCGGCAGCTACCGCGCCCTGACCGCCCAGCTGGAAAAGACCCAGTACCAGATCGGGCACGTCAAGAGCATCGCCCTGGGCGTCAATCTGGACGGCACCCTCCGGGTGACGGACGTGGGCCTGCTGGCCCTGAACACCGAAAAGTACCGCCAGGGCAGTGTGCTGGACAAGCTGCTGGGCCGGGACAAGAACGACCCCATGGTCTGCATCTCGGGCTTTGCCAACCTGGCCAAGACCGCCCGCGAGGAGGAAAAGCACGCCCTGGACCAGGCGGTCTGCCGCGCGCTGGACAACGCCTTTGCCAAGACCATCCGCAGCTGGGAGCCGGTCATCGACCAGTACTTCCGGGACGAGACGTCCTTTTTCATTGGCCTTTTGGACGACTTCCGCTTTTTGTCGGCGGCGGTGGCCTTCCTGCTGGAGCTGAAAGGCCAGGGCTGCGCCCTCTGCCGCCCCGAGATACGCCCCATGGAGGACAAAGCCCTCCGCCTGCAGGACGTCTACAACCCCATGCTGGTGCTGCGCAGCGAGGGACAGACGGTGGTCGCCAACGACTTTACCTACGACGACAGGGGCTGCTTTTATCTGGTCACGGGGCCCAACCACGGGGGCAAATCCATCTTCTGCTACTCGGTGGGGATGGCGCAGGCACTGTTCCAGCTGGGGCTGCTGGTGCCGGCCCGGGCCGCGGTGATGAGCCCGGTGCGCTGCATCTTCACTCATTTCCCCACCTCGGACGAGGACAACTACGGCAAGGGCCGCCTTGAGAGCGAGTGCGCCCGGATGAGCCATATCCTGTCCCAGCTGCAGGGAGACGATATGCTGCTGATGGACGAGAGCTTCAGTTCCACCAGCCTTTTGGAGGGCGGCTACATCGCCGGGGAAGTGCTGTCGGCCATTGCGGTGATCGGCTGCGGCGGGGTGTACGTCACCCACATCCACGAGCTGACCCAGCAGGTGGCCCGGTTCAACGCCGTCCCCGGCCGCACCGGCTGCATCGACAACCTGGTGGCCCAGATGGAAAACGTGGCCGACGGCACCCGCAGCTACCGGGTGCTGCGCACCACCCCGGACGGCCTGAGCTATGCCCGGGACATCGCCCGCAAATACGGCCTGAGCTGCGAGGAGATCCTGGCCGCCCACGGCATCTGCCCCGCGCCGCAGGCCGCCGGGGCAGCAAAAAATCCCGTCTGAGCGGCCGGCGCACAGACGGGAAACAGGCGGGGGATCAGAAGGTCTTGGGATAGATGCCCTCCTCGGTCAGGCGGGCCAGGGCCGCCACCACGCCGGGCTTGTCCTCCCGGTAGGTGACGCCGTACCATTTGTCGTGGCTGTGCAGCATCTTGACCTGCGCCTTGCCGTCCTCGATCAGGTCGGAGACGATGGTGGGCAGGAAATATTCGCACTTGAGGGGGTTGGCAGGCAGGTTCTCGGCCAGGAAAGCGCCGAAGCGGGCCTGCGCCTCCTGCATGAAGCTGGCGGTCAAACCCCAGCAGCCCATGCTGACCAGAGTGTCCCCCGGCAGGTCCACCCAGGCGTCGCCGTCAGCGTAGCGGATGGCTCCGTCCGGCTCCTGCACGATCTTGGTGCGCTCGGTGACGCTGGTCAGCATCCCGTCGCCGCCCACCTCGCAGACGCCGCGGGAGACGCTGCCGTTTTCGGTCACGGTGTTTTTCACCTGGTAGCCCACCATGCAGTACTGGTACTTGTCGCCGTCGGCGTGAGTGGACAGGTAGTCGTAGATCACCCGGAAGGCCTCGGGGCCGTAGTAATCGTCCGCGTTGATGACGGCAAAGGGCCCATGGATCAGCTCCCGGGCGCTGAGCACCGCCTGCCCGGTGCCAAAGGGCTTGGTCCGGCCTTCCGGCACGGCGTAGGGGGCGGGCAGGTCCTCCAGCGACTGGAAGGCGTACTCCACCTCCATCAGGTGGGACAGCCGGTCCCCGATCACCTGCCGGAAGTCGGCCTCGTTCTCCTTGCGGATGATGAAGATCACCTTTTCAAAACCGGCGCGCCGGGCATCGTAGATCGAGTAGTCGATGATGATCTGCCCGCCCGGGCCCACGGGGTCGAGCTGCTTCATTCCGCCGTAGCGGCTGCCCATCCCGGCAGCCAACACGACCAATACGGGTTTGTCCATAAAAGCGTCCTCCTTTGCTTGCAGGGGATATCCGATACGCCTATTATAGCCCCGGGGGCCGGGCAGTGGCAATATGGTTTTTTGCTGTTTATTTTAGGCGGCCCGCCTTTGCCCCGCAGAATGAGACTTTTTTGACAATCCGGGCAAGAACTTCTTGCTTTGCACACCGCATTTGGATATAATAGAAGTATCCACGGGGAAACCCGACGATGCAAAACTCACTTCAGGCAAGTAAAACGATTTGAGAGGAGTTTAGAACAATGGGTTTAGGTAAGAAGACCATCGACGACGAGAATTACTGCGGCAAGAAAGTCCTTGTCCGCTGCGACTTCAACGTCCCCATGAAGGACGGCGTCATCACCAATGAGAACCGCATCAATGCGGCGATGCCCACCATCCAGAAGCTGGTCAACGACGGCGCAAAGGTCATCCTGTGCAGCCATCTGGGCAAACCCAAGAACGGCCCCGAGGCCAAGTTCAGCCTGGCCCCCGTCGCCAAGGCCCTGAGCGCTAAGCTGGGCAAGGAAGTCGTCTTTGCCGACGACGACAACGTTGTGGGCGAGAACGCCAAGGCCGCTGTCGCCGCCATGAACAACGGCGACGTGGTCCTGCTGCAGAACACCCGCTTCCGCAAGGAGGAGACCAAGAACGTCCCCGAATTCTCCCAGGAGCTGGCCAGCCTGGCCGACGCCTATGTGGACGACGCCTTCGGCAGCTGCCACCGTGCACACTGCTCCACCGCCGGCGTCACCGACTACATCAAGGACACCGCTGTGGGCTACCTGATGGAGAAGGAGATCCGCTACCTGGGCAACGCCGTCAACGATCCTGTCCGGCCCTTCACCGCCATCCTGGGCGGCGCCAAGGTCGCCGACAAGCTGAACGTCATCTCCAACCTGCTGGAGAAGGTGGACACCCTCATCATCGGCGGCGGCATGGCCTACACCTTCATCAAGGCCCAGGGCTATGAGATCGGCAAGAGCCTGTGCGATGACTCCAAGATCGACTACTGCAAGGAAATGATGGAGAAGGCCAAGGCCAACAACGTCAAGCTGCTGCTGCCTGTGGACACCGTCTGCGTCAAGGACTTCCCCGATCCCATCGACGCCGCGGTGGACACCACCGTCTACCCCATCAGCCAGATGCCCGCCGACATGGAGGGCTGCGACATCGGCCCCGAGACCATGAAGCTGTTTGCCGAGGCCGTCAAGGCTTCCAAGACCGTGGTCTGGAACGGCCCCATGGGCGTGTTCGAGAACCCGACCCTGGCAGCCGGCACCCTGGCTGTGGCCAAGGCTATGGCTGAGAGCGACGCCACCACCGTCATCGGCGGCGGCGACAGCGCGGCAGCCGTCCAGCAGATGGGCCTGGGCGACAAGATGACCCACATCTCCACCGGCGGCGGCGCCTCCCTGGAGTACCTGGAGGGCAAGGAGCTGCCCGGCATCGCGGTCATCCAGAACGCGTAAAGAAAACACGTCTCACAAGCCTGCGACGGGTGCGGCGGCGACACGCCGCCGCACCCTTTTGTTTTGGAAAAATGATAAGGAGAACGTAAGATGGATAAAGCAAAGCGCAAGGCCGTCATTGCCGGCAACTGGAAGATGAACAAGAACGCCACCGAGGCCGCCGCCCTGATCGACGAGCTGATCCCCGCCGTCAAGGACGCCAGCTGCGAGGTGGTCATCTGCACCCCCTACACCGACCTGGTCACCGCCGTGGCCAAGACCAAGGGCACCAATATCCATGTGGGCGCCGAGAACGTCCACTTTGAGAAGTCCGGCGCTTACACCGGCGAGATCAGCGCCGATATGCTGGTGGATCTGGGCGTGGAGTACGTCATCGTGGGCCACTCCGAGCGCCGCCAGTACTTCGCCGAGACCGACCAGACCGTGAACAAGCGCGCTCTGGCCGCCCTGAACGCCGGCCTCAAGACCATCATCTGCGTGGGCGAGAGCCTCCAGCAGCGCGAGGAGGGCGTCACCGAGGAGCTGGTCCGTATGCAGACCAAGATCGCCCTGCAGAACGTCACCGCCGGGCAGATGGCCAACGTCATCATCGCCTACGAGCCCGTGTGGGCCATCGGCACCGGCAAGACCGCTACGGCCGACCAGGCTGAGGAAGTCTGCGCCCAGATCCGCAAGGTGATCGGCGAGCTGTACGGCGAGGCCGTGGCCGAGGCCACCACCATCCAGTACGGCGGCAGCATGAACGCCAAGAACTGCGACGAGCTGGTAAGCAAGAAGGACGTGGACGGCGGCCTGATCGGCGGCGCTTCCCTGAAGGCGGCCGACTTCGCGGTCATCGTCAGCGCGGCTTCCAACGGGTAACGCCCGCTCACAAGACAAACTAGAAACCGAGGATTTATAAAACTATGGCAAAGAAACCCATGATGCTCTGCATCCTTGACGGCTTCGGCTGGGTGCCGGACCAGACCTATGGCAACGCCATCGCCGCCGCCAAGACCCCCTATATCGACCACCTGTTCGCCACCTGCCCCAACGTCACCATCGGCGCGTCGGGCATGAGCGTGGGCCTGCCCGACGGCCAGATGGGCAACTCGGAGGTAGGCCACACCAACATCGGCGCGGGCCGCATCGTTTACCAGCAGCTGACCCTGATCACCAAGTCCATCCAGGACGGTGAGATGCAGAAGAACCCCGTCCTGGTCCGCAACATGAAGGCGGCCATCGACGCGGGCAAGGCCATCCACTTCATGGGCCTGATGGGCACCGGCGGCGTCCACAGCCACGAGGAGCACCTGTTCGGCCTGCTGGACATGGCCAAGGCCCTGGGCGCCAAGGACGTGTATATCCACGCCATCATGGACGGCCGTGACACCGACCCCCACGACGGCGAGCACTTCCTGCAGAACGTCCAGAACAAGCTGGACGAGATCGGCATCGGCAAGATCGCCACCGTCACCGGCCGCTACTACGCCATGGACCGCGACAAGAACTGGGACCGCGAGGAGAAAGCCTACGCCGCCTTTGTCTACGGCGAGGGCGAGAAGGCCGGCAACTGGAAAGAGTGCATCGAGCGCAGCTATGCCAACGGCGTCACCGACGAGTTCGTGGTGCCCTGCGTCACCTGCGAGGGCGGCCGCGTGGCCGAAGGGGACACGGTGGTGTTCATCAACTTCCGGCCTGACCGCGCCCGCCAGATGACCCGCATCTTTGTGGACGACGACTTCAACGGCTTTGAGCGCCGCTATGGCCGCTTCCCCGTCCACTACGTCTGCATGACCGAGTACGACGCCACCATGCCCAACTGCGAAGTGGCGTATCCTCCGGTGGACCTGAACAACGTCATGGGCGAGTATATCTCCAACCTGGGCATGACCCAGCTGCGCATCGCCGAGACCGAGAAGTACGCCCACGTCACCTTCTTCTTCAACGGCGGCCGGGAAGAGCCCTTTGCCGGCGAGGACCGCTGCGTCATCCCCAGCCCCAAGGTGGCCACCTACGACCTGAAGCCCGAGATGAGCGCCCCCGAAGTGGCCGAGGAGTGCGTCAAGCGGATCGAGAGCGGCAAGTACGACGTCATCATCCTGAACTTCGCCAACTGCGACATGGTGGGCCACACCGGCGTGTTTGACGCTGCCGTCAAGGCCGTGGAGGCCGTGGACCAGTGTGCCGGCAAGGTGATCGACGCGGTGCTGGCCGCCGGCGGCAAGGTGATCCTGACCGCCGACCACGGCAACGCCGACAAGATGAAGAACGAGGACGGCACCCCCTTCACCGCCCACACCACCAACCCCGTGCCCTGTGTGGTGATCGGCGCAGGCAACGACTTCACCCTGCGTGAGGGCGGCGTCCTGTCCGACCTGGTGCCCACCATGTTCGACCTGATGGGCATTCCCCAGCCTGTGGAAATGACCGGCAAGAGCCTGATCGTCCGCAGCTAAGGAACGCCCTGGCTCCCGCACAAAAATCCAAATACGAGGCCCCGCAGGCGGTGTGAACGCACACGGCCCGCGGGGCTTTTTGTATGGGGATCAAAAAGGCCCCGCAGCGCCGGGATTCCGGCAGGCTGCGGGGCCTTTGCGTTGCGGGGGATTTTCAGGCGGAGGCAGGGTTACGGGCGCTGGGCCTCGTATTCCTTGCGGTAGCCCTCCAGCTCCTTCTTGTTGCCGTAGACGAAGTGCCCGTTGGCAATTTCCTGCCACATGGGCTTGTCCGTGCTATAGTCGTGGATGGACGGATCGTAGACCAGCAGGCGCTTCTTCTTTTCCAGGGCGGGGTCGGGGATGGGCACAGCCGACAGCAGGGCTTTGGTGTAGGGGTGCAGCGGATGGCGGAAGAGCTCTTCCGTCTCGGCCAGCTCCACGATACGGCCCTTGCTGATGACGGCGATGCGGTCCGAAATGAAGCGCACCACCGACAGATCGTGTGCAATGAACAGGTAGGTCAGCCCGCGGGAGGCCTTGAGGTTGTTCAGCAGGTTGAGCACCTGGGCGCGGATGGAAACATCCAGCGCCGAAATGGGCTCGTCCGCCACGATGAACTCCGGCTCCATGATGAGGGCGCGGGCAATGCCGATGCGCTGGCGCTGGCCGCCCGAGAACTCGTGCGGGAAGCGGGAAGCGAACTCCGGCAGCAGGCCCACCTCGTGCAGGGCGGCCATGACCTTTTCGTGCAGGTCGTTCTGGTCCTTGTAGAGGTGGAAGTTCAGCAGGCCCTCGGCGATGATATACTCCACCTTGGCGCGCTCGTTCAGGGAAGCCATGGGGTCCTGGAAGATCATCTGGCACTTGCGGATGACCTCCTGGTCCAGCTCCTTGGGGATCTTGCCGTTGATCTTGCGGCCCTTGAAAAGGATCTCACCCCCGGAAGTGGGGTTGATGCGGGTGATGGCGCGGCCGATGGTGGTCTTGCCCGAGCCCGACTCACCCACCAGGGAGAAGGTCTCGCCCTTGTAGATGTCGAAGTTGACATGGTCCACGGCCACGAACTTGCGCCGGCCCGAGCCGAAGGAGATCTGGAGGTCCTTCAGTTCAATGAGCTTTTCTCTTTCAGCCATTGGCGTGGTCCTCCATCATTTTCTTGCGCAGGTTCTGGATCGAGTGGGGGCGCTCGATCTTGGGCGCCCGGGGGTCCAGATACCAGGTCTTGGCGGCGTGGGTGGGCGACACCTCAAAGAAGGGCGGCTCCTTGACAAAGTCGATGGCCAGGGCCTTCTTGTTGCGGGGTGCAAAGGCGTCGCCGTGGATGTCGTTGAACAGGTTGGGCGGCGTGCCGTCGATGGTGGGCAGCTGCTCGCCCTTGACCCCCAGCTGCGGCAGCGCCTGCAGCAGGGCCCAGGTGTAGGGGTGCCATGCGTCGTAGAAGATCTCCTCCACGGTGCCGTACTCCACGATCTGGCCTGCGTACATGACGGCCACGCGGTCGGCCACGTTCGCCACAACACCCAGGTCGTGGGTGATGTAGATGACCGACATGCCCAGCTCCTTCTGCAGCTCACGGATCAGCTGCAAAATCTGGGCCTGGATGGTCACATCCAGGGCGGTGGTGGGCTCGTCGCAGATCAGCACCTGGGGCTTGCAGGCCGCCGCGATGGCGATGACCACGCGCTGGCGCATACCACCCGAGAACTCGTGCGGGTACTGCTCGTACCGGCGCTCGGGGTCGGGGATGCCTACCTTGCCCAGCATCTCGATGGCGGCCTTCTTGGCGGCTTCGCCCTTCAGGCCCTGGTGATGCTCGATGCTTTCCTGGATCTGCTTGCCGATCTTTTTCAGCGGGTTCAGGCTGGTCATCGGGTCCTGCATCACCATCGAGATCTTTTTGCCGCGCACGCCCAGCCAGTCCTTTTCGGTGAACTTGGTCATGTCGCGGCCCTCGTACATGATGCTGCCGCCGGTGATCTTGCCGTTGACGTCCAGCATACCCACAAAGGTCTTGGTGAACACGCTCTTGCCCGAGCCCGACTCGCCCACGATGGCCAGCGTCTCGCCCTCGTACAGGTCGAGCGAGCACTTGCGGATGGCCTTCAGGGTCCGGCCGCGCAGGCTGAACTGGATCTCCACGTCGCGGGCAGAGATGATCGCTTTTTTATCCATGTTCTATCTCTCCTTAAACGTGATTGCGCGGGTCGGCCGCGTCCGAGAAGGCGTTGCCCATGATATAGAACGAGATCGAAATGATGGACACGATGGACGCGGGGAAGATCAGCAGGTACGGGTAATCCAGGAAGAAGCCGCGCACTTTGGCCAGCAGCAGGCCCAGGGACGGCGTGTCGATGCCCAGGCCCAGGCCCAGGTAAGACAGCGTCGATTCCAGGTTGATGGTGGCAGGGATGCTCTGCGCCATGCGCAGGATGATGACCGACACCAGGTAGGGCAGGATGTTCTTGGTCAGAACACGCCACAGCGGGGTGCCCAGGCACCGGGAAGCCAGGTTATACTCCCGGTCGCGGTACATGAACACCATGTTGCGCACCCGGCGCGCCATCGGCAGCCAGCCGATCGCGACCATGGACACCGCCATGATGGTGAAGCTCTGGCCCACCATCAGGGCAATCAGGGTCATATAGATGATATAGGGCACACTGTCAAACAGGTTGTAGATCTCTGTAAACAGACGGTCCAACGAGCGGACATAGCCCCATACCAGGCCGAAGATGACGCCCACGATGCTCTCGCCCACGGCGACGATCAGGGCCAGCCGGATGGACACCTGGGTGGCGTACCACACCTGGCACCAGTAGTCACGGCCCAGGTTGTCAGTACCGAACCAATACTCGCCGTTCGGCTTCTTGAAAGCCAGCGTGGAGTCAGTGACCAGGGTCTGGTAATCGTACTTGCCGATTGCCAGCGCAATGAAGGAAAAGATCGTCAGCGCCAAGAACAGAATGAGGAAAAAGACCGCAGCCTTGTTCTTCAAAAAGCTCTTGAATACCGAGCCCCAGTAGGAATAGTTGGAGTAACCGATGCGCTCGGCCTCTTCGGGCGAATATTCAACGACGTAAAACAGCTCGTCGTCTTTTTTGCCCGCAAAATCCGATGCTTTGGCCATTAACGGTTACCCCCTTTTTCCGAAATAGTGATGCGCGGATCGACCAGCATCATCAGCACGTCGCCCAGGAAGATGCCCACAATGCTCAGGGCAGCGTAGAACATGACCACGGTCTGCACGACACTGGTGTCATACCGCTTGATGGCGTCGGTCAGCAGGGGACCCATGCCGGGCACGGAATAGAACTGCTCTACCAGCAGCGAACCGGCAACCGTCAGCAACAGCGCCTGGGGGATGAACTGGACCATGGGCACCAGCGCATTGCGCAGCACGTGCCGGAACATGATCTGGCTGTAACTCAAACCCTTGACCTTGGCCAGCTTGATATAGTCCCGCGTCATTTCGTCCACCATATACCGCCGCATCCACAGCGCATAGCCTGCAATGGATGCCAGCGACAAACTGATGATCGGTAACACGCTGGACATGGCGACATTACGGGACGAATACAGAGACGGAAATCCCAGATATTTGGAACCCAGCACCAATACCAGAGAATAAACCACCAGAGAGGGCACAGCGTTGACCACGACGGTGTAGACGGTGCCTAACCAGTCGATAAACTTGCCCTTGAAGGCGGCCTGGGCAATGCCCAGCAGCAGGCCGATCACCAGAGAAATACCAAAGGAGATCAGGCCCATACGGATCGAAACACCCACCTTGCTGCCAATGACCTTGGTGACAGCGATGCCGTTTTGAATTCTCCGCGAGGTACCGAAGTCCAGGTGGAGCAACTGCCCATAAAAACGGACCAGCTGTTCGCCGATGGGGTCCAGAAGACCGGCGGCTTCCAACGCTGCTTCTTTCTGCTCCGGGGTGAACTTCATCAGCTGATCTTCCGTGAAGTAGTAGTCCGTGGGCAGCATCCGCATCATCAGAAAGACGACGGTGACAACAATCAGGATGGTGATAAACGACTGCAGCAGCCGTTTAACGGTATATTTCAGCATTAAGCCTGCATGGCGGCTTCATAAGCAGCCGCAAACTCTTCATACTGCTCCGTGGTATAGGCTTCCTCGGAGGTCTCCCAGTCAACGTACTTGTAGTTGCAGATGCCGTACATGGCGTTGATCTTGGAGTAATCGTTGGCGTGGGTCAGGGTCCAGGACACATCCAGGTTGGCCGGGCAGGTCAGGACGTTGGTCAGCATATAGGCCTCGGCCTCGGCAAAGGCGTCATAACGGGCGTTGATGTCGTCCACGATGGCGCTGGCGTCGTTGACCATGGTGGTGAACTCCTCGAACTTGGCGATCAGGTCAGCCTGCCAGTCGGCGGGGCCTTCCTCGTAGACGTTGGCGATATAGCTGTAGTTGTGGCTGTAGTAAGCGTTATCGTCGTGCAGGATCTCCTGGCCCAGGAAGTTGATGGGATCGCCGAAGTCAGCGCCCCAGCCGTTGACCACAAAGCTGTGCAGGTGAGCGTTGACGACCTCCTGCGTGACGGAGGAGACGAACTCGTCGATATCCAGGACGATGAAGTCGTCGCCGAAGCTGTTGGTGAAGCACTGACGCAGCACGGTGGCGTTATCCTGTGCGGAGGTGGAACCGGACTGGATGTGGTAGTGAGCGTGCACAGGGAAGGTGACGCCGATGGCGCTCAGCTCGTCCATAGCCTGCTTCTTCAGGTCGGCAAAGTCGGTGACGCCGCGCAGACGGACCATGGTCTCACCGTCGTAAGTGCCCCAGCCCATCTTCTCGCGCACCAGCTCGGTGTACTCCTTGCCGTCGTTGTTGTAGCAGACGCCGGTCATGGTGTAGAAGTCGTTCTCGCACTTCAGCGGGTTGATCATGTTATAGCGGCTCAGCCAGGCGGTCAGATCCAGGCCGTGGGTGAAGCACTGACGGAAAGCGGTGTTGGCGATGGCCTTGTTCCAGTTGTCGTCGGGAGTGCCATCCTCGTTGCGGCGCTGGTAGTTGAAGTGCATCTGATAGCTGAACTTGTTGGGGCGCTTCTCGCACAGCTGGCTGTTGTATTCGTTGCTGGGGTCGCTGGTGATGGTGGTCAGGGTGGACTCGCCCAGAGTGAACTCGTCCAACTCGCGGTTCTGATACAGCTGGTAGGCCATGGTGCCGTCCACCAGGATCAGGATGGTCATGCGCTCAAAGCGGCTGTGGTCCGCAGCGCCGTACCAGTTGGGGTTGGGGATATAGCTCTTGGTGTTGCCCTGGATATACTCCTCGATCAGGTAGGGACCGCAGTAGTACATCTCAGCATAGGTGGCAGCACGGAAGCCTTCGATGCCCAGCTGGTTGATGAGGTCCTCGGAAGCGGGGTAGAAGCAGACATAGCTTGCCACGGTGACAAAGTAGGGGCAGGGATCCTTGCAGGTGAAGACCAGGGTGTAGTCGTCCGGAGCCTCGATGCCCACGCCGTGATCCAGCATATCCTGATAGGTCAGGTCGGCGGCCGCGTCGCCCTGCTCAACGGTGTAGTCATAGTACTCCTGTGCGCCCACGAGGGTGGTGGTGGGCATGGAGGTGTTGTTGGCCTCGTTCTTGTACTGGTTCAGGACCCACTCGGCGCCCACCAGGAAGTCCTTGGAGGTGATGTGGCCCACGACGTTGCCGTTGACGTCGCACCAATCCACGTCGTCACGCAGGTGGAAGGTCCAGACGGAAGCATCCTCGTTGCTCTCCCAGCTGGAAGCGATGGCGGGCACGGGCTTGCCGTAGCAGTCGTAGCTGACCAGGCCGTCCACCAGGTTGGTAATGACGTTGAAGTCGGAAGCGCTCTGGCTGTACAGGACGTTCCAGCTCTCCAGCTCACGGTTGCCGGATTCATACCAGATATATTCGGTCAGAGGCGCGCCGCCGTTGCTGGCGGCGGGGGCGGAAGCAGCGCCGGAAGTGGCGGTGCTGCCGGTGCTGGAGCTGGAGCTGCCGCAGGCTGCCAGCAGACCGGCAGCGCCCACAGCGCCAGCGCCCTTCAGAAACGAACGGCGGCTGATTTCAAAGTTTGCGTTCATGTGATTATATCCTCCCTGTTATTCTTCGTGTCACGGCAAGAGTTGCAGATTTTGCCTGTTCCCATTCCTGCGGCGGTGTCTTGCCTATGAATACAAAAAGGCCCAACACAGACCTCAGCGTCTGTATTTGGCCCCGCCGCAGAATCCTTAACACACGTGTATTTTACCATCATAAAGTACAGATGTCAAGGAAACCGGGGGAAACTTGCGGCCGGAATTGCCTCCCCAGGGGCGAAAAAAGGTGAAAAAAGCGTGAAAACTTGAACAACTTTCATTTCTCGCCTGCAATGGATGCAAAACTTGCATGGTTTTGCGCCCGGGCCACCTGTGCGCCGCCGGTGGACGCAGGCAAAGGGCGGCTATCTTTTTGGCGGGAAACGTGCTACAATAATATAATAACCCTCTCCGGCACGCGGGAGAGGGCCAGACAGAAGGAGAAGCTATGAAAAAACTGCGTTCCATTTACAAAAGCGATATGTTCCACGCGGTGCTGTACAAAAGTTTCAGCCGGCTGGTGATCGCGGCCTGCCTGTGCCTTTTGTGGCAGCGGTTTGTCAGCGACGGGCGGTTCACCATCTGGGAGGCGCCCTGCTTTGCGGTGGGCGCGGCCCTGCTGGGCTGGGCGTGGGTCAGCTACCTGCGGCTGGACGGGGTGCGCGTGCCCTTTTTGGACAAGCAGAAGGGCCTGGGGGAGGCCCGCGGCGCCCGCAAGCGCCACGCCACCCACTCGATGGCCGACTTTGCAGACGAGAAGATCGTCTCCTTTGACGAGCTCAGCCCCCGGGAAAAGGCCCTGTGCAGCATGCTGGCCAGCCTGATCGTGGGGGTGCCGATGACCGCCATCGGCATCGCCGCCAGCATCCTGTAAGGGGGCGGCCCATGCAAGATGTGACAAAACGCCTGGTGGTGGGGGTGCTGGCCCACGTGGACTCGGGCAAGACCACCCTGTCCGAAGCGGTGCTGTACCGCGCCGGGGCTATCCGCCGCCTGGGCCGTGTGGACCACCGGGACGCCTTTCTGGACACCGACAGCCTGGAGCGGGCCCGGGGCATCACCATTTTTTCCAAGCAGGCCCTGTTCCAGCTGGACGGGGGCCGCACCCAGGTGGCCTGGCTGGACACCCCCGGCCACGTGGACTTTTCGGCCGAGGCCGAGCGCACGGTGGGGGTGCTGGATTACGCGGTGCTGGTCATCAGCGGCCCCGACGGGGTGCAGAGCCACACCGAAACGCTGTGGGCCCTGCTGCGGCGCAGCCATGTGCCCACCTTTCTCTTTGTCAATAAGATGGACCTGCCCGGCCCCGGCCGGGAGGCCATCCTGGACCAGCTGCGCCGCCGGCTGGGGGAGGGCTTTGTGGACTTTGGGGCGGACGCCGCCGCCCGGGACGAGGCCCTGGCCCTGTGCGACGAGCGCCTGATGGAGGCCTACCTTGCGGGCCAGCCACTGGCCGGCGGGGACATCGTCACCGCCATCGCCCGGCGGCATGTGTTCCCCTGCTGGTTCGGCTCGGCCCTCAAGCTGGAGGGGGTGGACGGGCTGCTGGAGGGCCTGGTCCGCTGGACCCGGCCCGCCCCCGCCGGGGAGCACTTCGGCGCGCGGGTGTTCAAGGTCTCCCAGGACGAGCAGGGGGCCCGGCTGACCTGGCTGCGGGTGACCGGCGGTGTCCTGAAGGTGAAGGACGCCCTCTCGGGCGGCCCCGAAGGGGAGGG
>OERP01000115.1_pt1 | contig 18760 bp, 17 predicted proteins | sample 1540031 | NCBI WGS metagenome assembly OERP01 (sample SAMEA3891882, study PRJEB23780) | metagenome | biome: terrestrial biome; feature: animal house; material: Caecal content | place: Italy | collected 2015-05-05 | reverse complement strand
GGCTTTACGCTGCAGTACGAGCTGTCCTATACCAACATCCTGGCCATGCTGGACCTGGCGGGCATCCCGTTCTACGCCGCCGACCGGGACGAGCGCTGGCCCCTGATCGTGGCCGGCGGCCCCTGCACCTGCAACGCCGAGCCCCTGGCGGCCTTTTTCGACGTGATCCAGCTGGGGGAAGGGGAGCGCCAGCTGCCCGCCATCTGCGCCGCCATCGAGCAGGGCAAAAAGGAGGGGATCTCCAAGCAGGAACTGCTGCTGCGCATCGCCAGGATCCCCGGCGTTTACATCCCCGCTTTTTACGATGTGGCCTATGAGGCGGACGGCCGGGTGCGTTCCATCACCCCCAACCAGCCGGGGGTCCCGGCGGTGGTCACCAAGGCCATCATCCAGGATATGAACGACTTTGCGCCCCCCACCAACTTTGTGGTGCCCATGGTGGGCGCCATCCAGGACCGCGCCAGCATCGAGGTGCTGCGGGGCTGTGTCCGGGGCTGCCGGTTCTGCCAGGCGGGCTTCCTCTACCGGCCCATGCGCCAGCGGGACGCCGGGCTGCTGAACAAGGCCGCCCAGGACCTGTGCGCCAACACCGGCTATGAGGAGCTGAGCCTTTCCAGCCTGTCCACCTCCGACCACAGCCAGCTGGAGGAACTGCTGGACGATTTGAACAGCTGGGCCCCGGCCGAGCACGTCAGCCTTTCGCTGCCCTCCCTGCGGATGGACAACTTCTCCGAGAGCCTGATCGAAAAGACCACCAAGGTGCGCAAGAGCGGTCTGACCTTTGCGGCCGAGGCCGGCACCCAGCGCCTGCGGGACGTCATCAACAAAAACGTCACCTGGGACGAGATCGAAAAGACCTGCCGCATCGCCTTTGAGGCGGGGTATACCTCGGTCAAGCTCTACTTCATGATGGGCCTGCCCACCGAGACCATGGCCGACATCGAGGGCATCGCCGAGACGGCCCAGAAGGTGGTGGACCTCTACTACCACACCCAGACCCACGCCAAGGGCAAGGGGGTGCAGGTGACGGTCAGCTGCGCCTGCTTTGTGCCCAAGCCCCACACGCCCTTCCAGTTCGTGCCCATGGACAGCGCCGAGACCCTCGAGGCCAAGCAGAAGCACCTGCTGGAGAGCGTCCACAGCCGGAAGATCAAGGTCAACTACCATGACAGCAAGACCAGCTTTTTGGAGGGCGTCTTTGCCAAGGGCGACCGCCGGCTGGCTCCCGCCCTGGTGGAGGCCTACCGCCGCGGCTGCGTGTTCGACGGCTGGGAGGAGTGCTTCCGGTACGACACCTGGATGCAGACCTTTGCGGACCTGGGCATCGACCCCCATTTCTACTGCAACCGGGCCATCGGCCTGGACGAAGTGACCCCGTGGGCCCACATGGACTACGGCATCACCCACGAATACCTGGTGCGGGAGTACAAAAAGGCACTGGCTGCCCAGACCACCCCGCCCTGCAACCGCGCCTGCAGCGGATGCGGCGCAAACCGTCTGTTGGGAGGGCCCTGCTTTGATTACAGTGCGGATCTGGTTTGAAAAACGAAACGAAGCCTCGTATATCTCCCTGCTGGACCTGCAGCGGGTGATGCAGCGGGTGCTCAAGCGCAGCGGCCTGCCGGTCTGGCACACCCTGGGCTTCAACCCACACATCTATATGACCTTTACCTGCCCGCTGTCCCTGGGGCAGGAGAGCCTGTGCGAGAGCGTGGACGTCAAGACCGAGGCCGAAGCCCCGGACTTTGCCGCCTGGCAGGCGAGTCTGAACGCCATCATGCCGGCGGGCATCCGGGTGTTCCGGGTGGAGCCGGCCCGGGACAAGGCCAGCGCCATCGCTTTTGCCTGCTATACCATCCGCTACCCGGCGGCGGCCGCCGGCTGCCTGGCGGGCTACAACGCCCTGGACGCCGCCCCGGTGGAGAAAAAGGGCAAAAAGGGCTCCAAACAGGTGGACCTGAAAGCATACATCCCCGCCCTGGACGGCCGGGCGGAAGGGGACAGCGTCTGTTTTGACGTCTGCCTGCCCGCCGCCCAGGAGCTGAACCTGAACCCCTCGCTGCTGACCGCCTTCCTCGAAGAGCGGTTTGGGGCGCCCGCGGCGGAGGCCGCCATCCTGCGCACCGCGCTGCTGAAGGCCGACCGGACCCCCTTCTGCTGAAAGAACAAATTTTTTGCTCCCTTTTTGGGCAAAACGCTTGCTTTCGGCCCGGAGTTGTGCTATCATAGTTAGGCGTTAGTGTCCGCTGAGACCACAGCGGGGTTAATGACAAACAATCATTAAACAGGCGGTCCTCTGACGGCAGCGCTGCCGTGCATGAACGTCGAAACAAATGGAGGAAATCAAATGGACGCACTGAAGATCATTTCCGAGGGCAGCATCAAGGCTGAGCGCCCCCAGTTCAACGTCGGCGACACCGTCCGGGTGGACGTCCGCATCAAGGAAGGCGAGCGCGAGCGCATCCAGGCCTTTGAGGGCACCGTCATTGCCAAGAAGCACGGCGGCGTCGCAGAGACCTTTACCGTCCGCCGCATCGCTTACGGCGTGGGCATCGAGCGTGTCTTCCCTGTCAACAGCCCCTTTGTTGAGAAGGTGACTGTCGTCCGCAAGGGCAAGGTCCGCCGTGCAAAGCTGTACTACCTGCGCGGCCGCACCGGCAAAGCTGCCAAGGTCAAGAGCGATATCTGATTTTCGCGCGGCAACTGCCGCGTTCGGGGGAAAAGGGGCACTTGTTGTCCCTTTTTTCTTTATCCCAGACGAGGGCAGGGCCGGTCAGAACAAGAATGTGGGGTGCAGGCGAGCATGGCGAAAGAAACGGACGGGGCAATGGCCCGGGGACAGGGTATGATCGAGTGGTATGAGGCGCTGATCTCGGCGCTGGTGCTGATGGTGGCGCTGTTCTCCTTCTTTTTCCGCATCATTCAGGTGGACGGCGCTTCCATGAACCCCACCCTCTGGGACGGGGACAAGCTGATCGTCTGGGGCGCAGGGTACACCCCCCAGCGGGGCGACGTGGTGATCGTGGACGACTACACCACCTATGGCCGGCCGCTGGTCAAGCGGATCATCGCCAAGGGCGGGGACACCATCTCCATCGACTACACCAGCGGCACCGTCGCCGTCAACGGCGAGGTGCTGGAGGAGGACTACATCGCCGAGCCCACCTTTCTGGGCTACGACGTCCAGTTCCCCTACACTGTGCCCGAGGGCGAGCTGTTCCTGATGGGGGACAACCGCAACGCCTCGCTAGACAGCCGGTCCTCTTCGATCGGCTGCATCGCGGAAGAAGACATTCTGGGCAAGGTGCTGTTCTGCTTTTTGCCCCTGGAGGATGCAGGAGTGGTCAAGTGAAAAACCAAGAGAAAAACGGGAACCTGCAGGTTTCCAACCAATACAACATCCAGTGGTTCCCGGGGCACATGGCCCGGACCCTGCGGGTGATGGAGCAGGAGATCCAGCACGTGGACGCCAGCCTGATCCTGCTGGACGCGCGGATCCCCCTGTCCAGCCTGAACCCGGAGATCGAGCGGATCACCGCCCGCAAGCCCCGACTGTACGCGCTGAATAAGGCCGACCTGGCCGACCCCGCCGTCACCGAGGAGTGGATCCGGTATTTCCGGGCCGCCGACGCCGGGTGCGTGGCCATCAACGCCAAGAGCAAGGGCGGCACGGCCGCCGTGCGCGCCGCCATCGAAAAAGAGTTGTCCGGGCTGCTGGCCCGCCGTCAGGCCCGCGGCATGAGCGGCGCCAAGACCCAGGTCATGCTCTGCGGCATCCCCAACGTGGGCAAGTCCACCTTTATCAACACGTTTGCGGGGTCGGTGCGGGCCAAGGCCGCCGACCGGCCCGGCGTCACCAAGGGCAAGCAGTGGGTCTCGACCGAAAAGTTCGACCTGCTGGATATGCCCGGCGTCCTGTGGAAAAAGTTCGATTCCAAGACCATTGCCTCCAATCTGGCCTTCATCGGCTCGATCAAGGACGATATTCTGGACGTGGAAGAACTGGCCATGAACCTGCTGGACGAGGTGCGCCGCAATTATCCCGAGCTGGTGGCCAGCCGCTACAAGCTGGACGCCGAAGCCCTGGCCCTGCCTCCCTACGAGCTGATGGAAGCCATCGGCCGCAAGCGGGGGCTGCTGGTCCGGGGCGGCGAGGTGAACACCGAGCGCTGCGCCATCATGCTGGTGGACGAGTTCCGGGCCTGCAAGTGGGGCCGCATCACCCTGGAGCGGCCGCCCCGCCGGGAGGACCCGGAGCAGCCAGAAGGGGAGGACGAAGCATGAAGCGCCTCACCGACGAGGAGGTCTCCCGCCCCCTGTACAGCTACGACGCCGCGGTCCGGGCCGAAAACGGCTGCTTTGCCGGGGTGGACGAGGCCGGCCGGGGCCCGCTGTGCGGCCCGGTCTGCGTGGCCGCCTGCATCCTGGACCCGGAAAACCCGGTCTGGGGCATCAACGACTCCAAAAAGCTGAGCGAGAAAAAGCGGGAACGTCTCTTTGAGGAGATCAAAGCCAAGGCCCTGGCCTACAGCATCGTCTTTGTGGGGCCCGAGATCATCGACCGGGACAACATCCTGAACGCCACCATGGGCGGGATGCGCCAGGCGGTGGAGCAGCTCGAGATCACCCCCCATCTGGTATTGGTGGACGGCAACCGCTGCCCTGCGGGGCTGGCCATGCCGGCCCGGCCGGTGGTCAAGGGGGACGCAACCAGCGCCAGCATCGGCGCGGCGTCCATTTTGGCCAAGGTCAGCCGGGACCGCTATATGATGGAGCTGGACCGCCAGTATCCGCAGTACCAGCTGGCCAAGCACAAGGGCTACCCCACCAAACTGCACTACGAGCTGATCGCCCAATACGGCATCCAGCCTTTTTACCGCCGCAGCTTTTTGAAAAAGCTGGGCTACGGACCGGAGGGCAAGTGATGGACCGGGCCGAGACCGGCCGCCGGGGCGAGCACGCCGCCGCCCTTTACTACATCCGGCGGGGCTGCACCCTGCTGGAACACAATTACCGCATCCGGGAAGGGGAGATCGACCTGATCCTCCTGGACCCGGAGGGGACGGTCATCTTCTGCGAGGTCAAGACCCGCACCAACCGGGACGCGGTCTGCCGGCCCGCCGCCTCGGTCACCCTGGCCAAGCGCCGCCGGATCGTCCGGACGGCGGCCTGGTACCTGCAGCAGACCGGCCAGCAGGAGGCGTTCACCCGGTTCGACGTGGCGGAGGTGACCCCTCTTGACAGCGGCCGCTGGATGGTACATATTATAAAAAGTGCGTTCGATGCAAGCGCGCGATGATAGACACGATGGGAAAGGACCACAACGGAAAAGGAGCGAATGACTATGCAGTTTTTCAGCACGAGAGACCAGAGCCGGCGGGTGTCCGCCTCGCAGGCCATCGCGCAGGGCCTGTCGGAAGAGGGCGGCCTGTTTGTGCCCGAGAGCTTCCCCCAGGTGGACGTGGAAGCCCTCTGTGAGCTGGATTACCCGGCCATGGCGGCCGCCATCCTGCGGGAATACCTGACCGATTACGACCCGGACTTCCTGGCCGGCGCGGCGGCGCAGACCTACGGCGCGGCCTTTGGGGGCAAGGCGGGCTGCCTCGCCCCGGTGGAAGGGGAGACCTGGGCCCTGGAGCTGTGGCACGGGCCCACCTGCGCCTTCAAGGATTACGCCTTGCAGCTGATGCCCAAGCTCCTGGTGGAGGCCAAGCGCAACCTGGGCCGCACCGAAAAGACCCTGATCCTGGTGGCCACCAGCGGCGACACCGGCAAGGCCGCCCTGGACGGCTACCACGACATCCCCGGGGTGGAGATCGCCGTCTTTTACCCCACCGGCGGCACCAGCGAGATCCAGCGGCTGCAAATGGCCACCCAGGAGGGGGCCAACGTGGCGGTGTACGCGGTGCGGGGCAACTTTGACGACGCCCAGACCGGCGTCAAGCGGGTCTTTGCCGACAAGGAGATCGCCGCCCGCCTGGCACAGCGGAACATCTGCCTGTCCAGCGCCAACTCCATCAACTGGGGGCGGCTGGTGCCGCAGATCGTCTATTACTTCGCCGCCTATGCCCGGCTGCTGAACGCGGGCCGGATCGCCCTGGGGGACGAGGTGGACTTCTGCGTCCCCACCGGCAACTTCGGCGACATCCTGGCCGGCTACTACGCCAAGCGGATGGGCCTGCCGGTGGGCCGGCTGGTCTGCGCCTCCAACAAGAACAACGTCCTGACCGACTTCCTGCGCACCGGCGCGTACACCGCCCGGCGGGAGTTCTACAAGACGTCTTCCCCCAGCATGGACATCCTGGTATCCTCCAACCTGGAGCGGCTGCTCTACCATGTCACCGGCAGCGACGCCGAGGTGGCCGCCCTGATGGGCCGCCTGGTCCGGGAGGGGAGCTACACCGTCCGGCCCGAGACCCTGGCCGCCATCCAGGCGTCCTTCTCCTGCGGGTGGGCCAGCGAGGAAGAGGTGGCCGCCGAGATCCGCACCCGCTGGGAGCGGGACGGCTACCTCTGCGACACCCACACCGCCGTGGCGTTCCATGTGGCGGAGCAGCACAAGCGGCAGGGGACGCCCATGGTGGTGCTCTCCACCGCGTCGCCCTTCAAGTTCCCCCGCAGCGTGCTGGCCGCCCTGGGCCACGCCGCCCCGGAGAACGATTTCGAGGCCATGCAGGCGCTGGAACAGGCCACCGGCCGCACCGCGCCCGCCAGCCTGGCCTGCCTGCGGCAGAAGCCCGAGCGCTTTGACGCCGTCATCGACCCGTCCCAGATCGCCGGGGTGGCCCTGGGCTATCAGGCATAATAGATAGGAGCTGTACATGGCACTGTTTGTGCTGGGCGACACCCATCTTTCGCTGGGGGGCGCCAAACCCATGGACGTGTTCCCCGGCTGGAGCGGCTATGTGGAAAAGCTGGAGGCCAACTGGCGCAGGCTGGTCAAACCGGAGGACACGGTGGTGCTGGCGGGGGACATCAGCTGGTCCATGCGGCTGGCCGACACCCGGAAGGACTTCGCCTTCCTGAACGGCCTGCCGGGCCAGAAACTGATCATGAAGGGCAACCACGACTACTGGTGGTCCACCGCCAACAAGATGAACGCATTTTTCCGGGCGGAGGGGTTCGATACCCTGCGCCTGCTGCACAACAACTCCTATACGGTGGACGGCTACGCTCTGTGCGGGACGCGGGGGTGGCTGTTCGACGCGGACGAACCCCACGACGAAAAGGTGATGAACCGGGAGATCGGCCGGCTGCGGCTGAGCCTGCAGGCCGCCGAGCCGGGGAAGGAGAAGCTGGTCTTCCTCCACTACCCGCCGGTCTACACCGGGGCCGACGCCCCCGAGATCGTGGCCGTTTTGAAGGAGTACGGGATCAGGCGGTGCTTTTATGCCCATCTGCACGGCAAGGCCATCCGGTTTGCGGTGCAGGGGGAGGTGGACGGCATCCGTTACAAGCTGGTCAGCGCCGACGGACTGCACTTCTGCCCGTATAAAATCACCTAAAATCCCAAAATGTGAAAAAACAGCTGGCATTTATGCACGGAACGTGTTATAATAAACGCTGACGCGATTGTCGTACCCAAAGGCGCGTGCGCCCTTTGAGATGTGGATGGGCGCGCGGCGCAGATGCGGGGAGAGGATTCCTCTGCCCCAGCACCAATATTTGAGCGGAGGAAAACGAAAATGAATCTTATCAAGTGTGAAAAGCTCGAAAAGAGCATGGCGGAACTGCAGTTCTCGATCGACGCTGAGACCTATAAGAACGAGGTCCTGAAGGTCTTTAAGACCGAGGGCAAGAAGTACACCGTCCAGGGCTTCCGCAAGGGCAAGGCCCCCCGTCACCTGATCGAGCGGATGTACGGCCCCGATGTGTTCACCTACGACGCCATCAACAACCTGTTCCCGGCTGCCTTCGAGGCCGCCGTCAAGGAAGCCGGCATCGAGCCGGTGGGCCGTCCCGAGGTGACCGTGGAGTCCGCCAGCGACGACCAGGGCGCCGTCCTGACCGTCAAGGTGGCCGTCAAGCCCGAAGTCAAGCTGGGCGCTTACAACGGTCTGACCGTTGAGAAAACGGTCCATACTGTTCAGGAGTCCGCTGTGGACGCCGAGCTCAAGCGCGTGCAGGAGCGCAACGCCCGCGAGCTGACCCGCGAGGGTGCCGCTGAGAACGGCGACATCGTGGACATCGACTTCGAGGGCTTCACCGACGGCGTGGCCTTTGAGGGCGGCAAGGCGGAGCACTACCACCTGACCCTGGGCAGCGGCAGCTTCATCCCCGGCTTCGAGGATCAGATCGTGGGCCACAGCGCCGGCGAGGAGTTCGACGTCAACGTTACCTTCCCCGAGCAGTACCAGGCCGATGAGCTGGCCGGCAAGCCCGCGGTCTTCAAGATCAAGCTGCACGAGGTCAAGTACAAGGAGCTGCCCGCTCTGGACGACGAGCTGGCCAAGGACTGCTCCGAGTACGACACCCTGGAGGAGTTCAAGCAGTCCATCCGCAAGTCCAACCAGGAGCAGCTGGACAAGCAGGACGACCTGGCGGTCGAGAACGCCCTGGTGGATCAGGTCATCGGCGGCATGGAGGCGGAGATCCCCCAGGCCATGTACGACGTGCGGATGGATGAGCTGGTCAACGACTTTGCCTTCCGTGTGGAGCAGCAGGGCCTGACCCTCGACAACTATCTGAAGTATATGGGCCAGACCATGGAGCAGTTCCGTGCTTCCTTCATGCCTCAGGCCGAAAAGCAGGTCAAGATCCGCCTGGCCCTGGAGGCCGTGGCCAACGCCGAGAAGATCGAGGCATCCGAGGAGGACGTCAACGCCGAGATCAAGCGGATCGCCGACCAGTACAAGATGGAGGAGGACAAGGTCCGCGAGCTGGTCAACATGGACGAGCTGAAGAAGGACCTGGCTGTGAACAAGGCCATCGACTTCATCAAGAGCCACGCCAATATCGTGGAAAAGGCCGCTGAGGCTGAGACTGCTGCCGGCGCACAGTAAGCTGCGCCGCAGCCGGCAGGGCGGAGCGCTTGGCGTTTAGCCCCTGCGCACAATGTTGTTGAAATTGACCGATGCGGCGGTTTTGGATGCCGCATCGGTCAATTTTGCAAAATAGAAACCCCGATTTTGTATTTCAGGAGGCGAACTTTATGAGTTTTGTTCCTTATGTTGTAGAACAGACGGCCCACGGAGAGCGCTCGTACGACATCTTCTCCCGTCTGCTGAATGACCGCATCATCGTTCTGAGCGAGGACGTCAACGACACCTCGGCCAGCCTGGTGGTGGCCCAGCTGCTGTACCTGGAGGGGCAGGACCCGGACAAGGACATCAGCCTGTATATCAACAGCCCCGGCGGCTCGATCAGCGCCGGCATGGCCATCCACGACACCATGCAGTATATCAAGTGCGACGTGTCCACCATCTGCATGGGGATGGCCGCCTCGATGGGCGCATTCCTGCTGGCCAGCGGCACCAAGGGCAAGCGCTTTGCCCTGCCCAACTCCGAGATCCTGATCCACCAGCCCCTGATCGCAGGCGGGCAGGGGGGCGGCCTCTCGGGCCAGGCCACCGACATCAAGATCCACGCGGACCACATCATCTATCTGCGCGAGAAGATCAACGGCCTGCTCAGCGAGTACACCGGCCAGCCCATCGAGCGGGTGCGCCAGGACACCGAGCGGGACAACTATATGACCGCCCTCGAGGCCAAGGAGTACGGCCTGGTGGACGAGGTGATCGCCCACCGCTGAACCAGGGGTGCTGAACGCAGAAACGCAGAATAAAGGAAAGTACAGCTATGGCAAATAACAATTCCGGCAGAGATAAAAACGAAAAAGACCTTGTTTGCAGCTTCTGCGGCAAGCATCAGGACGAAGTAGAGCGGATGATCATCGGGCCCGGCGTCAACATCTGCAGCGAGTGCATCGGCCTTTGCTACGACCTGCTGGCCGAAAAGCCCGACCGCTCCAGCGGCAGCCGCCCCGCCCGCGGCGGCGCGCCCAACGCCCGGGCCCGGATGCAGCCGGCCGTCCCCGCGCCGGTGAACATCCTGACCCCCGAGGAGATCAAGAACGGGCTGGACCAGTACGTCATCGGCCAGGACGAAGCCAAGCGGGTGCTGTCCGTGGAGGTATACAACCACTACAAGCGGATCATGAGCGGCAAGGGCAACGACGTGGAGCTGCAAAAATCCAACGTCCTGCTGCTGGGGCCCTCCGGCGTGGGCAAGACCCTGCTGGCCCAGACCCTGGCCCGGATGCTGGGCGTCCCCTTTGCCATCGCCGACGCCACCACCCTGACCGAGGCCGGCTATGTGGGCGAGGATGTGGAGAACATCCTGCTCAAGCTGATCCAGGCGGCGGACTTCGACGTCCAGCGGGCGCAGATCGGCATCATTTACATTGATGAGATCGACAAGATCACCCGCAAGAGCGAAAACCCCTCCATCACCCGGGACGTGGGCGGCGAGGGCGTGCAGCAGGCCCTGCTCAAGATCATCGAGGGCACCGTCAGCAACGTGCCGCCCCAGGGCGGCCGCAAGCACCCCCAGCAGGAGTTCATCCAGATCGACACCACCAACATCCTGTTCATCTGCGGCGGCGCGTTCGACGGGCTGGACAAGTACATCCAGCGCCGCACCGACAATTCGGCCCTGGGCTTTGGCAGCAACCTGAAGGACACCTCGTCCGAGGCCCAGAAGGCCCTGCTGCGCAAGGTGGAGCCCCACGACCTGGTCAAGTTTGGCCTGATCCCCGAGCTGATCGGCCGCCTGCCGGTCATCACGGTGCTGGACGACCTGGACGAGGCCACCCTGGTCCGGGTCCTGAAAGAGCCCAAGAACAGCCTGGTCAAGCAGTACAAGGCCCTGCTGGGGATGGACAATGTGGACCTGGTCTTTACCGACGAGGCCTTGCTGGCCATCGCCCGCAAGACCATCGAGCGCAAGACCGGCGCCCGCGGCCTGCGCAGCGTGATGGAGGACCTTTTGATCCCCATCATGTACGCGGTGCCCAGCGACCCCACCATCATCCGGGTGACCATCGACCAGGACACCGTGGAGGGCGGCGAGGCCCACATGGAATACGGCGCGGTCCGCAAGCGCTATAAGAATCAGATCGCGGTGAGCTGACAAGGCAAGCCCGCTTTTGGCCCGGCCGGGCGCAAAAAACCAGGCCGGGCCTTTTATTTTCTGCTAAAATTCTTGTTTCTCAACGCAAAGTGTACTATAATAATATAGTCTGGGCCGGAGTGGGTCTGTCCCGGCCGGTCCCTGCCGCCGCACGGCAGGCAATGAGAGCAAGGGTACAGAAAGTATAGTAAAGGAGTAAGCGCTATGGCAAATTATCTGGAGATGACGAGGGAAGAACTGATGGAAGAGGAGCGCCGGCTCCAAAAGGCATACAAGGCGTTTCAGGACCTGGACCTGCACCTGAACATGGCCCGCGGCAAGCCCGGCCCTCACCAGATGGATCTGGCGATGGATCTGTTCAAGACCACCAATTACACCGCGGAGGACGGCACCGACGCCCGCAACTACGGCAACCTGGAAGGCCTGTACGAGGCCCGGAAACTGTTTGGCGATGTGATGGGCGTCAAGCCGGAGAACGTCTTTGTGGGCGGCAACTCCAGCCTGCAGCTGATGTATTTCCTGGTCAGCATCGGGTACACCTTCGGTTTCCCTGAGTCGCCCTGTCCCTGGTCCCAGGTGGACCACCCCAAGTTCCTCTGCCCGGTGCCCGGCTATGACCGCCACTTCCGCATCACCGAGGAATTCGGCATCGACATGATCAACGTCCCCATGACCCCGGAAGGCCCCGACATGGACATGGTGGAAAAACTGGCCGCCGAGGACCCCTCCATCAAGGGCATCTGGTGCGTGCCCCAGTATTCCAACCCCGACGGCTACACCTACAGCGACGAGACGGTGCGCCGCTTTGCGGCCATGAAGACCGCCGCCCCTGACTTCAAGATCTTCTGGGATGAGGCGTACATTGTCCACCACCTGACCGACGAGATCATCGAGACGCCGGTCCTGCTGGAGGAGAGCAAGGCCTACGGCAATGAGGACCGGGTGTTCATGTTCACTTCCACCAGCAAGATCACCTTCCCCGGCGCGGGCGTTTCGGCCCTGGCCTGCAGCGACCGGATGATGAAGTACGTCTGCAAGCGCTTTGAGGTCATGATCATCAGCTACGACAAGATGAACCAGCTGCGCCATGTCCGCTTCCTGAAGAACAAGGCGGGCGTGCTGGCCCACATGGCCAAACACCGCCGCCGTCTGGTGCCCTGCTTCGACGCGGTCAAGACCACCTTTGCCCAGAAGCTGACCCCCTGCGGGGACATCGCCCACTGGACCAACCCCAAGGGCGGCTACTTCATCAGCCTGTATGTGATGCCCGGCTGCGCCAAGCGGGTGGCCCAGCTGTGCAAGGAGGCCGGCCTGGTGCTGACCGGCGCCGGCGCGGCCTTCCCCTACGGCAAGGACCCCGAGGATTCTCATCTGCGCATCGCGCCCACCTATCCCAGCCTGAGCGAGGTGGAGCAGGCCTCCGAGCTGATGACGGTCTGCGTCCGTCTGGCCACGGTGGAACATCTGCTCGCGGAAAAGGTCTGAGCGCCCTGATACGATCAAGCTTCCTGTCCGTCCGGGAAACCGGCGGGCGGGAAGTTATAAAATTGGGAGGTTTCCAAACAGTTTATGAAGACAAAAGGCAGAGCATGGCATCTCATCGTCACGGTGCTGCTGATCGCGGTGTTCGCATTCACCGCGTTCTTCGGCGTATCGTCGACCTATGGAGATGTGACCACCACCTACATCAAGGGCGCCCGGGACATCCGCTTCGGCGTGGACATCAAGGGCGGCGTGAACGTGACCTTTCTGCCCTCGGACGGCTTCGACGCCACCGACGAGCAGCTGGACGCAGCCCAGTCGGTCATCGAGAACCGCCTGGTGGCCCTGAACATCACCGACTACGAGCTGTATGCGGACTACAACCAGGACAGCCTGATCCTGGAGTTCCCCTGGCAGTCGGACGAGACCCGGTTTGACCCGGAGGCCGCCATCCAGGAGATCGGCACCACGGCCTACCTGACCTTCCGGGAGGGGACCAGCGCCGATGGCGAGCTGATCCTGGACGGTTCCAGCGTGGAGAACGCCACCGCCCAGTACGGCCCGGTGACCAGCGGCGGCGCCTCGGAGTATTACGTGGCCCTGGAGTTTGACAGCGAGGGCGCGGCGGCCTTTGGCGAGGCCACCACCCGGCTGTACCAGGAGGGCGGCTCCATCGGCATCTGGCTGGACGATGAGAACATCAGCGTGGCCGCCGTCAACGCCGCCATCACCGACGGCCGCGCGGTCATCACCGGCTCGGGCTTCACCCGGGACGATGTGGTCACCCTGGCCCGGCAGATCAACTCGGGCGCGCTGCCCTTTGCCCTGACGGTGGACAGCTACTCCACCATCAGCCCCACCCTGGGCGAGAACAGCCTGGAGGCGATGGTCTTTGCCGGCATCGTGGCCTTTGCCCTGATCTTTGTCATCATGACCGTGATGTACCGGCTGCCCGGCCTGCTGGCCTGCGTGGGCCTGCTGGGCCAGGTGGCGGCCACCCTGGCTTTTGTCTCGGGCTACTTCCCGGTGTTCAACAGCTTTACCCTGACGCTGCCCGGCATCGCCGGCATCATCCTGGCCATCGGCATGGGCGTGGACGCCAACGTCATCACCGCCGAGCGGATCAAGGAGGAGCTGCGCAGCGGCAAATCCCTGCCCGGCGCCCTCAAGAGCGGCTTTGCCCGCGGCCTGACCCCCGTCATTGACGGCAACGTGACCATCGTCATCGTGGCGGTGGTTCTGATGGGCGCCTTCGGCCCCACCGACGGCATCTTTGCCAGGCTGCTGAACGTCGTGTTCTTTGCCTTTGGCGCATCCACCGCCGGCACCATCTACGCCTTCGGCTACACGCTGCTCACCGGCGTGCTGCTGAACTTTGTCTTTGGCGTGTTCGCCACCCGGGTGATGATCGCCGGCGCGGCCTCCATCAAGGCGCTGCAGAACCCCTGGCTCTACGGCGCCGACAAGGCCCCCCGCGAGCCCGGGTCCATCGACTTCGTGGGCAGGAAGAAGGCGTTCCTGACCTTCTCCTCCTGCCTGATGGCGGCCATCGTCCTGTGCGCGGTGGTGCTGGGGGTCCAGATGGACACCGAGTTCACCGGCGGCGCCATGATCACCCTGAGCTACCAGGGCGAGCCTGACCTGGCTGTGGTGGAGCAGACTGCGGAGGAGGCCCTGGGCAGCACCAACCTGACCCTGCAGACCGGCGAGAACGTGGCCACCGGCGAGTCCACCCTCAAGATCTCCCTGCCCGGCAGCGAGACGGTGGACACCCAGCAGGTCACCGCCCTGCTGGACGGCCTGGCCGCATCCAACCCCGACAACCAGTTTGCCCAGCTGTCCCTGAGCAACGTCAGCCCGGCCATGGGCACCCGCTTCCTCCAGAAGAGCCTGGTGGCGGTGGTCTTTGCCCTGGCCCTCATCCTGGTGTATATCGCCTTCCGCTTCAAGAACATCGGCGGCCTGACCGGCGGCGCCATGGCCATCCTGGCCCTGGTCAACGATGTGATGGTGATCTTCGGCACTTTTGTGCTGCTGCGTGCCCCTCTGGACGGCAACTTCATCGCCGCCCTGCTGACCATCCTGGGCTACTCGGTCAACGACACTGTCGTCATCTACGACCGCATTCGGGAAAACCGCAAGCTGCTGGGCAAAAAGGTCTCCTTCGGCGAGCTGGTCAACCAGTCCCTGAACCAGTCCCTCAAGCGCACCCTGATGACCAGCGTCACCACTGTGACGGCCCTGGCCGTCATGTGCGTGGTGTCGGTGCTGTACGGCCTGGAAAGCATCTTTACCTTTGCATTCCCCCTGATGATGGGCATGATCAGCGGCGTGTACACTTCGCTGTGCATCTCCACTTCGGCCTGGGTGCTGTGGAACGGCCGGAAGGCAAAGCAGAAAAAATAATCCTTTGAGGTCTGGCTGGCCGGACCACATCGACAAGACGGAGGACACGATATGAAATGCCCCTACTGCGGCGGGGAGGAATCCAAAGTGATCGACTCCCGCCCCACGGAAGACGGCGAGCGGATCCGCCGCCGCCGGGAGTGCCTGGCCTGCCACAAGCGCTTCACGACCTATGAGGCGGTGGAAACACTGCCCCTGATGGTGGTCAAAAAGAACGACTCGCGGGAGCCGTTCGACCGCCAGAAGGTGCTGAACGGGATGCTGCGCTCCTGCGCGCAGCGGCCGGTCAGCTACGAGCAGCTGGAGCAGGCGGTGAACAACATCGAGCAGACGCTGCTGTCCGGTTACGACCGGGAGGTCAGCAGCGTGCAGATCGGCGAGCTTGCCATGCAGGAGCTGAAAAAGATCGACGAGGTGGCCTATGTCCGCTTTGCCTCGGTCTACCGCCGCTTTGCGGACGTGGAGAGCTTCTTCAATGAGCTGGAAAAGCTGATGAAAGACCGCAAAGAATAAAAGAATAACAGACTGTCAAAAGCCGGCAGGGGAGAAAGTTCTCCTCTGCCGGCCTTTTTGTTTCTACAGCCAGCGCCGGGTCAGCCAGTCCACGCTTTCGGCCAGGAAGGCGGCCCGGCCCAGCTCGCCCTGGGCTTCTTCCTGCGCGCCTTCGGTCAGATACTGGGCGGCGGCCCGCAGGCTGGCTTCCAGCTCGAGAAAGTCCTCGGTGCGCAGATAGAGCACGCTGCCCCGCCGCATTTCCTCGCAGAGGGAAGCCCCCTGCAGGATGGCCTGGTGGGCGGCGGGCAGGTTCTCGCTGAGAAGGGCTTCGCTGGCGGTGTCCAGCTGGACGGTCAGGTCGTCGGCAAAGCTGCGCACCCGGTGGGTGCTGTAGATGGTCAAAACAAAGATGCCGGCCACAAGGGCCAGGCACAGCCAGATCCGCTTCATGCGTTTGCCTCCTTCGGGCTGCCCTCTTTTTTGAGCAGGAAATAGTCCTCGGTGTCGTTGCCCAGCAGGATGAGGATGTCCCGGACGGCGAGGGCATGGGCGCGGGCAGTCTTTTCCAGCCAGGCGCGGTCCTTGCCGCAGGCCTGCAGATTGTCTTCCAGCACCTGCCCGTCTACCACCAGGGGGACGGTCGCCTGGGACTGCTGGACGGCCAGCCCCATGTCGGCGAGGGTGACGGTCTCCTTGTCCGGCTTGCGGGCCACCGAGAGGCTGCCGTTGGTCTCGATGACGGCGTAGGAAACGTCCCGCGGGTCGTAGATGTCCTTGCCGCGCAGCGCCTCCAAAAGGTCGGCGGCGGTCAGGCGCAGCATCCGCAGGGCCTGCTGGTCGATCTGGCCGTTCTGGATCACCGTCTTGGGCCGGCCGTCCAGCAGGTTGGAAAAGCGCCGGCTGTAAAAGCTGAGCACCGAGCCCAGCAGCTCGAGGCAGGCGATGAGGAACAGGGGGATCAGGCTGGCGGTGATGGGCACATCCTCCGACTCGATGGAGATGGACGCCAGATTGGAGATCAGCATGGTGGAGACCAGCTCCTCGGGCTGCAGCTCTCCCAGCTGGCGCTTGCCCATCATCCGCATGGCAAACAGGACGCAGAGGTAGATCAGCACGGTGCGCAAGAGTAAGAGTTTCAATGGGGCAGTCCTCCTTTGGGATACATAAGCGGGGCGGTTTGCGGGCATACTGAGGCTGCAAGCGATGCGAAAGGGGCGGATGCGGGATGCAGCTTTCATCAAGTCTCAGCGAAAACCTGGCGGCCTTCAACACCATGTTTGGCCCGTCGGCGGACTATTATACAAAACAGGTGACGGTGGGCGGGTGCCCGGCCGCCATCCTTTTATTTGACGGCATGGCCAGCCTCACGTCCCTGTGGCATCTGCTGCTGGACGCCGTGGACCGGACCGACCAGTTTGCCGGCCTGCCGCCCGCCTGCGGCCAGCAGGTCTTTGAGCGGCTGCTCTACCATTCCGGACTGCCGGCCCAGAGCGGGCCGGTGCGCACCAGCGAGGAGGCGGTCCAGCTGCTGACGGCAGGGTTCGCCATCCTCCTGCTGGACGGCTGCGGGCAGGGGATCGCCTTTTCGGTCCAGAGCCTGCAGTTCCGCTCGGTGGGCGAGCCCTCGGGGGAGGGCAACCTCCGGGGCAGCCGGGAGGGCTTTGCCGACCTGCTGCGGGTCAACCTGAGCTTGCTGCGGCGGCTGGTCCGCACCGGGGATCTGGTGATGGAAGTGGCCCAGGCCGACACCGCCATGCGGACCGAGTACGCCCTGTGCTACTGCCGCGACAAGGCGGACAAGGAGATGGTGGCCCGGGTGCGCGGCATCCTGAAGGAGGCAAAGCCGGAGCTGCTGCTGGACTCCAGTTACTTCGTCCCCTGGCTGCTGCCGGTGAAGTACCGGCTGTTCACGCCGGCGGGCTATACCGAGCGGCCGGCGGTGGCGGCGGCCAAGCTCTGCGAGGGCAAGCTGGTGATCCTGGTCAACGGCAGCCCCTCGGCCATGGTCCTGCCCGCCCTTTTTGCCGAGAACTTCGAGTGTCTGGACGACTACGCCACCACCGCCTTTTTCTCGTCCTTCCTGCGGGTGCTGAAGTACGCCGCCTTTTATTTGACCGTTTTCCTGCCGGGGGTGTTCGTCTGTCTGGCGGTCTACCTGCCCGAGCTGATCCCGCCCCAGCTGCTGTACAAGATCACGGCGGCGGAGAAGGGGACGCCGCTGCCCCTGTTTGCCGAGATGGTGATGGTCATCCTGATTTTGGAGATCATCCGGGAGGCCGGGCTGCGGATGCCCCAGTCCCTGGGCCATTCGGTCAGCCTGGTGGCGGCCCTCATCATCGGGGACGCGGCGGTGTCCGCCGGGCTGATGAGTACCCCGGTCATCCTCACCGCCTGCCTGACCTCGGTGGCGGTGTTCATCACCCCGTCGCTGTACGAGCCGGCCACCCTGCTGCGTCTGGCCGTGGTGCTGGCGGCGGGGCTGGCCGGACCGGTGGGGCTGGCGGCGGTCTTTCTGGTGTTCCTGTTTGCGCTGTCCGATGTGGCGGCGCTGGGGGTGCCCTATCTGGCACCGCACCCGTTCCCCTCCAACCCCCTGGCCGAGGATGGGGTGATCCGCCGGGACTACCGCCGGATGTCCCGGCGGGCTTTCAACATCTGGCAGAGGAGGGGATGACATGAAGCAGGAACAAAAGATCTACTGCGGGTTTTCTGTCCCAACGGTGGGCCTGGGGCTGACGGCCGCCGCCCTGGCCGGCTGCTTTTATGGCCCGGCAGGCGAAAGCTCGGCCCGCAGTGTGATCCTGCTGGGACTTGCGGAGACGGCGGCCCTCTCCTTCATTGCCTGGCTGTTTGGCCTCTGGGCCGGGCAGGCGGGGCTGTTCAGCGGCCGGGGCTTTCTGCCAAAGCTGGCGGAGTGGCTGTTTTTCCTCTGGTTCGGGGCGGAGTTTTTCCGCACCATGGCCGCGGCGCAGACCGTCTGCCGGGAGGAGTTCGGCACCAATGCGCTGATCGCCGTGCTGCCGGTGCTGCTGGCAGTGACCTGGCAGATGGACGCCGGCGCGCTGGACCGGTCGGCCCGGGGGTTGTGGTGGCTTCTGGCCATCGGCGCCCTTTTGTGCCTGGCCGGGCTCTGGGACCAGATGCGCTGGCAGAGGCTGCTCCCGGCGGAGGCCCTGCCGGCCGGGGGCTGGCCGCCGGCGCCCCTGTACCCGGAATACTTTGCCCTGCCTCTGCTCTGCAGGGAGAG
>OERP01000105.1_pt1 | contig 19579 bp, 16 predicted proteins | sample 1540031 | NCBI WGS metagenome assembly OERP01 (sample SAMEA3891882, study PRJEB23780) | metagenome | biome: terrestrial biome; feature: animal house; material: Caecal content | place: Italy | collected 2015-05-05 | reverse complement strand
GTATACCCCTGCCCCCAATAGATCTGGGGGCAGAGATAGTCCACCACGGCCAACCCGGACAGCGTTTCGGGCTGGTCCACCGGCCGGGCGCTGGCGGACCAGGTGGCCGCCCTGCGGGCCGCCGGCGCGGGCGGATATGCGCTGTACCGGTACGGCTCGCTGTTCCAGAACAGCGCCTGGCCCCAGCTGGCCGAGGCCGAGCGCGCCGCCCTGACCGCCGCGAACGCCGCCGCCGGTCCATCGGCCTGATGCGGAAAACGGTTGTATGCAGGAGGAAAATGCGGTATAATAACCCAGTGGACACACAACACAGCGGAAAAAAGCGTTCCGCCCGGAGGTTTTTATGGAACGGAAAACAAAACGGATGCGGCTGGCTGCCCTGCTGCTGGCGGCCGTGCTGGCCCTTGGCCTGACCGGCTGCGAGAGCCTGAAAGACAGCGTGGCCAATATGCTGGGCTATTCCAGCGCAGAGGAAGTGGACACCACCAACTGGGCCGAAGCTACCACCGACCCCATCATGCTGCCGGAGGGCACCGACGCCACGGCCCAGTGGACCAATGTGGTGGCAAACGGCACCCTGTACGGGGTGTATAACGGCATTTGGAGCCGGAACACCGGCTATTTCCAGGTGTCGGGGGACAGCCTGACCATCACCGCCTGCGGCACCGCCGAGGGCGTCCAGGAGTACAAGATCGCCCTGTGGAAAAAGGTGGACGGCGGGGCCCAGTATGTGGACGGCTCCACCGGCTATATCCACACCGACGGCTCCAACTACCGGTTCACCATCGGCGGGCTGGACCCGTCGGCCCAGTACCGCCTGACCATTTCGTATGACTCCAGCCGGTACTATCTGTACGGGATGTTCAAAGCGGAGGGGATCGCAGGATGAAAACACAGACCAGAAATACCATGATGCTGGTGCTCTGCGCCCTGATCTGGGGCCTGGCCTTTGTGGCCCAGAGCGCCGGCGCCGCGCTTGCGCCGTTTGCCTTTTTGGCCTGCCGCAGCTGGCTGGCGGTGGCGTTCCTGTGGCCGCTGTGCCATGTGTTCGACGCCGTCCGCCGCCGCAAAGGGGAGCCCGCCGCGCCCAGCGCCGGCCCCCGGCGCCGGCTGCTGCTGATGGGGGGCGCTGTGTGCGGCACCCTGCTGTTTGCCGCGTCGGCGGCCCAGCAGATCGGCATCACCCTGAACCCTTCCACCGCCAAGGCCAGCTTTATTACCGCCATGTATGTGGTGCTGGTGCCGGTGGTGGGGCTGCTGTTCGGCCGCAAGAGCCCGGCCCAGATCTGGGGCTGCGTGGTGCTGTCGGTGGCCGGGCTGTACCTGCTGTGTATGCAGGGAGGCTTTGGGGGCGTGGAGGCCAGCGACGGCATTTTGCTTTTGTGCGCGGTGCTGTTCACCTTCCAGATCATCGCGGTGGACCACTTTTCCCCCCAGCTGGACGGGGTGCGGCTGAGCCTGGTGCAGTTTCTGGTGGTGGCGGTGGAGAGCACCGCCGCCTCCCTGCTGACCGAGACGGTGGCCCTGGCGGACATCACGGCCAACGCCCTGCCCGTCCTTTACTGCGGGCTGCTGTCCAGCGGGGTGGGCTACACCCTGCAGATCCTGGGCCAGCGGGACCTGGACCCCGCCATCGCCAGCCTGGCCATGTGCCTGGAAAGTGTTTTTGGGGCGCTGGGCGGCTGGCTGCTGCTCAGCCAGAGCCTGTCCCTGCGGGAGCTGGCGGGCTGCGCCCTGATCTTTGCGGCGGTGGTGGGGGCCCAGCTGCCCCTGGAGCGGCTGCTCCGCCGCCCTGCCGGCGGTGGCCGGGAATAAAGCGGCCGCCCAGCAGCGGCAGGCCGGCGGCGTCTGCTACGAACTGGCCCGCCGCCGGGTGAAAAACCTGAACCTGCGGGTCCGCTCCGACGGCACGGTGGCGGTCAGCATCCCCTGGGGCACCGCTGCCCGGGAGGCGGACGCCTTTGTCCTGGCCCACCGGGCCTGGATCGAGGCCGCCGTCCAGCGGCAGCTGCGCCGGGCCGCGCGCCCCCTGCCCGACCGGGACGAGGCCCTGGCCCGTTTTACCGCCCTGAGCCGGGCGGTGTTCCCCTCGTTTGCCCCGGCGCTGGGAGGGCAGATGCCCCTCATCAAGGTGCGCCGAATGACCAGCCGCTGGGGGGTCTGCGCCCCGGCCAAACGGCAGATCACCTTTGCCCTGGCCCTGTACGATATGCCCCCCGAGGCCCAGCTGTATGTGGTGGTGCATGAGTTCTGCCATTTTCTGGTGCAGGACCACAGCCCCGCCTTCTGGGCCGAGGTGGAAAAGCGCCTGCCCGACTGGAAAGCCCGCCGCCGCCTGCTGCGGGAGGGATAAACAACACGGAGGTACATGATCTTTGGAACCGAAACACGCCCCCGAACCGGGGCATAACAAATACACCAGGCTGGCGGGCAACACCATGATCTTTGCCATCTCCAGCTTTTCGTCCAAACTGCTGACCCTGATCGTCCAGCCCTTTTTGACCTACGCCATGCGGGATGTGCAGAGCATGGGCGTCTCGAAGCTGCTGAGCCAGTGCGCCAACCTGCTCATCCCTCTGGTGTCGATGGGGATGTCCAACGCCATCATCCGCTTTGGCCTGGACAAGGGCAACAGCAAAAAGCAGGTGTTCACCAACGGCCTGCTGACCATCCTGCTGGGCTATGGGGTGCTGCTGCTCTGCTGGCCGCTGCTCAGCCTGGCGCCGGGCATCGGGGACTACGGGGTGTTCCTGTGCATCTACGTCCTCACCAGCTGCCTGCGCACCCTCTGCACCCAGTTCATCCGCAGCCGGGAACTGAACCGCCTGGTGGGCATCGACGGGGTGCTGTGCACCTTTGCGACCCTGATGTTCTATGTGCTGTACCTGGTGGTGCTGGACATGGGCGCCGAGGGCTATTTGCTGGCCATCATCTGCGGCGACGTCACCAGCAGCCTGTTCCTGTTCTGCACCGGCAAGCTGTGGCGGTACATCGACTTCCGCTTCATCAACCGGGCCCTGTGGCGGGAGATGCTCCGGTTTTCGCTGCCCATGATCCCGGCGCAGATCAGCTTCTGGATCATCAACGCCTCGGATATGTTCTTTGTCAACGCCATGTGCGAGGGCTACGGCGGCCGCACCGGCCCCGAGTGGAGCGGCCTGCTGTCCACCGGCTACTTCCTGCCCACCATCCTGAACACCCTGGGCACCATCTTCTACGATGCGTGGCAGCTGTCCGCCGTCACCGAGGAAAAAGGCCGCAGCCACTTCTTTTCCACCGTGTTCCGCAGCTATGCGAGCGTCATGTTCTGCTGTGCGGCGGGCATCCTGTGGCTGTGCCGCCCGGTCATGCTCATCATGAAATCCAGCTACTTCGACGCATGGCAGTTCGTCCCCTACCTGACCCTGGCGGCGGTGTTCACCTGCTTTACCCAGTTCATGAACAGCATCTACGTGGTCTACAAGCGCTCCACCCACAGCCTGTACACCATGATGGCGGGGGCGGTGGCCAACTGCATCATGAACTATCTGGGCATCCTCTGGTTTGGCCCGGTGGGCGTCACATATGCCTCTTTCCTGGCCATGGTGCTGGTGTTTGTGCTGCGCGCAGTGGACAGCAAGCAGATGATCCGTCTGCGGCTGCACCCGGTGCACATGACGGTGAACGTGGCTTTCCTGGTCATCGAGGCGGCCGTCACCCTGGCGGAAGTCCCCTTCTACGGCCTGTGGACCGGGCTTCTGTGCGGGGTGGTCATCCTGTACAACTTCGACGGCGTGTGGGCCATGGGCCGGGCCATCCTGCCCCGGCTGCTGGGCCGCCGGGCCGCCCCTCTGGTGGCCTGGGTGGACGGCGTGGTGGAAAAGATCTACCACTGACGCCCCTGCAAACAGAAAAAACGGCTCCCCTTTCCGCCGCGCGGGCAGAAGGGGGAGCCGTTTCGTTGCGCTGTATCAGTAGCCCAGCATCTCGTGGGCGGTCTTTTCAATGGCGGCGGCGTCCAGGCCGAAGGCGTGGATCAGGTCCCAGGCCGGGGCCGAGCAGGCAAAGCAGTCCTGCACGCCGATGCGGCGGACGGGGACGGGGTATTTCTCGGCCAGCAGGGAGCAGACCGCCTCGCCCAGGCCGCCGATGACGCTGTGCTCCTCGCAGGTGATGACCTTCCCGCAGTCGCGGGCGGCGTTCAGGATCAGCTCCTCGTCCAGGGGTTTGATGGTGTGGATGTTGATGACCCGGGCGCCGATGCCCTGGGCGGCCAGGTGCCCGGCGGCGATGCGGGCCTCGTTCACCTCCAGGCCGGTGGCGATGATGGCGATGTCCTCGCCCTCGGTGACCGTTTCGCCCTTGCCGATCTCAAAGTGGTAGTGGTCGGGGTCGTGGAAAACGGGCACGGCCAGCCGGCCCAGCCGCAGGTAGACCGGGCCGTTCATCTCGAAAGCGGCGCGGACGGCCGCCCGGGCCTCGATGTCGTCCGAGGGGCAGATGACGGTCATGCCGGGCAGCGAGCGCATGAGGGCAAAGTCCTCGCAGCACTGGTGGGACGCGCCGTCCTCGCCCACCGAGATGCCCCCGTGGGACGCGCCGATCTTGACGTTGAGGCGGGGGTAGGCGATGGAGTTGAGGATCTGCTCATAGGCGCGCGCGGCAGCGAACATGGCAAAGCTGGACACAAAGGGGACCAGCCCCATGGTGGACAGGCCGGCGGCCACGCCCATCATGTTGGCCTCGGCGATGCCGCAGTCAAAAAAGCGCTCGGGGGCCACTTTCTGGAACATGGCGGTGCAGGTGGAGACCGACAGGTCGGCGTCCAGCACCACCAGCTCGGGGTGTTCGGCGGCCAATGCCTGCAGGGTAGCGCCGTAGCTGTCGCGGGTCGCGATGTTTTTCACTTCTGCCATAAATCAGCCCTCCTCCTTTTCCAGTTTGGCCAGGGCGGCGTTCAGCTCGTCCATGGCGGTGCGGTAGTCGGCGTCGCCGGGGGCTTTGCCGTGCCAGTTGGCGTTGTTTTCCATATAGCTGACGCCCTTGCCCTTGGTGGTGTTCAGGATGATGAAGGTGGGGCGGCCCTTCTCGGCGTGGAACGCGTCCACGGCGGCCTCGATCTGGTCGAGGTCGTGGCCGTCGACGGACAGCACCTTGAAGCCGAAGGCCTCCAGCTTTTGATCCTGGGGGGCGCTGTTCATGACCTTTTCGATGGCACCGTCGATCTGCAGATGGTTCAGGTCCAGAAAGACGCACAGGTTATCCAGCTTGTAATGGGCGGCGAACATGAAAGCCTCCCAGCACTCGCCTTCCTCAATCTCGCCGTCGCCCATGATGGCGTAGACCCGCACCTGGTCCAGGCCCTTGACCTTGGCGCCCAGGGCCATGCCGCAGGCGGCCGAAATGCCCTGGCCGAGGCTGCCGGTGGACATATCCACGCCGGGGACGGTGTTCATGTTGGGGTGGCCCTGCAGGCGGCTGCCGATTTTGCGCAGGGTGGTCAGCTCCTCTGCGGGGAAAAAGCCGCGCTCAGCCAGAGCGGCGTAGAGGGCCGGGGCCGCGTGGCCCTTGGAGAGGACCAGGCGGTCCCGCTCAGGCCAGGCGGGGTTGGCGGGGTCTACCCGCATCTCCCGGAAGTACAAAAAGGACAGCACCTCCGCGATGGACAGGCTGCCGCCGGGGTGGCCGCTTTTGGCGCTGTGGGTGCTCTCGATCACGCCAAGGCGGATGCGGCAGGCGTGTTTTTGCAGGGCAAGTTTTTCTGCGTTTGTCATAGATCGTCCTTCCATTTTGCACTGGTTCGTCTCCCGATGGGCCCTTGCTGGGGGCGCGTTGTTTTGTATATCGCAAACCGGAATGCCGGAGACACACTGTATTCCAACCTAATATTATCTATTCTGCCCGAAAACGTCAAGACATTTTTGTCAAAATGTACGGTGCGGGGGAATTTTATGTAGCATAGGCACGTTTTTTGTGAAAAATGCGCGCTCTGCGGCCCGCCCGGGACAAAAATTTCCCCGGCCGAAACCGGGGAAGAAGATTTTTACATATCCAGATAGGTTAAATATCCTTCCTGCACGCCGTGGATGCCCATGCCGGGCTCGTCCGAGACGGTGATGTTCCGCTCGTCGAAGCGGGCGCCGCCCTCTACGGGGTCCACGCTGCACAGCACCGGGCCGTCCAGGTCCACCCGGGTGATGATGCTGCGGGCGCAGGCCAGCTCCACCGCGGCGTTCACCGCGATCTTGGCCTCCAGCATGCAGCCGATCATGCACTCCACCCCGTAGATCTCGGCGGCGGCGGCGATGCGGAGGGCGCCGGTCAGGCCGCCGCACTTCATCAGCTTGATGTTGATGTAGTCGGCCGCCCGGCTCTGGAAGATGCGCATGGCGTCGGCGGGGCTGAAAACGCTCTCGTCGGCCATCACCGGCACCCAGCTGTTGCGAGTGACATAGGCCAGGCCCTCCAGGTCGCCGGCGGGGACGGGCTGCTCCACCAGCTCCAGCTCCAGGCCCTTGTCCTGCATCTCGTTCAGGATGCGGACGGCCTGCCGGGGGGTCCAGGCCTGGTTGGCGTCGATGCGGATGCAGACATCCCGGCCCACCGCCTTGCGGACGGCGGCCAGGCGGGCGGTGTCCAGGGTGGGGTCCGCTCCCACCTTGACCTTCAGGCAGTCGTAGCCCCGGGCCACGGCCTCCCGGGCGTCCCGGGCCATCTGCTCGGGCGGGTTGACGCTGATGGTCAGGTCGGTGACCAGGGTGCGCCGTGCCCCGCCCAGCAGCTTGTGGACCGGGATCTGGTGCAGCTGGCCGTACAGGTCCCACAGGGCCATGTCCACGGCGGCCTTGGCGCTGGTGTTGTGGACGCCGGCCTTCTGGACCAGGGCGGTGACGGTCTCGAAGTCGTCCACCTCCTGCCCCACCAGAGCGGGGCCGATCAGTTCGACGATGCCCCCCACGATGCCGCCGGTGGTGTCCCCGGTGATGGGGCCGGTGGGGGGCGCTTCGCCGTAGCCCACCGCGCCGGTGTCGGTGTGCAGCTCGACCACGATGTCTTCCACCCGGTCCACCGTCCGCAGGGCCGTCTTGAACGGCGTCCGCAGGGGGACCGACAGCTTGCCTAAACGGATCTGGGTAATTTTCATAATCAGGCCCTTTCCTGTCAAAAAGGGGACGGCGGCGGGCCGTCCCCTTGGAGTGGTTTGCGTTTATTCGCTGCCCAGCTGGCGGATGCCCAGCTTCTGGTAGGCGATGCGGGGCGAGCCGTTGGCCAGATGGATGATGCCGCAGCGGGAAAAGCCGTTTGTTTCCAGCACATGCTGCATCACTTTGTTGTCGGCGTGGGTGTCGGCCCGCAGGCTCTCGCAGTGCTCCAGGCACCAGTCGATCACCAGGCGGCCCACGCCGCTGCGGTGCCCGGCCGAGGCCAGGCGGTGCAGGGTGCCATAGGGGCCGTCGTTCAGCCAGTGCCCGCCCTCGATGGTCTTATAAGTAGGGTCTTCGCCCAGGATGAACGCGAAGACGGCTTCCAGCTCGCCGTTGATGACACAGACGAACAGCCGGTTGGAGAGGATGTCCTCCTCGATCAGTTCCCGCGGGGGATAGTCGTCTCCCCACTGGGTGGGGTTGCCATTCTGCGCCATGAACGCCCTGGCACGGGCGTAAACGTCCATGATCTGATCTAGTTCAAACCGGTTTGCTCCACGAAACATGAATCCTCCACCTTCTCTGTTGATTGATTGGGACTTTTACGTTCTTCTTCTCTGCCGCTTCTCCCTGCCGGGCCGCCCGTGTGCCGCGGCCCCTCTGCTAGGAACCAGTATACTACATTTTCACTGAAAATTCCATATTTTTGTGTCAGAAGTTGGACAGAAAAGAAAAAACATCCCCAACATCGCGGTTTTGTGCCCCATTGCCGGGGCGGTGGAGGCGCGTGGTTAGTCCTTATTTCAGGAAGCCCTGGATGATCTGCTCCTCGGCCTCTTCTTCGGTCAGGCCCAGGGTCAGCAGCTTGGTGATCTGGTCGCCGGCGATCTTGCCGATGGCGGCCTCGTGGATCAGGGCGGCGTCCAGGTCGTTGGCGTCCAGCTGGGGCACCGCCAGCACCCGGGCGTGGTCCATGATGATGGCGTCGCACTCCGAGTGGCCGGTGCAGGGGGCGTTGCCGGTGATCAGGGCGTCGAACTTCTGGTACGAGCGGTCCCGGGCCACCGAGCGGGAGACCACGTCCGCGCTGGAGCCCTCGCCGTTCAGGGTGACGTTGTAGCCGCTGATGGCGATCTGGCGGCCGTGGGTCATCAGGCGCTCCCGCACCACCAGGCGGGCCCCGGCGGCCAGGTCGGCCACCGTCTTGCGGTCGGTGGAGTCGACGCCCTTGATCTGGACCATCTCCATCTCCATCGAGCTGCCCTCGGCCAGGTGGACCTCGGTGACGGGGTTCAGGATGCGCATCCCCAGGCCGTTGCCCTGGCCGTAGTGCTTTTCCACATAGCGGACATGGGCGTTCCTGCCCACCTGGAAGCGGTGGATGCCGTCGTGCTCCGAATCCTGGTTGCCGCAGTTGTCGATGCCGCAGCCGGCCACGATCAGGATGTCGCAGTCGTCCCCGATGAAAAAGTCGTTGTAGACCGTTTCCTTCAGGCCGCTCTCGCTGAGGACCACCGGGATGTGGACGCTCTCGTGCCTGGTGCCCGGCTTGATGTGGATGTCGATGCCGGTGCCGTCAGGCTTGGGGACGATCTCGATGTTGGCGGTGGAGTTGCGGGCAGCGGTCTGGCCGTTGCTGCGGATGTTATAAGCCCCTTCGGGGATGTTGTGCAGGTCGGCCACTTCGGCCAGGATCTGCTTTTGGATGTTATCTAACATTATGCTTCTCTCCCTCCCTGTTCCAGAGCGGTGCAGGCGGTCACCGCCGAAGTGGTGCCCAGCAGGCCGGGCAGGATCTCGGCGCGGGGGCCCTGCTGGGTCACCTTGCCGGCGGCCAGGACGATGATCTCGTCGGCGATGTTCAAAATGCGTTCCTGGTGCGAGATGACGATGATGGAGCCGTCGGTGTTCTTCTGCTGCATCCGCTCAAAGACCTGGATCAGGTTCTGGAAGCTCCACAGGTCGATGCCGGCCTCCGGCTCGTCAAAGACCGACAGCTTCTGGCCGCGGGCCAGGACGGTGGCGATCTCGATGCGCTTGAGCTCGCCGCCCGACAGGCTGGCGTTCACCTCGCGGTTGACGTAATCTTTGGCGCACAGGCCCACCTCGGACAGGTAGGCGCAGGCGTCGGCAATGCTCAGAGGGCGGTCCTTGCCGGCGGCGATCCGCAGCAGGTCCAGCACCTGGATGCCCTTGAACCGGACCGGCTGCTGGAAGGCATAGCTGATGCCCTTGTGGGCCCGTTCGGTGATGCTCATAGGGGTGATGTCCTCGCCATTGAAGAGGATGCGGCCGGCGGTCGGCTGCTCGATGCCGGCGATCAGCTTGGCAAGGGTGGACTTGCCGCCGCCGTTGGGGCCGGTGATGGCCACAAAGCGCCCGGCGGGGATGGTGAGAGAGATATCCCGGATGATCTCCTTTTGGCCTTGTTCGCCCGGGACGTCGAAAGATATATGCTCGAGTTCCAGCATGGGATGACACCTCGTTACATTGTAGCTTTCTTTTCCTATATGGAAAGAAGCGCGTGTTTGGTCTGCATTGGTTGTACAGAGCTTCGGCGCCCTGCAAGGGAATTATACCCGAAAAGGGACGGGGTGTCAATCCTATAAAAGCACTAGGAAATGAAAATTTTTGTGACGGGCTCACATGCCCGCCCCTCCGCCGGAAAAGGGCGGCCCGGGGCGGTGAAAGGGATGTGAAAAAGGGGAAAAGTTTTCCACCGCTCGAAAAAGGGCGGGGGCTGGCCCCTCATGTTGAAAAGTGCGGGGCCGTTTGATTCCGGACCGGAAAACCCTGGAATCCGGTAGACTTTTGGGTTTTTGGAGAGAAAACGAAACCTGCGCTCCTGCTTGCAAAACGACGGGCCGGACCCGGCGCGCCGGGGCGCCGGCGGGTCCGAAAAAGAGTATGACTTTACCGCCCGTATACACAGGAGGAAGATCCAGGTGTTGAAAACTCAGTGGAAAGAGTGGAAAAGCTGCGGAAAATTCCTCCCGTTTCCAACAGAACCGGTGGAAAACCCGGTGGAAAGAGTGAAAAACCCGCCCCGCGGTTGAATGCCCTGCCCAAACATGGTACAATAATCCTACCACTTGGCCCGCAGGCAGGAAACCGCGCAGGGCCGCATATCCTGTAATGACTGGGAGGCGTCACATGAACTGGCTGACAAAGCTCGAGCGGAAGTTTGGCCGCTACTATATCCCCAACCTGATCTCGATCCTGGTAGGGGGGCAGATCGTCGTCTATGCGGTGGAGCTGTTTGTGAACCGCTATATCACCTATTCCCTCACCCTGACCCGGCCGGCCCTCTTTGCCGGCGAGATCTGGCGGCTGGTGACCTTTTTGTTCGTCCCCTCCAGCTCGGGCAGCATCCTGAACTTTGCCCTGGGGGCCTATTTTGTATGGTTCCTGGGGTCGGCGCTGGAAGCCGCCTGGGGGGACTTCCGATTCAACGTGTATGTCCTGGCGGGGATGCTGGGGGCGGTGCTGGCCTGCCTGGTCACAGGCTGGGCCGGCACCTACTGCCTGTCCCTGTCCCTTCTGCTGGCCTTTGCGCTGCTGTACCCCGAGATGCAGGTGCTGCTGTTCTTTGTCATCCCTATTAAGGTAAAGTACTTCGGCATCTTTTCGGCGGCGGTGTGGGTGCTGGGCTTCCTGTCGGCGGACTGGATGACCCGGCTGAACTATCTGCTGTCCATGGCGGGGTTCATCCTGTTCTTTGCCCCCAGCCTCTGTTCCAGCATCCGGGCCTGGTACCGCCGGGAGCAGTGGCGCCGCCGGAACCGCCGCTGAGGGGGGCCGCGCCATGATGCTGGACCGTCTGGAGGGCAACGAGGCCCTCAAAGAGGAAGTGAGCCGGATGCTGTCCGGCCGCCGCCTGAGCCACAGCCTGCTGCTGATCGGGGAGCAGGGCCTGGGGGCGGGCTTTGCGGCCCGCTGCATCGCGGCGGATTACCTCTACCCTGCCGGCGGCCCCGCCGCCGAAGCCCTGCCGGAATCCGCCCGGCCGCTCCGGTCCGAATTCCCGGCCGAACCGCTCCTCCATCTCGCGGCGCATCTTGCAGACGCGCCAGCGGAAGAACAGCAGCCCCGCCACGACCAACAGCAGAAGTCCCATAAAGAAATAAAGTATGAAAAGCGCGATGCCCTTCAGCAGCGCCGGAGCGCCTACGGCCAGCACGACGATCAGGAGCACGGTCAGCGGATTGCGCTGCACGAACCCCGCGAGGGCATCGACTATTTCGGTTAGAAATCTCATTTTCGTTTTTCGGTTTACGCCCTTACAAAGGTAGGGAAAATTATGCGGATTTCAATAAATGTCGTAAATTTGGGGCCCGAACAAATCTCATAACCGCTATGCTGACCCCCCTTACCGCCATTTCGCCCATAGACGGGCGCTACCGGAACAAAACGGAAAAACTCGCCGATTATTTTTCGGAGCAGGCACTGATCCGCTACCGCATCCGCGTCGAAGTGGAGTATTTCATCGCCCTGTGCGAGCTCCCGCTGCCGCAGCTCGCGGGCATCGACCGGGCGCAATCCGAAGCCCTGCGCTCGCTCTACACGGACTTCACGGAAGCCGACGCGCAGCGCGTCAAGGAGATCGAGGCGGTGACGAACCACGACGTCAAGGCCGTCGAATACGTCATCAAGGAGAAGATGGACGCGCTGGGACTGTCCGCATACAAGGAATTCGTACACTTCGGCCTCACGTCGCAGGACATCAACAACACGGCCATCCCGCTCTCGCTCAAGGAGGCCCTCGCAGGCGTTTACTACCCCGCCGCGGAGGAGGTCCGCGACCGTCTGGCGGCTTTCGCCGAGCAGTGGCGCGGCGTGCCGATGCTTGCCCGCACGCACGGGCAGCCCGCTTCGCCCACGACCCTCGGCAAGGAGTTCATGGTCTTCGTCGAGCGGCTCGAACGGCAACTGGCCATGCTGCACGACATCGCCGTTCCGGCCAAGTTCGGAGGCGCCACGGGCAACTTCAACGCCCATCACGCGGCCTACCCCTCGATCGACTGGGCGGACTTCGCCAACCGTTTCGTGAACGAACGGCTGGGCCTCTGCCGGTCGCAGTACACCACGCAGATCGAGCACTACGACAACCTGGCGGCGATCTTCGACTGCATGAAACGCATCGACACCATCCTGATCGACCTCTCGCGCGACATGTGGACCTACATTTCGATGGAGTATTTCAAGCAGCAGATCAAGGCCGGCGAGGTGGGATCGAGCGCCATGCCCCACAAGGTCAATCCGATCGACTTCGAGAATGCCGAGGGCAACTTCGGCATCGCCAGCGCCCTGTTCGAACACCTCGCCTCGAAACTCCCCGTCTCGCGCCTGCAGCGCGACCTGACGGACTCGACCGTGCTGCGCAACGTCGGCGTGCCCGTGGCCCACGCCGTAATCGCCTTCCAGTCCCTGCTCAAGGGGCTGAACAAGGTGATCCTCAACCGCGAGGCCCTCGAAAGGGACCTGGAGCAGAACTGGGCCGTCGTGGCCGAAGGCATCCAGACCGTCCTGCGCCGCGAGGGCTATCCGAAACCCTACGAGGCGCTGAAGGCCCTGACGCGCACCAACGCCCACATCACGCGCGAGGCGATCGCGGCCTTCATCGAGACGCTCGACGTGCCGGAAGCCGTGAAGGAGGAGCTGCGCGCCCTCTCGCCCGCGACCTATACGGGCGTGTTCGGCCGCTGACGGACGCCGGACACGACATCCCGCCCCGACTCCGCGACGCCCGCGGGAGGCGAATACGCCCCGCAGGCGCAAGGATACCCCGAAACGACGAGAGCCGGCGATCCGCGGATCGCCGGCTCTCGTTTTGGCACCGACTTTGCGAATGACTATGACAGCTGCGGCAAGGAACCGCAGTGAGGTTTCTTCATTTATTTAAGTTTGGGTTAGTAGTTTAGGAGGGCAACCTCCGGGGACAGCAGGCAATCGGGAGATTCCCTGCTGTTTTTTTCATGCCCGTGCGGCTCCCGCCGCGCCGCCGCGTCAGAACTCCACCGTCACGCCGATCGACGGCAGCAGCGTCCCGCTCTCCTGCCGGAGGAACTTCATCCGGTAGCGCTGCTCGGACGCCGGGGCTTCGGGATTCACGATCTCGCCCGTGGACATCGCCACGTCGGGCTGCCGCAGCTTGCTCACCGTGACGTTCTGCAGGTCGATATAAAGCCCCAGCATGCAGCCGCGGAAATAGAACACCTTGTCGATGCGCAGGTCCAGCTGCGCAAAGGCGTCAAGCCGTCCCTCGTTGTAGCGCGAATAGTCGTAATAGGGGCGTCCCTGCGCATTCCATGCCTCGACGAGCGACGACTTGTCCAGATCATAGGGCGTATAGGGCGCTCCGCCCACGGCGCTCAGCTTCGCGCCGACGCTCCAGCCGCGCGGCAGGTCGTACGTCCCGCTGACGTTCGCCACGAACCGGTTGTCCCACGCCGAGGCGACCCACGGCGAGGCGCCGTCGCTGCGGTATTCGCTGCGGAAGAGGGTCACCGACCCCACGACATTCACCCGTCCGGGAATCTGCCAGCGGGCCATCGCCTCGACGCCGTACGCGCGTCCTTCGGCCGAGGAGCGCAGGGCCTCGTTGCCCACCACGCCGTAGTCGTTTCCCTTGCACGAGAGCGGAATGCCGTCGGCGAGCGAAAGCGGCACGTCGCCGTACCCCTTCCAGAACCCCTCGACCGAGACGATCAGCCGGTCGCGCAGCCGCCACGAAGCCCCCGCGCTCACCTCGCCCACGCGCATATAACGCAGGTCCCGGTTCACGAAGGCGCCCTCCTCCTTGAACCCCAGCGCCGTATAGGGCGGCAGCTGGTAGTAGAGCCCCGCGCTGCCGCTCACCGTCCAGCCGGGAGCGACGACATACGATACCGAGGCGCGCGGCGAAAGCTGGTGCCACGGCCGGGCCATGCGCGCGGAGTAGTCGCACCCGTCGGCCCGCAGGCCCGCCGAGGCGGTGAAGCGCCGGTCGCCCGACGCATAGTCGGCTCCGGCGAAAAGCCCCCAGCCGACGATTCCCAGCCGCGTCCGGTAATTCGAAAGGCGCACGCCGCCGGCGTAGAGCCGCTGCAACGTGCGGTTCGTATAGTGCGAATAGTTCAGCTCGACGCCCCCGCGCAGCGTCCACCGCCCCGCATAGGTGCGGTTCTCGGCCCGCAGCGAGGTTTTCTGCTCGACGGAACGCAGCCGGAGCGTCAGGTTCTCCTCCGACGAGGCGTCGTTGTTGCGGTATTTCAGGTTGCGGTTGTTCAGGTAGTTGTGGCTCAGCGTCACGGTCTGCACGTGACGCCCGGCGTAGTGCCGCCACGAGGCCCCGACGGTGAAGGTCTCCTGCCGGATGCGCGGCAGGTAGCTCAGCAGGTACTCGGCGTCCTCGCCCTTCTCATCGACGTTGAGCTTCATGTTGTCGATGCCGGCGAGCGCCAGCACCGTGAGTTCGTCGCGCTCCGTAAGGCGCGTCTTGACCTTCACCTGCCCGTCGATGTAGTTGGGCAGGAACGGCAGCCCCAGCATTTTGAAAAGCAACTGGAGGTACGACTGACGGAGCGAGAAGACGTAGGTCGTGCGGCCGCCGATATGCCCGCTGCCGCTGACACCGGCATCCGATGCGCCGAGCGTCGCCTTGAAGGTCTGCTTCTCGGCATTGCCGTCGCGCAGCCGGAAATCCAGCACGGAGCTCAGCGCCCCGGCCCGGTCGGCGGGAAACGCCCCGGTGTAGAAGCTGATCTCCTGGATCAGGTCGGCATTGACGATGCTCACCGGACCGCCCGTCGCGCCCTGCGTGGCGAAGTGGTTGATGTTCGGAATCTCGATCCCGTCCATGAAGAACTTGTTCTCCGAAGGTCCGCCGCCCCGCACGATCAAGTCGTTGCGGTAGCCCACCGGTGAAAAGGCCACGCCGGGATAGGAGCGCACGATGCGCGAAATGTCGCGGTTCGATCCGGGGCTCTTCTCGATCTCCCGGATGCCGATGACGTTCAGCCCCACGGGGCTTTCGACCGTGGCCCGGAACGGCGAAGGCCGCACCGTCACGGCCTCGACCCGCGTGGCATCCTCCTCCAGCTCGATTTCGACGAAGGGCGTGGCGGCCGAGACGAGGTATTCGGACGTCAGCAGGCTCTTGTAGCCCACCGACGACGCGGCGAAGCGGCAGACGCCGGGCGGCACGCGCTCGATGACGAAACGTCCGGTCGAATCCGACGAGGCGCCCTTCCGTTCGTCGCCCGCCACCACGACGGAGGCGTAGGGCACGGGCTGCCGCGTCAGGCGGTCGATGACCCGCCCCGCGACGGAATAGGTCTCCCGCTGCTGCGCCCGGACCGGCATGCAGCACGCCGCAAACAGCAGGAACGGAAGTATGCGGTTCACGATTCTCATGCAGCAAAGATACGAAAAGTGCGGGAAAACCGGCGGCGGCGGCTTCCTGCCGGAGGGAAACGGCAAAATCCGTACCCCTCCCGCCGCGCCGCAGCCGGAACGCCCGGCCGAGCGGCTACCACCTCACTTCGAGCAGCACCGGCAGATGGTCCGAGGCCCGGGAGACGTCGCCCGTCCCGAAGCGGCGCAGCACGCGCGCGTCGGTCACTTCGCAGCGCACCCCGTTGCGCAACTGCAACAGGTAGTCGATGCACTGTTCCGGCTCGTCCGAAGGGTAGGTCCCCCCGTCGGTCGGGGTGAGCATCCGCCACGTCCGTTCCAGCAGCCGGAGGGTCTCGGAACCGGGCTCGGCATTCAGATCGCCCCCGAGAAAGACGGGCTTCGGAGAGTCGCCGTACCGCCGCATCATTTCGCGGTTGATCGTCCGCACCTGCTCCAGTTGCGCTTCGGGCGAAACATGGTCGAGGTGCGTCGTGGCGATCACGTAGTCGGGCAGCTCCACGACGACCAGCACGCGCGGCTCGGCTCCGCCGGCCTCGGGCAGCGCCACCGCCTCCTTCCTCACGGCCCGCTCGCGCGTCATGACTCCCTCGCCGTAGGAGCCGCCGTCGAAGGGCATCGCGGCCCCGAAACGGAAGTCCCAGCCGCCCATCATCCCGGCGATGCGCTCCAACTGGAAGACGCCGCGCGTGCGTGCCGTGCAGCTGTCCAGCTCGTTCAGGCACACGGCGTCGGGACGGACCTCCCGCAGCAGGCCGGCCACAAGCCGGTAGTCGTCCCTGACATACTTGTTGAACACGCCGACATTATAGGTCACCAGACGCACCGTCCGGCCCCCGTCGTCCGCCGCCGCATCCCGCGACGGCTCCGCGCATACGGCGGCGCGCCCCGCGAGGAGGCACATCGCCAGCGCCATCAGTCCTTTTTTCATCGTTCTCCGTCTTTTCCGTTCCCGGCGGCCGGCCCGGTCCTCCGCAGCGGGCCGCCGCGCCCCGGCACGCACCGGGGCCTCCGCGAAGATACGAAAAATCCGCCGCACGGCGTCCCTTTCCGGCGGAAAAACGGCAGGAGGGACGGAAAACCCGCCCGGGCGGCTGCCGCCGGCTGCACGAGGCCCTTCGGAAACCGTCCGCGGTCACCGTTCCGCCCCGAAGCGCACAGCCCGGCACGAAAACTGCTGTCGGAGAGGGAAACGTCAAGCAAACGAAACTATGGCAAAAAGCAAAAACATCTCGACCTCGCAGCTCGCGCTGATGACCGCGGCCGCGGTCATCAGCCTGCGCGGCCTTCCGATGATGGCCCAGGAGGAGCTCACCATGTTCTTCTACATCTTCTTCGCCACGTTCCTCTTCCTCATCCCCGCGGCGCTCGTGGGCGCCGAGCTGGGCAGCGCCTTCGCGGCGAAGGGCGGAGGCATCTACACCTGGGTGAAGGAGGCGTTCAACCCCCACCTCGGGTTCACGGCCATCTTTCTGCAATGGATTCAGAACGTGGTCTGGTATCCCACCGTGCTGGGATTCGCCGCCGCGTCGATCGCCTACACGATCGGGCTTCCGGCGCTGGCGCAGAACGGCCCGTTCGTCGGACTCTTCTCGATCGCCATGTACTGGTTCGCCACGTGGGTCACGCTGCGCGGCACGTCGGCCATCTCGGGCATCACCAGCCGGGGCTTTCTCATAGGTACGGTGCTTCCGGGCATCGTCATCGTCCTGGCGGCCGCGGCCTGGCTCGCAGGCGGCAACGGCGTGGAGTTCGAACACATTCCCGCGTCCGTCTCGCAGGTGGTCGATCTGGATGCGGCACACCACGCCCATCCGCGGCTCTTTCCCCACATCACCGGCATGAGCGACATCGCCTTCCTGGCGGGGATTCTGCTGCTGTTCGCCGGCGTCGAGGTGCACGCCGTACACGCCCCGGAGCTGAAAAACCCGCAGAAACAGTTCCCGCGCGCCATGTTCCTCGCGGCGCTCATTTCGTTCGGCCTCTTCACGCTGGGCGCGCTGGCCGTGGCCGTAATCACGCCCTACGACCGGATCAACCTCCAGTCAGGACTCTTCACCACGTTCCAGATCGTCTTCGAACACTACCGCGTCGGATGGCTCACCAACGTCATGAGCCTGCTCGTGGCGTTCGGCGCATTGGCGGGCGTGCTGTCGTGGATCTCGGGCCCCAGCCGCGGCCTGCTCTGGACGGCCAACGAAGGGCGGCTGCCGCGCCTGTTGCAGAAGACCAACCGCAACGGCGTGCAGATCAACATCCTCATCATCCAGGGCTGCATCGTGACGGTGCTTTCGTCGCTCTACATCTTCATGAAGGACGTGAGCGTCGCCTTCTTCCTGCTGAGCGCCCTCACGATCGGACTGTACCTGATCATGTATATGATGATGTACGCCGCCGCCATCCGCCTGCGCTACACGCAGCCCGGCCTGCAGCGCGACTACCGCGTTCCGGGAGGCAATGCCGGCATGTGGGCCGTCGGCGGCATCGGCTTCCTCGCCGTGCTCTTCTCGTTCGCCGTCACCTTCTTCCCGCCGTCGCAGTTGCCCGTCGGCAGCCCCGCCATATATACGACGCTCGTCGTCTGCGGCACGGCGCTGTTCCTCGCCGTCCCCATCGTCATCAGCATCGCGATGGACCGCCGGCGCGGCAGAGGCCCCCGTACCTGAAAAGCGAGATGCGGGCGGGTCCTTTCGGACTCGCCCGCATCGCTTTCCGACCCTTGCCTCAACGCTTCAGGATCGCACCTTCGGCCGTCACGCGAAGCGTCACCTCACGGTCCCGGTCATCCTCCAGTTCGACCTCGTACCAGTCGCCGTCGGGCGTCTCCACGAAATCCGCCCCGTCGATCCCGAACGCCGCGTAATCCGAACGGCGGATCGCATCGGTCACGGCCGCGGGCAGCTCGCGGACGCGCACCTCCCACGAGGTCTTCACCCACTCGCCCGCACCGTTGAACAGCAGCTCCTTCTCGCGGCCGTCGTGACGAATCTCCACCTCCAGGAAACCGTCGTCGGAGTCCTTCTCCAGCACGACCGCGCCGGGGTAGTTCGTGCGGATGAAGGCTTCGACATCCGCACCGACCGCCGCGCCGTCGCCGCCCTCCTGCGGGGTGTAGAGCGACAGCTCGCCCTCGGGAGTGACCTTCACCTTCACGTCGCCGCGGCGCGACTCCAGTTCCAGACGGTAGAACGTCCCTTCGGAGGCCGTCTCGTACAGATCGGCATCGTCGAGCCGGTAGCCCTTCGCCTCGGAGTAGTCGGAGGCCTCCCACGCAGCCGTCACCGCCTGCGGCAGTTCCGAGCGGCGCAGTTCGGTTTTGGTGTACTGCCAGGCGTCGCTGCGGTCGAAGAAGAGTTCGCGCTTGACGCGGCCGGCGTCGATCAGTTCGACCTCCGTACCCTCGTACTCCGCATCCACGTCGATCACGCGCGCCCCGGGATAACGGCTCGCGATGAAGTCCCCGATCCCGTCGGAGGGACGCGAAGGGATGAAATCCCCGTAATCGTAATCGTCGCCCGCGTCGGCCACGCTCTTCACGAGCACGCCGTCCGCCGAGTAGTAAAGATCCATCTCGCGGCCGTCGCGCTCGACCTCGACCACATAGACGACCTCCACGCCGTCACGGTCCAGCATATCGACCTCATCGACCCGCCAGTCGGCATACTCGCCCTCCGCGAAGGCTCTCTTAACCGCTTCGGGCAACTGGTCGAACCGGATGTCCGTTTCGGTCATCGACCATGCGCCGTCGCCGTTCTCGAACCATGCGGCGCGATTCGCCGCGACACCCGCCGCACGCACGCCGCTCCAGTAGAAATTCGCCACGGCGTAGTCGCCCTTCACCTCCCAGCGCACCTGCTCGGCGCCCGGATAGAGCGCTTCGAAAGCCGCCAGCACGGCCGGGGAAACCCGGTCCGGTCCGCTTCCCTGCGAGCCGCTCTCCTTTTCGCATCCGACGGCAAGCAACCCAACGGCCGCCGCACCCAACATATTCCAAACGATTCTTTTCATTTTCATTTTCTTTTTCCGATAAGACTTCGATTCAATTTCGGGAACAAATGTCG
>OERP01000104.1_pt1 | contig 19852 bp, 20 predicted proteins | sample 1540031 | NCBI WGS metagenome assembly OERP01 (sample SAMEA3891882, study PRJEB23780) | metagenome | biome: terrestrial biome; feature: animal house; material: Caecal content | place: Italy | collected 2015-05-05 | reverse complement strand
ACCTACGATCTCGTGGGCTGGCAGGCAGACAGCAATCTGGTCCGGGCGGCAGTACAGGCGGCACTCATCCTCCCAGATACTGCCATCAGCACGGTACAGGGGCCGAAACGATCCCTTGCCCAGCGCCTGATCAATGACCGCACGTCCAGTCAAACGTGCAGTCAAGAAGGAACTTCCAGTCAAAAACCAGGCAGCTTTATTCCATAAATCCGGCTCGTGGTTTTTCAACCATAGGATTTTGGTGGCAGTGTCGCCAGAACAGATGGGGTGGCCGAACAGCTGCTGGACCCGCTGCGTGCCATAGTGACGGGTCAGCCAGGCAGCCTCTGCATCGGCGCGGGCGTCAATTCCATAGAGGATGGCGGGCCGCAGAGGGCGGAAGTCTCGGTCTACTGGCAGGCAGTCGGTGCCCAGGGTGCTGGCTCCCACGCAGGCAATCTGTGCAGGAGAGACGCCGCTGTGGTCCAGCAGCCGGCGGCAGAGGTTGCAGAAATCTCCCCACCAGACAGCCTCGGCATCCTGTTCAAACCAACCTGGATGGGGGTGATCCATCCCGTGGGGAAGAGAAAGATCCGCAACGACAGCGAAACTCTGGTCGATCAGCATCCCGCGGGAAGCATGCGTGCCGATGTCGATCCCAAGAAAATATTGCATAGGAGATGCCTCCCATTGACTACAGGCCGGCGCGGATGTCCCGCACAATGTCCATAAAACACTCCACTCGACTCCGGTCTACCCGTTCATTGAAAACGCCGTCCTTTTTGAAGGCAGTGCCCATACAGACTGCATCACAGCGCTGCAATTTGTCCCGAACATTTTCGTGGCGGCAGCCTGTATTGCAAAAGACTGGCACCCCGCGGGGCCGTGCTACCTGCCATACCTTTTCCAGAAGGACGTCGTCCGGCTCGCTGCCGGCCGCAGCTCCGGACACGCACAGTCCGTCGGCAAATCCACCAAAAAGAATAGAACGGCTCACCACCTGAATGTCCCGCTGAACCAGATAGGTATCGGCCTCGGGGTTGACTTTGTACAGCAGCTTCAAATCGGGGATGCCCAGCGCCTTTCGGCGGCGCACGGCCTCTCCGCTGTTGGAGGTGTACAGGCCATATTCGCCCATATACGCACCTGAAAAGCAGCTGCGTGCAAAACGGGCTCCGGTAGCAGCGGCCAGATCGATGGTAGCAATGGGGTTTTTGACTACATTGACGCCGAAGGGCAGCCGCAGCAGCGGTTTCAAGTTCCCGATAATGTACGCCATAGCCGAAATAACAGCAATGTCCGCCACCGGCTGATACGGCAGACTGAACTCATTGGCAAACAGGATGCCGTCCACGCCGCCATCCTGCAGAGAGATCAGATCGTCGCGGGCGTGCTCGATCACCTGCTCCATGCTGCCGCAGTAACCCGGATCACCAGGCAGGGCATCCAAATGCAGCAGCGCGATGATGGGCTTTTCAACACCAAACATTTCCTGTGTCCACATAATAGTCTGCCTCCTTTTAATCCAGCTCGTGAGTGTTTTCGCGCAGCCAGTGTACAAGATCGTCGATAGCCTTGTCAGGGTCACAGTAGTAACGGCGGTCGCAGATCTCAAAGGAGCAGCTGCCTTCGTATCCGTGTGCAATGATCTCGTCGTAATAGCGCTTCATGGGAAAGTCGCCATCGCCAGGCACGGTGTGACCGCGGTCGTTAAAGTGTATGTGCCCCAGGCGGCTGCCCAAGTTGGTAAAATAGTCGTCCACCGTTTCTCCGGCATAGGTCATCTGGTCCATGTCCACCATTCCTACGACCGCGGGGGAACTGATCTCATCCAGCATCGCGGCCAAGTCTTGGCTGGTGATCAGTACGTTGGTGGTGGTGACCTTTAGTTCCTCCAGCAGCAGAGTCACACCCTTGCGCTCACAATAGACGGCCAGCTGCCGCAGCGAATCCCGGCAGTAGTTCCAGGCTTCTTCGCGAGGGGCGTCAAAATAGCCGAAGCCGGTGCTGATCTGTACTTTGGGACAGTCGAGGAAGGCGGCGGTGTCGATGGCGCGCTGGTAGTAACGAAGACTTGCCTCACGGGTGGTGCGGTCCTGTGTACAGAAGTTGACAGGGTAGGTGCAGTTTTCTGGCGTCATGGCCATTACCGAGAGATGACGGCGGCGGATCTCCTTATCCAGTGTCAGCAGATCAGACAGGGAATAATCGAAGATGTTCAGCTGCGGCGCTGAGCAGTACAAATCGATGCTGTCAAAGGGGGAACGCTCCACTTTGTCCAGAAAGCGGGTGAGGGGATACCGCAGGTAATGATAATTCATAGGGGCCAGTTTCATAGTGAAGCCTCCTTTGGCTCATGTTTTTTCAATGTGCAAGACGCCCGGCGGCCGCCGCATATGTGCAGAGGGTGACGCCGGGCGCTTGCGCGGGTTTGAGGAATAAAGATATGGAGGATAGAGAAGATCAGTAGACAACCAGACCGATCAGCAGGGCAGCCGCAACAGTGACAACTGTCATCACCAGGCCGGGCAGCATATAGCTGTGATTGAAGACGAATTTACCGATCTTGGTGGTACCGGCAGAGTCGAAACCGATGGCGGCGACGCACTGGCCGGAAGCAGGAATGAAGTAGTTGGCGTTGCAAGTCACCCAACCAGCGATAATGATATAGACAGGAAGATTCAGGGCCATACCGATGGGAATCATAATCATGGTGGTGGAAGACTGGCTGGTAGTGATGGCTGCAACAATGAACACTGCAATGATGTAGATCCAGGGGTACTGGTTTGCCAGAGCGCCCATGGTGTCCGAAATATAAGTGCTCTGGTCGCCGATAAAGGTATTGACCATCCAGCACAGACCATAAGCCAGAACAACAGCGAACATACCAGTTTTAAAGACAGGCTGGTCCAGCATGATATTGCTGTCAAACTTGCCCGTGAGGACGATGGCGGCTGCACCTACCAACATAAAAATCTCGATGACGGTGGTCATTTCCAGCTGGCTTCCATCAGCAAAGACAGGACGCAGAGCGGAAATGGCACCAAGTGCAACGATAAGGATCATGGCGACAAGGAAGATGCCAACAGAGATTTTGGCGGGTTTCGTAACAGGTTTTTCGTTGGATTTATCCAGTTTGTAGTCCTTGACCAGGCCGGCTTTGACGCGCTCAAGATATTCGGGGTCTTCGTTCAATTCCTTGCCGCGGCGCAAGACCGAAACACCAGCGGCGAACGCACCCAGAAGGGTAGCGGGAATGCAGACGATCAGCAGGGTAAACAGATTGACATTGCCGTAACCGGCCATCAGGCCCAAAATGCCGGCGGTAGCTGCTGAGATGGGGCATGCAGTGATGGCATTCTGAGAAGCGACCACTGCAGCAGAGATGGGCCGCTCAGGACGGACATTGGTCTCCATGGCAATTTCGTTGATGACAGGCAGCAGACTGTAGATGATATGACCGGTGCCACACATGAAGGTAAAGATGTAGGCGACCACAGGTGCCAGGATGGTGATGTGCTCAGGGTGCTTGCGCAGGATTTTCTCCGCCAAACGGACCATATAGTCAAGGCCGCCTGCCGCCTGCATCGCAGATGCAGCCACAATAACGGCAATCATGATACGAATGACAGTGATGGGAGGGTCTGACGGTTTTACGTGCAGGAAAAAGGTCATGATGAACATGCCAATGCCACCGGCCAGCGCCAGGAACGGTCCGCCTTTGCGGGTCCCTATAAAGATCATAGCCATGACAATAATTAACTCGATCCAGAACATGATGTTTCCTCCTTTGCGGGATGAAGGTATGATGGTTAGTGTTCGGGATGCGCTGGTATTGGCGCCAAGATACCAGGCCACACACTGCAATACAATACAAGACGCAGCACATGGCGCTACAGGTATATTGTATTGTTTTGTATTGTGATATTAAAATACAAAAAGAAACAGAGATTGTCAACAGGTTCTGTAGAAGTTTGTGTATATTAAATATAATTATGTGGTTTATTTTGTACACATTTACATCAAGTATTATTATGTATTTTATGGAACTGGCAGAAATGTGCGTAAAAATACCCTCCTTCTTCCCTTTCTAAGGAAGAAGGAGGGTGCTTTTTGTATGATGGAGTTATATCGTATGAACAAATCGTGTGTGTCCAATCGGGCCGGTATTGGAGCGCATCCGACCTTCTTGCGGAAGGAAACAGATGCTTACACCATCAGTTTGAACTTATCGGCAATGCACAGCTGATGGCTCAAGTGGCGGTTTTCGCCACTGTCATCCTGTACAGTGCTTTTGATGGAAAGCAGCGGATGACCTTTGCTTACCCCCAGATAACGCGATTCCTGATAGTTGGCAAAGACAATTTCCAGCAACTTGGAAGAACGGGTGAAAACGATTCCTGTTTTCTTCTGGATCGTCTCATATAAAGAAACATCGTTCAAATTTTCATTGAAAAGAAAGAAAAATTTTTCCGGAAATTTATTCACCTCTAACATAACAGGGTTGCCGTCAGCCAGTCGAAGGCGCTCCACCACCAACATCTGTTCCTCTTTGGCCAGGTGGAGATTGGCTGCGTCGTCCTCGCTTGGATCTTCCAAACCAATGCGAATGGTGCGGGCGCCCGGCTCATACCCCATGCGGCGGCACATCTCACTGTAGCCCAGCACGCCAGATAAACCGCGCTGGAATTTCTTCTCAGCCACAAAGGTACCTTTACCAGGCTTGCGCACTAAAAATTCACTGTGAGACAACTCATCCAATGCCTTGCGTACCGTCACCCGGCTGACAGAATATTTTTGGCATAGTTCATTCTCGGTGGGCAGGCGGCTGCCGGCGGGATATTCCCCTGTCTCAATGGCGGTGCGCAGAGTATTGGCCAGCTGCTGGAACAGAGGGGTTGAAATTGTATTATCAAGTGGCATGAAAACGTCCCTTCTTCTCAAAATGATTGAAACATATATAACGATGATACAATGTTATATAGCAACTGGAAGCCATATGGCTGCTTAAACTTGTAACAATACAAAGCCGTTCTCTATGTTCTCATTATACAGAAAAATGTTCATTTCGTAAAGAGGAAAAGCACAACCTGTTTTTCGATAGCACAAGCCCGCTCTAAACTTTGCGGGCGGGGCCAACGAAGGAAAAGCGATGTTCTTTGGTAAAAGTACACAATTCTACACGAAAGTTTTTTGTATTGACAAATGTATTATATTGTATTATTATGTTGACAAGACAAATCCGCGCAAAAATACGCGGCCAACAAAATTATTCTTGAAGGAGATGTACGACAATGCATTACAATTATACCGACATCAAGGCCATCATTGCAGAGATCCTCGAAGCTAAAAAGGACGACGGAGGCGTGAAAAACCTCTATTTTGTGGGCTGCGGCGGCTCGCTGGGCGCGCTGTATCCTGCCAAAGAATTGATCGAGCGTGAAAGCACTACCCTAAAGACCGGCTGGGTCAACAGCAACGAGTTTGTCCACAGCACGCCAAAGGACTTCGGTAAGAATTCCATCATCTGCCTGGCCTGCCACAAGGGCAACACCCCTGAGACCATTGCTGCTGCCCGTATGGGTAAACAGATGGGGGCTGCAGTCATCATTCTGACTTGGCTGGAGGAATCCGAAATCATTGAGTTCGGCGACTACATTATCCACTATTCCTTTGACGCCAGCCCCGATCATCTGGCCGGCGACATTGACTACGCCGGCGAAAAGACCATATGCGCACTCCAAGTGGCCGTGGAACTGCTGAACCAGACGGAGGGCTATGCTCATTATGATGCTTTCCAGCAGGGGGCCGGCATGATTACCGGCATCATCCGCAAGGCGCGCGCCCATGTGGCTGCCCGCGCATTGGCTTTCGCCCAGGAGTACAAGGATGATAATGTTATCTACACCATGGGCAGCGGTGCAGGATGGGGCGCTGCTTATATGGAGAGCATTTGTATCTTTATGGAAATGCAGTGGATGCACTCGGCCTGTATCCATACAGGCGAGTTCTTCCATGGTCCCTTTGAAGTTACCGACGCCAATACCCCCTTTGTCATCCAGATCTCGGAAGGAACCACCCGCGCCCTGGACGAGCGCTGCTTGAAATTCCTGCACACCTATGCCAAGCGCATCGAGGTTCTGGATGCCAAAGAGCTGGGACTTTCCACCATCGACGCATCCGTTGTGGATTACTTCAATCACTCGCTGTTTAATAATGTCTATCCTATCTATAATCACGCCCTGGCAGAGGCACGCCAGCATCCGCTGACGACCCGCCGGTATATGTGGAAGGTGGAGTATTGAGCAAGAAAGGCGGTATGACAGTATGGAACCCGTCAAGATCATCGCCATAGGCGATAATGTGTGCGATAAATACCTTTCCCGCGGCAAAATGTATCCCGGCGGGCAGTGCGTCAATACCTGTGTTTACGCGCAGCTCAACGGTGCACAGGCTGCCTATCTGGGTAAATATGGCAGCGACGAGGTGGCAGCCTATAATCGCAAACTGTTGAAAGAGCTGGGCATCGACGACAGCCGCAGCCGTCAGTTCGAGGGTGAAAACGGCTTTGCCATGGTCACTCTCAAGGGCAACGATCGTGTGTTCCTGGGATCAAACAAGGGCGGCGTTGCTAAGGATCATGGCTTCAACTTTACATCAGAGGATTTGGATTACATCCGGCAGTTCCAGCTGATCTACACCAACCTTAACAGCTATATTGAAGATGATCTGCCCTTTTTACAGTCCTCTGGCGTACCCATCGCCTACGATTTTTCTACCCGTTGGACTGATGAATACCTGGCCCGCGTGGCACCATATGTGCAGGTTGCGATCCTTTCCTGTGCACACCTGAGCGATGAGGCGCGCACCCGTGAGATGCAGAAGGCTGCCTCTCATGGTGTCCAAATCGTGCTGGGCACCATTGGCGAAGCTGGCAGCTATGTGCTGTACGACGGACAAACGTACTATGCGCAGGCAGTACACGCCAACGATGTCATCGACACGATGGGCGCCGGCGACGCTTACTTTGCCGCATTCCTGTGTGATTTGCTCAAGAGCTCCCGAACCGGCGCGCTGGTAGAAGACAAAGCCGGTATGCCGGCCCGGCTACAGCATGCCATGGCTGTAGGGGCTACCTTTTCGGCCCGGATGTGTGCAAAGGAGGGCGCTTTTGGGTACGGCGTCCCCATCACCGGCCGCATTGAACTGTGATAAAGAGCAAAAAGGAGGCTCCCTCTCATGAAACCGAACTGTTACGAAAACAACAGTGAAGGCATCCTGTGTGTCTATAAAAATCCCAAATGGCTGGTCTGCATCAAGAACTGGAAGCCAGATAACGATATCAGCGGCATCGCGCATCTGGAGGTCCATCACTCCACCGACGAGCAGTTTGTTCTTACCGCCGGCAAGGCACTGCTCATTACTGCCGAGCGGGAAAATGGTACTTTCTGTAACATTGAGCTGACTCCCATGGAGCAGGGCAAGGTGTACAATGTACCCGCCGAGTGCTGGTTCTACTCGATTACCCAGAAAGACACGAAGATCGTCTATATCCAGGACTCCAACTGTTCAATGGACAACAGCGACTTTGCAGACCTTATGCCTGAACAGATTGCCGACATTCAGGCTCGCGCCCGCCGGCTGCTGGAAGATTGACGGAGATGTGGCCGCAAGGCTGATGGCAAAATCGCTCACTTACTGAAATCTCTGAAACTAAGCAGCCGCAAGAAGGCGGAATGACGTCAACAGTTAGCCCCCTGGTTTTACCGGGGGGTCTAACTTGTATTTAGGAGCAAGTTATCGCAGCTTAGCCGATTGCCCTGATTCGCCTCTCATCCAAGGAAAAACGAAAAATCCGAACCTTTTTCCAATAGGAGAAGGGTTCGGATTTTGTGCTAATACTACAACCACGGCAACAACAGTAGTGCCTGCCGCTTTTGTTTTGCGCCTGCAGCGCCTGGGCCGGCTGGTCCGGGCGCTTCTTTCTGCCTGGATGCAAAAACAAATCCGGTGTGTTGAAAAACAGACGTTCGATTCGATAGTATAAATCTTTCAAATTCTTGAGTTCTGTTTGTGGATTATGCACAGAATAAAAAACGTTTTGTCTCCACGGAAAAACAGATTATTTCCTGATTGACCGGTTGTTTTCGGCCGCAAAAACGGTGACAAGCGGCTTTTTGCGGATTATACTGGCTTCAGCAGTCGGGGCTGGAAAGCCCCCGCGAGGTCCACAAAAAAACACAGCAAAAAACAGAAAGGAGAACACACCTATGGATGAAAACCTGTCGGATGCCATTGTGATGAACCTGGTAGTCAACAGCGGCGAAGCCCGTTCCATCGCCATGGAAGCCATCGAGCTGGCGCGCCAGGGCCAGTTTGAGGAGGCCGCCGCCAAGATCGCCGAGGCGCGCGAGACCATCAATGCGGCCCACAACTTCCAGACCGAGCTGGTGCAGAAGGAGATCAACAACGATCCCGTCCCCATGAGCCTGCTGATGTGCCACGGCCAGGACCACCTGATGACCGCGATGGTGGTCATCGACCTGGCTGAAAAGTTTATCGAGGTCTACCAGAAAATGGCTCAGTGAGCCGATTCGTTCCAAGGTCCACAACTGCAAAACTGTATTGATGAAGGAGAATGTGTTATGAAGATCCGTCTGTTCTGTGCCGCCGGTATGTCCACCAGTCTGCTGGTGACCAAAATGCGTGAAGCCGCCAAGGCCATGGGTATCGACGCCGACATCGAGGCCGCCGGCGAGACCCGCATGAATGAGGAGACCGAGGGCTGCGACGTGGCCCTGCTGGGCCCCCAGATCCGCTACAAGCTGGCCGCAGCCAAAAAGATCTGCGACCCCAAGGGCGTGCCGGTGGACGTCATCCCCATGGTGGACTACGGCACCATGAACGGCAAAAAAGTGATGGAGTTCGCCCTCAAGCTGGCTGAAAGCAAAAAGTAAGCGCCCTGCACCTTTGCGGCGTGCGAAGTAAAATCAAACTGAAGGAGGAACCCATTCCATGGCAATGATGGATAAATTGCAGGCCACTATGGAAGCTACCCTGGTGCCTGTGGCGTCCAAGATCAACGGTCAGCGCCATGTGGCGGCCGTCCGCGATGCTTTTACCCTGGCTTTCCCCATGACCCTGGCCGGTTCGCTGGTCATGCTGGTCAACTACGCTGTGCTGGACCCCAACGGCTTCATCGCCAAGATCCTGCACCTGGGCGCCCTGATCCCCAACCTTGCGGATTACCAGGCGGCCCTGACCCCCATCCTGCAGGGCACCACCAACATCATGTCCCTGCTGATCGTCTTTTTGACCGCCTACAAGCTGGCTGAGACCAAGCAGGGCGATACCCTGCTCAGCGCACTGTGCGCTGTGGGCGTGTTCTTTATCATCTATCCCCCCTATGAGGAGAGCGGTGCTCTGCCCATGACCTTTATGGGCGCGCAGGGCCTGTTCGTGGCCCTGATCGTGGGCCTGCTGGTGGGCGAAGCCATCCCCGCCCTGGGCAAAAACGAAAAACTGCGGATCAAGATGCCCGACGGCGTGCCCCCGGCTGTTGCCCAGTCCTTCAATCTGGTCATCCCCGTCATCATCGTGTTCGTTATTGCCAGCATCTGCAGCTTCATCTTTGGCATTGTCACCGACGGCGGCATCCAGTACATCATCTATAACGTCATCCAGGTGCCCTTCCGCAGCCTGGGCAACAACATCTTCACCGTGCTGATCTTCGCGCTGGCCCAGCAGTTCCTGTGGATCCTGGGCATCCACGGCCCCAACACCCTCAGCGCCATCCGTACCATCATGTTTGCCGAGCAGGGCGTGGCCAACCTGGCTTACTACGGTGAGACCGGCACCACCATCGGCACCCCCTTCCCCGTGACCTGGGCGGCCATCAACGACGCCTTCGGCAACACCGGCGGTTCGGGCGCGACCCTGGGCCTTATCATCGCCATCTTCATCGTCGCCCGCCGGGACAAGACTCAGATGACCATCGCCAAGCTGGCCTTTGCCCCCGGCCTGTTCAACATCAACGAGCCCCTGATGTTCGGCCTGCCCATCGTGATGAACCCCATCTACGCCATCCCCTTCATCCTGACCCCGCTGGTCTGCAACGTCTTTGGCTACGTCTGCACCATGGTGCTCCAGATCATCCCGCCGGTCACGGTGGACGTGGGCTGGACCACCCCCGGCTTCCTCATCCCATTCCTGGGTTCGGGCGGACATAACCCGCTGTCGCTGGTCATCGGCCTGCTGTGCGTGGTCATCAGCACCCTGATCTACCTGCCTTTCGTCATGGCGGCAGCCAAAGCCAACATCGCCGCCCAGGGCGACGAGGAATAACCCACGTTTTTCACTTTGCTCCGCAGGGCCCCCGCCCCTGCGCTGCAAGACTGGAAGCTCTGTCCTTTCCAACAGGGGGCAGGGCTTCCGCTTTTATCAAAGACACAAGGAGAAAACTGCCATGAGCTTCCGCAAAGATTTCCTGTGGGGCGGCGCGGTCGCCGCTCACCAGCTGGAAGGCGCCTACCGCGAAGGCGGCAAGGGCCTGAGCATCATGGATGTCGTCACCGCCGGCGACCACACCCATCCCCGCCGTGTCACCGACGGCATTCTGCCCGGCGAATACTACCCCAACCACGAAGCCATCGACTTCTACCACCACTATAAGGAGGACATCGCCCTCTTTGCCGAGATGGGCTTCAAGTGCTTCCGCACCTCCATCGCCTGGACCCGCATCTACCCCAACGGCGACGAGGCCACCCCCAACGAGGCGGGCCTCCAGTTCTACGACGACCTGTTCGACGAGTGCCATAAGTACGGCATCGAACCGGTGGTCACCCTCAGCCACTTTGAGATGCCGCTGCACCTGGCCCAGGCTTACGGCGGCTGGAAGGACCGCCGGATGATTGAGTTCTTCGTCCGGTTTGCCCGCACCTGCTTTGAGCGGTACAAGGGCAAGGTCCGCTACTGGATGACCCACAACGAGATCAACAACCAGGCCAACTTTGCCCACGCCAACAGCATGTACTTCAACTCCGGCTTCCTCTGCGGCCCGGAGGACGACAACGAGCACCTGATGTACCAGGCCGCCCACTACGAGCTGGTGGCCAGCGCCCTGGCGGTCAAGGCCGGCCACGAGATCGACCCCGCCAACCAGGTCGGCTGCATGATCGCCATGACCCCCATCTATCCCGCCACCTGCAAGCCTGAGGACATCCTGATGGCCGAGCGCGCCATGCAGCGCCGCTTCTACTACATGGACGTCCACGCCAAGGGCTTTTATCCCCCCAATATCCTCGCCCACTGGAAACGCAAGGGCTGGCAGATGGATGTGACCGGCGAGGACCTGGCCGCCCTGAAGGAGGGCTGCGTCGATTACATCGGCTTCAGCTACTACATGACCTTTGCCATCGAGCACAAGGACGACAATCCCTACTATGAGTACCGCGAAAGCACCGACCTTGTCCGCAACCCCTATGTCAAAGCGTCGGACTGGGGCTGGCAGATCGACCCGGTGGGCCTGCGCTATGCCCTGAACTGGATGACCGACCGCTACACCCAGCCCCTCTTCATCGTGGAGAACGGCCTGGGTGCCTACGACCAGGTGGAAGCCGACGGCTCCATCCGCGATGACTATCGCATCGCCTACTTCCAGCAGCACATCGCCCAGATGAAAAAGGCGGTGGAGGAAGACGGCGTCAACCTGATCGGCTACACCCCCTGGGGCTGCATCGACCTGGTCAGCGCCGGCACCGGCGAGATGGACAAGCGCTACGGCTTCATCTATGTGGACAAACACAACGACCACACCGGCACACTGGCACGCAGCCGCAAAAAGAGCTTTTACTGGTACAAGAAGGTCATCGCTTCGAACGGCGAGGACCTCTCCAACGACTGACAGGAAAGCGGGGTGTGACACAATGGCAGGCATCTGTCTTACCATGGACGTGGGCGGCAGCTCGATCAAATACGCGCTGATCGGCCCCGACCGTCATCTGAGCGAACACGGCAAGGTCAAGACCCCTCACGGCGACCGCGCCGCCTATCTGGATGCGCTGGCGGAGATCTACCGGCCCTTCCGGGGCCGGGTGGAGGGCATCGCCATGTCGGTGCCGGGCATCATCGACAGCGAGGGCGGCCTGTGCAAAACCACCGGCGCCCTGGGCCTGGGGGAGGACTTCCCGCTGGTGCAGGAGCTGGAAGCGCGCTGCGGCGTGCCGGTGACCATCCTGAACGACGCCAAGGCCGCCGCCCTGGCCGAAGCCTCCTGGGGCAGCCTGGCGGGCTGCGCCTCCGGCATCGTCATCGTGCTGGGCACCGGCATCGGCGGCGCCCTCATCCTGGACGGCAAGGTGCTGGCGGGCAAACATTTTGCCGCCGGCGAGTTCAGCACCATCTGCATGGACGCCCACCACGACGATCTGTTCCACACATGGTGCGGACTGAACGGCAGCAGCAAGCTCATCACCACCGCCGCCTATGCCCGGGGCGTGGACCCCGCCGCCGTCACCGGCGAGGAGGTGTTCCGCTGGGTGAACGAAGGGGACGAGGCAGTCTGCATGGCGCTGGACAGCTTCACCCTGACCCTGGCCGGGATGATCCGCAACCTCCAGCTGATCTTTGACCCCGAACGCATCGCCATCGGGGGCGGCATCTCCCAGCAGCCCAAACTGATGGAGTCGCTGCACAAGAACCTGGACCAGGTCGAGCGGATGGCCGCCCGCCACGGGATGCCCCGGGCCGACGTCGTCACCTGCAAATACTACAACGATGCCAACCTGATCGGCGCCTACGCCTATTACGTACAGCGCCAGGACTGAGCCAACCTCGCCAACCTCGCCAACCCCGCCGGCCCGGGCCGTGTGGACCTGCCCGGCTTGCTGGCTGTGTTCTCTTATTTCGCCAAAGCCCCCTGTGCGCACACGACACGGGGGGCTTTGGTATGCCAGTTGCTGATACAAAAAGGGTGCGCCTTTCTTTTCATCCTCGGAGGCAATCCGTCATTGCCTGACCCGCCCGGCCTTCTGGTACGGTTTTGGACAAGGAACAGCTCCATGATTCAACTCACCAAAGAAAATGAAAAATCCGAACTCTTCTCCTATTGGAAAAGGTTCGGATCTTGTGCTTATGGTGCGCCAGACTGGACCAGGCAGCCGCATCTTTTCACAGCCTATCCTTATATGCGGCCTTGAGCTGCTGGATTTCGTCCAGGCGGGCTAGGGCGACGTCACCCATTTGGGCCGAGAGGGCCAGGCTCAGGGCCTCGGCCACCGAGATGGGGGAACTCATCGAGTGCTGCTCCTTTTCGTCCCCGCGGTAAACAAAAAGCTCGATGTCGGCGCGAGGGCCCTCGCCGTGCCAAACGCGGCTGGTGAAAAGGATGGTCTGATAGCCGGCCTCCTTCTGGCGCTCCAGGATGACCCCGGCCGCCGCCGACACCTTGGCAAAGCCGAACAGCACGACCACGTCCTGCGGACCGATGGCGGCCAGACGCTCGGCCAGTTCGCTGCCGGCGGACGGCAGCTGCTCCACCTCCAGCCCGATGCGGCGCAGCCGGTATTCCAGCAGGACGGCCGGGGCGCGGGAGGCGTTGCGGGCGTGGAGGAAAATTTTGCGCGCCCCCAGCAGGGCGGCCACCGCCGCAGCAAAGGCGTCCCGCTCCAGCAGATCGAGGGTCTTTTGCAGGTTGTAGCGCTGCTGTTCCATCCAGGCGGTCAGCAGGTCTCCATCCCCGGTCCGGAGGGTATAGTTCAGTTTCTGGGCGGGCCCGCGCTGGACGGTCTGCTCCACCACCGTCCGCTTGAGGTGCTTGAAATCCTCGCAGCCCACATGCCGGGCAAAGCGGGAGACCGTAGCCTCCGAGATATGCAGCGCCGCCGACAGCTGCCCGATGGTCATGCAGAGAAATTCATCCCGGTGCGCGGCGATGTATTCCACGATGTCCTGTTCGGTGCTGGTCAGTTTGTCCGGCATTTGGGGAAAGGAAAGGTTCATAGTCGCCTCCTGTCATACCAGGGCCAGCAATTCCTCGTGAATGCGGCCGTTCGTCGCCAGTATAGCACAACTGGCTGCGGCAAGGGAAGGGGTCTTGCCGTCCCATGTGGTCAGGCGGCCGCCGGCTTCTTCCAGGATCAGCCAGCCGGCCGCATAGTCCCAGGGTTTGAGACCGTGCTCCAGGTACGCATCCAGACGGCCGCAGGCCGTATAGCACAGTTCGACGGAGGCCGCGCCGATCCGGCGGATGTCGTGGCAGCGGTCGTAGATGCGGCGGGCCCGGGCAAAGGTGGCGCCGGCTTCCTCCCGCCGGCCGGGATTGGTGCCCACCGAGCAGAGGCTGTCCGCCAGGTGCACGGTCCCGCTGGCATGGATGGGCCGCCCATTGCAGAACGCTCCCCCGCCCCGCCGGGCGGCAAACAGCTCCCCTGCAAAGGGGTCGAACACAAGGCCGAGGCGCACCCTGCCGCCTTCGGCCAGCGCCAGCGAAATTGCACTGTGCCGGAAACCGTGGATCAGGTTGGTGGTGCCGTCCACCGGGTCCAGGACCCAGACCGGGCGGGCCGGGTCGATGGCGGCGTTGTCCTTTTCTTCTGCCATGAACTGGATCGTTCCGTCCAGCGCCTGCAGCCGGGCGCGGATCTGCTCCTGCACTTCGGTATCCACTGCCGTGACAAAGTCGGTGGGGCCTTTGGCGCGCACCTGCGCCGCCAGGCTCCGGTCCTCCAAACGCGCACCCGCCTCCCGTACGATGCGGCCGGCCTGCCGCAGCAGTTCTGCGTCATCCATCACAAAACCGCCTTTTTGGCCGCCAGCACCGCCGGGGACTCCCCGCCGCTGCTCAGCAGGACCGAAACATAGTCGCCTCCCAGGGCGTGGACTTCCTTCAGCGCGCGCTTGAGCAGGCTGGCTGTGCGCACTTTGACTTCCGCGTCGGGGTGGATGCAGATGCTGTACCGGCCGGCCTTCATCTCCCGGGCCAGCGCGTCAAAGGTATCGAATCCGTGTTCAAAGCAGGTGCGGATGCAGCCATACTGCACCGCCTGATGGGTGTCGCTGCCGGCCACCACCGGCTTGCCCAGCCGCTGCCCCAGCCCGAAGGTCAGCTCCTCAGTGCGCTGGCGGTCCTCGGCGATGTCCTTGCCGTTCAGGTCCAGAAAGTCAAAGCGCATCAGCAGCTCCGGCGGCAGGTCGGGGATGTGCCCGCCGGCCCGGAAGGGGTGCCCCGCCCCCACCAGGACCGGGTATTCGGCAAAGAGTTCCAGCAGCTGCGCCGCCGGGAGGAACCGGTCTTTGGCCTTGTGCGGCTCCAGGCGGCGGTTCATCTCCCGGATGGCCTCCATCGGGCCGACGCACAGCACATGCCCGCCTTCCGCAATGTCGGTCTCCATGCCGGGAAAAACGCGCAGTCCGCCCGCGTCTTCAAATACATAGGCGTCCCCGTTCTTTTCGCCCCGCGCTTCGACGTAGCCGTAAAGGGTGTCGAACTGCTGGGTGTTGAAATGCTCGGTCAGGCAGATGGCGTCCAGGCCGGCGCGGCGCGCCTCGCGCAGCAGCCAGTCGGTGTATTCGGTGGAGAAAGGCAGATATTTTGCCAGCTTCCCATGTGTGTGAAAATCCATGTACATAGCGTTGTCCCTCTCAGAGCAAGGTGGAAAGCAAAAAGGCGGCGGCGACCCAGACAAACGACAGCGCCAGGAACAGCAGATCGTTGTTCGTTACTTTGAGGGCGGCCAGTTTGAGCTTTTTGACTTCGGGGTTGGCGGCGGCGTAGCGGTAGCCCTTGATCTCCAGCACCTCGACGGTGGTGCGGGACCGCTTGGCCGTGTTGAGCATCAGGGGGTAAAAGGCACAGATGATGATCTGGATCTGGTAAGCCAGGTAGCGGATCTTGCCCCAAAGGGTGTCGTGGGCCGGCGGGTTGCCCCGCAGCCGGTAGGACAGCAGGACGTTCTGGAATTCCTCCATCAGCATGGGCAGCATCCGGTAGGCGTAGGAGATGGAGAAAGACAGCTGCTCCGGGCAGCCGAACCACATCAGGCCATTGGCCAGTTTGTCGGGGTCCATCCCTGAAAAGACGGTGACCGATGCCAGCGACACGGTGGCAACCTTGAGGGTGAGCACCAGCAGGGGCGCGATGGCCGAGGCGTCTCCGCCGAACAGCCAGGTCACGACCAGCAGATACCCCGTCTGGGAGAATACGCCAAGTCCAAACAGGAACAACACCAGCCCCGCCACATGAGCCAGGATCGTGGTGGCTGTTACCAACACAAAACATCCCAGCAGGAAGGGCAGGTCGCTGACGAACCAGGGGACCAGCCCAAAAAAGAGGTACCAAACGATCAGGACGCGAGGGTCCATCGCGGCGATGACGGTATCGTTGTTGCCGTAAGCATTTTTCAGCACCTGGCTGCGCAGAAAATCTATGGACAGTTTGTCCAGGATATTTTCCGAGAGCTTATCGACCGCTTTCATACAGGCTTCCTCCCCTCAAAACAGCGCAAAAAGTCGTCGATGGTGTAGCAGAGGGCGGCGGGGTCCAGCGACTGCCCCATGGCGAAGATCTCGGGCGGACGGATGCCCACCCGCTCGATCAAGGCGCGGTCCCCGAAGATCTCATCCCGGGTCCCGTCGGCCACGACCTTTCCGCCGCACAGGACGATGATCCGCTGGGCCCACTCGCAGACCAGCTGCATATCGTGGGTGGCAATGACCACCGTCTCGGTGATCTCTTTCAGATCCTCAAGGGTGCGCATGATCTCCTTTCGGGTGGCAATATCCAGGTTGGCGGTGGGCTCGTCCAGCAGCAGGATGCCCGGGTCCAGCGCTACCCCGATGGCCAGGCTGGCTCGGCGCATCTGCCCGCCCGAGAGCAGGCGGCCGTCCCGGTCCCGCAGGCCGGACAGACGGAAACGCTCGAGCAGCCGGTCGGTGCGGCCGGCCGCATCGGGAACGCCCCGGGCCTCCATCGCGTAGGCGATGTCCTTTTCGATCGAATCCTTGATGAACATATCTTCGGGGTTCTGGTAGACCATCGAGACCTCGCGGGAAAGGGCCTCCGGCCGGACGTCCCGCAGAGACCGTCCATGCAGGCAGACCGTGCCGGTCGACGGCTTCATCAGCCCCACCAGCAGTTTCATAAAGGTGGATTTGCCCGCCCCGTTGGAGCCGATGAGGGCCACCTTGTCCCCTTTGTGGATCGCAAGGCTGAGCCCGTCGAACACCTTGTGCGGTTCCCCCTTGACGCTGCGGTAGGCCACCGAAACGTCCTGGAAGGAGGCCACTGTCTCCCCCTGCGCAGGGGCGGCAGACCGTGGGGCGGGTGCCGGGTCTGCCCGGGGGACAAACACTTCCCTGCCCTCTGAGATGGTCGCCGGCAGGCGCGGCACGGTCAGGCTGCCCGCCTGGCGCATCCGCCAGGCCGCAAGGGTCACCTGCGGCGGGAAAATATTGCAGCTTTGCAGTTCTTCCACCCGCTGCAGAGCCTCGCCGGTGGGCAGCATCCACTGCACCCGGCCCTCTTTCAGCAGCATGACGTGCTTGCAGAAGTCGGCAATGTACTCGGTGTGGTGCTCGATGACGATGATGGTCTTGCCGTACCGCTCGTTCAGCTCCCGCAGCACCCCATAGATGCGGTCGGCGTGGGCCGGGTCCAGCTGGGCGATGGGCTCGTCCAGGATCAGGATGTCCGGCTGGAGGGACACCGCGCCGGCCAGGGCCAGCAGGTGGGTCTGACCGCCGGAGAGCTGCCAGACATATTCCTCCTCCCTGCCCTCCAGACCGCACTGCCGCAAAGCAGTCCTGCCCCGCGCCAGGTAGTCGGGGAAGGCGTAGTTCAGGCAGGCATAGGAGGCGTCGTCCAGCACGGTGGGCCGGACGATCTGGTTTTCAAAGTCCTGATATACATAGCCCACCTTCTGGGCCAGGACGCCCACGTCGCTCTCCCGGGTGTCAAGCCCCTCCACCCGCACGCTTCCCTCCATGGTCCCCGTGATAAAGTGGGGGATCAGGCCGTTAAGGGCCTTACACAAAGTGGACTTCCCGCAGCCGTTGTTGCCAACGACCGCCAGGAAGTCCCCTTTCTCGATCTGAAGGGAGATCTCTTTCAGGGTGGGCCGAGGGGCGCCTGGGTAGGTATAGGTCAGGCCGTCGATCTCAACCGCGTTCATGTCAGTTCACCGCGGCCTTTTTCCCGGCGTTCTTTTTGATGACCAGCAGGGCGATGATGGCCACCGCGGCGGCGGCTACCATACCCACAGCCAGGGCGGTGCCGCTCTCGGCCCACTCGGCCTCCCAGTCGATGAGGGACATGCCGGCGGTGGCGGCCAGCTCGGCCACGATGGCGCACACAAAGCCGACGGCGCACACGGCCAGGGCCTTGGGGCTGATGCCGCTGACGGCGCTGTCCGGGGTGCGGGGAGCCATGCCCAGCAGGGGCTCGATCTTGCCGTACAGCTTGGGTACCAGGTACAGAGTGGGCAGCAGGCAGAACAGGATGCCGGAGAACAGCAGGTCATTGAGGAAGGCGAAGCCCTCGGTGGCGAACACGCTCTCAGGCAGGCCGGCCACGGCCTCGAAGTCCTCCACCGCCAGCTGGACCTTCAGGATGTCCACCGCGGTTCCCATCAGCAGCTGCGCGGCGGTGCCGGTGATGGCGGCCACGCCCACCAGGGCGCGGTTCCTGGGGTCCTTCACCAGCCGGCCGGCGATGTATACGCCGATGGTGACGGTGAGGAACTTCTCCAGCTCGCCCAGGCCGCCGAACTGTCCCAGCATGATCTCGCTGAACACCAGCTCGCCGGTGGCGGCGCCCAGGGCGGCGGACAGGGGGTCGAACAGCATGGCCAGGGTCAGGGGGATGAACAGGAAGTACTCCACGGAGAACTCCACGACCCCCACCTGGAACTTGGGGATCAGCTCCGTGAACAGGGTGGCCAGCCCGTACAGGGACATGGACAGGACAAAGATCATCAGCTTCTGGGACTGTGTGGCAGTCTGCTTCTGTGCGATACTCATAGCATATTTTCCTCCCTATGATGGTGTGTTTCTCGCTCACACAGGCACAGTGTACCACCGGGATGTAAATTCTTCCCCCAAAGTCCTGTAAAATGTAAATAAATTTTCTTATCTGCCGTGTTATGTAAGTTCTGCCCTCATTTACATCCGCATCGCCGCGTCCAGAGCCAAAGAGGAACGCTCGCACTCGTCAGGGAGCATGGTCAGCTGGACGCACAGGGGGCTGCCCCTCATGCGGGCGCTGGCGTAGGTCAATCCGTTGCTCCGGGTGTCCAGCAGGGGGTGGTCGATCTGGGCCGGGTCCCCCAGCAGCACCACCTTGGTGCCTTTTCCAACTCGCGTGATGATACCCTTGACCTGCCGCGGGGTCAGGTTCTGGGCCTCATCGATGATGAGCCAGGTGTCGGTGATGGACCGGCCCCGCATGAAGTTCATGGCCTCGGCAGCGATGACGCCGGTGTCAAAGAGGTAGTCAATGCGCCCCCGCAGCTCCTCCTCGCTGCGCCGCTCCTTTTTCTTCCCCTCCAGATCCAGCAGGATCTCCAGATTGTCCACAATGGGCCGCATGAGGGGGGAGATCTTCTCCTGTTCACTGCCTGGGAGGAAGCCGATGTCTGCGTCAAACTGGGCGTTGGGGCGGCTGATCAAAATGCGCCGGTAAGCCGGTTCCTCCTGTTCCATCATGGCGTGCAGGCCGACAGCCAATGTGTAGAAGGTTTTGGCTGTGCCGGCCATACCCTTTACGATCACCAGCGGCGCTTCCTCCGCATCGGCCATCAAGGCCTCCTGTAAGAATTTTTGGCCGACATTTATTGGGGAAACACCGTAGGGCTTTTTCTTATGAAAAGAGAGCGGAACG
>OERP01000101.1_pt1 | contig 20330 bp, 27 predicted proteins | sample 1540031 | NCBI WGS metagenome assembly OERP01 (sample SAMEA3891882, study PRJEB23780) | metagenome | biome: terrestrial biome; feature: animal house; material: Caecal content | place: Italy | collected 2015-05-05 | reverse complement strand
TGAAATGACAGATAATGAAAAGAATTTATTAACAGTTTTAGAGAGTTCAGAAGATACGTTTGAACGAGTTTATACGATGTTGACTAGGTATGATTGTCAGGATTCAGGAGATGAAATCGTTAATGCGTTAGATAAACAAGTTATTAAGTCATTATTTGAAGGTATTGAAAGAATTAAGAAGGAGGTTAAATAATGACCGCAAGTAAGCTTGAAAAGTATTTAATTTTAATTATTTTTGTCGTTGGTTGTTTTACAAGTAAGTACGCGGCTGCGTTGCTGTGTGCGTTGTTGCTTTTGGTTGCGATTCACGTGGCGCATGGTGGGGAAAAAATTAATGCGTTGGTTAAAAAGTTTTTTAATTAAAGGAGAATGAATAAATGCTTAATAGTGATATGATTAAGGAATGTTTGAATGAATTTAATAAGAATTTATGGGTTGACGCTCAGTTGTGTGGCACGTATGTTTCGCATTTTGATATTAGCTTAAAAGGTGCGATTTATAAATTTAATTGGGACGGTACCTTTATTGGTAATGCTGGTTATAATTATGCTGGTGATGAATTGCAACGACTTTTTATAGCGCGGTTAAATTCATGCGATCATTCAAATGTTGAATCGCCGAACCATTACATTTTACCGAGTGGTAAACAGTTAATTGAATTGTTGCAAAGCGATTTGTTAACGCGTAAAGAATTTATTGGCTTCTGTAAAGGAAATGTGTACAAATATGTTTCGCGTTATCAGTCAAAGAATCATCGTGAAGATTTAGAGAAAGCAAAGCAATATTTAAATTTTTTGGAGGGATTAGAAAATGGACAAAACGAAAACAAATAAAAATACCGAATTTGTAAAACTTGAAGAAGAAGAATGCTATTTAATTTGTGATCTATTAGATTACATTAAGCAGAAAGCGAACGCGCAACGTTTGCATAAAATTCAATTAAATTGTAGTAAGTTGATTGAATATATATCAGATAATTTTGAAGAGCTTGACGCGGGTCATGTTGATCGTACGATTGCGCAACTAACGGGTTTTAATACGTTTAAGTATAATGATTTGGTGTTGGCGGTCAATATGATTATTCGGCGTATTATCGTCGATAAAATGCGCAAGCAGATTCTAGGTAAACCGGTATTTGATATTAATAAAGGAGTGACGGACGATGATTAGGAACGTAGATGATTTTAAGAGAAAAATTTATAAATATTTGGGTGAAGCATGGGTATATGTTAATAGTGATGAGGAGAGCGAATTTGGAGAATTGCAACGGATTGTGGATTTAATTGATTGCGATGTAGTTTACACAACTGATGACGGTTGTAGATTCTGGCCTGAAATTGATTTAGATGGAATCATTAATATTTTAAGTGACGGTGGAAAAATTAAAAAATTAAGTGAGGTAGATTTTGATGAATAAATTAGAAAAATTAAATAGTAGTTTAACCGCGTTAAAGGTTGTTAAGACTAAAGAAAGCTATGATATTTATTTAGCTGAATTGCAGATTGGAATGATTGATCGTAGAATGAATAATATGATGAGAGTTAAGATTCCGAAAAAATTCACTGATTGGTATCTTGAAGATTTGAAAAAAATCGCGGAGTTTAATCGTGATTTGAACTAATAAAAAGCCACCCTTTTGGGTGGCCTATTTGTTTATTTAAAACTGTTGCCGGTGTAGTCACGGTTTTTAAATTTATCTAATGCGTTTGGTTGCCACATGGTAACGCCGTTATCTAACATATCGTCAATCGTTTTTAAAGCGGGGTCAGGCACGGAACCGAATACATTGGCGTTTGAAGTTTTAATATAGTTAAAGTTCGTCTTTACGTTTAAATAATTGGTAATATCGTCATAAAGATTGACCGTGTAGCCGAATAGTTTAAAGTATAACGCCACGTTGTTCATTACTGAATCTTGGCACGTAAATAATTGCCAGTGCATGTTGTTATTTTTGTTTTGGTAATCATATAAATAGGCGCTTCCTTGATGAGCGATCATATCATTATGGTTCTTAACGTCTGCCAACATGGCGTTTTGGCTCCGAATCGTTTGTTCGTAGTTGTTCGTGGCGACTTTATTTTGAAAAGCGTAGTTCGCGCGCATGTTTTCGGCTTGCGTTGCTTGTTGCATGGCAAGCGAGTGCGAGGCGGTTGCGTTGGCGTAACTTTGTTTATAAATATCTAAACCGCCTTGAATGGCACCGCCAACACCGCCGAGGACACCACCGATTAAACCGCCGGACTTTAAACCGTTCAAGGCGCCACCGAGAACACCGAGTCCGGCATTCATTTTCGTCATACCCATGTTCCGGCCTTGTTGATAATTTTGTACGTTCCGTGCAGTGGCCATGCTTCGTTCTTGATTGGCAACGCTTAAGGCGTTGCCTTCTTTCGTTAGTCGTTCATTCATTTTAGCATTTGCACGCGTGTTTGCTAATTGGTTACGGTTAGCGTTCAGATACATGGTATAGTTATCCAACACGATTGGAATATCACGGGCGGAATCGTCAACCGTGCTTTTGTTTTCGTAAACAACGGGTAAACCGGCATCGTTGGTCGTCCGGCGGTTGTAGTGATTCAGCGCATAGGTTTGTTTACCGTTTTCGGTGATTCCGCTCCAACGTTGCATCGTGATATTCGTACCAGTGCGATTCGTCAATTGCCCGATGTCGGCCATCATGTTGGTACCTTTACCATCGGTAAAGAATAATTTACTGTAAGGATAGCATAACAATTTTAACGGCATGTCATTGCCGTAAGTTGCTTGGTACCAGTTAATCACTGATTGGAACCAATTTCCATGCACGTCTTTAGATGGCATGTAACAAATGCCTTGTTGGCTACTAAAATCGTTTAAGGTAGCGGAAGTAACTTGCAATAAAACATTGTCCTTTACCGTGGCGTCAAATTTAGTGGTAAAGTTAATTCCGCGCATGTCTTTGGTGATCTCAAACGGTAGTCCGATATAGTCGAACATTTCGGAATCAACGATTAAGGAACTCGAACCGGCAAACTCGGGAACGGTGGCAAGTTGTTTGTAAACGTCTTTGATATTTTTACCGGCGTTCGATACGATTTTTTTGCCTTTGATACTAATATCGACACATTGGTCGTTTTGTGAGTTAAAAGCTAAAATAAAATATAAATATTCAGAGTAAGCACCGGCAAGCGTTCCGCTTTCGGTTTTGGCGTCTTTCGGTTGTGCCGTGAATACAATAAACTTTAATTGCGCGTCATTGATATACCCGCCATTATTTTCGATTTTATCAAAGTAAACCGGATTGGAAGCGAGTAATTTTTCGCACCCGTCCCCACCGATGTCTTCCGAATTATTTTTAATGCGGTCGAATTGGTCGCTCCAGTCGGTTCCATCGTTGTTTAATTCTTTCACAAAGGCTTTTTGGATATACGCTTTATCAAGCGTTAAATTAAATTTATAAGTATTCCAAATATCAATACTAAAGTAAATTAAAGTCGTCCCGTCATTCATATATTCAAAGTTCGTCAAGTAAGCATAGTATTCTTTAGTATTGCCGTCATGGTCAACGTCCGTGATTTTGCAGTAGTTATATTCTACTAAGTCGTTAAATGTTTCGGTTTTCGTATTCCAGCGAATCGGTTTATTAATGTTTTGATATGAGCCGGTTAAGCTCACATTTTTATGCGTATTTAAAAAGTTGTCAAGTTCGTTTTGATTGTTCCAGTTAACAACATGTTTATACGTGTCGTCAAATTCCACGCCACTGTAAAGGGTGATTGTACTTAATTTGCGTGTCATCTTATAACCTCTTTTCTTTGTCATCTAATTCCGCTTGAATGGCTTCACCGAAAATGTTTTCGATAATCTGCGGTAGGTCAACGCCGTTCATTTTTAAATTAGCGCAGATTGATTGCAATAAGGTAAAGCCGATAATAATACTAATCAATAATGAGATGATTCTAAAAATCATACTGTGATGATCGAGTTCAAGGCGAATTAGTTCGAGTAAACTGGGTAAAAGACAAGTTAAAGTATTGCGAATAATGCCATTGACGGCGGTTGAACTAATCATAAAACGTTTACGGCGAAAGCGCCACGACACGCCTAAAATTGAATCAAAAATCATTAAGACCAGTAAAACCGCCGTTTCATCGAACCCCGTCCCGCACCAGTTTAGAATTGTTTTAAAAAGTTCCATAAGGTTAACCTCCGGTATCGTTATAGTTGTATAAGATAATTTTATAATTATCTTGACCGAGGGTCAAGGTGGCGAACTGTTTGGCTTGTAAAGTTACGTCTTGGTAACCGGTATTAAAATCATTCAATACGAGATCAACGCTTGGTAATTCGTCACCGGTTTCGGGAACGTATTTAAAAACTGGTGGAATCGAGTTAATCATATTTAAGTAACCATAAATTAAATAAATACAACTATGCGAACTATATAAGATATGATTATCATCATCTAATAAATAAAAAATAATACCGTTTTCGTCCATGTTTAACCTTCCTTTTGAATGGTAAAATGCGACCCGTCAAAATCGCATTCTAAGGCGTTCAAGTCAACATATAGCGGGCAAGTGGCGCCGAATGCTAAAAAAATCAGGGTCATTAAACACGTATATTCATTTTTAAATTTTAGATATGAGTTTCCGTTTGGATCTTTGAGCGTTAACATTTTAATCCTCCTTAATGTAACCATTTATCATAAAGTGGGGCGAGCATATCTTGGAAGAGTGATAAACAGTATTCCAGTTCGGTGTGTGTCCAGACTTTATCTTTTAAAATCTGATCGACAATATCATCATCTTGTTTACTGGTGTTTGGTTTTGGTTTGTTGGCGTTCGGACTGGTGCCACTTCCAGCGCCGGATAGATCAAGGCCATTCATGACGCGATTATAATATTGTTGGCGTGATACCGCTTGACCGTACATGTTGCCGGGTCGTTCCCAACCTAAGCAAAACATTTTGGTAGCGTCTTGCCAACTGACATTTGATTTTAAAAAACTGTTCCAACTCATTTTTAAATTTGATGGTAAATAGTAAGTCATCCATTGTCCGAATGTTGTTGTTTTCGTAACTAATGCGTCTGTTTCAATGTCAACGGCCGTCAGGTCGTCTTTGCCCTGTACCGCGCTCACAATGTAAGAGCGGAAAGAGTTTGCACCGCCAAAACTGGTAAATTGCCAAATGCCAAAACCATTTAAGCCCGTGCCGTCTGATTCACCGGTAAAGGGACTTAAACCATCGATACCGCTTTCCGCGTACGCGTTACATAGAATGCCAATAATTACGTTTTTTGGCACGCCTTTTTTCGCTAAGTCGCCCGCGATCCGGTTTTTACGTTGCATTTCCGTTGCCATTTTCATCATCTCCATAATTTAATAGATAAGCATAGTTAAATAAATCGTTGCCAACGTCATTATATTCTTGGTTGCGCGTTTGGCGAAAGAGCGCGCCTAAATCTTCATTAGTTAAATCATCGCTTAAATTGTCAAAATTTATTTGTAGATTTGAATTATTAAAACTATCCGGAATCGTCACGCCGTTAATTTGTCCCGTTCTAACTTGCCGACTGGCGTAGGTGTATGGCGGAACTTTATTCCATAAATTAATGGTATTGATGCGCAACGGTTTACGGGTTGTTACATAGTAGAAAGTAAATTCATCGTTTGGCGTACTTAATAGATCATTTTGCCAATAGTAAGGGTTATCCGTTTGTGAGCGGTCGATTAATAAATTCCCTTTAAAATAAAATAACCAGTATTGACCGTCAAACAATGGTAGCAAACTCACAAAGATGTGTTCATTTTCGTTAAAATCGGAAAATTTCGGGTACCCCGTAATTTCGATCATATTAAACGGCGTCACCACTTGGCCAGTTCCGGAATAGGTCGGTCCCTCATTGATTGTTAATTTAACATTACTATCAATCGCGATGTAAGGTATCTGACTCATCTAAACCCCTCCAATGCGATAAGTTTGTTAAAACGTAACTCCATTCTTGACGCGTTACATTATACGTTTTATCTTTGGTTATAATTTGAAAAAACATTATTTTTAACGTCTTTATAAAAATTCATCGGTTGATTAATATCAAACTCCATCGGTTTTACTCCTTTAACTCTTGGTATAGTGATAAATTAGCGGGTTCCAATTGTATGCGTCCCATTTTAAGGCTGCCGAGGTAGTTGCGGTATGTTTTAATGCGGGTGTCACTGACCCTTGACATTCCCACATTCCTTTACCGTCTAAAGAGATTAATGCGTGCCCCATACCTCCGAGGGAATGGCCAATTTCGCCCATGATATACACGTCTCCCGGCGCTTTTGCCGGGCGGTCAGTTGAATAACTTGCGTCGACTAACTTATATCCAATTGATTTTAAAAATCCGTGTAGAGTTTCCGTGGTGAATAACTTGCCTTTATCTTGGTTTAAGTGCCACCCGTCAATCACCATACGGGATACAAAGGCGGAACAGTCCGAATATTTCCAGTCTGTCCATACGTGGGCGCGTAAGCCGTTCATTTCGTAAACAGTCAAACCAACGTGGGCATTAAATTCCGATTCGGTCAAATTCGTGTCAAAGTTGTTACTTGCGCCTCCACTCGGTGGCGTGTTGTTATTGTGCTGTTGGCCGTCCGTACTGCCGTGTTTTAATTTGTTGATTAAGCTCATACATTCGCTCATTGACAACTGTTTAAGCGGGTGTTTTTGGTTGCCGTGATTATCTTTCGGGCTATCGGTGCCATTGCCACCGGCGGAACTACCCCAGTTAATCGGTTGAATCCATGAATAATTGTTAATGCGCGCGTAAGACTGGTCATACATATCGTTAGGACGTTCCCAACCGATACACCACGCGCGGGTAAGTTCCTGCCACGTCCGGTTTTTCTTGTTATGCAAAAATTCGTCAAAACTCATGTCGGCCGGGTAACCTTTACGAATCCATTGACCGGGTTCGGATACTAATTTGTGGCATTGCATTTTGATCGCGTCCGCTTCACTGTGTGACCGGGCGTAGTCGTACACCTCTTTATTACCATTTGAGGGGTACGACCATTGCCAGATTCCGCAACCAAGCGCATACGAATTTGAAAAAATGATCGCGCGTCCGTATTCGGTTAACTTCGGGTCAAAGGTGTGCGCTGATTCGGTGACGGCGTTACATAAAATCGCAATGATCGCCGTTTTATTGACACCCATGCTAAGCAAGTCACTGGCGACCATGTCTTTCCGTTGCTTTGGTGTACTCAATCACTATACATTCCTTTCTTTAAATATTTAATAAAATATGTTCTTGTTTTGGCGTTCGTAAAAAATAAATGCGTGCCTTTAAACATGCCCCGCAAAGCGCTAAAATCATCAAAATCGACGACCGGAAAATCGTTAGTCGCATCTTCAAATTTAAGCGCCTTTTTACGTTTAAAAGTCAAATCGGCTTTATCCGATATAATGTAACGTTGGTCGTCTTGGTGGTAGAACATTCCATAATATGCGCCATTTAGCCGGTAAGTGCAGATATATTTGTCACCGTTTTTAACTTTATCGATAAAGTCATTAAATTGATTATCAAAATTGTTTGATAAGCTGGAACCGTCTTCGCCTTCAATCAAACCGACTTGCTTTGCTAACACGGTGTTCAACCGTTCGTCATCAAGTTCCGCATTCGTGCGGTACATAATGATCTTGATTCCTTTATCGTGGAACTTCGTGACCGTACTGCGGGGCATGACTTCAAAGTCGAGAAAATAACAGTTGTAAAGGTCAGTTGCGTTTGCTAAAAATAAGGCACGGTATTTGCTAAAGTCACGAAAAACGGTCATCGCAAAATTAATAAATAATTTCGTTTCATTTTTTAATTCGCGACCATTAATATCAATAAATTCATCATAGACGATTTTATCAACTTTTGAATAATCGTTTGATTTGTATTTACTAGCAACCGAGAGTGCTAAAATATAGCAAACCGGTTCACCGTCAACGAGAATCATCTTACTGGTACGTCCCGATTCGTCTTTGATATTGTCAAGCGTGACCTCGTGCCCAATTAAATCAGATAGTAAAGCTAAATTAATGCTTAACGTATCAATTTCAGTCTGATAGCGTCTTAAGTAAATAAACTGGGTACCATTTTCAAAACACCGTTTTAAATTTTCGCTTAACGCGTGAACGGTTTTCCCGACCCCCCGCGCGCCAATGATAAACGTCACCGGGTAAGTGTCTTGCTCAAAACTTGATACGTGAATATATTTACTCATTTTCTCACTTCCTTATTATCGTTTAAGAATATTATAGCACATCTAAAAAACCGCCTTACAAGGCGGTTTAGTAAAATTAGTGTCCGTCCGGATAATCGACTATCATTCCCGGAATCGTGATATACATTAGATCATTTTCAGTTGAATTCCCCAGCGTAATTTTATGATTAGTATCATCAACATTGATGTAATCAATTGTTTTATTTTCTCCTTGAATGTTGATCGTCAAAGGTTGAACATTCAACGGAATGGTAACCAACTTAAATTTACCTAAATAGGTTGATAAAGCCAGCGTTAAGTTATTCGGGTCGTTAAATCCTAAACTAATTGATTGAATCACTTCATTTTTACCTTTGGCAATTTCGGCTCTAGCTTGTGTAAACGTGCCATTATAATTGACCTTTTTCCCATCAATGGTTTGCGCGTTAATTGCATATACTCCACCGTTAACATTTAGTTGCAACCAAGTGATTAATTTATCAAGCACGCCATTCTTTTCATCGATTAAATCAAGTTCAGTTGGTGAATTGTGTTGCGATTTAATAATCTGTCCCGGTTGACCGTTTTTCGTACCGACAACGGCGATGGAGTTCATGCCATTCGCGTCTTTTGTAAATTCAATGCTTTGAATTTCGTCAAAGGAGTCGGCGCCGGTTCCATCGTCAAATTTAACGGTAGCAACTTTTTTCAACAAGTCAATCAATGCGCGTACATGGACAAATTCGTCCCAGTTATTTTCATCGAATTTTTTACGATCAATTTTCATAATTAAAAACTTCCTTTCGTTAAGATACTTTAATTATAGCATAAAAAGAGGGCTTTTTTGCCCTCCGTGTCAGAATGAAAGATCGTATTAAATTAGTTAGTTGCTGAAGCGCTTGCCGTGTCGGCGTCATTCATCATGATGGCCTTTGAGTTCAAGCCCTTAACAAACATCATCATGGTTTTCTTATTACAGAAGATATTTGTATAACGTTTGCCCGGGTTGTTTAATGAACTCAATGTCAATGGCAAAGCGTCCCAAAGTTGTAAGGCGTCCCGGTCAAGGACTAAAGCACCAACCTTTGAACCGTCAAGGGTTTGTGTTGCGTCCGTGGCGTTTGGCGCTGCAATTGAACCCTTCGGAATCACATCACCAATCTTGTATTCACGGTTTGAAAGATAACCGTTCGTAAAGTCGGATTCAGTAACCGTGTGGTCTTGACTGTATTCCCAAACGTCCGGAATTGAATCAACTTCAGTAATATGAACTTTGGTGTCGCGGAACAATTCAGGGTTGAACGCATTCATTAAGAAATCAACGTCCATGTCAACACTGTATTTAAGTGGCATGATAACTTCAATATCTTCAACGCGGGTTGCTTGCGCAAAGCCTAAGGCGTTGTTATCCCGGCTAAAGTAACGGAACATACGTGCCCAGTAAAGCACTTTCTTCCCTAAGTCCTTGACATCGGTTGCTTTGTCCGTAGTAATCATCTTGTCAGCCAATGACTTTGCCAAAACGTTCTTTGTTTGGAAATATTCGTCTAAAATAGCACCGTTGACAAGTTGCGTGATCTTGCCCCAGACAAAGTTGTTAAATTGCGTCAAGTTTTGGAAGAACATTGTATCTTGTGTATCAACAATCGTGTTCCGACTTTCAATATCTTGACTAGCGGTATATGTTTCGCCAGCAACTTTCCCAAAGTTCGTTGCGAATGGATTTTCTGGGCCGTCAATTAAATCAGGACGGTACATCTTTGGTTCAATCACATCAAAAACAACGGATTCAATCTTGCCACCAAAAGGAATTTCACCGCGTTTGAAAATTCCAAGTGGGTTCTGAGCAAGTCCGGCCTTAATAAATACTAATCCATATTTAACGGCTAAAGTGTCTAAGTAAGTTGAAAAAATCCGCGGATTCTTTTGGAATGATTGCCCGTATGGAGTAAAGTCTGCCCCAGCTTGATATTCAGGCAATTCAGTTAAATCGCCTTTTTGTTGCGCACTGTTTAAAACACTTGCAAAAATTGCTTCATCGGTTACATTGCGACCAGTGGCATCGCTAACCGCTTTGGCCATATCTGATTTTGGCATATCGTTTTACCTCCTTAAATTAATCTTCGTCAATATCGTAAATATCAATATCATCTAAAGCATCGTCTAAGGCTTCGGCTTCTTTGTCTTCTTCTTTTTCAACATTTTCCGCCCGTCTTAAACGTTCATACATCAATTTTGTATTCGCTTCTTTTTGTTTAGCCAGTTCTTCGCTTTGATCTTTATAAGCTTGAACTAAGGCTTTGGTATCGTCAATCAATTCGGATACTTTATCTTGTACACTTTCCATTTCTTCGAGATGGTCAGCGATAATCGGCGCGTTGTCTTCGCCTAAATCATAAAGTGAACCAATCACGTTGACTAAGTCTAAATCATCAAGCGTATTCAATAAATCAGGAATTTCATACTTATTCATCAATGTCACCGTCCTTGATTTCAGTCTTTTCGCCGTTGTCGCTGGTTGTCTTAACAAATGAATCTACCTTATCGTTTGGTAAGTCCATCCAGTCCATACCAACAGTTTTCGGACGTTCAATACCTGTGATCTTCGCTTTTTCTTCAGGTGTATATTCGCGCGTATTTTCTTGGCCGTTAAAAAGGGCTTTGGTTTCGCGAACCGTTCCGATCGTGTCGGTTGTGTGTCTTACATCTTGTTTCATGATTAAACCTCCTTATATAAGATATAAATATTATAACATTAAATTATCAATAAAAAAAGGTTCTTCGCTAGCAGAAGAACCTTGAGAGCGTTTATGCTGTTCGAGACCCATCAACTCTAATGGCAAAGGCGCTCATACCTAATAGGTTGGTCAATTATATTATATCATTAATTTGATTTGTTTGCATTTTCAAGCGTTTCAACACGTGACGTTAAGTCACTCACTTGTTTTTGTAGCTGATTAATTTGCTTGTTTAAGTTTTCAAGCACTAAATTCAATTTCACAATATCATCGCTATTTTGATTAATGACTTTGTTTTGATCGTCATTGACCTTGTCACAAACTTGAGCAAATTGCTTTAAGTCCTTAACCGTCACATATTCCCAATTTCCTTTGAGATAACTTTGTTCCCACAATTTTACAATAATGTTTTCATCTTGCATTTTTTAAACCTCCTTATGATTGACTAACCGGACAATAGATTTCACAGCCACCATTAATCAGGACGATCTTATCCGGCCACTTGTCAGCAGCATAAACCCCGTCACGATATTCGAGATTGACCGTCATGTGATGCGAACCTGAATCATATTTCCAATGCAACCCGAACCCGTTCCGTTGGTTGCTGGTATAGTATGAACCGCTTGAACTTGGCCACTGTTCCGCCGGAACAATGGCATGCGTTTGATTGACAAAGTTTGTCAAGTCAACTTCGAGAATCGTGTCATCAGTCCCCGGACTATACGAAGCGTTATAGCAGTGATTAAGTGATACACTTAAATACAACCCCTGTGAGTGGTCATCTTGGTTTAACCAACGGTATTGAATATTTAACGCATGTTGCGGGGCGCTCTTATCATCAACCCAACCATTGACCGCCCCTTCACCCGGTTGCGTAGCATTGATCCAGTTTGGCGCAATGTTTTGTCTTAATTGATTCCGTAAATCGTCAATTTCTTTTTGTAAACGGTCAACGTCTTGCTGTTCCTTGTTTGCTAGATTTTTAATAACTTGCGTGTTTTGGTTAACTTGGTTCCGGAGATTGTTGATTTGATTTTGTAAATCGCCAATTTTATTATAAATATCTTGTATTTCATTGTTGATCTTATCAATTTCAGCTTGGAGCTGTTTGATCTTGTTGTAGATGTCCTGAATTTCATCTTCAATTTTTTCAATCCGTTTTTCGTGATCTTCAAGGGTTTTGTCGATCGCTTCAAGGTGCTTTTCAATCAATTGTAAGGCTTCATAAACCATTTTTTTAAACTGATTATAATCGTCCATCCAAGCGATCGCCCACTCTTGGAACCAATAAAGCCATTCTTCGAAAGTCGTATTCGGCAGCGCGATCACACCTTTAGTTCCCAAAGCGTTAAACGCGTTTAATTTTCGGAACCGCACGCACCAATCATCATAGAACCATGATTTTTTAAAATGGTCGAGTTCGGCGATTGTCGGGTGATGAAAATGCTTATATTCATGACTATGATTGTATTCATTATCATATTTGATATAATCATCAAACTGATTGATTAATGGTTGAATGGCAGACGTATCCGTCACATCAGTTACACTCATCTTTTTTTACCTCCTGATTACTTGAATTTATACTTGAGTTTCGCAACGCAAGGCTGTGCTCAAGTCCACCCTGACTAACACGTTGACGTGTTACGTCATGGCGGAAAAGCTTGACAACGCCTTGCCGAGTAGTTGCTCAACATCGTTTAAAAAAAATAGTAGTTGCAAACAGTCGGCGTCTTGCGTTGACGCTAATCACGCCGGGCAAGTTTTACCTTGTCGCCTCCCGGTTGTGCAACTAATTGCAACTACTTTATATCATTATTATAACATAGTTATTCATAAAATAAACTAATGAATTACATTCATAAATAAACCGTATTCGCGCGCTTTTTCAAACAAGTCTAAATAAATGCCGTTCATAAAGCCGGAAAGTTCGCGACTTAGTTCAGCAATCGTTTTATTTCGCGCCGTCACATCGGTTTCCGTGTTTTGTTTATTAATCGAATCTTGATTCGATTCGCTGTTGGTTTGTCCGTCATCATGCGACTTTGCACCATTGACCGAACTTGAATAATTAAAATTATAATCCTGTGCCGGGTCGCCGGTATTCAATTTAAAATCAAGTTCATCTTGTGGCGTGTCGGCCGTGCCGGCAATTTCGGAATGCTTTGAATCGGTATTCGTTTGGCTATCGGTCTTGATATTTCCGTTGGCCGTCGCATTCCCTAAGGTTTTACTTAATCCCGTAATATAGTTTTGATTTTGGATCATCATTTGTTGATAGTTTTGAATGAAAAAATCAATATTTTCATCATACCAACCTTTAAACAATGCCCACCAATATAATGGATCTTCTTGACCGATTTCATAGCCATAAAAATGACGCCAAAACGTGCAAAGGAACTGCTTAATAATTGATTTGTTTAAATCATCGTTATCCGTCACATTATCCTTTAACGTACCACATTTTTCAAGGCACATCGGATAAACAAAGTTATCAATTAAGTAGTTCGGGTTATTCATTTTAAAAAAATCGAAACTATCATATTTAAATAATTCGCCTTGACTGGTTTCATATTTCCAGTTACGGACATACGTTGAACCATTGCCATACCATTTTAAATCATGACCTTCGAACGTCTTAACGATCTCAAAAGACTGTTCTTGCGTGCGCACGTTTAATAATTGCGCGTACGCACTTAACATTGAACTTAATTCAACGGTAAAATATGCCATTTATTCCGCCTCCTTGTCATCGGTTTGTACTTTACCGGCTGTCGGATCATTATTCTTTAAGCTAACTAATGCTTGATAACTTTCTTGGTTAAATTCCGCATGAATCTCCGTGCCTAAAACGCGATTCAACAATTCGAGTTGTTCATTCCGTGCTTCCAAATAGATATTTCCACTGGCTTCAATCAATTGTGAATTGCTATTCGCTTCATTAGCCACTAAGCGTTCTTTCTTATCAACGCCCACGTTGTTGATTCCCAACATCGTCAACATTTCGTCAATCTCATTGTTCCAAGCGTCTTTTAAGACCGGTAAAAAGTTCGGCACATTCAAATTAGCAACCTGAATAAATTCGTTGATATTCCGACTAGCTTCGGCATCCACTTCAATCACGGGCAAACCTTGATTGATTTCTTCCCAGATATTGACCCCCGTCAAGTTCTTATTTTTCGTAAAGACAACATACGGCACTTTCATCTGATTAAGGTTAAATACTTCGGTGGCCTTAATTTTTGCTAATGTCATCGCCGTGCGGTCAATTAACTTAAAATCGGTAAACATCGACGCTACACCCGATAGATAGTAACTAAATTTATTACTGATCGTAATATAACCCTTATCTAATTCCTGAAAATTCGTGCGTTCAATATGGTTCAACTCTTCAAATTCAACCGGATTAAAAGGATTTTTCACGCTGGTGGCGTCTGCTAAAAAACCAAGTTGCGTCGTATCAAAATTTGATGGTTGTTTATTATTCTTTAATACAAACACGTTCTCTTTGTCGGTACCACCGACCCGACAATATCCAAAACATCTCAGATTATACTCCAAAAAACGACCGTCTAACGTTAACGGCGCATTTTTATATTTAATCAAATTAATAATTAAATTCACTAAATAATCATAATAAATGTTGTAGTATTCGCGTTCAACAATTTCAAAATTGCCACCGTATCGACTTTCAAAGGTATCCGTTTTATTACTGCCCCTCCGGGCAAGTTTCATTACACGGCGTTCCATCGCGCTTAAATCGTCATAAGTCGCCAACCCGTCAAGGTCAGCGCGATTGATATTTCTGTGCTTTCCCAAAGCTAAATCCTCCTTATATGTTTTACCTTAATTATATCATAAAAAGCCTGCCCCCAAAGGGCAGGCTCGACTGAGTAATAGAAAAAGAAAATAATGAAAAGAATAGAAAAGCCTTTACTAATAATATAGCACTTCTCCCGGATAAATCAAGTTCGGATTTGCAACTTGCGAACTTAAAGCACTTACCGCAACACCTAACCGGTTTGCGATTCCGCTCAACGTATCACCCGCACGCACCACGTAAGAACGTCTTACATTTGCGGAACGGGTGCCGAAGCTAGCGCCCGGATACTGTCCTAATGCGATATAATGGTAACTTCCGGAATAACTAAGATATTGCGCCCACGCATAGCCGTCATGGATATAAACGTGATTGTAATAAACACGTTCACCCGGCACATACGTGCCAACGATGCGACTATGAACGCTTGGCGCCGTCCGGATATTCAACGTTGTATTCGGAACAAAAACCCCGTTTTGTGCGTAATCAAAAGTTTGTGAACTTGGTTGTTGTTCATGATCCATTTGATTTGATTGTGCGCCATGATTCCGGTCAACTTGATGAGTATCATTATTTGAGATAACGGCATTCTTATTCAGACCACCCGTGTAATAGTTATCGTATAACTGTGACACGTCAAATTTACCATACGAACCATTAAAGTACTGATCTGACCGGAACTGCCAAGCATGCCCGTGCGTGTATAGATCGCGCGTTAAGTTATATGGATAAGATGCAATCCAACCCATATCTTTCCACGGGACAACCCGGTCGCCCCAGCTTGCCATACTATATGCATCAAAGCGATAACCCGCATTTTGAACAATCTGACGCATAGCGCTAATTGCTAAATCATTGACATACGTGCCAAGTCCGCGCTGTTGAGTACTTTCAATATCGGCACAAACAACCGCATTAGTTGGCAAACCAATCTGGCGCGCAAAATTAACCGCATAACTTGCTTCCGCCTTTGCTTGTTCGATATTTGTATAACGGCAGAAAAAATAACCATTCACATATAACCCAGATTGCTTAGCGGTCTGAATTGCCGTTTGTGCAGTCGGGTCTTGGTAACTCGTTCCTTCGGTCAATTTCGTAACCATCGCTTTAACGCCGTACTGGTTTCGCATTTGTGTCCAGTTACCAACGGTCATATAGCCGTTATGATTTGAGACATCGACCATATCAGTCCGCGCCCCAAAAACGACACCACTAAAAAGCATTAATCCGCTCAATGCTGAAAAAATAATTTTCTTAAAGCATTTCATTTATATACCTCCTTATAAAAAATAAGATAGATACAAAAATGTACCTATCTTAATTTTATCAAATTTACCTGTATAGTTAAAGGAGTATTAGCAAAGAAGATTAGCGCCGGCGGTATGATTTCCGTGCCGGTTTTTTAGTCGGTTGTTCATCACGTTGTTGCGATGATAATAATTCCAACTCATCAATCACATATTCATCTTGATAAATCAAATTGCCGTCTTGATCTTCATAGTTGTTGTTTTGAATCCGACCAACAACGCCAACCTTAATGCCTTTTGTTAAGTATTGAGCAACGTTTTCCCAACGATCGCCAAAACCATCTAAAAAGAAAAAGTCAGCTTGGTGTTCTTCATCACGTGCATACGGATTACGCACCGCAATTTGAATCTTTAAATGCTGATGATTATCTTTTGAGTATTGTAATTCGGCGTCTTTTACTAAGTTTCCAACCATTTCAAATTTATTCATAATTAAATACCTCTTTCATTCTGATTTTTTAATTAATTTTGTGAATGCAATTCATTATTGCATTCATCGCAAGTACATACATCATATTGCTTGATATACGTCCACGTGCTTGTGATTTGTGGAGCCACTGGCATATATTTGCCTAAACCTAAATAGGTGACTAAATCGCCAAGCCGTTGACCCGATTTAATCACTGAATTAGTTTGCATATCAACGATACTAAACAAACCGCCAATTTCTTGACAAATGTAAAATAATTCGGTGTTGTCATAATTGACAAACCAAGTCCCCTGTGCCGTATTACCGCTAAAATAATTATCCCAGTAGCATTTAAAGCAATGCGGTGTCGGTTTCACATTAACAGTCATTTAAACGCGCCTCCTTTCGTCTTACAAAATCGTAAACATTCAATAAATCGCGTAAACTTGATAAATAACACCGGTCAACCGTTGTCCGTCCGGTGATCAAATTGTAAACGCGCTGCTTAATTGATTGCTGTTGCTTTTCAGTATAATCTAAATCACTAAAATATTCAATCCAATCAATTCGGCGTGGAACTAAATATTTAATTGCCTTGTTACATTTCGCAATGAATGCCGTTGTTTCCTTACACATTCTGCTTTACCTCCTTTCACCAATCAATAGTATAGTATGATATATATTAATTGTCAACATAAAAATAAAAAATTATGATAAAAATTTATACTGCCAATGACTTGGTTTAATTTCCTTATAGTCCATATAAATTTTAATTCCGTTATAAACTTTCTTTGAAACCTTAAACGGTACCCAAATCGTATTTCCATTATCATAATTAAAGGCGTCAATTCCTTGTTGCTCTAAATATTCCTTTCCGAGCTTTTGAATCCCGGCGCCTTTGATCACATTCGGGTCTTTACCTTTGCTGCCGCGCACGGGATCAATTTCCCAATACCGTTTACTTCCTAAATACTTTGCTTCCTGCATATACTGTTCATCTTTCCACTTGCCAAACTCCGCTGTATCAAACGGAATTCCAATATCTTGTAGAATCTCCGAAGCGTCTTGAATATAATCTTTATCGCCTAAATATCCAAAATGGACTGAATCAGTATCACAATACCAAAATTCCGCTAAGTCTGATTTTTGAATTTTTTCAATCGCATTCAATAACACATCACGCGCAAACGCCGTCACGTATACACCAAGTAGAATATTATGACGCTTTGCATCCTCATCATGCAACTTACTAGCCCGTTGAATCGCTGGCAAGCCATTCACGTCTTTGATTAAATATTCATCTTCTTCGATTTGTCGCTGCGCAAACTTGCCATAACAGGAATTTAACATCATTTTCGCAATCAATTTACTAACCATATCACCACGCCGAACGGCGTCCTCTTTTTCTTTCTTATGCTTTAACACAAAAGTCGTAAAAGGGCACTCAAGTTTTTCATCGAAAATAATGCCATTCACAAACCGATATTTGATATTATAATTTTGTTCAATATGATATAAATCAAGTAACGTTAAATTAATATTCGCCACCGTTTCGCCAAAACCTAATAAATCTTTTAACGAAAGAATATCTTTTGGCACCCCAAACCCGGCTTTTTTCGGGAAGCAGGGGACACCATTCTTTTTTAATTCCAATTTACTAATTTGAATTTTCACGATCGCATACGTTTCCAAATCAGCCTTATCCAGCTGACTAAATTCTTTTTCAGATAATTCACGGTGCGAATAAATGTTCGGATAATTCCGATTAAGCATAACTGAGGGATATAAACTATTAACATCTGCGGTTATGCCACGCTTTAATTTTTGATTAATCAAATGATGATTCGCATACACAAAACCGCCATAATAAGCATGTCTTAAATATTGCTCTTCATCGTCTTTGATATGCGTATTAAAAATTTTTGCATAATACGGCTTTTTCTTTTGTGCTTTCCGTTGCTTATCATCTTCACGCACGCATTTTTTTAATTCCTTTTCAGCGTAACCAGGTGCCGTCAATTCGATTCGCTGATGAGCAAACTTATCGAAGTGCATTTCCAAAACATGCACTAAAATATTAATATCGTAAATAAAATATTCTAGTTCATTATTAAATTTTTCTTGATTATTTAAATCAAACCATGAATAGGTAGCTTCTTCCGTCAACTTATCCCAACCAACTAATGTCGCTAATGCTTTCAACGGCTGCGCGTAAAGTTTAAAACTGTCCCGCAATTCAAAACAACAATCACGATAGACAAATTTCAGCGAATACCACGAATTATTACTATTACAGATTTGAATATCTTCAAATTGATCTTCATGATCGACCATATACTGAATTAAATTTTGAACGTCATAATTCAAATTATGAAAATAAATTAATGCGGTATGCGTTGAACCGTTTAGAATATATTTACGATACCGCAACACTAAATCATTCAGCATTAATTTCCACGCTGAAAGCTGCGGACTTTTCGCAATAAAATAGTTAACTTGACGCTTTTCAATTTGATGACATTCTTGGCAATTCTTAAAATCTCCTGAATGTTTTTGATGACACTTTTTTAAATAATTATCACGCATTTTATTCCGCAAAGATTGCGAACGAAACACCGGCGCATAACCAATTAAATAAGTGTTCATATTATCACACAAAAGCGAATTTAAATGATCTAACTCATCAGTTAACTTTTTAATCTTAATATTATTTTTTTCAATATTTTCATGACGAACACCTAACCGCGTCAATTCGTTCGCTGTTTCCAATTCCCGTTTTTGCTTATTAATTTTTGAATATTCTTGTTGCGCTAATTCGTCATTAAATTCCGTTTGTGCCTCGGTATCACTTGCAAAAATTAAAAAACGCCGGTTAGTTTGTTCCATCTTTCTTACCTCCTTACAATAACAACGGATCAGTTCCTTTCGCTAATAAGTCAAGTACCTCGTCAAGTGGTCTTTGTGTAACTTTAACCAAACCACCCCGTGGGCTACCGTTTTTAGCTTCCTTCATGGTGTCCGTAATTACAACCCATTCTTCTGAACCAGTTTGATTTGATTGATAGGCATCATACCTTAACGCCTTATGCTTGATTTCTTCCTGCGTATTTTCACCAAACTTGAACGCATTACCATTCTTTGACTTAGCACCGCTCACGATCTGCGAACGTAACAAGCTCGTATAGTCCTTCAAATTTTCCGCCCGCGAATAACGCCCCTGTTTAATTTGCGCCATTTTTTCTTTCTTACTCAAATTATTATTTGAGCTGTAAAAATTATGTTCGCCAGCTTCCAACATTAAAGTCGCTTCTTTTGCCTGATCGTAATAATTTGATACTTGTTCATACCGCTTTCCCTTGAATGGTGTCGTCTCCAAATTATACGCATGATTTGCCAATCGCGTGATTGCTCGCGCCTTGTAAATGTCGCGCCCTTTTTGATAATGTGAAGGTGCTTTTAACGTTTGCACCTGTCGCGCATAAAACCGTTTTTCGCTCGGTTTCATTTGCCGATATTCGCCAACAGTTGGTAAAAAAGCAGCTGCACCGGTATGTGTCTTATTAAATTTCCGCCGTTGCGAAAGTAAATATTTTTCCGTATTACTTAATTTTTTATATGCCATTTTTTAAACCTCCATACATTTAAAGCTCTCAACATGAGAGCCTTTTAATTAATATCCTGCCTGATTGAGGAACATTTCCATTTTACCAAGCGGAACAAAATACATCATTTTAATATCAAAGATTTTTCTTTGATTCCAATCAATATAATATTCAGTGCCGGCTTCATCGTATTTCATGACGCGTTTTGCAATTTCTTCAAATTTGTTCATTTT
>OERP01000067.1_pt1 | contig 25991 bp, 22 predicted proteins | sample 1540031 | NCBI WGS metagenome assembly OERP01 (sample SAMEA3891882, study PRJEB23780) | metagenome | biome: terrestrial biome; feature: animal house; material: Caecal content | place: Italy | collected 2015-05-05 | reverse complement strand
GGCTGTAAAGATATATGAGGAGATGAACAGAATTCTCTCCGGCAAGGTTGACTTTAACTCTCTTATTGATAAGGTCGCCGAATCATATCGTCGTAAGCTTTTGGATGACGCATATTCAATTTGGGGTAAGGTAACTGCTGCCGACATCGGCGGAAACGTATACTTCCCCACTGCCGGAGCGTATGACGAGGACGAGCTTCTTGATGTCATAGCGCACGTTGAGGCTGCTGCCAACGGCAAGACAGCAACCATCATAGGAACGAAGAAGGCTCTTAGAAATCTTGCTCCCTCAATTCAGGGTACAGACTCCGAGAGAGATATATACAATCTCGGCTACTATGGCAGATTCTACGGTTCGCCTGTCGTAGCTATTCCGCAGAGATACAAGGTGGGAACCACAGAGTTTGCTCTTGATGACAATCTTATTACGGTGGTCGCAGGAGATGAAAAGCCCATTAAGTGCGTATACGAGGGTAATCCCCTTATCATTCTGGGAGACCCCATTAACAACGCAGACCTTACTCAGGAATATTTCTATGCTGATAAGTACGGAATGGCAATAGCTGTTTCGGGCGGAAACTCCGGCATAGGTAAGTACGAGATAACAGCTTAATAAGTACAAAGATTAGTTAATGGCGAGGCGACCCCTCGCCATTATGTATGAAAGGATATTTATATGGATAGCACTGTTGTAAAAGATGAGAATACCGGCAAGAAGGATTTAGAGACTAAAAAGACTGTTACAAAGTCCTCTAAGACGATGGCAAAGACAGCTGAAATAACTGCGTCCAAGCAAGAGGCTGGCGATGTTGAGGAGCCTGTTAAGGCGACAAAACCGATTGTTGCAAGAGAGGTTGATATGAACCAGTACATAACCGTTAAGAATGGTTTTCAGGGAAGGTTGGTTTATAAGAGCAAAAGAACAGGAGAGAAGTTTGTATGGGACGCTTTCGGAGACGAGCAGGAAATGCAGATAAGCGAGCTCAAAAACGCCAGAAATTCATCTAAGGACTTCTTTAGGAACAATTGGTTTATGTTCGATGAGGAAAACATGTGGGTAATAAGTTTTCTCGGACTCGAACAGTACTACAAACATGCGATACCGATAGATAAGTTTGACGATATATTCTCTATGCCTGTTGACAAGGTTCAAAATATAATATCTGAGCTGTCAGATGGCCAGAGAAAATCCTTAGCATATAGAGCCGGTCAACTTATATCGGAAGGAAAGATTGATTCTAATAAGATGATTTCTATGCTTGAAAGTTGTCTTGGTATCGAACTAATACAAAAGTAAGGAGCGTGATTATCGTTGAGCGTTCCATATGACATTTATACTCATGCTTTTTTATCAAAAATATCAGAGTACGATTTTGCCAACTTAAAAGACTTTGAGAGAACTAACATTGTTGATGGATACATGAAAAGAGCCATAGCAGAATTCAAGAAAGTATGCTTATATGATTTTTCTACTACATCCGATGACAATGTGCGTGAATTCAATGTTGATATCCCCGAAGAGGATATAGATGAGCTTGCAGATATTATATCCGAGGGAATGGTAGTTCAATGGCTAAAGCCGTTTACATATAAACAGGAGAACTTTGAGAACGTCATGAACACAAAAGATTTCTCCACTTATTCCCCCTCCGAACTGCTCCTAAGAATCGGAAACGCATACTCTGATGCGAGAAAAACATTTGTCAACATGATTAGAGAGTACTCGTATAACCATGGAGACCTTACGAGGCTGCATCTATGATGCTTGATACTTATATTGGCGCGCAAATAGACCAAGCCGTCTTAAACAATTACTTTGGGCATCTCGTGAACCTTTTCTTTAAAATACTCCCGATTAGAGAGAATGAACGTGATACACTGTGTGCCTATATGGAAAGTCTGCAAGCGGAGATGCTTGGCTGTTCTAATATAATTGTGGCGGTACACAGTGACCCAATGTATTTGTCTTTGTTATCAATATTGCAATATCTTATTGACCGCCCTGCATGTGAAATGAAGGTCGTAAGACGAGAGGTTTTTAAAGCGATATCTATATGCAACAAGTTAAAATCAAGGTACTCTTGTACATCGGATGAGGTGACAAAGGTATGAATCCATGGGATATATATAATTCAAGAATGCGTGCAAAAGGAGCTACACGCAGAGAAATAGCTAAGAAAAGAGAGGCACGCTCGTTAGATACGCTTCTGAAAAATAACCTTTCTTATCACAGCGTTTTAATAGACGACACACCGCAGAATATCGTAATCATAGATTCGGACAACTATGATACAAAGATAATCTACTCTGAAGTTTTTAAAGACATCAGACACGGTGCGATTATTGACTGGGAGGATAACAAATGGCTCGTCGTTGAAAAGGATGTTAATCGGGAAATGTACGCACGAGCTAAAATGCGTCAGTGTAATTACAGACTTAGGTGGGTGTCAACACTCGACAAAGAACCTAAGATTGTTGAGCGGTGGGTTATCGTAGAGGACGGCACAAAATATCTTATGGGTGAGAGCACCGGCAGTGAATATGTCATCACGCAAGGAGACACAAGATTGTCTGTCATTGTCCCCAAGGATAGCGAGACTATTGTTTTAGATAGAAACAACCGATTCTTAATAGATGATTATATGTCTAAGAACGTTCTTGCGTATAAGCTTACAAAGCCATACAAAATGAACGGCGGTTACGACACTAACGGGGTTCTGCACTTTATAGTTCAGGAGTGCAACACCGAAGATACAGACAATTTCGAGCTGCATATCGCTAATTACTACAGCTACTTCCCCGGCAAAGGCAAAGATGTTCCGCCGGAAGAGCCGTCCATTATCGCTCCGGGCGATAAGGAAAGCGACAGAAAGGTATGGATATAAGATGTATTTAGACGAATTGTTTAATTACAAGAATCAGCTCGTAAAGGACGTTGTCACAAACCCCGAGATAGTTAGGTTGTTAAACGACAGCAATGAGGCAATAGAATCTCCTGAATCACTTATATATCGGCAGGTCTTCCCTTACGAATATATTCCTGAGACAGTCGAGCACAGCAGAACGTTTATATGCTGTGACGTAGATATACAGCAGTCTTTAAACAAAACGTTTCTCTGTCCCGTTATATATGTATGGGTGTTTACGCATAAAAGCAAACTGCGTCTACCCGAGGGCGGTGTGCGTACAGATAAGCTCGCATCCGAAATAACAAAGACCATTAACGGCAGCAGGTACTATGGGCTTGGAGAACTTGAGTTCTATTCGGCAAAGAGGTTTGCTCCGGCCGACGAGTATCAAGGCAAAGTCTTAACATTTAATACCACCGACATAAATAGGCTGTCGCCTACCGGCAAGCCTATCCCCTCTAATAGAAAGGGATATCCATGCCAACAGTGAGCCTATTATACAAGAGCGAGATCCCGATTAACGATAAAATAAAAGTAAGGATACCCACTGTAGGAGAGATTCTTGACAATGAAGACGAGTACTACGATTTAATAACGTTACTTACGGCGATGCCAATAGATATGCTTGCGCAGTTAGACGACGCGGGTATAGACTTCTCTGAGATAAATGAGTATGACCTATTTATCATGTTGTTCGGCTCAATAAAAGAGAAGGATACAAGCCTTATCTTCGGAGATTTGCGTTTATGCGATTTTTATCTTGCCAAAAACGAAAAGAACGACACATTCATATTGCTTAATCCGATGACGGGAGCTGTGATAGACAGAGCCATTCACTCTCAGATTGCAGACGCCCTTAGAATGATACACGGGTTAAAAAAGGATGTGCGCCGTCCCGCAAACGATGAGGCTAAAAAATATCTTATAGAAAAGGCTAAGCGTCGTATGAGGCGTATGAATAAGAAAAAAAGACGTTCTCAGATCGAAGAACTGATTGTGTCTATGGTGAACGTGGGGGAATTTTACTATAACTATCAAACAGTCAGAGACCTAACGATATATCAATTCAACGAAAGTGTGCGTCAGATTATAAAGAAAGATAACTATGACCACATGATGGTTGGAATATATATGGGTACGGTTAATCCGAAAACCATAAATCAGGACAGCCTAAATTGGCTGTCAAACAAATAAGGAGGAAAAATAAATGGTTGACATTACAATCACGAGCCTTGACACTATCACTGGTTTTGATATTATAACCGGAAACCTTAAGTTCGTTCTGGACGAGCTCCAGAACGCCACTCTTTCTCAGACCGAGGAGTCTACAGACATCACAGGTAAGCAGGGACGCAGGCTTAACTCTCTAAAGACGAATAAGTCTGTAACTATCGAGGGCACAAACGGATATGTTTCCGGCGGACTTATGGGCATCCAGACAGGCAGCGAGTTTGAGAATAAGCTCACTGAAGTTATGTGGGTTGATTACCTTACTGTAAATTCAAATACCGCAACTACTCAGTTTAAAGCCGTCGGAACTGCGGGTTCTGAGATAGAGAATCTGTATATAAAGAATGTTGACGGAACAATCGGCGAGTCGTTCACTCAGGATGCGACTGTATCTGAGGGTAAGTTTACTTACACTCCTGACACCAAGACCATTACTTTTAACGAGGGTGATGTGGAGGATGGTACAGAAATAGCTGTATACTACAAGCGCAAGATACAGGCAGATGTACACGAGAACTTCAGCGACCACTATGCAGGAAAACTTATGCTTTATATTGACGCTACCGGCGAGGACAAGTGTGCTAACATCTATAGGGTTCAGATATTCATCCCCAAGGCAGACTTCAGCGGCGAATTCAGTCTTGAAATGGGTGACGGTCAGACCGTTCATGCGTTTAGCGCAACAGCGCTGGCGGGCGCGTGCGGCACATCCGGAGGCCTCTGGAAGTATACCGTTTTCGGCGCTAACACTACCGACGCTGCTTAATAGAGGTGGCGGGCTGTGAATGCTTCGATAAGAAAGTGTAAGGTGTGCGGCAAAGAATACAGAGCTTGCAATAATACCACTGTGTCAGACGGCGTGTTTAGATGGAGGGACGTTGCATGTTCGCCGGAGTGCGGAGCAATTTATCTCCAAAGGGTTATGGAATCGCGCGGTGAAACCACAGCACAGCAAGAGGTGCGAGAAGAGCGGAAACCTAAAAAAGAACGTTCTAAAACTGCCGGCGTTACGTCTAATTCTGCGCACGAAGATGCGACAGAGTTTGCGGCAACCGAGCCTACTGTTATATCTGAGGATGCGGTTGTTGACACTTGCTGTGGGCTTGTAGATATTAACGCCGAGTAACACGCCTCGGCACTTAAGTATGGGGACATAGGGATTGACTTATGTCCCCATTTGAAATATGAGGTGATTGGGTGACGGATGAAAGAACCAAGTTCAATATAGACAAAGACAAGGGGAAAAGAACTTGCAACGGGATTGTGTTCGACAGTACGCTCGAAATGAAATATTACAGAGACGTAATTCTTCCCAATGTGGAAAGCGGTCATATATCGGAGTATGAACTGCAAAAGAAATATATTCTCCAAGAAGGGTTTGAACACGACGGAAAAAGGGTTCAGCCTATAGTCTACATCGCGGATTTTTATATTAAATACTCTGATGGGCGAGAGGAAGTTGTCGATGTAAAAGGCTTACCGGACAGTGTTGCAAAGTTAAAGAGAAAGATGTTTTGGAGGAGATATCCCGAAGTCAAATACATATGGGTTACGTATATTAAGAAATACGGCGGCTGGGGATTATATGACGATTATAAGAAAATAAAAAGCGCAGATAAAATGGCCAAGAAGATTACGTCAGCCGCGTCTTCAAGGTTTAAGAATTAGAGGAGGAATAATAATGGCTAATGATAATAAAAGAGTGTCCGTTACGGCGATAACCGAGGCTTGCGAAAAATCTCACGAGAGCCAGGGCGGCAGCGACTGCATGGCATCTAACGTTATTGATTGGTTTGGTGTAAAAATAAGTGTGAGACGTTCATTAGGTCTTAGGGAGTGTGCGGAGTTTGTTGCGAGTGTTGTAAATACTATTCTGCTCGCCGAAGACAGCAAACCCTGTTATTATCCTGAGTTTTTTGACTTCATAGTGAACACTGAGATAGTAACGAGGTATTCAAATATTAATCTTCCGAAAGACGCCAACAAAGCTTACGACATCGTGTGCCGAAGCGGGCTTACCGATTTAATAAAAGAATATATAGACGCCGTGCAGCTTGACAGTATTATAACGGCGGCGTCAGACAGAATAGATTACATATGCGCACTGAGAATTGCAGAAAGCGAAAAGTCAATCAACGATATGCTTAACGAAATGAGCAACTTTGTTGATAAAGCTATGAAACCGTTTAAGAGCGTTTCAGAGACAGACGTTAAAGCATTGATTGGCGCGGTATTAAACGGGCATATCGATGAGAAAAAACTTGTTGAAGCGTACCTATCTCATAAGAAGGAGGACGGATCCGACATAGAAGTTAGCGTAGCGCAGGAGGCGACCGAATAGTTTGGCGGGAATTAATTCAAATAAGATATCAAAAAAGCTTGCTTCGTACTTCAGAAGTCGCAACGCTGATAAAAAGATAGACAGCTACATTAACGACAGTGTAAGGGATGGCAAAAAAATAAATGGCTTAGTGACGCCGGAATCAATGAATGAGGCCGCTGCAAAGATGATTGACGTAATCAGGTCGGTCGCACACACATATTCGTTACCGGATTCTGTTATGGAGCTTTTCGATGCTGCCCATATCGTCAGTTATAATTACAAGCCGAACGGCATAGCCAGCGTATTTATAGGCTTTGGCAACACAAACTCTTCAAGTGATTTAGGCAGAGAGTCATTATACCCGCAAGGATACCCTGATGGAGTTGATAACATCATAGCTTTATTTAATAACGGATACAAAGCCAGCGGAACGGTATACGGCATGTGGAGACCGCATGGTTCTGCTAAGGCTATTCACGTGAAGAGCAAGCAAGAAAGACCTCAGCTTGATGTTATAGCGGACATAATAAGGACTTTTAACAGCAATTATTCAAGTGATTACAACTGCGAAGCTGTCGCAGGAGACGATTACAAATAAAACAAGACGGTGAAACGTTAAGGCTTGGCAGCTTTGCCAAGCCTATTTTCTTATACATGAGGTGGTGATAAACAATGGCGAGCGCGGCTCAGAGCCCTGATATAACCCTGTTGTTTGGAGTGGCTGGCGGAGGCAGTATTGACGGTGAATCCGGCAAGCTGATAAAAAGTGAACTTAACGAGATTGTCAATGCTATAAACAGCAAACCGTTTGAGGTAAAAATAAAATATGGACTGTCAAGCACAAAAGCTGATTTAAATCAGCTGACTAAAAACATCGAAGCCCAACTTAAGACTATCGGCAATGAAAATGCGTTTTCTATAAAGATATCCGGTATAACTATCGGGGCTTCCACAGTAAAGGCTTTTAAGAAGCAACTTCAGGAGATGGTTGATGGTGCGGGCGTCAGCATCCCTACGAGCAGTACAAATGTAACGAGCCAAGCAAAGACGGCTTCTCCGACGACAAGCAACACGAGCACAACAAGGAGCGTGTCGTCAAATAATGCTATAAACAGAGCCGTTGTAGAAAGCGAACGCCTCGCAGAAAGTATTTCCAAGGTAGAAAACGAGTTTAACAAATTAAACAGCAGAGAGGTTCTCGGCGACGTAGACGGCGACATAAAGTCAGTTCGGCAAGAGGTCGAAAGCTTTAATGAGCAACTTAAAGCCGTAACAGCAAGCGAAGGCGACATAGACAAAGGGTTATTAAATGGTCTTTTGTCAAGGGCAAAACAAATAAATTCAAGCATAAGTAACGTTGGGCGACAGGTTACTAAGCTTAAACAAAATGATATCAAGGAAAGTTTCTCTGTCTCTGATGGCTATCTAAAAGATATCAATGCATCCTTGCAGGCTCTTGGCAAATTAAAAGATGAAATAGCAGAAATAAACGCTGTGTCAGATGGTACAGGCAGAGCATCTATAATAGGCGGACTCGACAACATCGAACGGCTTTCCGAAGAGTATAGCAATTTAAAAAGAAAGTCGGCAGACCTAAAAGCCCTTGGCGCTAACGTAACTAACGAACAAGTTGAAAGTTTGAATAAAGAGGCGGCGGCAACAAAAGACGCTACTGCCGAGTTATTGAAAAATGTATCCGCACAGAACGAGTTAAATAAATCGTTAGCGTTCTTGGAGAGTAGCAATAAGAGGGTAAGCGATTCCGTTTCGTCTCTCGTAACCGCTTATAACAGTATAAACAACAAAGAGCCCTTAGGCGACATAGGCACTAAGATACAGGCTGTTGAGCGCGATTTTAACGATTTCAACAATCAGTTTGCTTCAGTCATGGCAAATGTCGATACCGCTGATAAAAGTACAGTTGATGCTCTTAATCAAAAGGGAATAGAGATAAAAAAGAATGCCACTGAACTAAGAAAAATAGTAGATAGGTTTACTTCGGGAGAGTTCAAATTACAGTTTATAGATCCAGATAAATCTATAAAAGAAATCGACTCGGCAATGAAGAAACTTAACAAATTAAAAGACGAGATTGGGCTTTCTACGAAGGATTTTGCCTCAGAAGGCATGCAAAATGTTTCGTATCGCAATGTCCAGAAATATGGAAGAAACGAAGTAGAGGCATATAAAAACATCTCGAATAGATACGCAGAGCTGACTAAAGAATTAACGAGGCTAAAAGCCCTTGGCACCGAAGCGTCAGAAAGTCAGGTACGGAGCTTAACCAAAGAGACTAAAACTCTAAAAGACGCTAACGCCGAACTGTTGAAGAATGTGTCTGCGCGCAAAGATTCAATCGCCGCAACGAACAGAATGGTCGGCTTGCAATCTAAGGCTCAGAGATTTATTTCGGCAAACAGTAAAGCAGGCGGTACATACGGTTACTACGAGATGGGCAGAATAAATTCAGAGTCTGCATCAATGATACAGGCTGTGGAGGACGGCGGTACAGTAGATTTAAATAAGCTTGCCGAGATGGAGCGGAGATTTAAGCAAATAGATGCTACTCTCGGTAGCGCAGGCAAAAAGGGTGAGTCGTTTGGTGACGCCATTCGTTCGGCGTATGCAAGGTTTGGCGGCTGGACAATCATAACAAGAACCCTCACATCTGCTTGGCACTCTGTACAGATGATGTATCAGAACGTTGTCGAACTCGATACAGCAATGACCGAGCTTAAGAAAGTAACTAATGAGACAGACGACACATACGAGAAATTCCTCATAAACGCCTCCAACAGATCAAAGGAACTTGGGGCGACACTTGCTGATACAGTAAACGCCACAGCAGACTTCGCAAGACTCGGATACTCTATTGACGACGCATCAAGTCTTGCTGACGCAGCCATAGTGTACAAAAACGTTGGTGATGGCATAACAGATATCAGTGTCGCGTCTTCAAGTATTATCTCGACGATGAAAGCATTCGGCATAGAAGCAGAAGATGCTATGACGATCGTCGATAAATTTAACGAGGTTGGCAACAACTTCGCTATTAGCTCGGTTGGAATTGGCGATGCACTCATGAATTCTGCATCAGCTCTTGTTGCGGCAAACAACACGCTCGATGAAAGTATTGCACTTATAACTGCTGCAAACAACGTTATCCAAGACCCAGATAAAGTGGGTACTGCGCTTAAGACTGTCTCTATGTATTTAAGAGCCGCGAAGACAGAGGCTGAAGAGGCCGGAGAAAGCACCGACGGAATGGCTGAAAGCGTATCCGAGCTTCGCAAGGAACTCTTGTCTCTAACGGGCGGAAAAGTAGACATCCAGTTAGACAATGATACGTTTAAGAGTACTTATGAAATCATAAAGGACTTGTCCGAAGTATGGGACGAACTTACCGATATTACCCGTGCCAACATACTTGAGCTTATAGGTGGAAAGAGAAACTCGAATGTAGTAACCGCATTGATTACAAACTTTGAAACCGCAGAACAAGTTGTTGAGACGTCTGCGGACGCCGCAGGCTCTGCTCTTGCAGAGAACGAAAAATACCTCGATTCAATAATGGGTAAGATATCTAAGTTTCAATCTACCTTCGAGGATTTGTCAAGCTCTATAATAAATTCGGACTTAGTCAAAAACGGCATTGATTTTCTTACAGATGTTCTCAACATTTTGACAAAAATCACAGACTCGGGCGGAGCTTTGGCTACTGTTGGAGGACTGGCTGGCTTCTTAAAAGGCATATCAACCCCTACAAATGACGACTACGGTCTCCTAAGAGTTTCGGACTTTTTTGACTTTAGTTCTAATAAATTTAAACTTGCTGATGCGCCTGAGGGAAGGCTTAGAGCAATAGGCGATCGAATTTTAGAGGTTGCTTCTGGCTTTAATACTGTTGGAGAAAACGGCAAAAGAGCGAAAGAGGTAATTGATAATTACAACAAAGGTCTTATAGACCTTGACGACAGCACTCAAGAATTTAACCAATCAACAGATGTGACTCAAAAGGCGATGAAACGCTATTTGAGTAGCGTTGAGGTTGGCAGTGCTACGCTGCAAGGATACACGCGCACTGCGCAAGCGGCTACGATCGCGCAGAAGGGCTTTAATATCGTAGCTCAGGCTGGCAGGGCGATTGTACAAGGAGTCGCTATTTATATTGTGACAGCGGCTATAACCGGACTTGCAAACGTAATTTCTAACGCCATTGTTACATCCGAAGAGCTTATAGAAAAAACTAAAGAAATTAATGATGCCTTTGAAGATGTCAAGGATTCTACAACATCTAATATTAAATCGCTTGAGGGACTGAGAGAGGAATATGATGAGCTGTCCAAAGGCGTTGACGCATATGGCAGAAATATAACGCTGACAGCTGAAGAATATGAACGATATAAAGAAATAGTTGAAGAAATAATAGAAATTTCTCCGTCGTTGGCCAAAGGCTATAGCACTGAAAACGGTTACTTGGCCGAAAGGAACAATTTGCTTGAGAGAGCCATGGAGCTTGAAAGGGAAAGATATCAAACATCTCTTAAAAGCATGGCCTCTACTGAAACGCTCACAGATACAACCAAAGGAAATTACGAATCGTATAAAGAAGCTCTCGACACACTCGAAGATGAAATAAGTAGCGGAGAGCGCGAAGATTTGGCCAGACTATTGATAAATAGCTTACTCTCGCGTTACCACGAAAAGATAGAGAGAGATTATCCAAAGTATTTTTCTGGAGCTATTTATCAGGCTGATATGGCGCCTACATTGATGGATAGGTGGGCTAAGTTCATAAGGCGTATATCGCCAAATGAGGACATTGCAAATGAATATATAGAAGATTTGCGCGACACAGCTCCTGTAAACGGAACACTATCCCATCCTCGTGAACTTATTGAAGACATGGTGCAACGATATCCGGAAATCTTTATATCTGACGTCGGCGCATTTCTTGATTCAGTAGACTACAAGATGCTCGGATTTGATTCGGCAAATGAGTTCGAAGATGCAATGGGGGATGTAATATCCGAATTAAACGAACTGCACGAACAGACTCAGCTATATAGAGATGACTTGCAGGCTGCAAGCGAAGCGATTTCTTCTCAGTTCATGTACGTTGCCGAATCGAACGAGCATTATGGGGAACTTGACGGCTTAGCTCAAAGCTTAGTAGGAGAATACATTTCTCAATTTAACGGTGATTATTTTAGTTCCACCAAAGGCGTATCTGAAGATATTATACACGATGTTAAATCAAAAATAAATGAATTTATTGAATCCATAACTCCTGAAATAAATGAAGTCCTTAACGGCATAACAGACATAGAAGCTGGATATGTCAATAACGACATCAATCCTTCTGGTTTTGAGGAGTCTCTATTAAACGCATTATCAAAGTTGAAAGAACTTGGCATGGACGATGCCACCATAGAGGTCGTCTATAAAAGCACTGGGTTTGCAACGATCGCCGAAGAAATAGAGCAAATCAATGTAGCACTTGGCGCAACCAGAGGACAGTATAACGACCTGTTGTATAGCCTTACGAAAGAAGAGCTTGACATTGCATATGAAATAGTCAATGCAAACGGGTCAATGTCTATTGATGAGTTCACGACAAGGCTTAATCAGGCGAAAAACGAGCTTAACGCCCTCGGCGCAGAAACGGTTGACGTCCTTGATGTTTCTGAGATGATAACCGGTCTTGACGAGGCAAAAGACGGAATAGACAGCATAGTCTCTGCCATGGAGAAGCTGAACGAAGGCACGGCTCTGACTCGTGAAGAACTTGCTCGTCTTGCCCTTGAATATCCCAAACTACTTGAGGCGTCTAACCTATTTACAGAAGGGTCGGTTGATGGGCAAAAGAGCATCTTAGACGCAGTTCTCAGCACCAAGCAGGCAGAGTATAATGCCGTCTTAGATGAAAAGATTGCCGAGCTTAAAGCTGCCGAACAGGTTATCAACGACCAGATAAAGCTTGAAACCGAAAAGGCGAATATTCTGACCGAACTTAACCGCATAAGTAAAGACGGTATCTTAGGACAAGAGAGAGAGTTTGTGGGCTATCTGAATGACCTCAACGACCTTCAAGGACAAAATTACGTAAACTTAAAGGACGGAGAACTACAAGTAAACAGTGAGGCTCTTCAGAAAAAGATGGAACAGGACAGCGAGAGCGTTGTGGAGGCTGTCGAAAATATATGGGAGCCTTACGGCAGTGCCATTATATCTGCGCACGTCAAAGGCTACGAAGGCGCTCTTGCCGCTGAAGATGCATACGAGGAAAAGCTTTCGGAAAAGATCTTTGGAATAGCCAACAAAATGAACACCGCCTTAGAGGCGGCTACAAGAGAAGACGGCTCAATAGATTACGCTAAGCTTGCTAAGAGCGCATCAGGTTTTAAGCTTGCAGAAAGCAGTACAGATGCAAACACAATAAAGGTGCCTTTAAAGATAGATGTCGAGCTGGCTGACGGCAGTACGCTCGATATCACCGACAAAGATATCAGTGACTGGGTGTCCAATCAGACGGATGCGCAGGTGCAGAGGCTTACGGCGCTTGAAGAATACAGAGAGAAAGTCGTTCAAACATATAAGAATCTTGAGGCTTTAAGGGACGACCTTGACTTAGTAGGCATATACGGAAGCACATCACCGAGCAGTTCAAGCAGCGCCGAGAGCGACTTGAAATCTATTGAGGAGTACACTGCTTTAATAGACAAGTATTATGCGGCAGAAAAGCGGCTTGCTGAAATTCAGAGACGCAGAGAGACAATTGAAAAACAGCTTGAGCACACGGAAAACCTTGCTGATAAGATACGCCTTACGGGGCAACTTATAGAACTGTACAAAGACGAGGCTCAGGCGCAAAGAGATTTAGCAGACGCTAAAAAGGAAACTATTTCTGCAAATGTTGCAGCCCTGCGGTCTCTGGGCTTTGAGGTGGATTACAACAGCTCGACGAACCGTCTGTATATACATAATCTTGAGCACTTGAATGAGTTGACCGCCTCATCTGTCGGAGAATATGAGAGCTTACAAGAAGCCACAAACGCCTTGCGTCAGGAGACGGAAGAATTGATAGATACAACTGAGCAGTTAAACGATGAAAATATTGAGGCGGCTACGGCGATAGAAGACTTAATGTATGACATCATCGATGCGAAAAATGCCATTATCGATTCTATAGAAGAGATATACGATTCCCAAATCGAATCATATCAAAAGATAATTGACTTAAAGAAAGAGCTTATACAGACCACAAAAGATGAGTTGGATTACGAGTCGAGTGTTTCAGATTTAGTTGAAGAGATAGCAGACCTGCAAACACGAATAGATTTGTTATCTCTTGATGACAGCCTGAGCGCTCAAGCAGAACGCAACTCGCTGATGGAAGAGCTTGCTCAATTACAAGATGAGCTTGCGAGCACGCAAAGCGACCATTCTACCGATGCGCAAATAGATGCATTGGACAAGCTCGCAGAGAACTATGAGGCTCAAAAGCAAAACGAGATAGAGCAGCTTAGAAACACGGTTAATATGTCTGAGAGCATTTGGGGAAACTTCTATCAGACTATGATGGGACAGAACGTAATGCTCGGCAATTCTATCAACTCTCAGATAAGTGGTGCTTGGATAAATGCAGCGCAAGCAGTAAACAACTACAGCAGTGCCGTAAATGGGCTTGCGTCAGGAAACGCGGGTGGAATTTTACTTGGTATGGGAACATACATTCCATCAAATTCCCTTCCAATGTATCACGACGGCGGTCTTGTGAACAACAGCAATTTAGGAAACGATGAAGTCTTAGCCATTCTCAAAAAAGGAGAGTATGTTCTTTCTGAGGGAAACAAGCTTGCAGTGTACAAAATGATAGACTTTCAGAGCGAACTTGCGGATAGGCTTAACAGTACGGTTGGTTCATATAACAGTGGGCTTCTTTCTAACTTGAAGAGACTGTTTGATTATAACAATCAGCCTATAAGCAACAGCACAAGCACTTCTAATGCTGTTTTTGAGCCCAATATAAATGTCACTATTTACGGTAATACAGGCACAACCGACAGCGACGCTAAGAAATACGGCGAAAGGGTTGCGGATGCCGCAATTGAAAAGATGTACGATGCATTTAACAGACGCGGTATAAGCAGCACTAAAGGCGCAAGGCTTCGCCCTACAAATGGATAATGCTTGCTAACTCGGCTATGTGGCGCAGATATTCTGCGCCCTAAGCCGTCGCAAAGGAAAGGAGGATAGAACATATGCAAGTTGACTTTGTTAATTTGGATTTGAGAGAGCAGCCCGTATTGATGCTGAAAAATGCATCGGGAGACCCTATAGGAACTTTGGGCAAAGCAATGAACATCAACGTAGACATAAAGTTTAATGAAACGTCTGTGCTTGAGTTTGACTTGCCTGCGGAATCCGATGGCTCCCCTACCCCATACTACGATGCTGTCATAGGAATGAGGATAGTGGAACTCGTAGATGTGGGGCAATTTGTTTTAATGAATCCTTCAGAACAAATCGACGGGGATAGGATTATTAAAAGCTGTAAAGGGTACTCCCTTGAGTATGAGTTCACGTACAAGCACATCACGCTTGAAACGTCTACATATAACTTTTGGAACCCGACTACGCCAAGTAGTACATTAATGGGGATAGTATTGGGTTTGATGCCGTCGTGGAGCTTAGGATATGTCGATGATGCACTGATAGGAAAATATCGCACTTTCGATGTATCGGACGAAAATCTATATAACTTCTTAAAGGACACAATACAAACGTCGTATAATTGCATATTCGACTTTGACACATATGACCGTAAGATAAATGTAATAAGTGCCGCATCAATTGTTGCAGAACAACCGGTGTTTATATCGGATAAAAACTTGGGAAAAGAGCTCAGTATCGAGGAAAACACCGAGGATATAGTTACACGTCTTGATGTGAACGGCGCAGAGGGCGTCAATATAAGAGAGGTAAATCCTACGGGAACGAATCAGATAATCAATCTGGACTACTTTATGAACACGACGAATTTTAGTCAGGCTTTGATTGACAAATACTACGAGTGGAAAGATGCGTTCGACAATTCCCAAAGGCATTATTACAACTTGTCGATACAGTATGCGCTTAGAATGACATCAAAGACAACGGAGGAGGCTAAACTGACAGAGCTTGAAGCAGAGCTCACGTCGGCGGAAAATCAACAAGCCGTTACGATACAGGCGATTGCATCTAACCTTCAACCCCCCGGCGACTTAATAGCCATCAATAATACTATAGCAGCAAAGAAATCTGAGATAAGCAATCAAAAATCCGTGATTACAGGCATAGAGCTTCAGGCAAAACAGCTATACGACGAAATGGTGTCAATAAACGACGAACTGAGGTTCCAGGACTATTTTACCGAGGATGAATATTTGCAGTTTGACAAGTATCTAAAGGACGGTTCTGTTTCGGAAAGCAGTTTTGTTGTACAGGAGACCAAGTCGTATAAGGATGCGGACTCCGGCAATCAAGTTGCGAATATCGGATTGACTGTCTCGGGTTCAAGTGCAACATACACTGACACTCAGTCCGGCGACAGGATATATGACATGACGGGCGGCAATATAGTTTCATCGTTTGTCAGCGGTCAAGTAATAAGTGCGGTATTAGAGGTTGCCCAAGACAAAAGCTTTATGTTTACGGCTTATTTAAGCAACGGACAATCTTATATGAACGCAAGTGAAGACGATACAAGTCATGCGTTTCCCAAGGCGTGCATCTCGATGACAGGTACAATGAGTGAGGTTACAACAGACATTGCGGGAAGTAATACTCTCGGAACATTCGTTACAACTGTTATCGAAAGCGGCTATTTATACTTTACAATGGACACAAGCGAGTACGAAAGACGTTATGTTGCATGGGACTTATACGAGTATGGGGCTGAAATACTTGATAGAATATCTCAGCCCTCTTATACTTTTAACATAACAAGTGCAAACTTTCTGTGCCTTGATGACTTTATAAAGTTTAAGAACTCACTGAGCTTAGGTGAAAAAGTGTATATAGCTCTAAGCGAAGAAAAGACATTAGCCCCTATATGCATAGGAGTGAAATACAGCTATGAAGAGTTAAACAATCTCGTCTTGGAATTTGGCAATAGCTACACTTCGAGGGACACTTCCTTCTTACTTGCAGACCTATTGGAACAGAGTGTGTCAATGGGCAAGGATGTAGACCTCAGTAAGTACAACTACTCGGCGTTCATTGACAGCGGAGCGTCCACAAGCGTCAGGGAATTTATGAACGCAGCCCTCGATGTTTCAAAGAATGCAATTATATCTTCTAAAGAACAGGCTATAACATGGGATGATACGGGCATACGCCTTAGAAAGTGGCGAAACGAGGCAAAGACGGAATATGACCCCAAACAGGTTTGGATGAATAATAATTGCATTATGATGACCAAAGATAATTGGTCGTCTGCTGAAATTGCAATAGGAAATTTTTATGACGAGAATCTCGGAGAGTGTTGGGCAATTGTAGCGCCTAACATTGTGGGAACACTCCTTGCCGGAAACAACCTCGTTATAGAAAGCGTAAAGCAAGACGGCGGAGTTGCAGTATTTAAGGTTGATGCTGAGGGGTGCTTCTTGCATAACAGTAACATAAGCGTAACCAGCGACAGCACAAACTCGCAGATACTTTTGAATCCCGAACACGGCATTGTGATAGGCAAGTATCCCCTAATAGGAAACGACGGCACGGTAAACAGTGCAAACCGTACTTTCTATGCCGACAGTAATGGCAACTTAACGCTGAAAGGAACTATATACGCAGAAAACGGAGAGTTTACCGGCAAGGTTACTGCGACAAGCGGAAACATAGGTGGATGCGTGATAAGTAACGGTGTGCTTAGGGTCTCAAACGCAAATATAACTGATTTAAACGCGAGCAAAATTACAGCCGGCGTATTGAATTGCAGTAATATAAGCGTAACAAATCTGAGTGCGGATTCAATCACCACCGGCACATTGAACGGACAGCGCGTTGGGGACTTAAATGCTTCGCAGGTCACAACTGGAGTATTCAACGTGAGCAGAATCCCCGACTTATCGGCCGATAAGATAACCACCGGATATTTGTCGTCTGATAGAATAGACGTGTCTGAACTAAAAGTAAAAACTGTGTATGCCGACCACTCATCAAACCCTGTAGCCATCACCTCTTCAGGAAATACAACCTTATATGTCGGCGGAGATGGTAGTTGGAATTTTAGCAACACATACATATACGCGGGTTCTCAGGTCTCAATCAGGCGTTACGGCAGCACCGATAACATGGCTCTGATTTTCGACACGCAGAATCTGACCATGAGAAACGGTCTGCAATCCACTAATGGACTTTGGACTCTTGGTACTACTCAATATCCATTCAGATCTGGATATTTCCAATCTATAACGTTGATAAGAGGCTCAAGCCTAAATTCTTATGGAATATTGATTGATGACGAATCGGTCAGACCTCTAAGCGTTGCAAGCACATCTTATTTGGGGACGTCGAGTTGTCCATTTGATTATTCGTATGCCAATGTTATACACACTAATGGTCTTTACATTGGGGATTATATATACATAAAAGACGACGAAATTAGACCCACCAATGCTAACGTCTACACATATCTGGGAACGGAGAGTTATCCGTTTTACTATTTATATGCAAGAAACGTGACACTCGGGGCAAACAGCGGCGCAGTTAATCTTGGGGTCAATGGAACAACAATTATACAAACAACCACCAGTGGGAAAGTGGGGTTCTTTGGGCATGCCGCTTCGCGGCAATCAGTCGCAAGCTTGCCGAGTAATAACGTGGCTACAGCTCAGATAGTAAGCAAAATAAACGAGCTAATACGTGTTCTTGGAAACGGCGCATATGGGCTAATTAACTCTAATTAGAGACTAAGTATAAAAGGAGAGAAATAAAAATGAAACAGAAAGATATATTGAGAGCCTATTCGTCGCTTATTGCGCTTAACGCTCTCAAACTGCCGGTAAAGAAAGCATATGCGATATACAAACTTTTTAAGACTGTTGATACGCAATACCAATTTATATCAAGCGAAAGCAAAAAAAGCATAGACCGACACTCTGGGGAGTTGAATAGTGATGGCATGGTGAAATTTAAAGACGAAGACGAATGTGCCGAATGCAAGAAGGAACTCAATGAGCTGAACGATATGGATGTCGACGTAGAGATTACTCCTGTCGAGCTGTCGGAGGACGACCTTGTCGGACAGACAATTTCCCCTGCCGATATCTATAATCTCGAAGGGTTTGTCACATTCGTTTAACCTATAATATGGAGGTGAACTATGGCTTACTGGGGATGTGAATTTGTTTTTGATGGTATCCCATGTTCTGAATATGGCATGATGGTGTATCATTTTGGTTCCGAAGGGCAAGACGACATAGAATTTCAGGCTGGAGAGATAATAGAGGATAGGCTGACAGCAAGATATGACGCTTTGACATACGGCGTTGTCCAAAACGGAGCGTTGACATATACACTTGTCTTCGGGGCAAACATGCAGTCGCTTGATGCATACTCGCACCTTGACAGATATGATGTTGAAGCTATAGCTGCGTGGCTTATCGGACACAACGAAAGAAAGTGGCTTATGATATGTCAAAAGGATATGGAAACTGTACGGTTCAAGTGCTTAATATCCGGACTTAAACTGATAACATACGGAGATTTGCCATGGGCGTTTTCGTGTACGGTGAGCTGCGACTCTCCGTTCGCATATACAATGCCATATGAATACGAGTACGATGTAAACGGAGAGCTTCGCGGACGTCTTTTCAACCGTAGCAGTTACAACGGGTATTATAAGCCCAAGATGATAATCACTCTAAATGGAGACGAGAATTTATCAATCATAAATGAATCGGACGGAAACAGAACTTTTAGCTTTACGGATTTGCCGACAGCAAACTCGCTTGTAATACAAGTTGACAATCAAAATCAGATTATAACCGATAACATGGATTTAAACATATATCCGAATTTTAACAAAAAGTTTATGCGGCTCGTCCGAGGGGACAATAATTTAAAGATGACGGGAAGGGCAAAGATAAAGTTTATATGCGAGTTTCCCATCAATATAGGAGGTTGATTGGTTGTATGATTTGTGATACATACACTTTGCCCAAAATTGACTTTGTGGGCGGTTCTACCGAGAAGTTTTTGTTTAGAGTGTACTATAGCAGAGAAAACCCTAAGCCTTTTGGACTTGTAGGATGCGAGGCGAACTTTGCACTGATTGACTACGTAAATAAAAATGGAGAACCAATTATTTCGAAGCCAATGAGTGTTGAAATGGATGCTCAAAACGAGTTTTATAACATATTATCCGTACAGCTGACTTCAGCAGATACAGTAGATTTGTACGGGAAATTTGTCTATCAAATCACAATAAAAGACATAGATGATATGGCAGACGTCCCACAACAGGGCGTTTTGTATATACACAACAATATCAACAAGAACTATCTGAAATAAAAACACAAAAGGAGAGACATTATGAATACTACATACTTTCTTAACTGCGCAGCAGGAAATCTTTATGGAACAAAGAAAGACCCTGCCATTCCGACTTCGTATTATATTGGTCTTAGTACCACTGCCCCCAATGTCAATGGGACGAACGTAACTGAGCCCTCGACATCTTCAGGCTATGCGAGAGTTCAGCTGACTAATCTTAGTGAGCCGTCCGCAGGTGTAGTCACAAACCAGTCGGCAATAAACTTCAACGAGAGTACAGCAGGTTGGGGAACTATAACCCACTTTGTCATATACGACTCTGCAACCGTTGGTTCGGGCAATCTTTTAATGTATGGGGCGCTGACAACGCCAAGGGTCGTTGATGCTAATACCATAATGACGATTAAAGAGAACTATCTCAGCCTTTCAGCACAAAACCCTGCTTAAAATAATTTCTTAACAGGATCGCTGGGAGGTGGTGAAGTGTGCCCAAAGAATTTAACATGTATTTAAAAGGGCAGACGCACGAGTTAAACTTATATGTTATCTCTCTCCCCTACAAAGAATTTAACATGTATTTAAAAGGGCAGACGCACGAGTTAAACTTATATGTCATCTCTCTCCCCTACAGAGATGGAATCACGATTACAAACAGGGTGCTGTTGACGCAGAGTCTCGAACAACTACAAATGCTTAAATCGGCAGATGCTAACTCATCAATTATTCTCGATAGCAGCATTGTCAGCACACTGCGGCGCATATTTGAGACAGCCGACAATGATATCGATTTGAGTGTGAATGCAGCGTTTAATGCATGGTATACACTGCATCCAAGCGATACAAGCGTGGAGCTTTTGAATGACGATATAACGGCTCTCGTAGAAATGTTTGCAGGCGCAAACTCACAAATGCATATCGGAGTCGCCCCTTTACAAGCATACACCGCTGTGTCTTTGGGCGGAGGCAAAAACGAGCTGACGCTTTTGCAAGAACTTAAAGGCTTAAACGAACAAAGCTTTATTATTTGCGACAGCGATTTAGACATTGATGTCGGCAGCTTAGACACGTTTAAGACGTCTTATGCAAAGGCGGAGACGAGCATACACCCTGACGCAGAGTTAGCAGACCTTTTATACAGGTTGACAGTAGCAGGATCGAGCGCAGTTGAACTGTCTGCAATTGTCAGCAATACAGAACTGCACTACTCGTTTGGAAATGCATTTAGCTCTATCACCATGAGTGCCGAGCTGACCGGGACTAATGCAGAGAAGAAAATATCTGTAGATAGTAGCGTGGCACTTGGAGTAACGATAACAGATTCCGCCCAAAGCTATATAGAGCCTGAGTCGTCTGCCGTTGTCTTTGGTGCAAGCTGTGAGTTTATACTCAAGAGACATAGACTGCTTTCAGATATGGACGACAGCGCTTTATCGGTGCATGACGACATGAGCCTCGAAGATACAGATTACATAATACTATAATGCAAAGGTGGTGAATCAATGTACATTAAGCTTGACAGCGATATGAATTTGTCGGTGACTGTGAACGAACCGATATATAGAGGAGACAATCTCAACAGAAAAATAATATATCTTATTCCTACTGCGATAGGCGAAATAAATACCGAATCTGCTTTTGTGTATTTAAGTTATATAAGAGCGGACGGGACGGCCGACGTCGTTATACTTGAGCGAATGGAGAACAAATACAACGAGGATTATTATCAGTATACCTTCCCTATTACATGCAAATTGACAAGATACCCAGGCGAGGTTTGTTCGTGGATACAAATCTATGCGGGTACTCCGTCCAATCCTCAGATATCCAAGAGCAGCGAGTGTATGCTGTATGTTCTTGAGTCCAAAAATATGGATTCATATATATGCGATGAAAGTATCACGGCAGTATACCAGATGCATAAGGAATTAGAAGAGACCAAAGCCCAAAAGGCTGACAATATTGTTTACAATCCTGACGACAGTACAATTCAGCTCGTAGCTGACGGCACGCCTATAGGAGAGAAGATATTTGTGAATACTACATCAGATGCGGCTGTGACGGATGTGAGTGTTTCTGACGAGAAAGAACTTATCATTACTTTCAGCGATGGCAAGCAGGAAAACTTGGGTAGTGTTTTAGGCAAAGACGGAGCAGTGTATGTGCCTCATGTATCAGAGCAGAAGATTTTAACTTTCACTGTCGAAAAGGAGCCTACTACTATACCCGACCCTGTAGACCTAAATCCCTCTAACGAATGGAGCGGAGTTAATGATGAGGGAGAGACAAATTCAGATTATGTGTGGGAACACATATAATATAAACTTTTAAGGCAAGGAGAGTGATAAGCAATGGACAACAATGTGCTCTTTAAAGTCGGTACGTATGAGGAATATCACGCCTTAGAGCAGAAAAACCCAAACGCTTTGTATTGGATAACTGATACTAACGAGATATACAAAGGCGACAAGCTATACGGAAGCGGCAGATACGCCACTGAGTCAAGCGGCGGTCTTATGTCCGCAGAAGATAAAGAAAAGCTTAATAGTTTGTCAGAGGGAAGCGTCGCGGGACTTGTGCCTGTGGACGCCTCTATTGTTATTGAGCAGGGCGAAGATAGCACAAAGACAATAGGCGTACAGATATCTAAGGAGCCCGGCAACATAATTTCGGTAAAGAACGACGGACTGTTCGTATCTGCATCGAACGCTGAGTATACCATTGAAAAGCTTGGAACGGCATCGGAGGGGTATGCCGCCACGTACCGTCTCAAAAAGACAGAAGGCGATTCAAGCTCATATGTCGGGGACGAGATAAACATCCCCAAGGATATGGTGCTGCAAAGCGCAACGATACAGACTGTGACGGTTGCAGACCAACCATATGACGGTGCTGTTGTCGGAGACACATATATAGACATGGTGTTCAATGACCCTGAGGTATCTCATATCTATTTGCCCACAAAAGGTTTGATTGATACCAGCAATTTTGTAGTCAAGCAGATTGTGAACCCTGACGGCGGTAAAGCTATAATCGAGAACGAGCCAACAGGCGGCGGCGCTAAGTACCATGCGCCCGACGGCAGTCAGTCATTTGTCGGAGTGAATGACGGCGGCTTAGGTGGTATGATGGCTCAGATTTATGCAGACAAACTGGTCGATGGGCAGTGGGTTGGCTCAAGAATCAATGTGTACCACGACCACATTTATTACACGAGCCTTGCGGATAAGCAGGCAGGAAAGGCTAACAACGCGAGCGAGTGCGAGATAGCGACAAAGGGAGATGTTGCTGCGATTCAATCCTCCGTAGAGGGCGTTGCAGAAAGTCTCACTTGGGGTACAATTTAAGATTTTCAGTACGCAGTTAATTTAAATTGAGGAGGAAAATATTTATGGCTATGATTTCATTTAAGAAAGGATTGCTTGCCAATCTTCCGTCAGAGCACGTCGAGGGCAGATTTTATATCACAACCGACGAAAAGGCAATGTACCTTGACGTTGATGGCTCTACGAGAATAAGACTTGGCGATTTTCAGGAGTTTGAAAACCTTGCCGCTTTGCAGAGCAATGTAAATCCCAGTACCACAGCGTTATACTACATAAAGGATGCAAATATCCTCGCTAAGTGGAACGGAGAGGCTTATGTTCAGATAAATCCTGATACCGGAGCAACCTCTATAGAGGTAACCGGCTCAGGCAATGCGGTGACGGCTGCAAGTTACAATCCGAGCACTCGCAAGCTTACCCTCACTATGGGTACGACTTTTGCAACACCTGCCGACATCGACAGCAAGATATCTGCAAAGGTCGGAGCAATAGGCGATGGAACTGTAAAAGAGTATGTTGACGAAAGTGTCGCCAATGTCGTTGCAGGCTCTATTGAAGGACTCGGCGCTCTTGCATCCAAGGACGAAGTATCCAAGGATGACTTAGACAGTGCGCTCACGGCTGAGCTTAATGGTAAGGCGAACGTAGGAACCGCAAGCGATGAGTCAAGCGCCGGCACTGTTTACGGGGCTAAGAAGTACGCGGACGAAAAGGTTGCCAGTGCTATTGGGGGCTTAGACGTTTCCGATTCGGCTGTGGCGACTCAGTTCGTAAGTGCAGTTTCTGAAACCGACGGTAAGATTGCGGTTACTCGCCGTGCCCTTATCGCAGATGATATTCCTGAAATTGCTCAGAGCAAGGTGACAGGGCTTACCGGCGCTCTCGCAGGTAAGCAGGATACTGTTGTATTTAATACGGCATACAATGCCGAAACCAATAAAGCCGCGACCATGACCGACGTTACAAATGCGGTCGCAGGTCTTTCCGGTGCAATGCATTATGTTGGCGAGTCTTCTACCGACCCCAGCACAAGCGCAACGGTAGGCGGTGTTGATGAGTTTAAGAAGGGCGACGTAGTAACATACTCCGCCAAGGAATATGTATATGACGGTTCGTCTTGGCGTGAGCTCGGCGACGAGGCGTCATTCGCCGTCAAGGGCAGCATAAAGGATTCCGATATTGCCGCCGATGCCGCTATTTCTCAGTCTAAGATCTCCGGGCTTTCTGCGGCACTCGCCGGAAAAGCAACGCCTGCTGACATTACGAGCGCTATAGGAGAGCTTGACGTTTCCGACGAGGCAGTCGACGGACAGCTCGTAAGTGCAGTTGTAGAAACTGACGGTAAGATAGCAGTATCGAGGAGGGCACTTGTTGCAGATGATATCCCCACGCTTGAAATCGAAAAGGTTAATGGCTTGCAGGATGCTCTGGGCGGCGTCGATACTAAAATCAGCAACGCTGTAAATGCGCTTGACCACACTGATTCTGCCGTATCCACTCAGTTTGTAACCGCTGTTTCTCAGACTGACGGTGTAATCTCAGTTGTTCGTGCGCAGCCCGTAATTTCAGACATAAGCGGTCTTTCCGATGCGATAAGCGGAGCAGAGACGAATGCTAAGGAGTACGCAGAGGGACTTCTTGAATGGGGCACCTTCTAATACATTTAGTATAAATATTTTATCTATATAATACTATTTGTATATAAATGTTTTGGGGCGGGTTCATCTCGCCCCAAGGCAAAATATAAGCTATAAATGCACAGCGAAAACATTTGGACAGTAAGATACGCAAATTGTTCGCTTTAATATACAAAGTGGCTTTTTGGTGTATCGGATTGGAGATACAACTATATGGCTTTATTTAAAATACTAAAAGGCGACAGCTCTCGTATATCGACCGATACCACTCCCTTTCACGATGGATACGCCTACTTTTCGTCAAATGATGGCGGACTGTACATCGATGCAATTGTCAACGGCGTAAATAAAAGAATAAGGATTAACCCAAGCTATGAAAGCCGTGCTGTTTACGCTACCCTTTCTGCATCGGCATGGTCGGGCGGAGAGCAGGTAATATCTGTAGCGGGTCTTACCAGTGAAAGCAATGGAGTGGTAGGCTTAGACCCAGACGCCACGGAAGACGAAATGTCTGCGTGCGCAGACGCAGGGCTTTACGTCGCAGGACAGGCAAACGGTGCATTGACGATAGGCTTTGCCGGAGACGCTCCCACAGAGGATATACCCGTTGTCGTTTTAATAATGGGATAAGGAGGCGCTGATATTGAGTACAACTACTAACTACGGTCTGTATATTACAGACGACAGCTCGGAGACGTTTCAAAATTGGCGTCGTGGCATGAATGGCGCAGATGATTCTAACATGATAAAGATAGACAATGCGCTATATCAAAAAGCCGATAAAAGCAAATCTGAGACGGCGACACTGCTGTCAAGCGCATGGACTGGGGAGAGCGCGCCGTACACACAAACAATATCCGTAGAAAATTTGACTGCGGAGCAAAACGGGAATATCTCTGTATCAAAGAGCTCTTCTTTTGAGCAAAGAGATGCGGCAAGAGCTGCAATGCTTTCGGTAGTCGGCCAGCAAAACGGAAGCCTGACAATTGCCGCTGACGGGGACAAACCCGAAACAGACATTCCCGTTGAT
>OERP01000042.1_pt1 | contig 38363 bp, 37 predicted proteins | sample 1540031 | NCBI WGS metagenome assembly OERP01 (sample SAMEA3891882, study PRJEB23780) | metagenome | biome: terrestrial biome; feature: animal house; material: Caecal content | place: Italy | collected 2015-05-05 | reverse complement strand
GGGACATCCGGATTTTTCTGTTTCCGGAGACGGGGAATGCTTTCGGGGGTGGGTGATTGCATGATCGTCCGTCCCCGGGGGGGCGGCCGTCGTTAGGAGAGGGTGAGTCGATTGCCGTGCGGGAGAAGGGCGGCCGGGGCGGCGGGAGGCTGTCGGCGGCGGATTCGGCAAGGCTCCGGCCGTTGTCGGATGGAACCGGGAAGGACGGTTTGCTGTTTGCGGGAGGATGGTCTGAACGGCAGGATGCTGCCGGTCGGGTGCATGCGATCGCGTTTTTTCGAAAAAAATACCGGATAAAATGCGGATTTTAGATTCCGTTCAGAATCGAGCCCGATCTTTGTATCGTAAAATAAAACGAAACAGTATTAACCGATAAAAAAATTACGATTATGAAAAAGATTCTTGTTGCAGCCGTTCTCTTATTCGCCGGTATCGCTTCTACCTTCGCCGGAGACCGCGAGCGTCCGATCGCCGTGGACAAACTGCCCGCTGTCGCGCAACAGTTCCTCGCGGCCCATTTCAAGGGGCTGACCGTGGCCTTCGCGGTGGAGGACCCGAAGTTCATCGGCTCGGAGTACGAAGTGACCTATACGGACCGGACCGAGGTGGATTTCCGTTCCGACGGCGAGTGGTCCTCCGTGGAGCGGAAGTACGAGGCCGTTCCGGCGTCGGTCGTTCCGGCGCAGATCCAGGAGTATGTCGCCAAGAGCAACTTCCCGAACCAGTATATCCGGAAGATCGAGCGGAACAAGTACACCTGGGAGATCGAGCTTTCGAACGGGCTCGAGATCAAGTTCGACCGTCAGTTCAATGTGATCGGCTTCGACGACTGATCCCCGCGGCTTTCCGCGGATGAAAACGGACCCCTGCTTCCCGATTCCGAGAAGCAGGGGTCTTTCGTATTCGCCGGGCTGCCGGATCGCTCCGTGCAGCCGCTTTCTCTCGTGCGGCCGGTTACTTCGTGAAGCCCTTGCCGATGGCGAGGAAGTCCTCCGCCTTGAGGGCTGCGCCGCCGATCAGGCCGCCGTCCACGTCCTCCTTGGCGAAGATCTCGGCTGCGTTCGAGGGCTTGCAGGAACCTCCGTAGAGGATCGGGCACTCTTCGGCCGCCGCGCCGAACTTGGCGGCGAGCACCTTGCGGATGTAGGCGTGGATCTCCTGCGCCTGCTCGGCCGTCGCGGTCTTGCCCGTGCCGATGGCCCAGACGGGCTCGTAGGCGATCACGAGGTTGCGGAACTGCTCTTCCGTGAGGTTATAGACCACCTCCTCGATCTGGGCCTTCACCACGTCGAAGTGCTTGCCGGCCTCGCGTTCCTCGAGGTTCTCGCCCACGCAGTAGATCGGCGTGAGATCGTTGGCATAGGCCTGCGCCATCTTCTTGTTGAGCGTGGCGGAGGTCTCGCCGTAGTACTGGCGGCGCTCCGAGTGTCCGAGGATCACGTACTTGCAGCCCAGCGCCGCGATCATCTGTGCGGCGACCTCGCCCGTATAGGCGCCCTTGGCCTCCGTGGCGCAGTCCTGTGCGCCGAGTGCGATGTCCGAACCTTTCAGCGCCTCGGCCACCATCGAGAGGTGGGTGAACGGCGGACATACGATGAAGTTCACGCACGAGCACACCTCGCCGCGTCCTGCGGCGACTCCTTTGGCCAGTTCGACTCCTTCGGCAGGAAGCGTATTCATCTTCCAGTTGCCGGCTACGATTTTCTTTCTCATGGTAGTTATTCTGTTTCGTTAAACGGTAATTTCGTGTTTTCCGCTTTCGGCCGTATCCGGAACCGGCGGTCACTCCCCGGCGCACCAGCCCTTCACCTCCTCCATCGAGGGGGCCTTCAGACCGAGCTTGTTTTTCTTGTTGAAGCCGCAGAGGTCGTTGAAGAACTTGCCCGGGGCGAGTTTCCGGAGCGATTCTACGGTCACGTACCCCATTTTCTGTATGACGGGGACCCACTCCTCGGGAACGCCGATGGCGGTGTAGGCCTCCGCGGGATCCGCGACGGCCTTCTTCTCGGGACGCATCTGCGGGAAGAACAGCACGTCCTGGATCGACGGCTGGCCGGTCATGAACATCGTCAGACGATCGATTCCGATTCCCATGCCCGAGCAGGTGGGCATTCCGAACTCCAGCGCGCGCACGAAGTCCATGTCGATGAACATGGCCTCGTCGTCGCCCTTCTCCGACAGCCGCAACTGCTCCTGGAAACGCTCCAGTTGGTCGATCGGGTCGTTCAGCTCCGAGTAGGCGTTGCACAGCTCCTTGCCGTTCACGAACAGCTCGAAACGCTCCGTCAGGTCGGGATTCGAGCGGTGACGCTTGCAGAGGGGCGACATTTCGATCGGATAGTCGGTGATGAAGGTGGGCTGTACGAGCTCCTCCTCGCAATACTGTCCGAAGATGGCGTCGATGAGCTTGCCCTTGCCCATCGTCTCGTCAATCTCGACATTCAGACGCTTGCACGCCTCGCGCAGTTGTTCCTCCGACTGGCCCGTGATGTCGTAGCCGGTCTTTTCGCGGATGGCGTCGGTCATCGTCAGCCGGCGGAACGGGGCTTTGAACGAAACCTCGCGGCCGTCGATCGTAAGCTCCGTCGTGCCGTTCACGGCGAGCGCCACGCGTTCGAGCATCCGTTCGGTGAACTCCATCATCCAGAGGTAGTCCTTGTAGGCCACGTAGATCTCCATGCAGGTGAACTCGGGGTTGTGCGTGCGGTCCATGCCCTCGTTGCGGAAGTTCTTGCCGAACTCGTAAACGCCGTCGAATCCGCCGACGATGAGCTTCTTGAGATACAGCTCCGTGGCGATGCGCAGGTAGAGGTCGATGTCCAGCGAATTGTGGTGCGTGATGAACGGACGGGCCGACGCACCGCCCGGAATGGGTTGCAGAATCGGCGTCTCGACCTCGACGTAGCCCTTTTCGTTGAAGTATTCGCGCATCGTGGCCATGATCTTCGCGCGCTTGACGAAGACCTCCTTGACCTGCGGATTGACGATCAGGTCGAGGTAGCGCTGGCGGTAGCGGACCTCCGGGTCGGTGAAGGCGTCGAACGTCCGGCCGTCCTTCTCCTTGACCACGGGCAGCGGGCGGATCGACTTCGACAGCACGGTGAAGCGGCGGCAGTGCACCGACAGCTCGCCCGTGTTGGTGCGGAAGGCGAATCCCTCGACGCCCACGAAGTCGCCGATGTCGAGCAGTTTCTTGAACACGGTGTTGTAGAGCGTCGGATCGCCCTCGGGGCAGATGTCGTCGCGGCGGATGTAGATCTGGATGCGGCCCGTGTGGTCTTGCAGTTCGAAGAACGAGGCGCTGCCCATGATGCGGCGCGACATGATGCGGCCCGCGATGCGCACCTCTCCGTAGTTCTGCTTCGTCTCGTCGTAGTTTTCGGCGATTTCGCGTGCCGTGGCCGTCACCTCGTAGCGCGCGGCGGGGTAGGGCTCGATGCCCAGGTCGCGCAACGCCTTGAGCGACTGCCGGCGCAGTTGTTCCTGTTCGCTGAGTTCGATTGCCATATTTCGGTGTTTTTATCGTTTTCGGATTCGACCCCGCAAAGGTAGCGAAAAAAGGGGAGAATCGCAATTATTCCGCCGCTGCGCTCCCGCCGAACCGCCGGTAGACGGCGTAGGCCGCCCGACCCAGCGCGGCGCCCACGAGCGACCCCCACACGAGGTCCATCGGAAAGTGCTTGCCCAGGTAGATGCGCGAGTAGCAGATCGCCGCGGTGCAGAGCACCATCAGCAGGGTGAACCACCTCCGGCGGACGGCCGGGGCGGAGAGCACGGCCAGCGCCACGATCGTCGCGGCATGGGCCGAGACGGTTCCGTAACGGCCGCTCACGGCCTCGGGCGGCACGTGCACGGCCCAGTCGCCGGCATAGCCTGCGGCGGCGAGGGCGTCGGGCGTCATCCGGCGCAGCGCGTGGAGCGAGTCGGGGGTGATCGCCAGCCCTTCGAGCGAGGGGGTGAACATGGGGCGCGGACGCGGCTCGAAGCCGGGGAGCAGGCCGCCCAGCAGCCCGTTGTGCTTGAAGATGCCCGAGACCATGTCCGAGAGCGCCAGCGCGGCGATCATCGCCGCGGTGAAGACCGCCAGGCCGCGCCAGCCCGTGCGTCGCCAGACGAGCCAGAGGATCAGGGCGTAGAGCGGCAGCCACATGGTCGTTCCGGAGAGTGCGAGCATGATGCGGTCCAGTTGCGGCCCTCCGTCGAAATTCAGGGCGAGGAACAGGTCGTGGTCGAAGGTGTACATGTCTTTTCAGAATTGGAAATAGATGAACGGCTGGATGTCGCTCGACTTGATCTGCATGACGAACCAGATCATCGCCGCGGCCATCAACACTTGCAGCACCAGCGGCGCGCAGGTCACGATCCGCTGCGCCGCGGCGTCCGCGCGGCCCGGCAGCATGTGCAGCAGGTAGCCGGCGGCGACGAGGGCGAAAACGCCCGCGTAGCCCGTCAGCACCTGCGGGATCATCGGGGCGTTGAAGTTGTGGACGATCTGGTGCAGCATCAGCTCCACGGTCTGCATCGATTCGGCGCGGAACAGGAGCCAACCGAAGCATACGAGGTTGAACGTGAGAAAGATGCCTGCCGCGCGGCTCCACCGGTTCATCTGCGCGCCGGTGGGTTTCGCTCCGGGAACGGCGGCCAGCCAGAGCTTGTGGAGCGCGAGCGCCGCGCCGTGCAGCCCGCCCCAGAGGATGAAGCGCACCGCCGCGCCGTGCCACAGGCCGCCCAGCAGCATCGTCAGGAGCAGGTTCAAGTAGGTGCGCAGCCGACCCTTGCGGTTGCCGCCGAGCGAGATGTACAGGTAGTCGCGCAGCCACGTCGAGAGCGAGATGTGCCACCGCCGCCAGAATTCGGTGATCGTGGCCGATTTGTAGGGGGCGTCGAAGTTCTTCGGAAAGCGGAAGCCCATGAACAGCGCGATGCCGATGGCCATGTCCGAGTAGCCCGAGAAGTCGCAGTAGATCTGCAGCGCGTAGCCGTAGATGCCCATGAGGCATTCGAAGCCGGAGTAGAGCAGCGGTTCGTCGAAGATGCGGTCCACGAAGTTGAGCGAGATGTAGTCCGAGACGATCGCTTTCTTGAACAGCCCCGTGAGGATCAGGAAGACGCCCGTGCCGAACATGGCGCGTGTGACGACGACGGGATTCTGGCGGATCTGCGGGATGAAGTCGCGGGCGCGGACGATCGGGCCGGCCACCAGTTGCGGGAAGAACGAGAGGTAGAACAGGTAGTCGAGCCAGTTGGACAGGGGCTTGAGCTGGCCGCGGTAAACGTCTATGGTGTAGCTCATCGACTGGAAGACGAAGAACGAGATGCCCACCGGCAGGAAGATGTTCTGGAACTGCAGGAATCCCTGCCCGAAGAGCTGGTTCGCGATGTCGATGAGAAAGTTCGTGTACTTGAAGTAGCCGAGCATCGAGAGGTTCACCAGGACGCTCAGCGCCACGAGCCCCCGCCGTGCGCCGCGCCGCGTCGTGCGGGCCATCGCACGGGCGATGGCGAAGTCGCTCGCCGCGGCGAAGACGAGCAGCAGGAAGTAGATGCCGCTCGACTTGTAGTAGAAGTAGAGCGAGAAGAGGATGACATAGACGATGCGGGCCATCGGCGCCCGGCGGAATGCGCCGTAGAGGAGCATGAAGCCGGCGAAGAGGAAGAGGAACAGTCCGCTGCTGAATATCAGCGGCGACGAGGCGTCGTAGGCGAGCAGCGCCAGCAGTTTTTCCGGAAGAGCGTCCGCCGAAGGTAGGATCATCGCCGCGGGTCGTTAAAGGGTTCGGGGCCGATGCCCGGCAGCAGTTGGCGCTCGATCCGCCGCCTTTCGCGCGGCGGGAGAACGCTTTTGCGCATCTGCCGCCGCAACTCCTCGGCGGCGCGGAGCGTGGCGTGCCGGGCCGTGAAGTCGTTGAGCGCATCGACGAGCGCCCAGGCCACGCGGCTGCCGCCGGCGTAGTTGATGTGGGTGAAGTCCTTGCCGGCCCAGCCGTTCTGCACGAACCGCTCCATGCCGCCCTGCGCCCGCATGGCGTCGCACGTCGGCCAGAAGGCGGCGCCCGTGTTCCGGGCCGCGCGCCGCTGGAAGTCGGTCATGTGAGGAATGGCGTCCATCGGTTCGAAGCCCGCGTCGCCCTTCACCGAACGGTCGCTGACGCCCAGCACCAGCACGGCGGCTCCCGGGAAGCAGCGGCGGACGTAGTCCACCATCTTCTCGATCTGCCGCGAGTAGCCGGAGTAGTCCTTCACGCCCGCCTGCATGATGTTGAGCCCGTACTGGAGGATCACCAGGTCGTAGTGCAGCATGGCGTCGATCTGGGCATTGACCGAAGGGTCGGTCCAGAACATGGCCTGGCCGTTGTTGCTGCGCACCGAGTAGTTGTCCACGACCACGCCGGCATCGCTTTCGAACACGGCGCCGTAGCCGGCGAAGCCCTCCGTGCCCGAGAGCACCTCGAACGCCAGGGCGTGCAGATGCGGGGCGCGCACGACGATCCGCCGCACGGCCTCGTCCCCGGGGATGTCGAACGTGCGGCGCAGCGTGTCGTTGAGCGTCAGGCGGACGCGGCTGTCGGAGGGCGAACGGAAAAGCACGTGCGCCGTCGTGCAGGAGTCGAGCCGCTGTCGCGCGTCGGTGCTCTCCCAGCGCGTCGAGGCGCCCGCGGCGGGCTGGCTCATCCAGCCCGAGACATAGAAGTGTCCGCGCAGCGTCTCGGGCGCCCGCTTGCGCTGCATGATATTGTAGGAGGTCCACCCCTTTGCATCGGTCCGGACGGTGCGGCGGAAGCCGGTCAGCGGCGAGGAGGTCGGGGCGAAGCCCGTGCCGCCTCCGCCGTAGGCGAGTTGCAACTTCTCGCGCAGGTCGGCCGTGAGGATGTCCCCTTCGACGAATGAGTCGCCGAAGAAGGCGATGCGCACGGGCCGCCGGGCGTTGAGCAGCGTGTCGCAGAAGGCCCGCATTCCCCGTATGCCCGTGGTGTCGAAGTCCTCGATCGGCGTGAGTTGCGCGACGAGCCGTGCGGTGTCGGGCGCGGCGGTGCGGCGGCGTGCGGCGCTGTCGCGGCGGAGATCCCACGCGAAGGTGGTTTGCACGGCGCGCGGCGCGGTGTCGGCTTCGATGCGTTCGGCCACCCGTTCCATATCGACATGGAATTCCGCCTCGTCGAAAGGCTGCGGCTCCGGCGCGGGGGCTGCGGCGTCGTCGAACGTGACGAGGTCCGAGAGGATGTTGGCCCGGCGGAGCTTGACGCCGCCGAGGCTCTGCGGGGGGATGAAACTGACGGCCACGAGCACTGCGATCAGCGCCGCGGCCGCAATCCATCCCTTGTGCGTGTAGTCTTTTTCGGGGGTGTTCATCCGGGACCGTTCAGTCGCGTCGTCCGCCGAGGATCAGCAGCACGTAGTAGAGAACCGAGGCGATGGCGCTCAGCGCCGCCACGAGGTAGGTGCGGGCCGCCCACGAAAGGGCCTCCCGGGCCTGTGCCAACTGCGCTCCCTCCATCGTGCGGCTCGTCTGCAACCACTCCAGCGCACGGGCCGAGGCGTTGTATTCGACGGGCAGGGTGATGAGCGAGAAGAGCGCCGACATGGCGATCATGCCCACGCCGATCCAGCACAGCAGCTCGTTCTGCGTCGTGGCCAGGATCACCAGCCCCAGCAGGATGACCCACATGGCCGACGACGAGGCGAACTGCACCACGGGAACCAACTGCGAGCGGAGCGCCAGCGGGGCGTAGCCGCGGGCGTGCTGCACGGCGTGGCCGCATTCGTGGGCCGCGACCGCGGCGGCGGCCACGCTCGACGAGGAATAGACCGAGTCGCTCAGATTGACGGTCATCGTCTGCGGGTTGAAGTGGTCGGTGAGGTGGCCGCCCACATGCGTGACCTTCACGTTGTGGATGTTGTTGTCGCGGAGCATCTTCTCGGCGACTTCGGCGCCCGTGAGCCCGCCCGGGAACTGCACCTTCGAGTACTTTTTGAACACCGACTGCAGGCGCGCCTGCACGATGTAGCCCACGATGCCGATGGCGATGATCAGGAAAAACATGCCGGTCGAGGCGGCCGAATAACGGCTGGCCGCCGGCTCTGCGTAGTAGCCTGCCTGGAGCAGGACGATGAGGGGTTGTAACATGGTCGTAAAAATTTTTGTCTGGTTCGGGTGCCGGTGCGCACCGGCATTTTCTGCCGGGAGCCTCCGCCGCTTGCCGGGAACTTCCGCTTCGCTCCGGTGCTCCGGTCGCCGTGCGGCGTTTCCGGCGGGGCGGCCGCGGGACGGGTTTAACGCTCCGGCGTGTGTTTCCGGTGCGTGTAGTAGGCTCCCGCCTGCTGCGCGGGCATCAGCACCATATCATTAACGTTCATGTGCGCCGGTAATTGTGCGGCCCATGCGATGGCCTCCGCAATATCCTCGCCGGTGAGGGGCTCGACCCCGTCATAGACCCGGTCGGCGGCTTCGCGGTCGCCGTGGAAGCGGACGAGCGAGAACTCCGTCTCGACCATGCCCGGGCGGATCTCGGTCACCTTCACGCCCGCTGCGAGCAGGTCGGCGCGCATCGACTGCGAAATGGCGTGCACGGCGTGCTTCGAGGCGCAGTAGACCGCGCCGTTCTCGTAAGGCTCCGTGCCGGCGATCGAGCCGATGTTGAAGATGTGGCCGCGGCCCGCGGCGACCATCTTGGGCGCGATGACGCGCGTGACGTAGAGCAGCCCCTTGACGTTGGTGTCGATCATGGCGTCCCAGTCGCGCGTGTCGCCCCGGTCGATGTGCTCCAGCCCGGCGGCCAGTCCGGCGTTGTTCACCAGCAGATCGACCCGCTCGAGCGGTTCCAGCGCCCGGCGCACCTCCTCCTCCGAGCGGACGTCGAATGCGAGCGTCGTGCAGCGGCTGCCCGCGGCGGCGATCTCCCGGGCGAGTTGCGCGAGGCGTTCGGCGCGGCGGCCCGTCGCCGTGATGTCGTATCCCTCCCGGGCCAGCCGGAGCGCCGTGGCGCGTCCGATTCCCGAGGTGGCTCCCGTGATGAGTGCCTGTTTATTCATGACGATTCACAAAAAACGGTTCTTTCGGGCAAAAATACGAAATTATGTGTTACTTTGCATAAATTTTCGGACAAAATACCGCTGTCGTGAACCTGTCGTTTTTCATTGCCCGCCGCATGGCCCGTCCCTCGCCGGAGAACCGGCCCGGCGTGATGGAGCGCATCGCCGTGGTGTCGGTGGCGTTGGGCGTGGCCGTGATGATTCTCGCGCTGGCCGTCATCCTGGGTTTCAAGCGCGAGGTGGCGGCCAAGATGACGGGATTCGCGGGCCATGTCGCCGTGACCGACGTGCGGGGCGTGGGGACGCTCGACGCCGAACCCGTCGTGCGGAGCGCGCATGTCGAGGAGCTGATCCGCACGACGGAGGGCTTCCGCGCGATGGCCCCCTACGCCCTTCGGGGCGGCATCGTCCGCACGGCCGACGCCGTGGAGGGCATCGTGCTCAAAGGCGTGGACGGGAGTTTCGACTGGCGCTTCTTCCGGGAGTGGCTCACGGAGGGCGAACTGCCCCGCGTGGGGGATTCGGTCCGCACGAAGGACGCGCTGCTGTCGCGGACGCTGGCCGACCGGTTGCGGCTGGGCGTGGGCGACCGTGTCGAGATGCTCTTCGTCGAGCCGGGCGAGCTGCCGCGCCGCGACCGGTTCAAGGTTTCGGGCATCTATGCTTCGGGGCTGGAGGACATGGACGGGGCGGTGGTGCTGACCGATCTGCGCAACGTGCAGCGGCTGGCCGAATGGACGCCGGAGAAGGTCTCGGGCTACGAGATTCTGCTCGACGACCTCGCCGGGGCGGACGCTTTCGCCGCGCGGCTGAGCGACGCGCTGCTCTACGACGAGTCGGACGATACGCGCAATCTGGTGGCCACGAGCGTCATGGAGCGCTATCCGAACATCTTCGACTGGCTCCGGGCGCACGACGTGAACGGGGCGGTGATCGTCGTCATCATGCTCGTCGTGGCCTTTTTCAACATGGCCTCGGCGCTGATGATCCTCGTGCTCGAACGCACGCGGATGATCGGGCTGCTCAAGGCGTTCGGAATGCCCGACGGGCAGTTGCGGCGCATCTTCCTGTGGCGGGCCGCCTTCATCACGCTGCGCGGGCTGGCGTGGGGAAACGCTGCGGGCGTCGGGCTGTGCCTGTTGCAGCGGGCGACGCATCTGGTGAAGCTCGACGCCGAGGGATACCTGCTCTCCGAGGTGCCCGTGGCGCTGGGGTGGGGCTGGTGGCTGTTGCTCAACGCGGGATTCGTCGCGGCGATCGTCGCGCTGCTCGTCGTGCCGGCCTGCGTGGTCTCCACCGTCAAGCCCGAAGAGACGATAAGATACGAATGAGAAAGAGATGAAACCGTACGATACCGATCAGACCAAGAAGGAGGAGGTCCGCGAGATGTTCGACCGCATCGCGCCGCGTTACGACCTTCTGAACCACACGCTTTCGATGAACGTGGACCGCCTGTGGCGCCGCCGCGTGGTGCGCGAGGTGCGGCGGGCCGCGCCGCGGCGGATTCTGGACGTGGCCACCGGCACGGGTGACCTGGCCATCGAGATGGCGCGCCGCATCGCCGGAGTGCAGGTGCTCGGGGTGGACCTCTCGGAGGAGATGCTCGCCGTGGCGCGCCGCAAGGTCGAGCAGCGGGGGCTGGACGGACGGATCGTCCTCGACTGCGGGGATGCCGAACGCCTCGCGGCGGCCGACGGCTCGGTGGATGTGGCGACCGTGGCGTTCGGGGTCCGGAACTTCGGCGACCTCGAGGCGGGGCTCCGGGAGATGGCCCGGGTCGTGAGGCCCGGGGGGCGCGTCGTGATTCTGGAGTTCTCGCGTCCCCGGAACCGGCTGTTCCGGACGTTGTACGAATTTTACTCCTACCGGATTCTGCCGCGTATCGGCGGGGCGGTGTCGCACGACCGGCGGGCGTACGAGTATCTTCCGGCTTCGGTCGGGGAGTTTCCCCCGCCGGAGGAGTTCCTCGGGATGATGGCCCGGGCCGGATTCCGCGACTGCCGGGCCCGGAGCCAGAGTTTCGGCATCGCGCAAATCTATGTCGGGGAGCGATGACGGCGCGGTGCGGAGGTGTCGGACGGACGCTGCGCCGTGCTGCGGCGAGGCTGCTGCTCGTGTCGCTGGCGGCGCTGGCTGCCGCCGCGTGCGGCAGGACGGAGCCAGAGGCCGTGCGCGTCGAGGCCGTCGAACGGTTCGAACGGCTGGGGTCGGCCGGGGCCGATGCGGTGCTGCGCGTGCATAACGGGACGGGGCATACCCTGAAGATCCGGCGCGTGCGTCTGGACGTCTTCTATGCCGGGAAGCGCGTGGGGACGCTCCGTCTGCACGAGCCGGTCCGCATTCCGCGCCGGGCGACGACCCTCGTCGGAACCCGCTGGCGGCTGGAGACGTCGGATCCGATGGCCTTCTACGTCGTCGAGCGGCGCCTCGGCGAGGGCGATCTCTCGCGGATCGGACTGTCGTACGAGCTCCGGGCGCGCAGCGGCGTGGTTCCCGTGAAAATTTCCGGCGATATGATGCCGTTGTCGGAATTTTTGAATACCTTTGGCCTGTCGGAAGACGACATTAAAGAGTACCTGAAATGATGCGCAGATTGCTGTTCCTCTCCCTCGCACTGTCTTTCGCGGCCGTCTTCGGGGCGGCGGCGCAGTCGCTCGACGCCTTCAAGCGGCAGTTGGCCGAGCCCGCCGCCGCGCCGGGGTTGCTCTTCGGCCGGGCGCAGGTGATCGCCGTCGAATACGGCGATGCAGCGCGCACGGTGGCGGAAGCCTCCCGCGCCGAACGCCGCGACCGCTTCCCGGGGTATCGGGTCTGCATCTTCTCGGACAACGGCCCGGAGGCCCGCGAAGGGGCGTTCGCCGCGCGGAAACTCTTCGAGGAGACCTTCCCGGGCGTGAAAGTCTGCATGGGCTACGACATTCCCTATTTCAAGGTGTCGGTAGGCAACTGCCTGACGACCGAGGAGGCGATTATCCTCAAGGAGCGCGTGTCGGCGACCTTCCCCAAGGCTTTCGTCAAGAGCGAGGAGCTTTCGGCGGCCGATCTGACGGAGTAGCGCCGGGGAGCGCGGCCCGTGCGGTGCTGCTCCGGCGAATCAATAAAGACAACTGTCCATGAAAGTATTGTTGATAAACGGAAGTCCGCGGCATGCGGGCAATACCTTCATCGCCCTGTCCGAAGTGGCCGGGGCGCTCGAAGCGGAAGGCGTACGGACGCAGATCGTCCAACTGGGGAACAAACCCGTGCGGGGATGTATCGCCTGCGGGAAGTGCGCCGACCTGGGGCGCTGCGTATTCGACGATCCGCTCTACGACGAGGTGCGCGTCGCCCTGCGCGATGCGGACGGGCTGGTCGTGGGATCGCCCGTCTATTATGCCGGGCCGAACGGATCGCTCTGCGCGCTGCTCGACCGGGTCTTCTACTCCTGTTCGGAACTGCTGGCCTACAAACCCGCCGTAGCGGTGGTCGTTTGCCGCCGGGGCGGGGCGAGTGCGGCGTTCGACCGGCTGAACAAGTATTTCACCATCTCGAACATGCCTGTCGTCTCGTCGCAGTACTGGAACAGCGTGCACGGACGGCTGCCCGGCGAGGCGGCGCAGGATGCCGAAGGATTGCAGACGATGCGGGTGCTGGGACGCAACATGGCGCGGCTGCTCAAGGCCGGCCCGCTCGCTTCGGAGGCGCGGCCCGAAAAGGAGGAGCGCGTCTGGACGCATTTTATCCGGTAGTCCGGTCGCCGGAACCGGAGGAACGGGATGCGGACGCCTTTTTTCGGGGCGGGGGTGGAGACGGAGGAATCATCCGGATATTCTCTCGTCGCCCGATAATATGAACGGCCCTGCAACGAATATGCGATGTCGTTGCAGGGCCGTTTCCTTTTGTATCCGCAGGGAGCGGTCTGGCTTTTGCGGATTATGTGTGTTTCATCGGAAAACTCTCCGATTTTTCAGTGGCCGACGATCAGTTTGCAGTCCGTCACAACGATTGGGCGACGACCTCCCATTTCAGATCGCCGGGCTGATTGCCTGCGCCGTCGATCGCCTGCCACTTGTAGCCCTCGGCCGGCTCGTAAACGACCTTGGTCTCCGTGTTGTAGGCTTTGCCGCTGAATTTGCCGCCTTTAAGAATTACGCTTCCGGTCGGCAGATTCACGTCGTTGTCGCCCGATACGACCGCGCTGGTCCCTTCGATCTGCAATCCCGACCAGTCGTTGGGCGCGGAAAACTCTCCGCCCGTGATCGTGACCTTCGCGCCGTTGGTTATATACACCGGATAAAAGGCATCTTTCTCCCCCGGCGTATTCTCCGTATAGTATTTGCCGCCGCTGATTACGGCATCCTGGCAGCTTTCGATGGAAATACCGCCCTGAATACCCTTGACTTCGCAGTTGTCGATCCGCACTTTCGACCCGAACAGACGCATCGCGTAAGCCCAATGCTTACCATTGTCCTTATTCGAGGACGTGGACTCGAAGTAACTGTCGGTAAGCGTGATCTCGCCGCTTGCGACGTCACGCCCCATGCCGCAGACGGTGAACTCGCCCGAGATGATCCGGGCATTCCTGATGGTTACGTTCGCATCGTTCCAATAGGCGATCGCCGCACTGTTGTAGGGATGTCCCGTAGCTGAGCTGCCGTGCCAATGATAGTCGGGGTCGTTGATCAGGGTGACACCGTCGATAACGCAATCCCCGCCCGTAACGTGAATCAGGGATTTCTGGTAACCTTCACCCCCCCCCTTCAGGCCGCTATCGTTTTCCGAAGAGTTGTCGATCGTCCCCTTACCGGTCAGCGTGAGGCCCTTTTCGGCCGTCAGGAAGTTCTCGCTGCCGAGCCGGACGGTCGTCCCCTCCTTGATGTCGATGGTTTTGTGTTCGGTGAACGAGAGATTTTCCGCCGGTACGGAGGCGAGGTCTATATCGGAAGCCACGGCGATTTTGGCAATGGCCGGATTGGACAGTGCTCCGGTCAGATCCGCTGCGTCATTGACTTCCACGGGAACGCTCGCCTGTCCTCCTGCCGGAACGACTTCGTAGGTGCCGTTCGGTGCGGGAGTTGTACTTACTTTTACAGTCGTGGAACTCTTTGCAACGAAATTCTTGACCGGATTTTCCGTCATTGAATTCGACGGGTCGAAATTGATGAACGTGCCGCCGTACACATTGATGGCAGCGTTCGAATTGTCTTTCAGATTCAGCACCCAATAGCCGCGCTCATTGACACATGCCGACTCGAACCGGCCGCCGTAGATGTTGATAACGGCATTTTGATCCGCATAGATGAGGTCGAGCTGGGCGTTACCGTCGTTGAATTCCTGATCGTTGTAGAAATTGCCGCCGTAGATGTTCACTTTCGCATCACCGTAAGCATATACTGCCATGCGGTAGCCGTCCTCGTTGGGTTCGGTTCCGATGGCACGGATGTCGCCGTCTCCCCTGATGTTCAGCGTGGCGCCTCCTTTCACCTCGAATACGGTGGTGTTGCCGTATTGTCCGTCTGGGAGCGATGTCTCGTTGATGATGTTCTTGCCGTTCAAGTCGATCTCGACCGTCTTGTTCCCTTCGACGACCAGCGGCGCCTTGACCGTTACGTCCTCCGACAGGGCGACGCTGCCGCCGTTTGCCAGCGCGGCACGCAGTTCGGGATAGTCGTCGATGTCGGGTTGGTCGAAGTCCGGATTGATCGTCACGTCGAGTGTACCCTGTTTGGTCAGCAGGTTGCCCGACACATTGGTGCGGTAGTTGCGGCGGATGGGAATGTTCTTGAAGTCGCTGTTGGTCGCTATTTCGGTATCGTCGGAACCGTAGAAGGTCATCGAGAAATCGGCCAGCGTGGCCTCCTCGACGGGCGCCCAGATATAATCGACCGTAAGATCGCCGTCGGCGCTGAGTACGTCGGCCGTATATTCCACCGCGGCCGTCTCCTGGCCGACCTCGCCTTTCTTGGCGTTGAACGAAGTCGGAACGGCCGTGAAAGCCACTTTCACCTTCGTCGGCTTCAGTGCGGGATCGGGGATTGCAGTCATGTCGAACGTCTTGACGTTCAACTGGCCGAAAGGACGACGCAGGGTGATGTTCTCCGAGAACGATCCTGTTACCTTGTAGTCGGGCAGTATGCCGGTAAAGGCGTCGAATTCGTCGTCGTTGCCCTCATAGGCGCCCTTCACCGTAATATGGGTCAGATCGTCCGTGTCATAGTGGTCTCCGGTCGAGCAGTCGGCCCAGAAAACGAAATCGTAGGTCTGCGAAGCCACCAGACGCAGGTTGAACGTCGCGGCATTACCCGTTACCGCCGCAGTCTGCTGCTCCCCGTAGGGTTGCCCGTTCCGGTAGATTTGAAGCAGACAGCGGTCGATTTTCGCTCCGTTGCCGAAGTCCGCCGCCGTGGCGCGTGTCCGCGTTCCTTGCGGGATGGCAATCGTAATGGTCTGGGCGGCCCCTTCGTCGGACACGAGCCCCTCGTCCTTCTGACATGCGGTGAGGGTCAGTGCGAGACCCGCCGCCAACAAGAATAGTTTTTTCATGGTTTGTTGAGTTTTTGTGAATTACCCCCCCCCTCCGATTTTTCGGAAGGAGGGGATGTAACTCAACGGTTTGTAATTGATTTTTTAAGAACTTGTTTTCTTTTTCCTCTTGTATCCGCAAGGGCGGTCAGTCCTCTGCGGGTTATGACCGTCTATTCGATGATCAGTTCGCCGTCGTTGCTGTTGGGGCTGTATTTACGTCCGGTAATCCGGTTGCCGGCCACCTCTGCCGAGCGATCTTCTCCGTTCAGATTGCTCGAAAGCGTCCCGTCGAACCGGCAGTTGCGGAAAGTTACCGATCCGGCGGTCGAGTTCATCCATACGCCTGCGATGCCGCCGATTTCCAGTTGGTCGCCGGCGTCGTTCGCATGTACCAGCGTTACGTTCCCTGTGCAGACGCAGTTCTCGAAGGTGTTTCCGTAGTGGGCGATGCCGGTAATACCTCCGACGTCGCACGTCGAACCGATTACGTCGATATTGGATTCCACGTTGGAGAGCACATTGTTTCCTTCGCCCATGAAGCCAACTACGCCGCCGACATAGGTACGATAGGTTTCGCTTTGGGCTTTCACATAGCTGCCTTTATCCGCACGGATCATCAGGTTGTTCGCGCTTTTATAGAGATTCTTGCCGAACATTCCGCCCACGTAGCTGTAACCGTCGATCTGCACCGTGCCCGTCAGCGTAATATCGGAATATTTCGAGGTGAAGGGCGTACCGGCGATCGCGCCGACATTCAGACCGCCCTTTACGGATGCGTTGCGGAGCGTAAAGTTCCGGATTTCGCCGTTCGAGGTATATCCGAACAAGCCGATATCGGAGCTCGAGGCAGCCGCACTCACGGATCTTGCGATCTTCAAATTGCTGATCGTATGGCCGCAGCCGTCGAATATGCCCTGAAAAGCCTTGCCCGTCGTTCCGATCGGCGTCCATTCTTTACTTTCCAAATCGATATCGCCAGCCAGTTTGATCGTTTTTTGGGCGAAGGACGTACCGGCATTTACCATCGAAGCCAGAGCCGCTAGTTGTCCTCTTGTCGAGATATGGATATCCGTGTCGCTGTTGGTGATCTTTACCGTGCCTTTGCCGTATCGCTGTCCGCCGAGCAGATCGCCGTAGGTTGAAACGAACGATTGAGCCATCTCGTTCATACCTTTGAGCGCGACGTTCTTCACCGAGCAGTTGTCGATCGAAACGATGTCTGTAGCCTGGTCCCCCTGGAAGCAGCCGATGAATTTGCTGATCGTGCGATCCTCCCGGTTCATATACGCATTGATCGCGGAGTTTTCCACCGAACAGTTCGTAAACGAGCAGGTGGAGTTGTAGAGGTTGCCCAGATAACCGGCGAAACCGCCGATCTGGCCCGATTCTTCTGTCACATCGATGTTGGAGATCGTACAGCCGACGACCTTACAGCCGGTTGCTTCGATATGATTCTCGGCGACGAAACCGATCATGCCGCCCACTTTGTTCACTCCTTCTACCGTCGAATTGACAGCCTGGCAGTTGTCGAAGACGGTCGTACCGTACGAACGGCCGACGAATACGCCGGCATAAGCGTTGCCTTTACCGTCATTGACAGCTTTCACGGCAGCGTTTTCAACGATAAGGTTGCGGAACGTCACCGAAACGGCGTTGCAGACCAGACCGGCTGTCTGGGTGTTTTCCACCTTGTAATTCGACAGCTTATGTCCCTGTCCGTCGAACTCTATGTTTCTCGCATCCTCGATTTGGAACGCCGCGTCCTTGAAATTGATGTCGGCATCGAGTACGATCTTGTTGTAGAGATTCGTTCCCGTTTTCACGCCTGCGGCGAACTCCTGCAACTTGGCAGCCGTCGATGCGTGGAGCGTCACGGTCGCAGCAGCAGGTTTCGAGGCTATGGCTTTTACCGTACCGTAAACTTCGACGTTGCCGCTTTTGACGGTCAGTTTGTCGATCGTCGTCTCTTCGCTGACGATGAGCGTATTGGCTGCCGTGGTAGCCGTTACATCTGCGTAGCTTGTTCCGGCAAGCGAAACCGTCGATGCTGCGGTTTCGATTTCGACAGCAGCACTGCTCGATGCCGTCAAATTGAACGAAACAGGCTTCTGCGCGCCTTCCATGCTGGAATATTGAACTTTCAGTTTCGTCGTCAGTGCGGGCAGGGTAGCCGATACGGGGGCTGTGGTCGAAGGAAGTACGAGCGTGGCTTCTTCCGTCGGCGCGTCGGTCACGACTACGTTGGTCTTACCCTTCGCAAATGCTTCGTTGGCTGCCGCAATATCCTTTACCTGATCGACATCCTGCGGAATGTCCCCTTCGAATTCCGGGTCGATCGTTACGCTGATCGTGCCCTTCCTGGTCAGCAGGTTGCCCGACACGTTGGTGCGATAGTTGCGGCGGATCGGAATGTTGGTGAAGGCGTCGTTGGTGCAGATCTCCGTACCGCCGTTGTAGAATGTCATCGTGAAATCGGAGAGCGCGGCCCCGGATTCCGTGGCCCAGAGGAAATCCATCGAGATCGTACCGTCGGTCTTGGCGAATTCTGTCGCCTTATAGCTGACGTCGGCCGATCCGCTCACTTCGCCCGTCAGGGCGTTGAACGTCGTGGGAAGGCCCTTGAAAGCGACCTCGTATCCCGTGGGTTTCAGCGCCTCGTCTCGGATTTCGTTCAGGTCGTTGGTCTTTACCACCAGCAGACCGAAAGGACGTTTCAGGGTTACGGGCCTGGAGAAAGAGCCCGTCACTTCGAACGTCTCGTGGGCGAAGAACGCATCCCGCTCGTCGCTGTTGCCGACGAACGGCCCGATTTCCGTGATCGACTTCAGATTCGCCGTATTGTAGGTCTTGTCCGTGAAGCTGCCTTCGCTGCCTTCGGCGCAGTCGGCCCAGAATACGAAGTCGTAGGTCTGCTGGGCGACCAGCCGCAGGTCGTCGAAGGTAACCGTCTCGCCGGTGACGCCCTTCTCGATACGGTTGTAGAGTTTGTCGTTGCGGTAGATCTCCAGAATACAGCGGTTGGCCGAGGTGCCGGCGCCGAAATCGTCGGTAACCGCACGGGTTCCGTTCTGCGGAATGGTGACCGTAAACGAGGAGGAGGATGTCGTGTCCGAAACGACACCTTCGTCCTTCTGACATGCGGTGAGGGTCAGTGCAAGGCCCGCCGCCAACAGGAAGAGTTTTTTCATGGTTTGTTGAGCTTTTGCGAATTACCCCCCCCCTCCGATTTTTCGGAAGGAGAGGATGTAACTCAACGGTTTGTAATTTATTTTGAGGAACTTCGTTTTGGGATTTAGGTGAGATTCGGATTCGGTCGTCCGTCATTCGAACGTCGCCGTCACGCGGGACGTGCAGTTCGGTCGCAGCGGCAGTACGTCGAGTGTCCTGGTCGTACTTCCCACCGTGACCGAAAGGCCGACGGTGTGTTCCGCGCTGGACGGAACGAAGAGGAAGTCTTCGCCGACCGAGTCCGATCCGGCGGTCGTCGTCGGGAATGCGAGCGTTAAGGTTTGCGGGGCGGATGCCGTTCTGGTCAGCACGTCGTACTGCGTCGGCACGTCCGTGTAGGTAACCGCAACCGCTTCGCCGCCTGTGCCGAACGCCTTCCTGTTCCGCATCTTCAGCTTGGCCAGCGGGCGCTTCAGCTCGGCCGATACGGCGTTGCCGCCGTTCCATTGCACGTCGGTCAGGACGCAGGCGAAGGCGTCGCGTTCGCTTGCGGCTGCGGGCGTGTATTTTTTCGCGGCGACCTGCCGCAGGTCGCCGGTCTCGTAGGCTCCCGTGCCGTAATCGGCCCAGAAGAGGAAATCGTAGGAGCCGGGAACCAGCGCGATCTCGATAGCGGCTTCGGTGAGTGTTCCCGCCGCTGTCTTATGCAGCACGCAGCGGGGATTGGCGCCCCGTGTCCACGCCTCGAAGGTGTAGGTCAGCGCCTGTTCTGCGGCAGTCTCGCTGCGCGTCGCCGCCTTGGCTGCGGGTTCGTTCTCCAGCGCGCCCTCCGAGCGCAGGGAGATCGCACCGCCCGCGGGCTCCGCCGGGGCGGGCGTGGGGCTCTCGTCCTTGCTGCATCCGGCAAGGACGGTCAGAGCGAGAAACAGTGTCAATATCTTTTTCATGCGAATAGCGTTTTAGTCGGGGATCACGATATCTATTTCTCCGTCAAACCCGGGGTCGATGCCGATGCCGGGGGCGTAGTCGCGCGTGAGAAACTCGTCGCGTACGGTCGTCAGCTTGCCCCGTACGATCGGCACGTCGATGCCCTCGATACGGTTCAGCAGGTTGCCCTCGCTGTCGCGGATGGTAAGATCGACCTTCACGGCCGATTCGGAGCCATTGACGAAGATGTAGTCGCTGGCCAGGTGCGCCTCCTTGTCCGTCAGCGGCGTCATGTTGCATCCGAATGACATGCCCGTTCGGGCGTCGTTGGGTTTGTTCGTGTAGGCGTTGAAGCCCGACGGGAAGTACCCCGCATACTCCACCTGCACCCGGATTGTCGAAAGATCGGGATTCTTGACGAGCAGATTTTCGGCAATGGTGCCGGCTTTCGCCCGCCGTGCGGCCAACTCGTCGAGAAACTTGTCGATGTCGGTGGTGATGAATTCGATCTTGGCCATCGGACGCTGAAGCGTCACGGTCGCATCCGCGGTCGCGTTCCACCGGTCGCGGTAATCCTTGAGGTCGATCTCCTGTTGTGCGATGTAGGCGTCCTTGTGGTCTTCGTTGCCGATGTAATCCCCGGCTTCGGGAACGCTGATCGACGAAAGGGAGTTTACATGGTAGTATTTGTCGGCCGTCGAGCCGTCGTCCACATAGTCCATCCACGCTACGACGTGATACCGGGCGGCATGCACCGCCAGCGAGGTGCGGATCGCATGATGTCCGTCCGCCGCCTGCTCGCAACTGAGCACCTGCTGCTCTACGGGTTCGCCGCCGATCTCGTCGCGGAACACCTCGACGATCCAGCGCACGTCGTGCGTGTCGGCTTCCGGCGCTTCGGAACGCCCCGTCGGCTCGTAGGGTTCTATTTTCGGGTCGATCGCCAGGGTCAGGTTCATATTGACCAGCGTGGGATCCACGCCTCCGTTTTCCGGAAATTCCAGTACGGTCTTGTCGCAGCCTGTCGATACGAGGACGAGCAAACAGGCGATATATGTTGTCGGTTTTTTCATCTTCCGCTCCTCCTTTATTTTCCGAATCGGCAAACCAGACCGATTCCCACTTTCGTCAGTCCCCAATAATTATAAGCTATTCCCTTCTCGAAGCGGGTGCCGTTCGGGATATTATAATAGGTATCGTATTTCGTGTGGACGTATCCCGCTCCGATGGTGAACTCTGCCGCCCAGTGGCGGGCGAAGGGCAGCACGTAGCCGTAGCTCAGACCTGCGCCGTAGAAACCGTCGGGCGACTGGTAGCGGTTCTTGTCGTCCACGGCGATATTGAAGGCTCCGATATTGAGGTGAGCTCCGAGGAAATGACCTTTCATCGGCTCTTTCAGCCAGTAACGGAATTCCGGCTGAACAGCCAGAAAACGCAGCCGGTAGTCGCGCGCTACGGTGTAGGGACTGTATATGATCGGAAGATCGACCGAGCAATGCTTGCCGAAACCGTACTCTATGCCGATGTTGGCGACCGTAGCGGCCAGATAGGCTACGTTGGTTTTGACCGCCCAGCGGTAGGAGGGACATACGGGATCGGACTGCGCTCCTTCCGGAACCCCGGCGACCGGTTGCGCCGGTTGCGGTTCCGGCCCGACGGACGTCTTCTCGTCAGGCGTATCGGGTTCGGCCGGGGATTCCGGTGTTCGCAATTCCGGCCGGCTTTCGGATTTTTCGTTTTCGGGCAACGAACCGGACGGCACGACGTCTCTCTCGGACAGCGTGTCGGGAACCGTATCCGCCTTCGCACTCGGAAGCATATAGGTTACGGCGGTCACATCTGTCATCCCGCGCCACCGTTGCGTGGAATTCGTCGTCCTGAAATGGTCTTCTTTCAATCCCTCGTGGACGATGAAGTAGGATTTGACCTGGTTGCTTCGGTTCTTCGCGGCCGCGAGGTTCTCCTTGCGGGAGTTGTACGAGGAACAGAATCCCAGTACGCGCACTTTCATGTCGCCCGATTCGATCGAGAGCCTGTGTTGCCGAATGGACCGGGTGAGCAAGTCGATAGCGGCTGCGTTTCCCTTGTAGTCGGCCCAGAACATGCGTTTCTTCGGAGCGAACCGGAAGACCGCCGTATCTCCCCGGACGAATGGCTCCGCAGACATGCCGGCATCCTGCCCTGATGCCATACCGCAGGCAAACGACAGGATCGGCAGAAATAGCAGTTTGCACTTCAGTTTCATCGGATGAATAGCTGTTTTCATGCTTGTTTCCTTCCGCCGGACGCGGCATCGGAAAACCTGTTCAAACCGCTAATGGCAGATAAAAACGTTCGTTAAATCGGCATGTCGGAAAAAGACGACGCATAAAGCCGACGAATGAAAGAGCAGGAGGGAGAAAAGAGTTGATATGTAAATTTTTAGCAATACTTTTTTTGCCGATACGAATAAAAAATTATACCTTTGGAGTATTAAACGAACGTTTTTCCGCCGTCTGCATTTCATGTCGTCCGGGATCGAAGCGGTCCGGCGACATCGCCCGGGCGTGCAAGGCGTGATACGGTTGTATTTTCCTGATTTTCATCGTTTCCGGGTTCGGAGAAAACCTGGCGGGCGTTTTGTGGCGTGTTTCGCATATCCGTGAGAAGACTTGGAGATTCGGTTTGACCGTGTGAGAAGTGTGCGTTTGTGTTTTGGAACAATGTCCGCATTCGTAAATGGGATGTACCTTACTTCGTTTTACGATCGTGGGCCTTAATGTATAAAACCCTGCAAATATATAATTTGCAGGGTTTTGCTTCTGTTCGTGCCACTTGGCGGAGAGAAGGGGATTCGAACTTGTATTCTACTCCGTTGATTATCAGTTGTTTGTGCACTGATGCCGATTCAAGTACACCAAATAGGCCACAAATAAAAATAATGTTTACCCTGGACTAAATTTGGTTATTGCAAAGATAAGTAACTTCTCAGAAATATCAAAATATTCGGCCGATAAATTAAATCGTTATTGTTGAAGCCATTATATCCAGGCTCGTTTTATCATGGAAATTAATTAAAAGAAGATGATTGGTATTTGTAAGTCTTTAATATATAACGCTGCTGATAAAATTTCATATGAGTAAATATTTACTTATATGAAATTCGATAGTGTCGTTCCCAATTTTGCCATGTCAATCAAACGCAGAATGTAATGGAACGTACGGAAGAGATTTTAGAAATAGTTCGGGAGATCCGGTCGGATATTTCCTATATGAAACGTCATCGTAATTTGCTTTGTGGAGTTCCGATCTTGGAGGTCGGAGAAGTCTGCGACCTGCTGAAAATATGCGATCGTCAACTTCGCCGCTACCATGAGCAAGGATTGCTCACGGGTTTTTATTTCGGTCGTCGATTATTGTTCTCGGCCACGGAAGTTACCCGTTTTGTAGAACGAACGGCAGAAGCTACCCGAAGGAAACGTACACTGAAACAACAACTAAATAAACTGTGATTATGAGTGAATCCCAAACGCCCGTTTCCGAATATTATCTTGTCGGGACACACGAATTCGAGCATCTTCTGCGGACTAATTATCTGTTGGCGCAAAGCACGCTTCTTTTTCAACACCTATGCAGTCAAAGCGATCGTCCGATGTTCCTCTCGGCACGTAAGGTCTGCGAAGTGTTGGGCATCGACAATAACCAACTCGAACAATGTCGCAAACGACGTCTTATCAAGGCCCGCGCTTTCCAACAGCAGTTCATGTACGATGCCTATGATCTGCTCCGTCTTTCGGAACAGCTGAATCTTCGGAAACTCCAACGCAAATTATCCCGTTTGCCGCGCTTTACGATTCGATGAGTTCCCGTCTTCAGTTAAAAAATACTCAAACAGTCTTTTTACTTCGCTTATTTTAGAAAAGAGAAACAATCCATGATCGCCGGCTGCGGGGCAATATAGCGTCAGTCGCGTACGCCCTTCGCGTCTTCGGCGGACAATCTCCACCCTTCGGGTCGTATTGTCCACCGCAGAGCGCATCCGGGCTGCTCCTGCCGCTGAAATTCCGCCCCGAAGCCGGCGACTCACTTTCATGTGGGTGTACCGGCCGTATGTCGAACCGAAAAGATTTCAAAAGATGAAAATCCGAAAATTCGAGATTGCGGTGGCGGGCTACGACTACCGCTTCAAGACCTACGCCCGCGACGGAGTGGAGGCCTCGGTCAAAATCAAATGCTTCCTTCGCAGGCCCGATGCGGAATGCACGATCCTTACTCCTGCGTTGAACGAGTACCTGCGGGAAACGGAATCCTGCCGCGGGCAGGTATCTCTGCAATGATACGATGGGTCGACCAAGAGACTTTCGACGAAATGATTCTCACCAATGCGGAAGCATCGTTGGAACGTATGATAGACGGAGCGAAGCCGCTGCTGGATACAATTCGTCGATTCGTTCCGGAAGCGGATTTGTTCTATCGAATCTACCACGACGAATCCGAACATACGAACCATGTCGAAAGAGTGCATCCGGGCTTCCGACGCAACGGCATCCTGTTTCTCGTCAGCGGACGGAATTATCCGAAAGTACATTACGATATTTCGTGCGATTGCTCCATGTTCCGGTACGTCGACCACTATTCCGAGAACCTGGCGCAAGACGGTCTGAATCGTCCGAACTATATCGGGGTTTTCACGCAGCGTAAAATTGACGACTGGATAGCCTATCGAACCGATTATCACCGGAATCTGGAGCGAATTAATGCGGAGAACGAACGAAAGATCACGTCATTCCGCCGGCAGTTGGACTCGCTGCCCGATGTGGCATGGAACCACGACCGCTCCCGGGGAAGCATCAAACGCAACGGCCTGACCTATTCGTTCGAAATCCGAGCAACGGGTTACAGCGAGAAAATATCGCTGGATTACGGCCCTCGGACGCTCGACGATTTCCTGCGGCTCTCGGATAACAAGTATGCACCTCACAAACAGTAACTCGCCATGAGTACGATAAAATCGGCAGATCGGACGAAACATGTCTGGGAAGGCTGGACTGTCGGGGACTTTATCGACAGTCTGGCTCCGGAAATCGACCGGATCATGACCGGCCGAAGCTGGCATCGCCCATTTGCGTCGAAACAGGAATTGGCCGACTGGTGCCGCGAGAATCAGCCCTATTATAAGAAACGCATTCCGGGCGTAAATAACCATTTCGCCCGGATGTATAACCTGAAATAAAATCTGCGACCATGAACAGAAATCAGATGATAGAGAATATCCGCATAGCGTGCCACTGCGGCGAACGCCGTGCCGGGGAGTACCTCGACGCTGAGCTGCGCAGCCTGCGCGAGTTGCAGCTCCGGAACGAACTGCGCTACGACGATCTGGAAACGGCCTGCTCCTCCTTGGGGTTGGAGTACGATTGTGTCGAATACTTTCTTGCGGCACTGGCCGCCTGAATCCGAAACGATGACGGCAGTCTGTTACAACCGGTTCCGTATCCGTACGACGAATCCGGAGAGCCGGCGGCGGATCGCCCGCTGGCTGTTCCGGACATTCACCGTCTACGGCTACGAATCCCAGCCGACGGGCTTTCGGGGGCGTTCATCGCTCCCGTGCCGACCTTTCCCGGGGCGGCATTTCAGGACATGACCTATGGACTGTGCGGCGACGAGACGCTGGAGATGTATGTCGTCTCCTATGACCTGTGCACGCTTTATCTGGAACGGTACGTATATCTCTTTGGACGATGGTACTGCTTCCGGCTCTGATGCGACGGCTCCGAATTCTCGGAGCCGTCGCTGTTTCATACATAACCGAAAGACGAAAATATGGCGAATATCTGTATCAACCGCTTCTACTGTTCGACGAACAGCGAAGCGAACTACGAGAAAATCATGTATGCCCTCGACGAAGAGTTCGAGCTCTTCGGGCTCGACGGCCGGGACAACTGGATGCGCGGCGAGTTCGATTCGAAATGGGAGTGTCCCATCGAGACGCTCCGGAGGCTTTTAGCTTCGCTCGCACCTGACGAGACGCTCTATTTCGAGGTCGTCTCGTTCGAGCCGGGACTGGGATACCTCGCGGCATACCTTTACTGCGGCGGACGGTGGGCGGAGTTCTGACCTCCGCATGCATGCTTACCCCGAAGGCAGGGATACGTCCGGCCAATCGGTTCCGCCGCAAGTGAACCGCAAATTTAAAAAACGAACATTTACCATGACCATGAAACCCGAAGATTTCCGCCGTGCGCTGGAAATCATCAGTACGAACAACCGCATCACCGTGTCGTTCAACACGCCGGTGGATGACAATTATGCGAATACTTACCCGATTCTCATTCACGAGAGCAACGCCACCGTGCTGAAACAGCTCCACGACGAAGGCTATTCGCTTTCGATGACTGAGAAAGGATTGTGTGTCATGAAGTATTAACCTCAAACGACAAAAACTATGGCATGTTATAAATTTTATCAGGACACGAAACATACGATTTGGCAGCGTACCCGCTTCACGGTCGAGGCACCGACCGAAGAAGAAGCGATACGGAAGGCTGCCGCACTCATCGAAGACGGAATGTTCGATGCGGAACCGGAGGACGACCGTATCCACATCGGGGAACCCGAACTATTGTTCGACACCCTTTCGGCGCTTTCCACCGAGGAAAACGACGGAGAAACGACGGTGGAGATCTATTCCGGAACACCCCGGAGAGGCCGGATGATAGCCGAAAACCGGGACGGAGTGGCATGGGATGCGTGGTGGCTGGAGCTCGACGCCGGGGATATGGAGCGGATAACGGGACTCCGACGTTCCGACTTCAGCACGGAAAAGGATTGCGAAGATTTCATCGTCGCCTGCATCCAATGGTGGAACAGCCACTCCGAAACCGAAAAAATCGCAGTCTGGAAGGAATATCGGGAATAACAAAAAACAGAAATCGTAATGAAACCATTCGAGAAAATCATGAAGCGCCCGGCGCTTCCGAACTATTACCGGCAGCGCCATTTCCAATGGCCCGACACGCTGCCGGAAATCTTCGACGACCTGCGACAGCACGACGAACTGCCGTTCCTGTACGGCGGCGACAACTGGCCTTACGATGCGATGTGCGAGCGGCAACGCCGTCAGGGCGTTTCCATTTCGCAGTTCCTGACACCCGACCTTACGGCACGGCAGATGGCAGCGTTGGCCGTGCGGTCGTTCGACAACGAGAGCCGTATCGTGGACGCCTGCTGCGGCTCGGGGCAGCTCACGAGGGCGCTGATTGCCGAAGGAGTGCATCCTGCGTCGATTGTCGCGTTCGATGCCGATACGGACATGGCGGACATCTACTGCCGGCTTTATCCCGAGGCGACCGTGATGCGGAGTCTGTTTCAGGAGATAGATTTCCGCTGCGAGAACGTCATCGCCAACCCGCCGTTCGAAACGGCCGAATGCGCGGCGTTCCTGCGGTGGCTGGGCGACGTGCAATATCCTGGTGACAAGGCCGTATTGTTGCTGCCGGCGGGGTTCATCGACAAGCAGCGGCCCAAGACGGTGCCGAACGTCGTGCGGCGCTTCAGCGCTCTCTATCGGACGCCTATGCAGGAATCGTTCGCAAGGACGAATTGCAGGGCCGAGATCGTCGTACTGGAACGGGTTTAGTTCATTCTGGCGCGAATAAATTTTATCCGCAGATCCTCCGTTCGGAATGTCTGCGGATTTGTCAATGATACAGGACTATTTCCTTATGATTTATTCATCCAATTTTAACACCTTTAGCTCGGTTAAGATGTCCCGTTTGAATTTGCTAAGAGGACGATTATTGTCTTTACTTCTATCTATTTCAGTACCAAATATGCAGTTAAAGGCTTCTTCTTGAGAGGGCGTAAAACCTCGAACCGTTTGAGGTAATATATCCTTAAGATATGTGCTCGAATACTTTTGTGCAAACGTGTATAAATCTTTGAGTTCTAATTGAGAATGGGCATTGTAAATCTCTTTCAGATGAAAAGATTTGCATAGCTCTTTTGCAGACGGATCAATATCTTTTAATGTTACCTTTAGAGATGCTGTATCACTCCCTTCATACGAAAATGTGAAATATTCTTTATTGCCGTCTGTCAAATAAGGATTCATGGTGAGACAGAACTCTTTCGTCCCTTTACAACTGCTATTGCATATGTGACATGATGGGATCAGATTGTATAAAGACATCGCAAAAAACGGATATTTTGATTTGGGCAGATAATGGTCGAATTCGGGTCGTACGATGTTCTTGGGATTATCTACTGTCAGTGTATATTGCCGATTGCAATATACACAACTGTTCTGTCCGATTAATCTCGCTAATTTATATCCGTTGGATTTGTTTATATAAGACTCATAATCAAATACATCTAAAACTTGTTTAAATCTTTTTATGCGATCTTTTTCGATTCTGGATCGTTTCTTTTTTCTATATGCGTCGATAACAGGTCCGTATTGTCCGCGGGGAAAAAGATGCGATTTCAAATCCTCACACATGCCATATAATTCTTGGGGACGGCTTATCAAAATCTCTCTTAATAAATCATCCGTTAAATATTTTTTAACACTTTTTATGGGGATATTATCTCTGTTTATTTTCATCCGTTCCCAGAACATAGCAATATACTTCCGTTCTTGAACCGAAGATAAAAATTCCAAATGCCACATATCAATTCAGGTTTTTAATATTTGCCAATTCCTGCTTTTTCCTATGCAATTCGGCTTCTAATTCAATTATCTCCTTATTTAAACGTTCGGCCGCGTCGTCGTTGTAAACTTCATCGAGCATCATCGATAATTTTGTGCGTATGAGAGGTTCTCCGATTTGTTTAATAATAGCGTTCCATTTTTGATATTCACATGCCGAAAGAGTCGTATGAGATTCCCTTAATTTTTGAATACGATCTATGATTTGTTGAATCAGATGTTTGGCAAATTCTCCAGTTGTCCCATTTTCCAGAAAGAAACTTTGTCGCAGTAGGTCATGAATGTTTGCACCGAACGAATTGACGGTAATCATTTGATTTGCCTGATGTCCGTCTTTAAGATATAGAATGTTACAATCCGGTATGTCCGACAAGATGAATGGAGAATGCGTTGCAAGTATAATATTGAAAGCACATTTTTTGTTCAGCCCTAATCGTTTGATGAAGTTGAGCAAATTATAGATAAAAGTTCTCTGATATTCCGGATGAAAGCATAATTCGATTTCATCCAATACGAGGTTTATATGTCTGTATGGGATTCGTCTGTTGTTGCCATCTGCCTCTGGAATGGACAAGATGTTACGAATATGGTACAAGACGGTTGTCGAGGAAAAGATAAATTGCCTTTCCCCGGAACTTAATTTATTAAACGGGATATGTTCTCCATGTGAATTTTGTAGGTATATCTGAAGACGATAAAACGGAGGAGGAAGTAACTCTGTGATTTCGTCTGGTGTCGAGTTACTCTTGAGAGCACCTATGTAATCCTCGATTCGATTTATTTCCGGATTGCCGCCTTCGCAGAGATATTTTATATATCTAATAGTTTGGCGCACTTTCAATGTTATGTGCGAAGTGTCGGTATGAATGTGACTGATTAATTTATCTATTCCATATATATCAAAGGCTTCTTTATTCAAATCCTCAATACCATATTTAACATCATCCAAATAACTCGGATATTTATCTGAAATAGATAGTATTTTGTATGCTAAATATTTATAAGCGGCATTTACATATTCAATATTAGTTACCGGCCTATATATGTGATATGCTTCTTGGATGCAAATTTTTATGTATTGAAACATTGACTCTTGGACGGTCGTATCCACCTGAAACAATTCCTTTTGGTAACTTCTGCGACTTTTATTGAATGAATATTTTTTATTTGCTGAATTCAACTTGCAAATGCAACAGAATTCTGATTAATAATTTGTTTAAATTTTTCGTTTGGCGTGAGGTATCCAAGTCTTTTACGAGGTCGATTATTGAGTTTATTTTCAATCCACTTAATCTGTTTGTTGGTTACTTCACTAAAGTCCTTACCCTTTGGGATATACTGCCTGATAAGCCCGTTGGTGTTTTCATTGGCACCACGTTCCCATGAGTGGTATGGTTTGCAAAAATAGAATTTTATTTCCAATTTTTGCGCAATTTCCTCGTGCTTTGCAAACTCCTTTCCATTGTCAGCCGTAATTGTGTGTATTAAGTTTTTCACTTTCCGCAGTGCCCATACTGCAATCTTAGCTACCGGGATGGCTTCTTTTCCCGACAACTTGCGTATCCAGACCCTGCTTGTTGCTCTGTCGTTAATGGTAAGAATGGCACCTTTGTGGTTCTTACCAATAATTGTATCTATCTCTAAATCACCAAATCTCTCCTTCAGTTCCACTATCTCGGGACGCTCATCAATATCCACCCTGCCTGGGATAAATCCTCGCCCTGCATTTTTAGAACCACGTTTGGCATACCTGCGACCTTGTCTGCGAAGATATTTGTGCAGTTTGCCACCCCGCCGCTTATCCTCCCAAATCCAGCGATATATCGTTTCGTGAGATACCATCGCAATTCCCTCCAAGCGGCTCCTGCCGACAATCTGCTCCGGGCTGAATCCTTTCTTCAACAGCTTTATTATCCGTTTTCTCATTGCCGGTGTAAGCACTTCCTTGCGATGTTTTTGCTGCTTGCGCCTGTCTGCTTTTCGCTGGGCAAGCTCCATGCTATAGCTACCACTTCGGGCGTCGCAATTGCGCTTTATCTCCCTGTAAACAGTGCTTTTATCTACTCCGATAGCTTCCGCTATTGCTTTTTTGCTCATCGGTATTTGCAACATCATAGAAATTGCATACCTTTGTTCCTCGGTTATATGTTTGCTCATCTGCAACTTTTTTTTCTTTGGACGGACAATTAAAGCAAAGATAGCAAACTTTATCCATTCAGAGTGAGAGAAAGGGGGACATTGTCTCTCTTTCCTCTCTGAAAAATAAATGTTTTTATTGCTTATTATCCGCACCCAAAAAGTTGCATTTATAAGTTGAACTCAAGTTTATATAATTTTCATCATACACGGCTTTTATAGAGCCCAAGTCGTACCCCTCTATGAATTGGTTATTTTCTTCATCCTTATTTTGATCATATAATATCAATAAGGCTGCTAAGCGGTTGATCGTTAGGCTTAGTTCATTATTGACATTTAAGAAACCATCATCCCGGTAAGGATTTAGTACAATGGGGGTCAAATATCCATCGTTCTTATGAAAGAGGCTTCTGAGCCAAATGGATGATTTATTGTCGATGGATTCCTCGATGTAATCTTCAAGATTATACGAGTGTAAAGAGTAGTTGCATACGATCGTATAAAAGAAGTTGTGTAGAATAGTATAAATATCCTCATGGGTTATTCCTATTTCACCTATGGAATTTTCACATCTGGACTCAATACCTAACTGCTTACCATAAGGTTTGAACCCGTTTCCGAGATCAATTAGAACCTCTTCATTCTTGCATTTTAAGCAACATAATTTGTCATGGATAATAAAATACAATTCCGCATCTATCCCTCTTACCATATGGAGTTCCTCGGAAATATTATCCGGGCGAATTTTTTTAAGCAGTTTGACGGAAAGGTTATTGATCATTCGGAATATAATTTCCAAAATTGAACTTTTCCCACTTCCGTTTTTTCCGACTATTGCCTGTATAAAAATATTTTCGCCCCAGAATTCATCGCAAAAATTTTTTTTTTCGGGTCGATTGTCGTCCAAGATGAAAGGATACTGTTTATTCAAAATCAGTTTATCCTCCTTTTTATCAACCTTATAAAGTGTGTTAAACAAATACCACTCAGGATTTAGAACCTTTTTGATATTAGGATAGCAATTCTTGCCAACTTTTACTGCAATAAGTGCAAAATATAGCATACATATGGTTTTTATTCGTTAATCAAATATACACAAAAGACCCCAATATTCCAAAAGCGTTCTCTGTGAATTGAGGATGATTGAACTGCAGAGAAAAGTTCTTTCCCCGTCGGTTGCCGTCGGGGAAGATAGGCACGCGAGCGGGCCGCGCTGCGGCCCTCGGCGGCGTCGGACGGAAAAATCGTCCTCGGCCCTTGGCCCTGCGGTATTTTTCCGTCGCTCCGCCGCCATCGCGCACCTTGTGTATCTTCCCGAGGCAACCGATCCGTTCGGGAATAAGTCCTCATAACATAATCATTCATTGCTCTTGTATGATCCATATAACAAGGATTATACGAGCTAAACACGTGAGACACACGGTAAAAACTGTCCGATGTTATGCAGACAACGAAAGCGAGTGCGAAGACGGGGAAACGCAGCAATGCCGCCAACCGACTGCCGGCTGTTCCGGCGATGGAATCCGCCGTGCAGGAAACGCAACCTGCGATTTCCGACCAGTCCCCCGAGCCGATACCCGCCGAGGTACAGACACCGGCCGCGGAGAAAGCTATTCCGGCTCCTGCAACTGCTTCCGCTGAGGAGCCGAAACTCCGTCCCGAGCCGCAGATTCAACTGCTCGACCTGAACAGAATCGTCAATGCGGAGTACAACCCGCGCAAGGACTTCCGGGAGGAGACGCTGCTGGAGCTTGCCGAGAGCATCCGTCAGGTCGGGGTACTGCAACCTATCTGCGTGCGTCCGCAGGGCGAAGGTTTCGAAATCGTCTACGGCGAGCGCCGCTACTGGGCGGCCGCTATGGCGGAACTGAAGTTCATCCCGGCCCTCGTGCGTGAGATGACCGATGCCGAGGCCGAAGACGCGGCCATCACGGAGAACCTGCAACGCGAGGACGTGAAGCCGCGCGAAGAAGCCCAGGCCTACAAGCGGGCCTTGCAGTCGGGGCGGCATACGATCGAGAGCCTCGTGGGCAAGTTCGGCAAGAGCGAAGCCTACATCCGCTCGCGTCTGAAGTTGTGCGAACTCATCGATGCCCTCGCCGGGCAGCTCGACCGGGAGGAGATTTCGGTAGGGGTCGCTATGGAGATCGCCAAATATCCTGCCGACATCCAGCAGGAGGTCTACGAGGAGCACTTCTCCGACGAGTGCCGCGCTTCGTGGAAAAACGCCCGTATCAAGGAGATTGCCCGGCGGCTCTACGAGCGTTACATGACCAAGCTGGAGACCTACCGTTTCGACAAGAGCGAATGTCGGACGTGCGCACACAATACGGCCAACCAGGTGCTGTTCAAGGACGAATGTGCGGACGGCTGTGCAGGATGCCAGAACAGGGAGTGCATGATGCGCAAGAACACCGAGTTTCTCGTCGGAAAAGCCCTGAAGCTGCTCAAGGACGATCCGCGCACGACGCTCGCTTCGACGGACGAAACCCCGTCGGAGGTGCTCGACGCGCTCGAAGAGGAGGGCTATCATGTCGAAGAGCTGGAGTACCATATCAATTGCTATGACGAAGCGCCCGAAATGCCCGAGGCACCGAAAGCCGAGAGGTATGTGTCGGAGGAGGATTTCGCCGAAGCTCAACAGCGGTATGAAGCCCGGATGGCCCGCTTTACGGAGGCGACGCGGCAACTGGAGTTCAATGTCTCGGAAGGGCGCGTGCGCAAATACGCCGTCCTCGGCGCGCTCGACATCGTATTCCGCTACGAGGAAGTCGAGGACGAGGAGCAGGAGATTACGGTCAGCGACCAGGAAGGCGGCGAACGCAGGGTGCTCGTTACGATCGTACCTCCTTCGCCGCTGGAAGGACTCTTACAACAGGACCGCCGTAATCGGGAAATCTGCTACGAACATATCACGACGGATATGAAGCGGATGTTTCTCGATGTGAAGGTCGCGAACAAGCCCTTGCAGAAAGAGGAGCAGCAGATGTTCTACTATGCCGTGATGCAGCGCATCATGAGCGACTCGAAACTCCGGCAGTGCGGTTTCCGGCCCAAGGAGGGCTCTTTCCTGACTGACGAAGAGCAGTTCGCCGCTGCGGGACGTATCACGGCCAAGCAGCAGGCGGCGCTGACACGCGCGTATCTGGTGGACTACTTCCGCTCGGCGGCGCCGGAATGCTACTGCACGGACGAAACGCTTCTGACGGGGATGATGTGCCGCTTCGCGGATCTGAATTTCACGGAGCAGAGTCGGAAAGTGCAGCAGGAGTATCTGAAAGTCTACGAGAAACGCAAGGCCCGCATCCAGGAACAAATCGACAATCTTCGGGCGCAGGCCGAGGCCGTCGAGAGAGCGGCTTCGGTGCAGGATGCACCGGATACCGAACCGGAGATGCCTGAACTGCTGCCGAAGGAGACGCCCGCGACGGAGCCCCAGCCGCTGGTGATTCCTATGGATCCGGATATCGAACCCGATACCCGGATGCCGGAGGAGATGAAAACGGCGGCATAACAGCGATACGAACGAGAGTGTCCAACCGACGGAGCAGGTCGTGCCTGCTCCGTCTTTTCATTACTGTGATTATGGATAAGATTTCAGAGATTCCGCAACAGAATTCCATTCCGGAACAACCCATGAAAGAGATGCCCGTCGATCCGTGGCGCTGCGCCGCATGCGGTTCGCTGCGGGTATCCTGCCAGGTTTGGATGGACAGTAACACGTACGAAGTGCAATCTATGGCGGAAGACGAAGATGATCTGTGGTGCGATGACTGTGCCGAACACATCCGTCAGGTCCGCGAAAGCGAATTGATGTCCGATACGGTCGAACCGTGGTGGGAACACGGCACGACAGAGGAGGAACGTGAAATTATCACCGGTCTGAATGCGGAGAATTTCAGCCCGAAGGACGATTGCAAGGCCTTCCGCGACGCCTGCGACATGTGGTGGCGCGGCAGGACGAACGACGGGAAGATCCGCATCTGGCGGCAAGCTTCCGCTCCGGAGGTAGAATAACATGAAAGATAAAAGCCATGAACAAGAATGTGATTGAAAAAATCGCTCCGCAGCTGACGGAGCTGATGATAAAGAAGATGGAAACGCTCACCGAAGAGTGGCGCAAGCCGTGGATCGCCGACCTCGCGCACGGTCTTCCACGAAACCTGCGCGGCACGCCCTACAGGGGCGGGAACATCCTGATGCTGCTGTTCCTCTCGGAAATAGCCGGCTACAGCACACCGCTCTTCATGACCTTCAAGCAGGCCAAGGAGGAGGGCCTGAACATCCTCAAAGGCTCCGGCTCATTCCCGGTCTTCTTCTGGAAACTGTACGTCCGCCATAAGGAGACCCGTAAGAGAATCGAGTTGGCGGAATACTGCCGCCTGTCGAAGGAGCAGCGGCAGCAATACGACGTACTGCCTGTAATACGCTATTATCCGGTCTTCAATATCGACCAGACGGACATGCAGGAACGGCAGCCGGAACGCTACGCCGCGCTTACGACACCGGCCGGACCGAGAGACTATTCGGACGGCATGACATGCGATGCCCTCGACCGGATGCTGACGGAACGGTCGTGGCTCTGTCCCATCCTGCTCAGATCCGGCGACAAGGCTTCCTATTCGCCCTCTCTCGACCGGATCGTCTGCCCCGAAAAGCGACAGTTCCCGGAAGGCGATGCTTTCTATACGACCTTGCTGCACGAAATGGGCCACAGTACGGGTCATGCCGACCGCCTCGGCCGGAAACTCGGGTACGGACGCAGCACGCCCGAATATATGCGCGAGGAGCTGGTTGCTGAACTTACGGCGGCGCTGTGCGGTGTGATGATGGGCTTCGCCACGACGCCCCGCGAGGAGAGCGCCGCCTACCTCAAGGACTGGCTGGCGGAGTTCCATAAAAAACCGACCTACCTGTTCGACATCCTCACGGATGTGAACCGGGCCGCGCGGATGATTGCCGAACGGCTGGACATCGAACGAGAGACCGAAACGTCCGAAGCGCTGCCGGCCGAAGCCGCCTGATCCTGAAACCGAAAATAAACGATTGTTCAACCTGCGTCGCGACCTTTGGGCCGCGGCGCTCCAATTGTTACAGCTATGAATCCGACAAACTCCGAAACCCGGTACAGCCTCGAAACGCTGCTGCCGTTGAATAAACTTTACGACCACTGCCACCGCCTGACGCAAGCGGACGTGGACGTGGCCAATAAACTGGTACGTCATATCGAACGTACCCGCGACCCGCTTGTCCCGCAGGTCGGCGACCGGGTACGCTATACCACGCGCTACGGAGACTTTCACGACAACGCCCTGCTCGGGGCCGTGCGTGAGGACGGCACGCTCTCGATCTGCCTGTGCCCGTACGTGCCTTTCGTATGGAGGACAGCCTGCGGTATCGGCTGTGCGGTCAGCGGAGGGCCTTTTACGGTCGTGGCGCCGCATGCGCTGCAACCGGCCGGAGCCGTGCATGGGGATTTCTGCGATTGGGGCCATTGCGGCGCTTGCGGCAACGGAGCCGTTCGCTTCTGCGCCGAGGTGCCGCTGTGGGAGTACCGGGAGCCGGAGCCGCTTTACGGCGATTTCACGACCGAGAGGTGGCGTAAAGTCCGCTTTCATAAAGACCCGGAACGGCGGGACGGCGACCTTTACCGGGGTGACTGTATCTACTTCCGAAGGGAAGAGGAGTTTCGACAGTTTCTCTCCGATTACGAAGGAACGGTCTTTCCAGCTCTTGACCCGAAGTCCGTCATCGTCTGGTGCTACCGGGACGAAGAGCGGGCCGTATCACAGAAGGAGTGGGATGCGCTCGACGCTCCGGTTTCCGAACGGAGCCTTTACAATGCACCCCGGCCTGTGAAACTCGTCAAAGACCGCGAGCGGCATACCACGGTGTGCTATTACGTCCGCCCGGAGTATGCCGTTCGATGATTGTCGTATATGATGTAAAGTCGAATGATGGAAACGAGATTGCTTGTTTTGCAACTCGAAGGCGATACCTTTATGCTGCATCTGACCGAAGATCGAACTCCTGCGGCCTTCGAACGCCGCGTCGCAGACCTTATGCGCGGCGGACTTCCGGAAGCGGAGGCCCGGCATGCCGTTACGGCTACACCTATCTGCATGGAACTTTTCTGCGACCCCGAACGGGGCCTTTTCGCCGTGGAGTCCGAGCCGCTGGCCCATATCCGGATTTTCAATCCCTATTCCGGCGAGGAAGTCCCCGATGAAATCCTCGATGAATGATATTTCGTCGGTAACATTCATCCCATTTTCTAACCCGCGTCGTGGCCGAAAGGTCGCGGCGCTTTTAAATTCTATCACTATGAGCCATCTGATTATTAAACGCATCACTGTCACCCGCGAACAGCGGGTATGGGTATGCAGGGCGACGAACAACCTTCGCCCGCTCGACTTCCGTTACAGCGAGGTCGAACCGCTGACAGAGACGCTGCGTGCGAAAGGCCGTCCGGCACTCGAACTGGAGCTGCTGTCGCTCTTCTTCTACGGTACCTGGCAGGGCCGAAACCGTTATTCCCGGGCTGTCGGGTACGCCCTGTTTACCGACAACGTGGACAAGTACGAAGCCTGGAAACGCTGCCGGGAGGACAAGGAGTACGAACGTGGCCTGCTGCTGCGCATGCGGAGCTTCCTGCACTATCGGCCCGTTCCATGCCGCTGTCATCTCGAACACCGGAGGCGCCCCGTACGGCGTATTTCGGCCGGCGGCATTTTCTTCTCATGGACGCAGTACCGCATTTTCCCGAGCGTCCTCGACGCACAGGCCGCTCTTGTCATAAAGGGCTGGAATCCCGACGACTTCCGAATCGTAGAGGAAAAAGACACGAATAACCCTAAATCCTAAATCCGATGAAAACCTATCGCATCAACAAGAACGCCGAGCGACTCGTGCAGGGGACGGGCTTCGCCCCCGAATTGATCTATAATATCTCGCTTGTCCGGTTTCAGTACCGTAACAGCTGCTGTATCGCGGCATGGACGCCGGGGATGAAGCGCCCCCGGTATATTTACAGGGTCCGCACATCGGAAGAATACGACAAAGCTATGGAGCGTATCCGGCAGGAGGCCGAGCGCTTCCGCCGCCATGACGAGGCGCAGGAAAAGGCTGCCGCAGCCTTCCGCGAATCGCTGCGTGTCGGCGATATCCTTTACTCGTCGTGGGGCTGGGAGCAGACCAATATCGACTTTTATCAGGTCGTGGCGATCCGCGGCAGCGCGGTAGATCTGCGGCAGCTCGACCAGCGAACTACCGAAGACGGCTATATGTGCGGAACGACCGTCCCGCTGCCCGATGTTTTCAAGGGCAAGACCCATACGCACCGCTTGTCGAAAAATTATATCCGCATCGACTCATACCGCACTGCACGGAAATGGGACGGAAAGCCTCTTTATTGCAGTTGGTATGCCTGAAAATCAGAGCCACTATGAAACGGATTGAAAATATCGTTCGGCGTTGCCGTCAGCACCGGGCCGCACGAGACAGACGCCGCAGGGAAATCGACGATGAAATCGAACGGCTTCAGGAGGAGCGCAAGCGGCTGGATGAACTCCGCTGGACGGAATGGCTGCTCCGGCCCGTCATGCGGGAGATTGCCCGCCTGACGCCTGAAATCGAATGGGAGCGGAACAAAGCTTATCAACCGATGGGAATACGAGGCGCCGTGCCGGTTTTCGGCCGGATGAAAGACGGAGGGCAGCCCGTCGGCATCACCTTTACCGAACTGGGCGGCGAACTCTACTTCGACGCGGAACGCACCGAAAGTCGGTTCGTGCCGGAAACGCCCCGGGCGACACCCTGTATGAATACCTTGTCGGTCTCGGTCGGCGACGGAGGTAGTGTTTCAAAAAGTGTGTCTGTGCAGGCGCCTTCAGATTCTTCAGATATG
>OERP01000023.1_pt1 | contig 55123 bp, 80 predicted proteins | sample 1540031 | NCBI WGS metagenome assembly OERP01 (sample SAMEA3891882, study PRJEB23780) | metagenome | biome: terrestrial biome; feature: animal house; material: Caecal content | place: Italy | collected 2015-05-05 | reverse complement strand
GAGCCATTGTTCCAGTTACCCCCGACCATGAGCACCTGCCACCCGGAGTTCGAGTACACGTAATCCGGGATATAGGTGGTCTCGCTTCCTCCATTGGCGTCCGGGAGGAAAGCCCAGGGGAAGGTGTTACTGAGGCCCAGGTCTTTGATCCATCCAGAGGAGCAGAGGGTGACGCCGGCGGAGGTGTAGTTGCTGGTGGTATCGTCGGCATAGTTGGCCGGATTGGTGCAGATGTAGGCAGCCTGGTTGTTGAAGTTGGCGCCGTCAATCCACTCCCAGATGTTGCCCCAGGGGTCTTCGATGTGGCGATACTGCACCTGGGTTTTCCCGTCGGTGCCGGAGGCGCGGCCAGTGTGATAGCTCATGCTATCGGTGCCGCCGGTGTTCTTCAAGGAACTGCCGTCCACGTTGCCGCGGCCGATCTGTGCCTGGCTGTTCCAGTCGGCAAACTCCACCAGGTAGAGGAGCCAGACCGCATTCCATGCGGCGAAGTCGTGCAGCGACCACTTGCTGCCCTTCCCCTTGGCGCCGGAGCGGAACTGCGACCGGGTCTGATTGACCAATGGCGCAGCGCCGGACTTGGAGGCGTTTCCGCTGACGGTGTTGTAGCGGCCCACGTACTTCCCGGAGCCGGGATGCTTGGTGAAGCCGTCCTTGGCTTTGTTGGCGATGTAGAAGTATCGGTAGTTGCCGCTCTCGACGATCTTAAACCAGAACTCCGGGATATAGACCATCGTGTCGTAACTGGTGCGGCTGAAGCCGCTCTCCCCTCGCTTGTGGGACACGGCATTGTTGATGATGTTGTACTCCTCCATGTCCTTCCACGGTGCGTAGCTGTCGAAGGGGGAGCTGCCGGTGCCGGTCCCGACCGCCGGGGAGGGCTCGGTGGAGATGTCCACGGTGACGTAGTCGTTGGGGTCGTTGCTCTGGGTCAGGCGGGACAGGGCGGTGGAGCTGCTGGACTTGTTCCAGCGGACGCCGAACACCTGAGCAAACTCCACGGAGACATTCACCGTCTTATTGGCCGGGGCGTTGTAGTTGGAGCCAGCCGCGACCTTGACGGTGATGACGGCGGTGCCGGCCGCCTTGCCGGTGACGGTGACGACCGTCCCGCTCACGCTCACCGAGGCCACCCCCGGGGCGCTGGATTCGGCGGTGATCGCGCCGTCGCCCGGGCGGGTGACGTTGATGGTGCCGGTCTTTGCGCTGTCCGTCAGGGTGAGGGAGGACTTGTTGAGGGTGAGGCTGCCTGCGGCCTTGCCGATGCTCCAGCCCACCGTCCGGGCCGAGGTGGAGCCGTCCGACCACTGATAGTTGGAGGTCGGCGTGAACGTCGCGTTGTAGCTGCCGGCGTTGGTGCCGGAGGTGTCCCCGCCCAGGGTCATCTTCGTGGCGTCATACCCCGTCCAGGAGGGGCTCTGCGCCTGGCCGGTGTAGGTCAGGCTGCCGGTCTGGGACGGAGTTGCGGAGATGGAGGCCCGTCCGATGGTCCACACCACCGACTTGGCCTCGGTCGTCCCGTCCGACCAGCGGTAATTGCTCGTCGGGGTGAAGGTGGCGGTGTGGCTGCCGGCGGCGGTCGCGCTCTGCTCCCCGCCGATGGTGAGCTGGGCCGTGTTGTAGTTGTTCCAGGTGGGCGTCTGGGCCTCGCCGGTGTAGGTGAGGCTGCCATTCTGGGTCGGGATGCCGGAAATGGTCGCCCGGTTGATCGTCCAGGTCACTTCCTTGGCCGTGGTGGTGTCATCCGACCACTTATAGCCCTCCTTCGGGGTGAAGGTGGCCGTATAGGTTCCGGCGTTCGTCCCGGTCGTGACGCCGCCCAGGGTCAGCGTCTCGGGGTTGTAGTTGTTCCAGCTGGGGGACTGCTCGCTGCCGGTAAAGGTCAGCGTCCCGTTCTGCGTGGGGACGGCGCTGATGGTGTTCACCAGGTCGGTCACGGCTTCCAGGGCCGCGTTTGCGGACTCCTGGGCGTTCTGCGCCGCGGTCGCTGCCTGGTCCGCCTTGCTGGCCGCGCTGTTCGCGGTATTGAGCGCGGTGCCGATAGCATCCTCCACGGTGGTGCCGTCAGTCAGCTTCACCTGCTCAGCGGTGACTTCGTGCGGGTTGTCGGTGTCGAGCAGGTGCTCGTCGATGTCCTCCATCCCTTCCACACAGTCCTTCTTGGTCTTGGGGAAAATGCGGTGCTCGTCGCCGATCTCGTCCACATAGGTCATTGTGGGCTTGTGCTCATAAACTGCCATGGTCTATCTCCTCCCTTCTTCACGCCGTCTGCCCGCTGCCGTCGTCGAACCAGAGGACAGGGCCAGTCTCGGGCTTGGTGCCGCCGATGATGACAAATCCGTCCGAGAATGCGGAGACGGCCTCGCTGGCGGCGTCCGCTTCCTCCTTGGCGGCCTCGGCCGCTGCAGCCGCCGCGTCCGCCGCGGACTTCGCGGTAGCGGCCAGGTCGCGGATGTCCTGGTGGGCGTTCTTGTCCGCGCTGTGCTCGCTGATGGCGCTCTCCACCGTCTCGTCCACATAGGTGACGGAGGCCGTCACGCCGGTGCTGACGTTGACAACGATGTTGGCCTCGTTGGAGATGGTGATGACGGCATAGACCTCAAAGAGGAAGTCGGGATTTTCCGCCTCGGTGGGGATCTCCACGCCCCGGTCATCCTGCAAGACAAAGAGCAGGGTCGGCGTCTCCATCTCATACTCCAGGTGGGCCTTCGCGCCGATCTGGTGCAGAACGTAGGACTCCGTGACGCCCTTGTTGGTGATCTGGATGCCGACGCGCTTGCCCTGCTCAAAGTCGTCGATACCGATGAGCTTAAAGGTCTGCTTCGGCTCCGCCACATCGGTGGCGGATTTCAGCTCCTCCTCGGTCGACGTTCCGGCGCCGCCCACCGCGCTCTCGATGGTCAGCGTGTGGCCGGCCAGGGACTCGTTCAGCAGGTCAACGCCGGCGTTGGTAACGACAGATGTATTCCAGCTCATGTTGACACCTCCGTAGTGATTTTGTAGTAGGTTTCAGACACCTTGATCCCGGTGTGCATGGGGAAGTCGGCCTGCGGCTTGCCCACGCCGTCCACGGGCACCCGCGTCTGGACCCTCATGTAAGAGCCGGTGGCGTGCGCGCCGGTCGTAGCCGTCGTGGGGACGTGGGGCGGACGCACCTCTCCGTCAATGCGGACGGGGACGGTAATGCGCATATACCCGCCGATGAATGCAGCGGCCGCACGGCCTGTTGCAACGCCCTCTGCCTGGATGATATAAACGATCTCGTCCAGGTGGGAGCGGAGGTTCTTGTAGAAGTTCACGCGCTCCAGGACGCGCTGGTAGCGGTCGGAATCGGTGTCCTCCTTGCTGACGTCGATGGAGAGGCGGAAGTGGTACGGGTCGCCGCCGTACTCAAACCATTCGCTTACCCGCACCTCCGGGAAGATGGCAGAGATAGCCAGCTCGACGGCGGCCTTGGTGCCGAGCATCCGATGGACGCGCCAGCTGTCTTTTAACGTCCGGCGCTTTTCCTCCAGGGTGTAGTCCGCATCCCACCAGTCCACCTTGAAGTCATAGGCCAGGATGTCCAGCAGCTCCTCCGGGAGTTCGTCGATGCGCGGGTAGATGGCCAGGCGCTGGATCTCCTCAGGGCGCTGGGCCAGCACCTGGGCGACAGAGGCGGCCAGGGCCGCCATGCTCTCGTCGTTCCGCAAGACCTCCGGGAGCGCCCGGAGGAGGTTTTCGGCGGTCAGGGCGTGCGCGCTATTCATCCTCATACCCCCCATTCGTGGCGGTGATGTCGCCTACCGTCGCCACCTGGGGCGTGTCCTTGTTGCTCCCGTCCTTGAGGACGGTAAAGGTGGGAGAGGTAAGGTCCACCCGCTTGATGCCGGTCTGCATGAGCAGGCCAATCAGATAGGAGGGGTTGATGTCCCGCCCCAGCTTGCCGCACTGCCAGGCTACATACTGCTTCACCGCTGCGTCCACGGCGGCCTCGATCTCCGCCGAGCTGACGGAGGCGTCGCTGGGGATGTAGTAGGTGAAGGAGATGTCGTATTCCACCGTCTCGGGGTCTTTGACGGAAACCAGGTCTGTCAGCGGGCGCACCGTATCCGCGCTGCAGGCGGCAAGCACCGCGTTCTTGACCTCCGTCTGGGCGATGGTGCCGTCATCCATGAGCACATACAGGTCCACCGTCCCGGCGACGGGAGAGTTGGCCACCACGTCGGCGATCTCCGTAGAGACGCGCTTGGCGATGTAGACATACCCGCCCTGGGGACCGGCTGTGGAGTAGGCGTCCATGCTGGCCCGCATGAGCTCGTAGAACTCGTCATCGGTGGCCTCGTCCGAGCCGCTGTCGCTGGCGGTGGTGTTCTCGCAGCGGCTGTAATAGTCAAACAGGTCGATGATGGTGTTGATCTGGCCCACGGCGTAGTCGTTACCCACCACGCCCGGCGTCTGGCATCGGATCTGGACGTCGGCGTAGGTGTCGCCGATGTCCACATAGACGTCCTCGACCGTCTCCCAGACAAGGGTGCTGCTGGAGTCGGTGACGCGGGTGCCGGCCGGGATCAAGATGGCCGTGGCCTGAGCCTCGGAAATATAAAACCGCTCGTTGCACACGGCGGGCTGCGCCGCCGGCCGCTCCGAGACATAGAACAGCTCCCCCAGGGCGTCCAGGTTTTCCCCGGATGCCCTGGAGGGGATGTTTTGATTTCCCGTGTAGTTGTTCTGGACGCGCTCCTGGATGATGATGTCCGCCACCCACTGGATAAACAGCTTTTCCGGGCTGGCCGGCTGCACGCTGACGCCGGTGATTTTCTCATAGCCGGAAACCAGGGCGGAGACAAGGGCGTTTGTGTCCGTGCTGATGAACTGGTACTGCGTGTTTCTACTCATTGATCTCCACCTCCACGGTCGGGATGACCCTGCCCGGAATGCTGGCGTCCTCGTCGAACAGCACCCGGATAAAGGTCGCCCTGGGCTCAAACTTCTCGATGGCCTCCTTGACCTCCGACACGATCATGGGCCGGGCGATGTGGGTGGGCTTATCGAGGAAGCGCATGGGCAGGCCAAACTCCCGGTAGAGCGGAACTGTGCCCTGCCGGGTGGAGAGGAGGATGGCGATGTTCTGAAGCACCGACGAAACCGTGTCCTGTTCGTTCAGCTTGACGGTGCCGACATCGACAGCTGATACCTTGTAGGTCATGCCGCACCCCCCTAAATGTACTCCTGGAGGGTGAGCGAAATGGTGGCGCTCGTGATGTCCCCCCGCTTGTCGAATGTCTGGGCTTTCATCTTGTGGCTTTTGATGGACCATCGGTATTTGCCGTAGGCGTGGGTGCCGATGGTCAGCGGGACGGCTGTGCCGCTCCGCTCGTAATTCCAAATCTTCACGACCTCCGTCATCGGGTCGACGCCCAGATAGGCCGACACAAAGATGTCGAAGGTGATGCCGTCCGGGTCGAGCCCGGTAAACTCGGTCAGCGCGTGGGTGAGGTGCCGCTGGTGCGTGCTGTACCGGGCGGAGCCAGACCAGGTGAAGCTGGTGATTGTCTCCACAACGCTGTCAGAAACGGAGAACACGACCTCTCCGAGCGTCCCGATCTGCATTTATATCCCCCCCAGAATAAAGCCGTCTCCGTTGAACACCGGGAGATAGAGCACCAGCACCTGGTCGTTGACCTTCGGCATCCACGGCTTGATAATCAGGTCGTGCTTGTGGCTTGCGAAGGAGGCATCGCCGGAGCCGCCGGATTCAAACTCCGTCCGCTGCGGGACGTTGTAATCGGGAATGAATGGCGGCGTAGCCAGCACGCAGAGCCAGCCAGAGGTGTGCCCTGTCTCCTTGAGAATGACGCGGGCTCTCCGCTTGCCGTTGTCCACGTCGCTGACTGTGCCGATCTGCACCAAGCGAGAAAGGATTTTTTCTGAGTCCATCAATATCCCTCCAGAATGCGACGGAGGACCGTCTGCGTCGTGTAGCCGGAGCTGCCCAGGGAGTGCTTCGACTGCTTGATGATATATTTCCCGTCCCACGCGCCCCACCCTTCCAGCGTGGCCGTGACGCCGGCCACCTTGGAGGGGTCCCCGGGGAAGGTGAATGTCGCGGTGCGGGAATACTTGTTGTGGAGGCGAAGCTGCTTGGCCGCCAGCGTCTGCGCTTCGGCGATGCTGGCTACCTTGGCCGTCACCTCCAGCTGCTGATTGTTCTTGGAGTCCGCCTTGTAGTCTTCGGCGTAGGCGGTGCCCTCGATGACCTGGCCCGTGGCGGGGTCGGCATAGCGGACGCGGCAGGACGTGTACTTGGTGTCCGCCGTGCCGACAGACAGGTCATACTTGGTGTAGCTCCCGCTGCCCCGCTTCACGGTGAAGGTCGGGTCCTTGGCCTCATAGTCAGCCTGGTCGAACAGCACCAGGATGTTGTTCGTGGCCTTGAGGGAGATCCCGGCGTCGTGGCAAAGCTGGGACAGGAATTTGATGTCGCTTACCTTGTACTGCTCCACCCGCTCATAATAGGGGTCGCTGGCGGATTCATAGAGGCAGGCCATGCCGTTGGCGCCGGCCATTTCCTGGGCGATGCCGGAGAGGGTATAGGCCTCCCACGCCTTGGTCTTTTCGGTCTGCCGGATCTGCGCGTTGAAGGGCAGCGACGTGGCCTTGATGGTGATGGTGGCTGGCGGCCCGGACGCCTTGATGCTGTCGAGCTCGAATTGCCCGCAGTCCAGAACGGCGTCCTTGCCGTCGTTGTTCCAGTTTTCCCGGACGAAGACCGCCTGGATGGCGAGGCCGGTGGTGGCGGAGGCCTCGGAACTCTCTTCCGCCTGGCCCCCGCCGACCTCCTGGATGTACTGGGCGCTGACATAGGCCGTCTTTCCGCTGTACTGGATAGTGGCCCAGCCGTTGGAGATCCCCGTTACGGAAACCTCCGTGCCATAGGGCAGCGCCCCGAGCTTCCCGTAGCTCGTTCCAGGGCCTGTGCGGACGTTCAGGCCGATAGAGGGCGTCACCTTGTAGGTCTTTGCTTCTGCCTCTCCTGCGCCCTCTGCGGGGGCGGAGGAGGCCGCTGCCTGGATGGCGTCGTTCAGCCACTTCTCCAGCCAAATACTGTCCCTGTCCTGGAGCTTGATTTGCAGGTCGTCCGCCTCGTCCTCCTCGTTGTCGGTGTAGGTCAGCGACAGCAGGTAGGGGCGGATGGATGATGTGATGTCGGTGCCGCCGAAGACGACCTCCGCCGTGGTGCGGCGGGCCTGATTCCGGTCGCTCATCCCGCCACCTGCTTCCAGGGCGGCAGAGAGCTGGACACCGGCTCCACGGCGTCGGGGATCGTGAGGACGATTCCAGCCGGGAAGGTGTAGTACTCCCGGTACTGCTGATTGGCATTCATCAGCTGGTCGGTGTAGTCAACGCTCCCCATCTGCTGGAATGCGATGCTGTCCCACATATCCCCCTGGGTGGTGGTGTACGTTCTCATGTGTAAGCCCTCCTCGCTGCGTCGACGCCGGCCTCCTGCAAGACCTCCAGGATCAGCTCGCGCATATCCTCGTCGTGGGCCGCCAGGATGGCCTCCAGCTCGGCGGCATTGGTGACGCCGGCAAGGTCGTACTGGGGCTCGAAGTAGATCACGATGGAGCCGCCCCCGCCGCCCGCTCCGCTCTCCGCGGAGATGGCGTTGCTGGTCTGATAGGAGGCCAGGTACGCCATGAGCTGCGGGGCGATGCCGACGGCCTGGATCTCCTCGGCGGAGAAAGCCTCGACACCGGCGCCGGCCATGCCGGACATAGCCTCGGCCACGTCCGGCTGCAGGGCCTCGGTTTCCTTGATGTAGCCCGCCCAGGTCATGTCGGCCTTTTCCTCCATGACGCGGGAAGGGCTGTGGATTTCCAGCTTGGCGTCGATGGCGTCAATGGCTGCCTGGGCGATCCGCGAGTAGGCGGCCTGCACCTGGGGCAACATTCCTTCCGCCCCAGATACAAAGCCCTGGATGGTGGCCTTGCCGCTGGCTGCCGCCTCCGCGCCGAGGTCCATCGCCTCGATGTCGGCGGCAAGCTCGGCTTGCAGCTCGTCCATGGTGGCGGTGAAGTCGGTCTTGAGGTCGGCCACACTGCCGGCGGCCGCTTCCTGCTCGGTCTGCAAGGTCTGCCAGTTGGCGACCATCGTCGCCAGCTGCTCGTCGGTGGCCCCGGCCATGCCGGCAATCGCGTTCACGCTTTCCTCGGAGCCGTCGGCAAAGGAGGCGATCATCTCGCTCAGGCCCTCGATGTCGGCGCTGCGCTCGGTCAAGGTCTGCAAATTGGCGTTGTAGTCCTGCCAGTAGGTGATCTGGCTCTCCAGGGCCGAATTGATGGTGCCCGCGCTCGTTGCAACGACGCCTGCGGCCTCGTCCCAGAGCTGGTACTGTCCCGATATGCTCTCCAGGGCGGCGTCGTATGCCTCGGTGTAGGCGGTCACAAGGGCGTTGATTTCCTCTTTCACGCCGGTGATGGCGGTCTGGAGCTCCTGTTCCTGGGCGGCCGCCTCGGTGGCGGCGTCTCCGCCGTCCTGGGTGGCGGCGGTAAGCATGTCCACCGCTTCCTGGGCCAGTTCCATTTCTTCTTTCGCTGCGGCCACGGCCTCCTGGTCTTCCTCAATGGCCTTCTGGTAGTTCTTGGCGCTCTGCTCCGCCTCCCACATCTCGTCATTGATGTCATACAGGGAGTTTTGCAGGTCGTAATACTCCTGGGTCAAGAAGTTGGTGGCATCGGTCATGGCGTAGTATTCTTCGTTGTACGCCTCGGCTTCTGCCGCCGCCTCATTCCACAGTTGGTCCATGCGGGCCACTGTGTCATTATACTTCTTGTTTGCTGCCTCCAGTTGGAGTTGGGATTTTGTGAGGCCGATGCTGTTTTCCGCCGCCTCTACCATGACGGCGTTGTACTGCTCGGCAAGCTGGTTCATGTACTCCTGGTACGCCTGTGCCTCGGCATTCTCTTTCCAAGCCTCGGTGTTGGCCCGGAGCGCGGCGGTGCCGCCCTCGATGGTACCGTTTTGCACGTCGATAAGGTCGGAGAGTTCAGGTACCAGCTCGCATAGCAGGGATAGGGTATTCCGATACTGCTCCTGCTCCGCTTCGGAAAGCCGGGTGTAATCGCCCATCTCCTCCAGCTTTGTGATGTACTGGTCGGCGACCTCTGCTGTTGCGGCCGTCTGGGCAGCGGTGGATTCAAACGTAGTGTTTGCTTCATCCATCGCATCTTTCATCCCGCGCGCAGCCTCCGTAAGTTCTGACACTGACGGGACGGCATCATTGGCGGCCGCAGTAGCAAGCGCAACTATACCGGCAGTAACGGCGGCTACCGCCGCAGTCACCGCGAAAATGGGGCCGAGGGCCACACTCGACACAGTGGCAAAGGCTGCCGTTACAGCATTTGCAATCTTCACAACTGCTGTATATGCAGTTAGAGCGATGGTCACGGCGCCTATCACCCCCACAAAGGCGGTGATGGCGTTGACCAGGGCCGGATTCTGCTTGATGAACTGGGAAACCGCATTGAGGACCTGGGTGCCCACGGAGTAGGCTTTCTGGAGCGCCGGGGTGTAGGCGTCGCCGATGGCCACCTTCAGGTTCTTGTAGGCGTTCTGCATCATGGTCAGCTGGCTCTGGGTGGTGGCATACCGCTTTGTGGCCTCGTTGACCAGGGCGGTGTTTTCATCCCAGGCGTTGCTGCCGATCTGCAGGGCGTTGGTGAACACGTCGCTGGCGCCGGCCGCACGGAGCAGGGCGTCACGCATACGGATGTCGGACAGGCCCATGTCGTCCAGAACGGCGATTGCGCTGCGTCCCTCGGATTCCATGTTGCCGAGGCCCTGGATAAACTGGATGATGGCCCCGGCCGCGTCCTCTTCAAAGGCCGCGGCAAATTCAGAGGCGGACATACCCGCCACGTCCGCGAACTGCTCCAGCCCGTCGCCGCCCTGCTGGACGGCGAGCGACATATTGGAGATCAGTGTGGAGAATGCGGAGCCGCCGGCCTCGGCCTCGATGCCGACAGAGGACAGGGCGCCGGAGAAAGACATGATCTCCGCCTCAGTCATGCCGACCTGTGCGCCGGCACCGGCGATGCGCATACTCATGTCCACGATCTCTTTTTCCGTCGTCGCCAGGTTGTTGCCCAGGTCAACGATGGTAGCGCCCAGCCGGTCAAAGTCCTCCTGGGACATCCCGGTGATGTTCGCCAGACGGGAGAGGCTGGTGGCCGCTTCGTCCGCGGTCATGTTGGTCGATGTGCCCAGCATGGCCATGATTTCCGTGAAGTCCAGCAGGGACTCCTTGTGGATGCCCAGCTGGCCGGCGGATTCGGCGATGGCCGCCAGCTCCTCGGTCGTCGCGGGGATCTCCGTAGACATCTCCTTGATGGCGTCCGACATGGCGGACAGCTCGTCGTCGGTGAGGTCGGTGGTCTTGGCCACGCCGGTCATCGCCGACTCGAAGTCCATAGACGCCTGGGCGCAGTCCGCGAAGTACTCATAGACCTCTTTCAGAGCGGTGGCGATGCCCGCTGCCACGATCGCCTCATGGACGGCACCGAATGCCTGGCTCGCCTTGTTCCCGAAGGTCTGCGCGCCCTCGGCGACCTCCTCCTGTTCCTTTTTCAGCGCGTCGATGCGGTTGGTGAGCTGGGCGGAGCTCTGGCCGAGGTCGTCCATGTCGACCCCGGCCTCTTTCAAAGCGTCGCCCATCTCGTCCAGCTTCTCGGTCTGCCGATTCAGGGAGGAGGTGGTCTTTTCGATCTGCTGCTGCTTGGCGAGCAGCTTATTTTGCAGGTCGGCGGAAAACTCCCCCGTCTGCTGGATCTCTTTCTGGATGTTGTCGTACTGCTGCTGAAGGAGCTCCAGGCGCTTCCGGGTGTTCTCCACCGCCGTCTGCTGCTTCTGGTAGGCGGTGATGTCCGACTGCGTTTTGGAGAGGGACTGTATCTCTTTCTGCATGGCCGCCAGCTCGTCCTGGGCGGCCTTGAAGGTCTTGCTGTAGCTGCCGCCCAGCTGTGCGTTCAGCTGGAATAGCATCTCATACTCTTTGCGGCTTGCCATGTTGTCCCTCCCTTCGGGTCATCGTCTGCCGCGCCGGATGACGACCGGCCGCGGCGCTTTTTTCGGGCGCTTGGCCCGCTGTTCTTCCACAAGCAGGTTACTGGCCTTGATCCACTTCGTCAGTGAGGACAAGGGGAGCGCGGCCCAGTAGGAAACCGGCGTGTTGTTGTTCTGCGCCATGATGAGGCACTGTTTTCGGAGCCACACCCCGCCGTCACAGGTTACAGCTCCGAGGCCAGCAAAAAAGTTCGCGCCTTCGACCGAATGCGGTTGTAGTCGCCGATGGGCAGCGCCTGGATGACGTCCACGCCGATGCGCCGGCTCTTTCCGTCCGGGGTGGTAAGGGTGGTGGTGCAGGCGCGGGCAGCCATACGGATCAGGTACTGGCCGGAGAAGGTGGGGACGATGACGGGCTTGTTCATGGCCTGAAGCTCGTCCTCGATGGCAAGGCTGTCGTTGCCGGTCAGCCGGTCGAAGTCAAAGGACAGCTCCTCGATGGTGCAGCCCTCAAAGGTAAATGGCTTCTTGAGCTTGTGGACATAGGCGGAAGTATTCCCCTCCTCGGCCTTGGCCGCGGTTTCGGCGGCGGCAAACTCGGCTCCGTTCACGGCAGGGGTGTCGCCGTTCTTCTCCTCGACAGAAAAGGCGTCGGCGGGAATGGGGGTCACTTTGGTATCAACGCTCATGGTGCAAACTCCTTTCAAAAATGTGGCCCGGGACGGAGGGCCGCCCCGGGCTTGTGATAGTTACTTTCCGATGGCCTTGCGGACGTCGGCCAGGTAATCGACGCCGTTGACCTCGCAGATGAAGTTCAGCGGGTCGATCTCGCGCACCTTGGCGCCGTCGATGTAGGTCGCCCAGTAGCGGACGGAGTACTCGCCGGAGCCGTTGGTGGGAGCGGCCGGGGCGACCGTACCGCCGGTGTCGGTCTTGGGAACGACCACCAGGACGTGCTTGATGCTCTGCACCTTCACCTCGCCGGCCACGGTGTCCTCGATCTGCTGCGCCATGCGCAGGTCGATGTTATGGCGGCGAGGCTCGGAGAGGCGCACGCTGTGCTCGGTGGTGGTGCGGAAGTTGAGGGTCAGACTCATTACGTCGTAATGGCCCAGAACGGGCACCTCTACGTTGCCGGCGATGCCGGCGCCAGAGAGGGTCTGCACGATGGCGGCCAGGTTGGGCAGGGTCACCCCGGCCATGCCGACATACTCTACGCTGTCCTCATACACCGCAAAATTGATTACGGATTCGTCGAAGTTAGGCATAGTTCAGTCCTCCTTTTACGCCTGGAGCGCACTGGTGACGTAGCTGGTGTCGTACTCCAGGATGAAGTCGATCTCCTGAGCGGGAGAGGGCGGGGTCATGTAGATGTGGATCTTGATGATACCGGCCATGAGGTCGGTCAGCGGATTTTCGCTGTCCACCATCTCCGCCCGGGCACCCAGGAGGTAGCCGGAACCGACCAGACCGTTGAGCCAGATATTGGCGGTGTCCATGATGGTGTCGATCAGACGCCGGTTCATGGGCTTGTCCAGCTTGCTCCAGAAGGTCTGAATCAGGGTGTTGCCGACCCAGCCGAACATCCGGGAAACAGGGATGAAGTAGTCCTTCACGTCGGTGTTAGAGGGATAGCAGGCGGTATAGTTGCCCCAAGCGCACCAGCCGCCCATGAAGTTCAGAGCGGTCACGATGCCGTTGTCGTTGAGGATGTTGGCCTGTGCCAGAGTGAGGTTTACCTCGGTACCGTCCTCCAGCACCATCGCGTCGCACTGGAAGTTCTTGTTGCTGGGAGACTCGTAGGGGCAGCCGCCGTTGCCGGTGTCGACCTGGGCGATCAGACCGGCCAGCTGCGTGCTCATGTGGAACTTGTAGTCACCGAGCTTCAGCATGGGCCAGCAGGTCACCTCGTCCACGTCGACGAAGTTGTTGCCGCTCTTTTCGGTGATGGCGGTGGTGTAACTGGTAGCCCCGGCGGAGCTGGAGTCGATGTCGATCAGCGCCTTGGCCTGGAACATCCCATTGATGCCGCCGGCCTTGGTCGCCATGACAGCGGCCACGACCGAGGACTGGGAGTGGCCCGGGGCGCAGATCAAGTCGGGCACGATGCCCAGGGTAGTAAGACACTGTTCGATGCTCTCCATGCCGGTTGCAACGGCGGTATCGTCCACGGAATCGGGCTTGACTTTGTTGTAGGCCACGTTCACCTGCTCGACGGAGTAGGCCTTGCCGTCGGACAGAACTTCGATGACCAGGAACTCCCCGTCGTAGTAGGTGCTGTAATCGGTGTCCTTGACATAGGCCTCGCCGGCGCCGCCAGCGGGCTTGACGACCAGGTTCTCGTCGTCAATGGCCGCGATGGGGAGCTTGGCCTTGTGGTCGGACACGGCCACGTCAGCAGCGGCCACAGCCTCCTTCATGTCCGCGACGTCAAGGACATTGCACATGATGACGGGCTGGCAGCCGAACAGCTGGAAGTGGGAGTACATGAACTCGCAGAGGGGATAGCTCCCCCAGTCATCCGAGTAGCCCAGCTTCTCCACCGCCTCGGCCCAGCTGGTGCAGAGGACGGGGACGCCAGCCGCAGCGGGAGTCGCCGCGCTCTGCACGGGGGCCGCACCGACGACGAAGGGCACGCCGCTGTCGGCGACAACGGGGGTGCTGACGCTGGTGGCCTGCTCGGAGACATATACGCCATGATTTGCCATAGGTAGTCCTCCTTACTTTCTGCCGGAAGCCAGCTTCTTGTAATTCACATTCAGCAGGTTTCCGGCTGTCTTTACTTTGATGCGATCCACGGGGAGCGTGTCGCTGGTGACAACCAGGGACGCGATCAGGGGGTGACGCTCCAGGGCCGGCGCGAGCTCCTTCAGCACGGCGGCCTTGCCGCCGCGGTAGACCGTGCCGGACTGGATCACCCCCCGGATGCTCGGCCCGAGGTAAACACAAAATCCGGCGGCCTTGCCGTCGGATTTCTTGGTGGTGGTCCTTTTCTCTTTGGGCTCCCGGGCCTCAACCTGCTCGGCGGGGACGGGGACCATATCTTCGGGGTCGGTTTTCTTCACAGCCATTGGCGTACCTCTCTTTCCACGCCGGGGACGCGCCAGGTGGTGGTCATTTCTCCGGCATAATATGGGGCGGTGTCGTCGGGGTAGATGAAAGTTTCCAGGCCGGCCTCAAGGTCGAGCTGGAAGCGCCGGCCGATGACGACCTCGCGCAACAGGCGAATCCGCAGGCGCTCCATGAGGTTGAGCAGCATAAGACCGCCCTCCTGCTCGTCGTCGTTGTAGACGGCAAAGATGGAGCGCACCACGGCGACGCCGGCCTCCAGTTCCCCAGACGGCTGGGTGTCTTTGCTGGTGATGGCCTGGTGGATGATGTAGGGGGCCTTTTTCTTCGCGGCGCTGCCGTCCGGCAGGCGCATCAGGTAGACCTCCGCCGCCCGGTACTGCTGCTCCTCGTTCTCACTTTGGATCTTCACCGGCATGATAAGGTCTTTGACAGCGTCCTCAGTGACGGCTTTCAGCTCCTCCAGGAGCATGACTCGGTCCATAGGCTACCCTCCCCATCCGTTGAGCACCCGCATGATCTCGTGCTCAATGCGGCTCTCGTAGGTTTTCAGAATTTCCTCGTCCATCTTGTCGGTCGTCTCCTCGTGAACATAGAACGCCTGGACAGCAGAGGGCCCGAACAGCTCCCGGATGGGGAACCGCTCGGGGCCCTCGCGCTCGAACACGCCGGTATGCCCGCCCACATGAGTGACAAAGGCGTTTTCAAGGGTCTGCTGTGCGCTGGAGCGCAGGACGCGGGTATGTACCTTGCCGTCCGCCCCAAACTTGGTATCGAACTTGATAAGGGGGATGACGTTCCCCCGATAGCCGAAGGTGACCTGATAGGAGCTGGCGGAGTCCTTGACGATGGTGTTGATGGTCTTCGTCCGGGACTTCAGCTCCCCCTGGGAGATGGCGTACTCCTCGGAAACGATCTTCATGCCGACGGTAAGACCATGCCGCGCCGACCGCTTCAAGGCGCTTCCGACGGCGCGGTAAACGCCGTCGGGGATGCCGGCCAGGAGCTTCGATACTCGGTCAAGGCTATCGTCGATTTCATCAATGGTGATGGCGTAGCTCATTCGTCGATCGCCTCCAGTTCCACCCGCAGCATCCCCATCTCACAGACCGAGGAGGCGACGTAGAATTCCCGGAAGAATCCGCCGCCGCCCTCCCGGTTGTTGATCTGGATGCGCATACCCTTCTCGGGCTGATTGCCGCCCAGGTCGGACAGCGCGCAGTGGAGCACGGATGACACGAGGTAGAGCCCCTGGACATGGTCGGACTGGAGCTGGCGTCGCTCCTGCTCCTTCAGGCCGGACAAGACGATGGGAATGTCCTGGTACTCCTCGCCGTCATAGCGGATGGTGCGCTTTTGGGCGAACTCGTCCAGGTTGAGGAAAACGGCGTGGACGTCATCGGCCACCATGTCCTTGAAGCCGCTCATTCCACCGGTCCCTCCGCGCCGAGGCCGGCCGGAGCCCCCTCGTCGTCCTCCTCGCCGGAGATCGCGTCCTCCAGGGGCACGTCGGTGATGGCCGCGATCAGCTGCGCCTTGGTCTTGAGCTTGGCGGTGTCGATGCCCATTTCCTCGGCCAGCTCCTTGAGCTTGGCATTGGTGAGCTCCTTGAGCTGCTCGGGGTCAAGGTGGGCGGTTTCCTCGCCCTCTGCGGGCTCGTCCTGGTCGGGAGTGTCCACGCCCGCCCCATCGTCGTCCTCGCCCTCTACGGGCGTTGCAACGGCTCCTGTGGTATCTTCCTCGGGGATGTCCTCGAGGACGACGCCCACGCCGAGGGAGGCCAGGCGGGCGGCCTCGGCGTCAGTCACGATACAGAGGCTGCCGGCGGGCACCGGCTGGGGGTGCTTCGCACCCTCGGGCCGGTAGCCGTACAAGCCGTCGGTGATTTTTACACGCTTCATGGTGTTGCTCCTTTCCCGACCCTATCAGGTGCCGACCACGTTGGCCGCGTACATCCAGGGGGCCTTGCTCCGGGGCGCGGCCAGGGGGCGGGAGGCCAGGCGCAGCTTGCGGGTGTCCTTGTCCTTGTCGACGACGAACTTGGGCACGCGCTGCATGGCGAAGCTGTGGTACTCGTTGTCGTCCTCGATCTGGTCGACACGGCCGTACATCATGTGGCCGCAGTCGGGGGCGGTGACCATCGCGGAGGTCGCGGGGAACAGGCGGATGGTGCCGTCCTTGTCCAGCACAGTCTCGCGCACGGAGAAGATGTCCAGGTCGGTGCCGTCGAAGTTCAGATTGCCGATCCACACCACGCCGGGGTAACGCACCTGGGGCGCCAGGCGGCCATACTCGGCGCGCCGGTTGTCCAGCAGCTTAAGCGTGGCCTCGTCGCTCTGGATGAAGGCGGCCACTTCGGTGCCCACGACCAGATCAGTGGCGGGGAGGCCACGGTCCAGCAGGTCGTTCACCATCGCGGCGACGTCCCCCCTCCAGTCGCCGCCGGACGCGTCCCACTTGTTCGCTACGGTGTACTTGGCGGGGTTGGAGCCGGTGGTGTCGAAGTAGAAGATGTCGTAGGTTTCGCCCACGGTGTCGTTGTCGATGTAGGCGACGATGGTGCAGCCGTTGTTGATCATGGTCTGGACGGCCATCCACTCCTCGCGGCGCTGAATGCGACGGTCCAGGTCGGTAAGGTCCTGCATCTGGAGTGCCCGGGCGCGCTCGGCGGGGGTGCTGCCAGCATACAAGGCCTCCCCGAAGCCGCGCTTCTGCAGGTCATCCAGGGTCAGCAGGCGGGACGGGGCGGTGAAAGGCGGCTCGAACTCGTGGATCTCGTAGCCGCCACGGGCCACGGGGATGTCGCCGGCGCGGCGCACAACAAAGGGAGCCATAGCCCGGTCGCGGTCGCGGTACTCCACCAGAACCTTGTTGGCGTTGAAGATGTCAGTCGCCGCGTTGGTGGGGAAGTAGCGGTCGCGGAAGAAGCTCTGGACGGGGACGATCTCCTGGACCATGCCCGCCATGTAGTAGGTGTCAAAAATGTCGAAAGGCATATTCTTGTCCTCCTTTTAGTCCAGGACCTGGGCCAGATAGATACCGCGCTCGCGCAGGGTGTCCTTGTCGGCCTGGGTGATGGTGTACTCATCATCCACGGTCAGGGCGTCTTCGTTGAAGCAGCCCATCACATAGACGGCGACATTGGCATCGGCGTCAGTGCCGATGTCCTCGTCATCACAGAGAATGCAGTCGGGGGTCAGAGTCTCGTTCTCGACGGCGGTGGTGCCGAGGATCTTCAGCTTGCCGTCGCCGCCGGTGCCGGAGCTGCGGCACAGGACGGTGCCCCGCGGATAGGTGGCGGCGGCGGACAGCTTGGTAATGATGCCGGAGGCCACCTTCACGGGCGGGGTGATACCGGCGATCAGCTTGTCGTACTCCATAGAGCCGACCTTATCGTTGAGATGCTTCGCCATGTTACTTATCCTCCTTCTTGTTCAGGGCCTTCGCATCTGCGCGGCCCTTCGCCATGCGCTGCTCCGGGGTGAGCTCACCAGCGGGCGCGCCCTCATTGTTGGCGGCTCCGACCTGCTGCGCGCCGGACGCGCCGGTGTCAGCTTCCAGAGCCGCCATGTAGCTCTTGCCGGTCTGGGCGGCTTTCTGAGCCATGCGGTAGGCCAGTTCCTGGGCGGTGCAGGGGTGATCCCCGTACTTGGCCTCCCGGATGCTCTCAGCGTCATAGAGAGATGCCAGGGCGTCGATGTCCTGGATTCTCTGGCGCTCGGCCTGGGCGGGGTCGGCCCCGCCGTCACCCTCGGCCGCTGCGCTGGGGGCAGGGGTGGCGGCAGCTCTTGCCTCGGCCTCCAGCTGCGCGGTCAGCTCCGGGTACTCCGCCCGGAGCTCCTCAACAGTACTTGCCATAGGTGTACTTCCTCCTTTTCTGCCGGTCTTTGCCGGCGGATTTGTATGTGTCTCAGCCGGGGCCGAGGCCTCGGGATCGACCGTAGGGATATTGTCCGGGGCGAACATCCCAGCCGTAAGGTGGATGGTGCGGCCTCGGACGAACAGGCGCCGGCCGTCTGCACTGGCGGCGACGTCCAGGGGCTCTGCGTCCTCGATCAGCTCGTCGGCAAAGCCCTTTTCCACCGCCTCGCGCCCCGTCATGTAGGTCGTGTCGGACATCATGTGGGACAGGACGGTTTCGGTCAGGCCGGTCTTCCGCTTGTAGATGGCGACTTGGGCCTTGTCCCAGGCGTCATACTGTCCAGCTGCCTCGCGCAGTTCGTCGGCGTTGTAGCCGCCCCAGAAGAAGCCCCAGCACTTGTGAATCATAATCAGGCTGGAGGGGTTGACTTTCACCGTGTCGCAGGCGCACATGATAAGGGAGCCGCCGGACATAGCCACACCGTCCACGACGCAGGTGAGCTTCGCTCCGCCCCGCGCCAGCTCCCGGAGCCGGTTGTGGATGGTGTTGGACACGCCAGCATCGCCGCCGTAGCTGTTCATGCGGATGGTGATGTCCTTGCAAGCGGCAATCTGCCCCAGGTCCTCAAGGAACTCGGTCAGGGTAATAAACTGCCCCTCTACGGGATCGCCCCACCAGTCCGTGGGCTGTTGCTCGTAGATGTCGCCGTACATGGTAATCTCTGCGCTCTGGCCGTCGGCGGTAGCCATCGCATAGGCGGCCCGCTTGATGTTCACGACGGGCTGCGTGGTAGGCACTGTTTTGCTCATGCGTTTCCTCCTGTTCCTTTACCGTCGCCGCCGTCGCCACCATCGGCGCCGGAGCTTGGCAGGTTGGTAATCCGCGCGCCGCCCGCCTCTGCGAGCTTCGCGTTTTCTGCTTTCAGCTGCTCCACGTTGGCCTCCCAGTCGCCACCGCCCAGCTCGCGCGTGACCTGCTCGTGGGTCTTGAATCCGTGGTCGACCAGGACAACGGCGGCGTTGGCCTCTTTTAGCGGGTCGAGCTGCCCCTGGACGGGGCCGATCCAGCGCGCACCGCACCAAGCGGCACGAACCAGAGGATCTTCAAAGAAGCCCGGAGCCTTGATGCGTCCACGGGCCACCGCCTCCGAAAGCCATACCTCATAGGCCGGCTGGCAGAAGTCGGCCACAAACCAGCTCCGGCGCATCTTGAACTCTTCCCAGGCCTCCAGGAGAGCGGCGCGGGATGCCGAGTAGCTGGAGTTAAAGGTCTTCATCAGCACCTCGTAGGGCTCGCCCAGGGCCGCGCCGGTCTGCTGGCAGAAAGTCTTGACGAAGGCATCAAAGCCCGTGGTGGGGATGCTGGGGTTTCCGAATTTGATGTCCTCGTTCTCCGCCAGGTGGGAAACCGTACCGGGGCCCATCTCATACTCGCTGTCGCTCCCGGATAGGTTGTTCTCGATGGGATTTGCCGCGGGAACACCGGCGATGTCGCCGGCGCCGACCTCGTTGATGGGGATCTCGGTCTGGCTGGTCTTGGTGATGATCCACGCCGTAAAGAAAGACTGGACGAGGGCGGCCATAAGCGTGCTCTCCGTGTACCGGCGCAGCTGCAGCAGCTGCTCGATCACCGGGGCCAGATAGGTCACGCCCCGGTACTGGTCCGGCCGCTCGCTCCCCATGATGTGGAGGATGTTCGGCAGGCCCGTCCTGGGGCCGTAGGCCTCCACCCTCGTCCACTTGGTCGGCTCTGTCGTGGTCTGCCAGGGGTAGGTGTTGTGGACGTAGTAGGCGACGACCATGCCGTCGTTGTCCACCTCCACCCCGTCAAAGATGCGGTTTCCGTTCTCCGGGTTCTTCCCGTCCGTGATGTGGGCCACGGCCGTTCCGCCCCCGTACTCGGCGGGGGTGCGCACCCGGTCCGCCTCCACAAGATGGATGCGCAGGGAGTAGGGGTTTACCGGCGTGGGGTTTCTCCGCTTGAACACGGGGAAAACGTCTCCGCTCTGGAGCCACGCCACCAGCGCCAGCTGCTGCATTCCGTAAAAATTGTTCATGCCGGTAGCGTCGCAGTTGGCCTTGTTCTTGGCCCACAAGGAAAACTCCGCCTCGGTGCGCCGCTGCCACTCCTTGGCCGCTTCCGGGGAGATGCCCAGCACCTCCCGATCTACGGAGCTTTTGAGGGTCAGGCCGACGCCGACCACCTTCGTCCGGTTGGTGTTGATGGCTGACGTCGCCACCGGGGAGGACATATACAGCATCCGCCCTCTCTGGCGGAGGGTAAAGTTATTCCAGTCGATGTCCTCCCTGGGGGAGCCGCTGCGCGGGGTAAAGCCTTTGAGCGCCCGCCGGGTCATGCTGGCGCCGGCCTCGCTGTATCCCTTGGCCTGGGGGCGCGCTGTGTCGGGCAGGAACAGCCCGGTTTTCTTGTCGCGGTATATGTCGCCCACCTCCTATGTGTTGCATAAAAAACGGGCCGCCCGGCGGCGAAAGGAGCTGACAAACTCCGCCGGGCTGCCCGTGGTAAAGCCCTCTCGGGCTTGTACCCATATCATTTTCGTAACCTCACGAAAAAGGTCACCAGTCGCGGGGGATGACGCCGAAGGCCTTGCGGGGCCGCCTGCCGTTCAGCAGGGCGGTCAGCTCGTCGATCTTCTGCTCGGCCTCCTCGATCTCGTCTTTGAGGGTGCCGAGGTCGAAGCGGGTGAGCTGCCGGTCGTCGATGGTATAGCTCTTGACGCGGCCGTCCACCAGGGCGGTGTAAGCCGCGGTCAGCTTCTCATAGGCGGAGCGCCAGAAGTTCAGCCGGATTTTCACGTCGGTCATATCTGCCATCGGGCATCACCTACCATTCGTCATAGTATTTCTTCAGCGCGGAGCCGCGCTTGGTCTGCTTTTTGGGGGGCGGTGGGGCCGTTGCAACGCCCGTAGAGGGTGCTTTCCCCCGGGCCGCCTTTAGCCGCCTGTCTATCTCGTCAAGGTTGGCTGGTGTGCATTTGAAGGCCGCCAGAGCGTAGTTGCGGCAGTCCAGGGCCTCGTTGCGCTCGTGGCCGGGTATCTTCTCCCACACCCAGGGCTGCTTCTTGGCCGGGTCATATACCAGGTGCTCGGAGAGCAGGCCAGTAAAGTAGCCGGGGCCGTAGTCGTCCCGCCTCGGGAAGTGGCAGTACTTCGAGCCCGGCTTCTGCACCTTGAGGTTGTCCATGATGATCTGCTTGCCGGAGTCGACGCCGAGCTGGTACTGCCAGCAGGTGCCGATGGCGACCTGATTGACCACGATCTTCATCTTCTTCGGCGGAGAGGTGTAGGGCTTATCCGCCCCGGGCATACCCTTGATGCAGAACACCTTGCGGGAGATGCGCGCCCGGCATTGGAGGCGGACGTCCTGGGTGAAGTGGCCGCCCTCGTCCACGAAGGTCATAGAGCTTCGGAGCCCCAGGCCGTCCTCGAAGCGGAATACTCGGTTGAACACCATCTCGTCCAGCTTGGCCCAGGTGTCCGGGTCATCCGGCCTGCCCATGACGATGCCCTTTTCGATGCCCCAGGTTTCTCCGAAGTGGCCGTGCCCGACGACCTCATACTCCATGCGGTCATCCTGGGTGTCCACGCCGGCGGTGAGCACCAGCACCCCCTCCGGCAGCTCCACGGGGGAGCCGTCCGGCCGGGTGCCGTAGTCCTCCCGGCGGGCCATAAGGCTGTCCTCGTCCTCCAGGTCGCCGCGGTCTTCCCACAGCAGGCCGAAGCAGGTGTTGTAGACCACCTGGAGCTTCCGGGTGTTACCGATGGCCTTGAGATACTTGAGCACGATGGAGCTCCAGGAAGCCCACTGGCTGACAAAGGCGTTCAGCCAGAAAGAGCGGACGCCCTGGGCGTATGCGTCGAGGTTGTCCGCCTCCCAGCGCGCGGGCTGGTGCTTCATGGTCGTCTCGTCGGAGATGCTTCCGCAGCCGGGGCAGACATACCAGACGTTCAGCACCTTGAAGGTCTTGCGGCCGGCCACCACGCCCTCCTCGTGCTCATAGCGGATGTCCTCGAAGTTGATCTCGTGGTACTCGCCGCAGTGGGGGCATTTGCTTTTCCACCGCTCCATCGTGCCCTCGGCGTAGGACGCCTCGATTGCGCTGGCGTTCTTGACGGTGGGGGTGCTGACCTCCAGCGCCTTGGCGTTGTAGAACGTGGTCTGTCGGGCCTGGGCCAGCTCCCAGGGGTCGCCCTCGTTGCCGGCGGAGGTCGCCCAGCGGTCGCGCTCATCCCCCATGATGTAGCGGATGGGCTTGGACGCCAGGGCGTGGGCCTCGGTGGAGCCGCACATCGTCAGGATGCCGCCGGGGTATGTCTTTTGCAGGATGGTGTTTCCGCTGTCGCGGCTCTTGGGGTCCGCCACCTTCTTTTTGAGGGTGGGGCAGTCCCGGATCATCGGAGCGATGCGGAGCTTGGAGTACTCCTTGGCGTCAATGGTCGTGGGATGGACGAACAGGATGGAGCCGGGGTCTTCGTCGATGATATAGCCGATGGTGTTGTTGAGGAACTCCGACTTTCCCACCTGGGACGCCGCCACCATGACGATGCGGTGCACCCGGGGGTCGGTAAAGGCGTCCATCGGCTCCCGGAGATAAGGGGTGCGGTCGGTGCGCCAGGGGCCGGGCTCGGCACTGGCCTCGGTGGACAGGCGGCGGTTTTTCTCCGCCCATTCCGTCACGGTCAGGTCGTCCGGCGGTTTCATGCCGGCCAAGACTTTCGTGATGACGGCATTCAGCCTCTTTACCCGCTCGCGGGCCTCTTTCTCCTCAATGAGCCGGCGCGTTTCCTTATCCGTCATCGGCATCACGCCCGCTGTCAGCTTCCCAGGCCCTCCGCTCCCGGACGCGCTCCTCGTATTTCTTTGGGTCATAGCGGTAGTTGGAGAGCTCCCGCATGGCCTTGTTGACCTCGCGGCGGATGATCTCGGCGGCCTCCGCTGGGGAGTTCGCCGAGGCCACGTCCACGGCCAGGCGGCCGGGCAGGGCCATCATCGCCCCGCGAATGGCGTAGATCAAGTCGGTAGTCATCGCGGCCACGTCCTCGCTCCGGTGCATTTTGCCCTGGAGCTCGTCAGCCTCGGCCTTGGCGATGTTGGCCTTGGCAATCTTCATTGTCACGTCGGCGGCCGCCTTCGCCTTTTCCTGCTTGATTTCCTGCTTGATCTCCTCCTCGGTCTTGGCCGGTCCCGCGCGGGCCTCCAGCATGGAGCAGTAGGCGCGCACGGCCTCGGCGACATCGAACAGGCTCCCGTGCGGGGTGCTGCGCTTGTGCAGCGTCCCCTGGGCTACCAGCTGTCCGATCCACTGGTTACTCTTCCCGGTCATCGAGCAGATGTCGGCAGTCTTGACGTAGACGGGCGTCCCGGCGCGCAGCACATACACGGCTCCGTCCTCTACGACCACATCCTGCTTCTTTGCCGCCATAGGCCACGCTCCTTTCCTGTGTCTTGGCCCTCCGCCCGACGCCCGGGGCGTTTCCGCTCCGGGGCCAGGCTATGTGATAGGAGGCGGGCGTCCCACGCCCGGCGGAAGGTCAAGAAGTCGATAATTTCATACAAGATTTCAATTAAAGTTGCCCTTTTCTCGCGCACTAACTAATCGTTTTTTGGGGTCGGCGAGCCCGCACCCTTTGGGGAGGGGCCGTCACAGTACCTTGCCTCGCTTTTCATCGTCGCCCTCAATGCCCGTTTCCAGGGCTTGCAACGCCCCTTCACGCCTCGGCATAAGAACGCCCAGGGCAGAACACATACGCGGCTCTCACGCCTTGTATGGCCCTGTCCTGGGCTATGCCTGGTGTATGGGGGCATGGGGTATGCCTCAGTACTTGGTCAGCAGCTCTGCTTTGCTGTACCCATGTACGCCTTTCGTCATCATCGAGAGGAAGTCATCGCGTGAGAAATCAGACAGGCGGAATACTTCCTCGGGCCTCATGCCCAGCTGCTTCCCGATTTCCTGCACGCTTTTCCCGTCGGCCAGCAGGCGCTTGACGATGGCCTTCATAGGCTCCAGCAGGTGTGTACCACGGGCGCGGTTGTGGGTGACGGTGCCGTAGATGTCCTCGGTCTGGTCGTCGTGCCGCACGATCACCACGGGCACCTTGCCGCCCAGCTTCGTGTGCAGGGGTTCCTCTCCGGCCACCGTCCAGCGGTGGAAGCCGTCGATGATGGTGTAGTCAGGGCGCACCACGATGGGCAGCGTCCAGCCGTTGGTGAGGATGGACTGCACCAGCAGCTTCAAGTTCTCCCGGTTGACCTTGTTGGGGTTGTAGTCATTGGGCTTGAGCTGGTCGCGGTCCACCCACTGCAGGGAGGACAGAGGGGCGAACAGGTCCACATCAGCCATTCGCTTCACCTCCCTTCCGGAAGGACTTGGCGTAGGCTGCATAGGCGCAGGAAATATCCTGGTAGATCGCCCGCAGGGTGCGGAGCTTGGGGTCGCCGGCCACCAGCCCCTCGTACATTTTCCGATAGTCCCGGGGGCGGGCCATTCCGTCCATGCGGATAAAGAGCTTGCGGTACTGCTTGGCGACCTCGCGCTTGTGCGGAGTGTTGAAGAAATCGGCAGGGCGCTCGAACAGCATCTCTTTCAGGAGCGCGCGGTAGTCCTTCGTGTCCTTGCCCTCCAGCTCCCGGCGCTTCCGCGTCGTGCGGTGGAACATTTCGCTGTCCCAGTAGAGCATGGCAAGGTAGGCGTTGGGCTCACGGCGGAGCACGCGCTCCATCAGGGCAGGGTCATACTCCGCAAGATGTACCAGGACGGGGACAGTATCGACAGAAAAGAATTGCGAAACCCGCAGCTGGTTGCGATTGACCCCGACCTGGTACATCTGCAGATAGACCTTGGGGATCTCCACCCGTTCGTTGCGAAGGTAGAGCCACACGTCGGTGGTCTTCCAGTCGTAGATCGGGTAGATGGTGTTGGTGTTGGTGATCCCCTTACCGCCCACGCCCAGAGCCGCCATGTACTGGAGGCGCTGGACGGATTCGGCCGCCCGGACGCCAGTCATCATAATGCCGTCCCGGGTGACGCGGGGCAGGAAGGATTGATAGTTGTCCACCCTGGGCTTGAGCAGCGGGTGGTTGCGGATGGCAAAGGGTGGCGGCTGCCGCACCCAGACATCCCGCTTGCGGCGGTCCCAGCAGACGAATGTCTCGTCGCTGGAGAGCTCGTTGAGGCAGTTGAAATGCTTGACCTCGATGCACCACCACTGGAACTTGGCGCCGGCCAGCAGGAACTTCTTGCGCCAGGCCTTGGTCGTCTCCTCGATGCAGTCGAAGATGGCCTCCTCGTCGATGAAGAGGACGGTCAGCAGGGCCGGGTCGATCTCCCCGGCCTGGATCAGCTTCAAGGTGAGGTCGGCCAGGCACAGGCTGTCCTTTCCGCCCGAGAACGACATATAGACCGGGACGCCGTTGGAGAACACGTTTTTGATGCGCTGGCGGGCGGCGGTCACGATGTCCACGTTGGACGCAACACGCTTCACAGCCATATCCGCTCACCGCATTTCGGGCAGAGGATGAAACGGCGCGCCGGTCCTTCCTCCTGGGGCTGTGTTCCAGCCGCTGGCGGGACATATTCCTCGGCGTTCCTCGCTGCCGCTTCCTCCCGGGCCTCGGTGCGCTCCCGGGCGTCACGGATCTCCTCGATGCGCTCCTCGTCGATGGTGCCGTACTCGCTGAGGGTATCGGCGGCCTCGTCCGCCTCCATGACCATCGCCCGGAGCAGGTCTTCCTCATAGCCGGGGATGTCCAGGTCGTCCTTCAGCTCCAGGACAAAAGCATCCAGCGCGGACAGGTCATCCACACCCAGGTCGAACACTCGGTTGTCGGCCAGCATCAGCTTTTTCTTCTGGGCTTCGGTCAGGCCGGTCACGACGTAGCAGTCTGCCTCGGTGCGGCCCATGGAGAGGAGCGTTTCATACAGGCCGTTGCCAGCCAGGATGACGCCGTCCTCGTCCACCACGATGGGGCGGATCTGGCCGAACATCTCAATGGAGCGCCGGAACTCTTTCAGCTGCTTGTCGGTGTGCATCCGGACGTTCCGCTCCGGGCGCCGGAGCTCGGACAGGAGCTTTCTCGTCACGTTCATGCCCGCACCCCCTCCAGAAAGGCCCGGGCGCTCTCAATCTTCTCCGCCGCCTCAATGACGATGGAGGGGTCGATGTCGTAGACCTCGCGCCAGCCGTTTTCGGTGCCGCCCGTCCACTGCCGGGCGGGCCAGGGGTGCGTACCGCAGAGGTAGCCGTTCTTCCATCCGTAGATGGGCGGGAGCGGGAGCTGGTGGTAATGGATATAGGCCAGGACGTGCTCATGGCTCCAGGCCGCGAGCGGGCTGAAGCGGGTGACGCCCTTGCCGTCGGTGTAGATGTTGGTGCCGCGGCCCACATAGTTCCCGTCCGCACGGCGGCGGCCAAGGATGATGAGGTCGAGGCCGTGGGCCTTGGCGTAGATGCGCTGGGCCCGGTGCTGCACGATGGAAAACCACCGGCCGGCCGCGGCAGAGTTCTGCGGGAACAGCATCTCCGGGTGTCTGGCCAGCCAGTCGAGTCCCTGGTGCGTGTTGATGACCTCGCAGCCCTCCGGCTTATTGGCCTCGATCCAGGCGGCAAAGGCCGGGTACTCCAGGTCGCACACGCCGATCATGCTGTCGACCACGCCGGCGGCCTCGCAAAGCTTGCCAAGGACAATGCTATCCTTGCCGCCGCTCCAGGCATAGGCCGCCTTTTTGCCCGCTGTCTTGGCCTTGATGTCCTCGATGGTCGCGGCCACAAGTTCGCCCAAGGCCGCCTCAGAAACCGCGCTCTCGACGGTTGCAACGGCCTCCAGCCAGGCTTCATTGGTGATGCGTTGTTTCCTACCCAGGCTCATGTCCTCACCGCCTTTCTGGAGGCGATGACGGCCACGACGCCGCTCGACAGCACGGTCGTCAGGCTGCCAGCTGTTTTGAGGGCCGGAATGCCCGCGATGTTGCCGTAGGCAAAGATGGGGAGCCCGACGCACAGCGCGGTGAGGACGCCGGCGAACACGCCGCCGGCGGAGAGCTTCTTCCCCAGCAGCGTCATCACAGTGGGGAGCAGCGTGGAGGCCCGCAGGGTGCCGTAGAACAGGAACAGATGCGTCACGGTCAGCCCCGGGATGTTGGCAATCAGGATGCCCACCAGCAGCAGGGCCAGCATGACGCGCCGGGAGGCGCGGATGTTGTCGGCCCCCTCGCCGGTCATCCAGTCTGTCGTGAGGGACGCCGCGGCGCACAGGTTGCTGTCCACCGTGGAGAGCAGGCCGGAGATGACCATGAACAGGAAGGGCGCCAGCACCCAGGCCGGGAGCAGCGACATGACAAACTCGAAGTTCACCATGCCGGCGTCTGCCGCCTGGAAGCCGGAGCCGGCGGCCAGGAAGCCTACCGTGCCCATGGCGATGGGGACAAGGGCGAACAGCAGAGCCGCGGCGAAGAACGAGCGGCCGATGCGGTCCTCCCGGATGGAGAAGGCCCGCTGCCAAAAGCACTGGTCGCCGAACGGACCAGAGATAAGGCCGACCGCCGTCGGGAGGCCGAAGCTCAGCAGCACCTCGACGCCGGAGGCCGAGGTCAGAGAGGTGTACTCCCCGCTGACAGAGCCCAGCCCGGCCCGCACCGTCTCCAGGCCGCCGGTCAGCCGGAGACCCAGGGCCACCAGGAGCGCACCGCCCAAGAGGATGATGCCCAGCTGGACGACGTCCGTGGCCACCGACGCCTTGATGCCGGAGAAGCGGGAGTAGGAATAGGCGATGGCGGCCAGGGCCAGCGTCATGCTCCAGAAGGGCAGGCCCGTGAGGAGGGCCAGCGTCTTCCCGCCCGCGAGCAGCTGCACGGCCGTCGAGAGGACGGCCAGCGCGCCCAGCTGGAAGGAGTAGACGCCCTTGACTTTCGGGGAGCGGTACCGCTCGGCCATGTAGCCGGTGAGGGTGATGCCCTCCGGGTACTGGCGGCGGATCTTCTTGGCAAAGGGGATGAAGATGATGAGGCACAGCACATTCGGCACCAGAAACCAAAACATTCCCGGCACGCCTCTTGTGTAGGCCATTTCCGATGATGTGAACAGGGACGGCGCCCAGATCCAGGTGGCGGCGATGCTCATGGCCGCTACCGTGGCTCCGATGCGCCGGTCTGCCACATGGAAACTCTCTGCGCTGGTCGCCCTGCGGGTGAAGATAAGCGTGACGCCGATCATCAGCAGCGCATAGGCGGCCAGGACAACGATTCCGAACATTTTACTTTTCTCCTTTTTTGGCGTCGCCGCTGCCCACGTTGGCGAACATGAAGCCCGGCGCACGACCGACGCGCAAGGAGTAACGCGGCGGCCTCAACCTCCTTTCCCAAAAGAATGGCGGCCCCTCCGAAGAAGGGCCGCCTGGCTTCATAGGATTTTACGAGTTTAAGCATATCGTACATAAAGGGCGTTTGCAAGCGTCGCACCGCGTCACGCCGTTGCAACTTTTCAGGAGGACAGATAGCGGTAGCAGGCCGACTTCACGCCGTCCTCCGTGTTGCGCCCACCGATGACGGCGGCGACCTCGCCCCAGGTCAGACAGCGGAGAAAGCGGAGCCGGAAAATCATCCGCGTCTGGTCGTTCTCGATGCTCTCCACAAATTCCGTGACGGCCGCCTCCGCCCGGTCGATCTCCTCCTTGAGATACCGAATGCGCTCCGTCATGTCGGCGATCTCCACGGCCAGGTCGCCCACCTTATCCCGGACGCCCGGCGCATGGGGCATTCCGCTCAAGTTCTGCGCTCCGGGGCAAGCCGCGGCTCGGAGGGAATCCAGGATTTCTTCGTCCCTGTTCAGCCGCTCGCGCAACTTGTAGTACCGGGACAACTCTTGTAGCGTCATTTTGGCTCACCCCCACACCATCGTTATTTCCGCTTGAATTCCTTTGCCTTCGGGCAGGTACTGAAATGGGACACATACCCGAAGCCGCTCACCCGGTCACGCTCGCCGATGAAGTCACAGCTCACGACTTTCCCCATCGGAGTGACGACCTTGCCCGGAGCCCCCGGGCGGGCCCAGAATGGCACCGCCCCGGGGTCGCACGGCATACTCTTTCCGGCCTCGGTCTTTACCCACACGATTTCAGCGCCGCATCCGCGACACACGCTTCTTCTGCTGCTCATGGTACGCACCGCCTCCTATCGTCATTTGCTCCATCTGCCTCTGCGGGGCCTCCTCGACCGACGCCACCCGCGCGTCCCCGTACCGCTCCAGGTAGAGGGCCAGGTCCTCCTTGATGCCGATGGCATGGCCGGGCCGGGCGTTGACTTCAATGGTGATAATCAACATAGGCGCCCCCCTCTCTTAAAACATTCTCTCTTGAATTCCTTGTGGTTCAAAGTTCATCCAGAGGATTTCCTTTCGTTTCGTTGCGGTCTGGGCAATAGCTGTTGCTTCATCTCGGTACCAGCCCGTCAGCGCATCATCATAGAGGTCGCTTTCATAGCCAGAGAGGATCACCGGCCCACGATGTGCTTTTAAGGCATCCAGTAGGTCAACGTGGTCTTTTAGGGACATCTCGCACCGATATTGCTTTCCGTGCCGTGTCTCCAGCAGATAAGGAGGGTCGGCGTAAATCAGCACATTCGGAAAATTGAACCGGCGTATCAGCTCTACGGCCGGCCTGTTTTCAATTTGAACGCCCCGAAGCCGCTCCGCGGCCTGATAGACAACCTCCGGCGTTTTGCGCCAGTAACCTGCAGCGTAGGCGGCCTCGCGGCCCTGCACGTCGTTTTTCCACCCTACCTTTTCTCCGGTTGTGCGGAAACCGTGTCCCATCATCATTCTGACATAAAAGTCTACTGCGCGCTGAAACGGGTCAGCTTCTGTGTATTGCGCGGCCCACGCGCGGTCGTAAACATCTCTTGCGTAGGGCGTCCAATAAATCGCACGGGCCAGCCGCTCCGGGTCATTTCTGATCCAGTTGAATAAATTGACTACATCCCCATCCAGGTCATTCACTGTCTCTATGTTGGACCTCTGCTTTGTGAACAGTACTGCTCCGCTCCCAAAGAAGGGCTCCAAATAGCTGTGGTGTGGCGGAAAGTGCCCAATTATCCATTCGGCCAGCGACCACTTTGCCCCAGGGTATTTAATTACAGCATTCAACCTTTTACCCCCATGAAGCTCTCCCGGACGCCCTTCTCGAATTCGACCACATGGAAGCGGCCTGCCGGGTGTACCCAGACCACCGTCCCGCGCATCGTCTGGGCGTTCTTGGCGTCGCTGTCCGAAAAGGAGATGGGCTTGCGGTAGACTACATCGCCCACCTGGACGCGGCCGCCGGTCGCCGGCGCCGGGGCGGTGCGCCCCGGTACCGGCTGGGATCTCGCTCGCTTTTTCTTCATTCCAGGTTTCCCTCCCAAGTCCAGAGCCCCTGCTTCCCGGAGGCCTTCACCGGCGGGTCTACCGGGACCATCACATGAAACTCCCACGCATACCGGCCAATCGAAAAGTCGCCCAGGTCCAGCTCCTGGGGCGGCAGCTTCGCCCGGAAGTCCTCTGTAATCAGATTGCAACGGGTCAGAATCGCCTTTCCCACGATGGCCCCGGTAGGTAACTGGTCAAGCGCCCCGGGCCGGAGGAAGAGGCTGTCCAGCCGCTCCAGTACATCCCACCCGCTCCCTTCCCTGTCGGCGGCCAGCGCGTCGATGGTCCGACGCACCGGCCGCATGGCGGCGTGAATGGCTATGGGGCCTCGGTAGGCGGTGGCCCAGCTCCGGGTTTCGTATTTCTTCTGGCCGGACACCAGCAGTGAGGCCCAGGGCTGCCAAATGGTGAGGGCCTTCATCCGTCCACTTCCTGGAACAGCTCATGGGTGCCGTCCTGGAGGGCTTTTTCTTCGTCGGACATCTCATATCCGAGCTCAGTGAGGATTTTATACAGGAAGTCCAGGCTTTCGTTTTCCTGGTAGGCGCAGGCCATGCTGTGCTTCGCGGAGTCCCAGCGCCACCAGAAATAATTTACTCTCTCGTCGTCAAAGGACGCGTAGGCGGTAGCCAGAAGAGCGTATTCTGGGCTTTCTTTCGACCGTTCATCAAAGGCCGGGATGTCGATTTCATCGTTCTCGGTATCAATGCCAATGCCCAAGAGCTCGGACATCATGGCGTCGTCGGGGTCATCGTGGCCCCGGAGGAGCATCCCAGCAACAAACCGGCAGACAGTCGCCACGTTCTTTTTCGCCGCCGAAAAGTCCTTGATGAATGCGTATCGGGCCTGGTATGCTGCCCTGGAGATAGTTTCAAGCTCTGCGTGCCGGCGCTCCAGCTCTGCCTTGATTCGCTCCGCCTGGGCCGCCGCCTCTGTGTCCTCCGGCTCCTCAACGATCTGGCGATAAAGGTCTACCTGGTGCATTCCCACACAGAAGAAGTAAGCTACGGTGTCCGCGTCATCGGGGCGCGTCACCTCGTCTTTCTTATTCCAGGTGCCGTAATTCCGCACATACCGCATGGTGGAGTGGTCCACCTTCTCAACCTGAGTCGCAAAGGCGGAAAGAGCCTGCACCCGATCCGCGATGAGCTTGCGGCTTTTCTCTGTCTCGATGGCGCTGGCCAGCTTCTGCCGGAAGTTGTTGGTGCCGATGGCCTCCAGGACCTCATTCTTCAGCTCCGGGTCGTCGATCTTGTCCAGCTCCATGTAATCTATGAGGTTGGCGCCACGGTTCACGGAAGCCTTGAATTTCTCCTGGTCGAGCTCCAGCAGCTTCACCCTGCGCCGCACGGTCGTCTGGGAGAAGCCGGACTTCCGGGCAATCTCGTCAATGCTGTCCCCCAGGTCGAGCATCATCTGGAAGCCCTGGGCCTGCTCGTAAAGGGTAAGGTCGGCCCGCTGAATGTTCTCCATGAGCATGGTCTGCACCTGGCTCCGAAGGTCCATATCGGTGATGACACAGGGCAGCTCTTTCAGCCCGGCCAGCTTCGAGGCCGCGAGCCGGCGGTGGCCGATGACCACGGTATAGCCCTTCTGCCAGGTTTCTCCCGTGATTTCCCCGGTCACGGTGCGGGGGACGACGGTCAAATTCTGGAGGACGCCGTTGGCCTTGATGCTGTCGGCCAGCTCGGTCAGGTCGCCCAGGTCTTTCCGGGGGTTGTCGGGATGGGGGTAGAGCTGTTCGATGGGGATATAGACCAGGCCGCCGTCGGCGGTGTCATCATCGTCATCGTCACCCAGCGAAGCAAGGAGGGCTTCATCCATCCGCTCCCGATCCCGCCGGTTACGGATTTCCTCCTGGTCGTCGATGTAATAATCCTTGCGCGCATTTGCGGAGTAGTAGGGACACTCCAGCTCGGTGTGGATAAAGTCACACCTTTTCCGCTCGCATTCGACCTGCAGCGGGCAGCGGTCATTGATTGATTTTTTCATACAAGCTCCTTTCGTGGCCGGCTTATCCCTCGGCCGGGGAATTTGATGTGATGCGGTGCGTCTTGGGGTCCATGTGCCGGAGAAGCGCCTCCAGAGGCCACCGCTCCGGGCAGGTGTATATCGCTTTCCATCGGTATGTGCGGACCGGCTGGCTGGTGTTGCCGAGGACATTCGGCATGGCGACCAGCTCTTTTCTTTCCAGGAAGAACATCTCATGCCTCCTTTCGGGTATATCCGTTCATGCGGCACCACCGGCGCTGGGCCTGCTTCTTCCGGGCCGTGCGGCAGGCAGAGCAGAAGCGATTTTCCTTGCGCTCGTAGAAGGTAGCCCCGCAGCGGGCGCAGTATTGCGGGGGTATGCGGCGGAACTCCGTGCAGGAATCGCAGTCCTTGCACCCGGCGGCGCATCCGTCGAAGTCGTCCCAGTTCATGCACATAAACCGCTGCCAGTAGGGGTCATATCCGAGGTCGTTCATCCTTTTGCGGAGCAGCGCCGCCAGCGTGGAGAGGTCGCGCCGGACCTGCTGTCTGGTGCGCGAGATATAGAAGCCGTGCTTGACGTCCATCTCCGGGGCTCCAGATCCCCAGGGCCCGTCACCGAGCATTTCCCGCACCTTGTCCATGTTTTCGGTCAGGTAGTCGTTGTAGACCTTGGAGCGGACACATTTCTCCGACCGGCCCACGGCCTTTCCGATGGCGGCATAGCTGTCGCCGTTCCGAATCCCGTCAGCCAGGGCCTTGAAATCCTCCTGTGTCCAGGTGGCTCTTTTCCCGGCCGGCTCCATAGCAACGGGCCGGTCCTTGATGCCGAGGTCGCGGCATCGGCGGGAAATCGCCCCGTGGGAGCGGTGCATCATGTCGGAAATCTCCGCCCACGAATACCTGTGCTGGCTGACCAGCATTTTGAGGCGGGAGTCCTCCGCAGGTGTCCACAGGTCTTTCCTCTGGAGTGCATAGGCCTCATGGTCTTTCCGGCGCTGCTCTGGTAGCCAGTCCGGCTCCGCGCCCAGCGCCAGGGGCTCCATCTTGGAGAAATCCAGGAAAGAGCGGTTTTTCTCGGCCCATGCCCAGAACTCGTCCAGGTAGACCACGCGGATCGTCGCCGTCCCCCGCCGCTTGTAATGCAGGGGGAAGCCCCGGTTTTCCACCCAGCTTTTCAGAAAATATTTATCCGACGTCGCCCCGAAGCCGAGCGCACGGGACAGCTGGTGCAGGGTGATGTACTCTCCGCTCTCCAGGTAGGGCGGAAGCCCCAGCCGGTTTACCCTTACCAGAATGGCGTTTTTGGTGCGGTTCAAGTGGCGGCAGATCCCGTCGACCGTCACGGTGCCCCAGCTCTCCCGGAGATAGTTTTCTTCCTCCGCCGTCCACGTCCTTTTCCCAAGCGGCGGCGATGCGTGCATTTTCATCCCTCCCATCAAAACAGTGTCAGCTGGCCGCCCTTGCCCTCGGACAAGGCGGGCCCACTTGTGCCTGGCGGCTCCGGGGCCGGCGTTTCCGCCTGGCCTTTCGGAGCCGCCGTGAACGGTAAGCGATCCATCTGCACCCACAGCCGGCGCCAGTGCCAAACGTCCCGGAAGTACATAGGTGTGTACCAGACATTTGGGCCGTCGCGAGGAATGAGCCCATGAGGATCAATCCCTGTTATGGGGTGAGAGATGCTGTCGTCTATGACCACATACCCAGGGCAGCCCATAAGGCTCAGCTGGATATAGCACATCATCCCGGCCAGGAAGTCGATGTCCTGGGCCACGAACAGCACCGACGTCTGGAAGTTGATGTCGTTTCCAGGGCGGCGGCACTCGTTGGCAAAGGCAATCAGCAGGGCCCCTGCGCCGCAGGCCGGGTCATTGACGGCCACCCATCCCCTCTGCTCGATGCGCGCCTTGAGATCGTCGCCGTAGGTCATGCCGGACATCGCCCGGCACACGGAGTACGGGGTAAAGAACTGCCCCTTCCACTCGTTGCTGAGGCCGAGTGCCATAAACAGCTCCCCGAGGAGGTCTTGGTCGGGCTCTCGCTCCATTTCCATAGCCACCTCCGCCAGCATCTGTGCGAATACCTCCAGCTCCTTCGAGGAGTACCGGGAAGCATGGTTCATGTACTCCCGCTCCCGGGCTTCCTTATGAGGCCCGCCCAAGACGTTCGCGATGCTGATGGCGGACATGATGATGAAGTCCTGCCACACTTCCCACCTGGAGTAGCGGCCGCACAAGCCGTCCAGCAACTTGACGATATTCTTTTGGCACTCACCACGGAGACGGATGGCCTTTCCCATGACTTACCCCTCCGCTTCCGGCACGCTGCTGGTGGCCTTCGCCTGGATGGCAGCCTTGGTCTTGGCGATGACAGACTTGACGCCCGCATCGAAGCCGCGCTGGTAGACCGTCTGGAGGTATTTCTCCATCTGGGTCTTGTCCATGCGTTTCACGGCCTTGTAGTCCTCACGCCTCATCATCGCTCTCGCCCTCCTCGCCGTCATCGTCATCGGGGAGGTCGCAAGGGAGCACCTCTCGCGGATCGGAGCCGTTGTAGGGGCCGACCACGCCCAGCTGCTCCAAAGCGTCCAGGAGGCGGGCAGCCTTGGCATAGCCGATGTTCATGCGCCGCTGTAAGAGGGCTGTGGAGGCCTTGTTCTCACCCCGGACGATGCGGGTAGCCTCCTGAATGTCCGGGTCATCCTCGTCGAGCTCCTCGTCACCGGGGATCTCGCCGTCGTCCTCGTATTCCTCCAGGGGCTCGGCGCCCTCCGGCATGGGCGGGGCCTCGCCGTCGTCGGCCTCGTCCTCGTCGATGACGGGCATTACACCAGGGCGTAGGGCGTTCTTCTCCATCACGTCCCGGAAGAAGTACTGCTGCCAGTAGGCGATCATCTTCACCAGGACGGTTTCGATCTTCGTCCGAAGGGTCTTGCTGATGGTGAAGGTACCGCCGGTGACCTTCGTCTCCAGCACCCCGTCCTCGAAGATCCAGGTCATGGAGGCATCCGGGCTCCGATAGCCGACCTCCTCGACATTCTCCAGCATGGAAATCTGTGCGTCCATGCCCTGCACAGGCTTGATGGTGAGGGTGATGGGGTAGCGGTCTTTGATGAAGCGGAAAACAAGGTCGTGCTCGTCGCAGAGGCCCTGCAGCTTCTTCTTTTGGGCCTCGTACATGGAAATCTCGCTCATAGTAATCTCCTTTCTTTCAGTCGAGTAGCTGCAGCGTGGCGTTCCACGCCGTATGTACTCGGTATTGCTCCAGGTCGGCCTCAGTGACGTACTTGCGGCCGAAAAGCTCTTTCATGGCCCTCCATGCAGGCCAGGGGATGCGGTAGACTTCGCCGGAGCCGAAGCCGGCCAGGACATAGCACCGCGCCCCCAGGCGCTCGTGCCGGTCCAGGTACTCGCCCTGCTCCCGCTCCACGCGGTCCTGCTCCATCCGGTCCTTCGCCGTGAATTTCGCCTCGAACATGACAGTTCGGCCGCCCTTGATGGTCCCCTTGTAGTCGGGCTGGGCCTTCTTCTCGAAGAAAGCGATGAACTTTCCGTTGCCCAGGTTCTTCGTCGGACGCATGGGCTCGGGAGTCTTTTCGATGATGGCGTACCCGCGGTCGCGGTAGTAGGCAAAGGAGGCGTCCAGGCGCTCCTCGAAGTGTTTTCCCTTGGCCTTGCTGATTTTCCCAATCAGCTGGCGGCGGGGGTCTTTTTCCTTGGTCATTCGATGTAGCCTCCCAGATAGCACCCTCCGGCAAAAAGCCCAAGCCCCAGGAATGCCAGCCAGAAGATTTCCGGGAGGTCAAGGGTGCCGGTGTCGCTTCCGCCGGCCGCCCCAAGCATGAGGAACAATCCGGCGCAGGCCACGATCCCACAGATAGTTCGGAATTTCTTTGTTCTCATAGGCTCACTCCCAGACATAGGCGTAACAGAATACATGGCCGCCGATTTTGCCCCACACCCGGTCATTCTCTCCGCTCCGGGAGAAGAACACCACATCGACCGGCAGGATGGACGGGCCGTACAGCGCCGCGTCGATGGCGTCATACTGGGCCTGTCCCGGCTCGGCCGCAGACAGGAGGCCGATGGTGGAGAACTGTGGCACCGCAGTCCCCTCCCCCTGGTGCAGCACCTCGCTCACACTGTCCGGGAAGTCCGGGGAAACCACCCTGTTCAAGACGACCTCGGCCACCGCCTGCTGTCCCTCGGCCGGCTCTCCACGAGCCTCCAGGTAGATGATCGCCGCCAGCTCGTCGCGCTCTGCCTCGGTCATGGTGACATCCGCATATCGGGCCACTGCCGTCGGCGTCGGCTCCGGGGTCGGGATGGCCTCCACGACATAGGTAGGCTCCGGCCGCAATACAGCCGTTTCCTGGGGCGCTGCCTCCGGGGTGGTAGATACCCCGCCCACCACCGGCTCCGCCCCTATGCGGGCGATTACCAGCGTTGCAACGACCGCCAGAAGCAGCACCAGTACGATGCGCTGCACCCAGGCCCGGCGGCGGTAGCTCCTTCTCGTTCTCATGGACTCAACTCCTTCTTTTTCCCGGAGGTCAGCCGCGCCACCGCCCCGGGCACTTCTTTTCGTATCAGCTTTTCGTACATATCCCGGAACTCATAGTAGTTCCAGCCCCCTTCTCCCTTGGTGGCGAACTTCTCCATGCCGCCCAGGGCGTCAATCACAGCCTTAACGTCGCTGTTTGGGGGTAGCCTCTGATACCATTCCTGCGGCGACTTATCCAGCAAGCGGGAGAACTTGATATCGTTCCAATCCAGGTCGATGCGCGACCTGATTTCCTGCTGGACGTTGTCCGCCTTTTCCTTGAACTCTGCGATAGAGGGCGGAAATTTGCACTCGCGGCACAGCCGGATAACGGCCTGCTGGCCCAGCCAGAAGTCCACATCAGAGAGGCAGGCTGTCCAGAGCTCGATGGTCGGCCCCAGCTTGGCGACGCCACCCTTGAACATTTCAGCGTTGGGCCACGCAAGGAGCATGACGCTGAAAATCTCCGTCATTTCCTTCTTGGTCACAACATCACCCCTCGCCGAATAGCTCGTGGAGCTCCCGCAGATCTTCCGCGGCGCCCTGGGACGCGCTTTTCCTCGTGCCGCCCGCTGGAGCCGGCGTCCGCTCAAGTCCCCAGCGCCCCTTGCTGCATTTCCGAATGACGAGGTTCCAGTCCTTCCACTTGTTTTTATTGCCGGTGGTCTGGGCGGCCTCGTCGACATAGGTAATGCAGCGGGCCAGCTCGTCCGGCCCCAGGTCGCGGGTGAGTCGGTCCATCTCCTCGTCGGTAAGGCGCACCCATCCGTACTGGCCGCGCTTGTGGCGCACCTGCCTTTCCGGGGGAGCTTCCGTACCGCCGGACGACGCTGCGCCGGTGTCGCTTTCTGGATATGATGAAGATGGAATTCTTCGCTCCACCCGATAATCGTAAGGCACCGTCACCGTCTCGCGCCGGTTGTACTTTTCGGCCAGAAACCTACGGAAATCACTGCATTTTATGGCGCTGATTTCTGCCAAAAGGGGCTTGTCCAGCTTCTCCGACCGTGACCAGTTGTACTTGTCCCAGTTGATAATCAGGAGTTCTTTGGTCGGCGCGGAGTATCGAATAACCTCATGGGTCCTGTCCAGGCGCTTCAGCAATCGCTCCACCGAGTCGGTGTTGTAACCCGTCTCATACGCAATCTGCTTCAGGCTGATCTCATAGCAGCCGCAAAGGTTGGTATGCGGATTTGTCATGCAGTAAAGGTAGATGTACTTATCTTCCGGGGTGAAATCATCAACGATTTTGTTGTCCTCCCAGAACGAGGTGCTCACATTTCTGTACCTTGCCATTGAAATCACCCCCCTTTATGGGAAGCGGGCCGCCGCCCGAAGGGACGGCCCGCACAGGTCAGAACGGGAGCTCCCCGTCATCGTCATCGCCCAGCTCCGTGAAGTCTCCGCCGCCGTAGTTGGATGGCGGATAGCCTCCGGCCGGCGGGCCAGACCGCCCAGCCTGGGGCGGTGCATAGCCTCCGCCATACCCGCCGCCATAGGCGTCTTGGGGGTAGCTGCCCTGGTAGCTTCCGCCCCCGTCCCCGTCTTTCTTGGAGTCCCCGAAGTACACGTTGTCGGCGACGACCTCAGCCGAGCGGCGCTTGTTCCCGTCCCGGTCCTGCCAGGGGCGGATCTGCAGCCGTCCCTCCACCACGGCCATGCGGCCTTTAGCGAAGTACCGGGATACGAACTCCGCAGAATTGCGCCAGGCCACCACGTCGATGAAGTCTGTCTCTTTCTCTCCATTCTGGTTTTTGAAGTCGCGGTCGACCGCCAGGGAGAAAGAGGCGACGGCCGTGCCGCTCTGGGTATGGCGGAGCTCCGGGTCACGGGTCAGCCGACCCATGATGATGATTCTATTGAGCATCGCCCTCTACCTCCGGCTTGCCCAGGAGCACCTTGTTCCGGGCTTTCTTGATGGCGGCCATGACGACGTCGACGTTGTAGCTCTTGTCGCCCAGGATTACGACTTCCAGGATGTCGCGCTCCGCCTCGGCCCGCACCAGCTCCTCAAAGCGATCCTGCGGTACCAGCACGAAGCCGGGCTCCAGGCACAGCTGCGCCAGCAGCTCCTCGGGACTTCTCTTTTCATCCATGCGAACTTCCTCCTCTCGTTTCGTTCTCGATGATATGGATGGCCTTGCGACACTGCGCCACGTCAAACATTCCGATATGAGTTTGCTCCACGGGCAGGCCCATCTTCTGGGCCAGCCAGCCATAAGCCGCGTTGCGGTGGCCGCGGAAACGGCCCCGCTGCCACAGGGGGTCGAAAACGGCGTGGGCCCGCTTTTTCCAGTAGCGGAGTTCCGCGTTGGCCAGCCGGCCCAGGGGCTTGTCGGTGCCCTTGTGAACACCGACGTAGGCCATGCAATTCCGGCAGAGGTACATCATGCCGTAGCTCTTGCCGTAGACGACCTTGCTGTCCACATACTCGGCCTGCCGGCCGCAGTAGTCGCAGTAAACTTTTCTCATTCCTTATTCCAGTCCTCCTTGTACCGGGCCAGCTGCTCCGGGGTGTCCGTCTCGATGCCCAGCTCCTTGGCTACCTCGATGGCGCCGTCAATCAGCCGGGCCATTTCCTTGCTGTCCATGAGGTGCGTCTGCTTGTAGACCAGGTAGCACTTGAACATCTTGCCGTTCTCCACGCGGGTATCAAAGCATTTCACATAGGGATAGATGGTGGACACATCCACGGAGGCGGGGAGCTTGAAGCCCACCGTCAGCCCGTCGGCGTCCTTGGCCAGCGCCCCGTACTCCACGACGAGGGAGGCTTTGGTAGCCTCGTCGCTGCCGCCGCGCTCGGCGGCGATCTTATTCACCAGCACATGGAAATAGGCGTTGGCGGATTTGGAGCGTTTTTCCCGGTGCTTCTTGATTTCGATGTCCAGCTCGGCGTCTTTCAGCCTCTCATAGTCCTCGCGGTAATCCCGGTCGACCTCCACGGTGATGCGCTGCTTGCGGTTGAGCCCGATGGTCAGGTCGACCAGCCGCCCCCTCATCGGGCCAGCCATTCTTTCTTGTAGAGCGGAGCCAGCCCCAGGGCATCCAGCCATTCCAGGAAGTCCGAAATGGTGGGGATGATGCTGGGTGTCTCCTCGCGGTAGTACCGCTCCGTCCAGACCTCGGAGCCGTTGCTCACCAGGTAGGTGAAAGACTTGGCCTCCGGGACGATCTCGAAGTAGGTGGGGTGCTGGGTGCTGCTGAAATACTTGCCCCGGTCGTAGCTGCTGGAGAATTTGATGTCCTTGATGTCGCCAGCCTTGAGGCAATCCAGCCGGCCATACAGCACCAGCTCAGTGTCCCGGACGGTGATGATCCGGCGGGCCTTGTACTGGAGGATGCCGCCCCGGACATACCCAGCGACCTTTTGTGCGGCATCATACCAGCGATTTTGAGTGTCGCCGGCGCCGTTCACGATGTCGGTCACCAGGTCCTCGAAGTCGATGCCCTTCTGCATGGCCTCGGTGGTGGGGGTCGGCTCCCGCCGGAGCACCTGGAGGAACTCGGCATAGGGGTCCCGCTCGGTGCTGGCGTCCTCGTAGGGGTTTTCCTTCATGGCGTAGAGCCAGGACGACAGCAGAGAGTGGGTCATCAGATACCGGGCCATTTACTCCGCCCCCTTTTCTCCCTCCGCCGGCGCCGGGGTGTACTTTTTCAGCACCTTGTCGTAGAACAGCCCGAGCTCCTTGATTTTGGCGTTGAAAGCTGCGTTGACCTCTTTCTTGGAGGTCAGGGCGTGGTTGACGGCCTTGATTTTGGACATGGCGGCGTTGGCGCTGTCGGCATCGGTGATACCGGCGACAATCTCCCGCCCCTCGGCCATGGCCGCCTCGTAGGCTTCCTGCTCCTCCGCGTTCTGAGCCACCTCCGCGGCGGAGAGCGCGTTGTACTGGGCAAAAAGCCGGGTCAAGAAGTCGTTGGGCTTGTCCGGCCCCAGCTCGGGGACCTGCCAAACACCGTGGATGCCCCGGGTGCCCTTGGCGAAGTACCGCTCGCAGTTGGAGAAGCCGATGGTGCGGTTATTGCCCTGGATCTCCACGAAGCCGCCCAGGTCCATCGGCTCCCAGACGTTGTTCTTGGTCTGACCCTCGACCTTGATGCGCAGCCGGGTGTTGTCCCCGTCCTTCTCCTCGATGGCGTGGAACACCACGACGATGTGCTTGTCCAGCTCATAGAAGCAGTAGTCCATGAGTCGCTGGAACTCGCGGCCGATGAAGCCATATCCCTTGAGGGAGAGGGAGCCGTCCCGCTGACCGTACTTGACGTCTTTCTTGATGGCCCACTGAGACATGAGGGAAATGAGCTTCCCGCCGGTGTCAAAGACCAGCGTGTCGAAGTCCTTGACGTTGAGGGGGGTCAGGTCCTCCAGGATCTCGTCGTAGCTCTTGGGCTGGATGTAGGGCTTGCGGTACCGGGGCTCGATGCGGTCGATGCCGAAGTCCACGTCAATGTGCAGGGGACGGGGGGCGGAGAGGGCCAGGGTGGACTTGCCGATGCCAGGGTAGCCGGCAATCAGCATACGGATCTTCTTGGCGCCCTCCTGGATTTCGTTGGGATTTCTAATCATTGTTCTGCTCCTTTCAGCTTGAATGCTTTGATAAGTTCCTGCGCCACCTTCTCGGCGCAGTCTTCGGGGATGCCGACGATGTCCCGGCCCTCCGGCGCCCATTTCTCGGCCATGATGACGATGTCTCCCACGATGGGCGAGCCGTGGAACTGCGTCCCGTAGAGAAGCGACCCGGCCCGGTTGAGCGGGAGGTCTTTGAGCAGCCCCTCTTCGTTGACGATCATACAGTACGGGGGCTGGAGGCCCTGCGGATGAACGAGCTCGATGTAGCCGCCGACAACCGCCCCCAGGCTTTTGTTGAGCGGGGCCGCAAAATCCCGAACAGATACTTCGTCCGCGGTGGTGATGACTACGCCTTTCACCGGGGCACCCCCGTTCTGGTGATTTGGATAAGCTCATGGCACCGGAAGCCGAAATTATCTCTCCGATACATCTCGGTCAGCTTGAAATGGGCCTCGTCGTACACGCTGGAACAGTTCAAGAGGCCCTCGGTCTTGTCAGGGTGGTAGGCTCTGAACGCAGCACAGGCTGCGTGGCCGTCCGGGGCATCGACCTCCGTCCAGCCACCGACAAACGGCTGGCCGTCGGTGCCATAGGTGAAATAGAATTTAGGCATCTTCGCTCCTTTCAGGGAAGCAGTCTTCAACTTCCCATGCGTCCTTGGTTTCCATGCACACGTCGCAGCCGACGTATGCGCCGTATCGGTCTTTGTAGATGGTTTCGCACTCCTCGCCGCAGATGGGGCAGCGGGGGCAGCGGGGCTCCTTTCCGTCCGGGTAGCCGGTACGCTCCAGGTTTTGCACGACCGGGTGATCCGGCAGGTCATAGTTCACGCTTCCACCTCCCCGGCAAGATACCGGCGCACCAGGGCGGTCATGAGCTCCTGGGCGGTGGCATATCCATCGGCTTTCATGCGCTGTTGCAACGCCTCCATATCGGCGTCCTCCAGGCGGCAGGTGATACGGCCCGTCAGCCGGTGGCGGTCTTTCTTCCGCCGGCTGGCCTTGGTGCCGCCAGGGGCGAACTTCTCATACAGCGCCCTCATGGCGTCCGGCCGGAGGGAGATCCCGTAGTCATCGCCGTTCTCGCACTTGCTCTGCATGGTCTTGTCGTACTTGGGGTAGAGCCCCTGGACGACGGCCACCATGTCGCGGGCCGGCAGGCCCAGCTCAATGCGGAGGCTTCTCAGTTCATTGTCCGGCATGGCATTACCTCCAGCCCTTGACTTCCAGCCGGCAGGCTGATAGACTGGGCTTGTGTCCATTTGCGTGAGGTCGTTCCCGTGGCAGCGGGGGCGGCCTCTTTTTCTGTCTCCCGGCAGTCGCACAGCTCTCCGGGGTCGAGGTGCGCACCACAGAGGGGGCATTTTTTGAAGTACATCGGCGCCCCTCCTTACCCCCTCTTGGCCGGGGGCTTCTTGACCTTGATGATGCACACGGTCTTTTCGGTGCGGTACATATCGAAAACTCCCTGCAGCTTGTTGGTGCTTCGGAAGTTCCGAAGGCTGTCATACCGCTTCTTGGCCTCTTTGGCATCGTCGTATTCGATGACCATGTTTTTCTGCTGCCCGTCCGCCAGGAAAGACTTAAGGGCAGACACTTCCTCGCTCTCTTTCCCGCCGATCCGCTTCCGCTCCGGCAGGTGCTCTACGTTGTAGGCGATTTTCATTTCATCCCTCCTATGCCGAGTAGACCAGGTGCTCCTCGGTGATAATGTCCGCCCAAGTCATCCCGTCTGTCCCTGGGATGGGGTCGTCCAGGCTGACGGTCTTAATTCTGCGGGCCTGCTTCCGCTTCTCGTTGGAGACGGCCGACCGCATGGACGCCCAGGCGATGGTGGAAAATTCGTACTGGTACAAGTCCGGGCGACTAAACCACTTTTTGACGGCCAGCAGGAATCCAAGGGCAACGATGTCGTAATACTCGTCTTTGGGCAGGGCTCGCTGCGCTATGTACCTGTCAATCATCTGGTAGTGGCGCATCGCCACGGCCTGCTCGGCCGGTGACAGCGGGCTTAGACGCTGCCGTTTCATAGCACCCCCCCCCCGCAAATTTTGGGGTTGACATTTTGACCAGCTCCTTTCACCTCCCGTTCATGCTCGCCTGACCTGGCGCAATGCCCGAGCCGCCTTTACGTCCGGCCGTGCCGGGTGCGTCGCGCGGGCCAAATACTCAGCCAGCGCCTCTTCGGTAATCCAAACCTTCCCGCCGGGCTTTCGCTGTATGTAGGCAAGGTGGCCGCTATTCCGCTCGGCGTCCAGTGTCATGACTGTGATGCCAAGCCGCGCAGCTGCTTCTTTGCGGGTCAACAGTGCGCCCATTCCACTCACCTCCTGTTCCTCATAGAAAAGGTCTTGCACGGTTAAGCCGAAGTAATTTGCCATTTTCATTTTTACGGAATCTCTCGGCGTACGCTGGTTGGTTTCGTACATTCTGAGAGAGGATGCGGAGATACCAAGCTCGCTTGCTACCTCGTCTCCGCTTCTGCCCCCGCGCAATTTTTTAAGCCGCCTACCAAGGTTCATAAAATCATCTCCTTTCCTCGTGTGTGTAGTCGGTTAAACAGTTTCGGTAAAAAAAATACGGTCTACGCTTGTGTTGAGTGCCTGAGCGAGCTTCAGCAAGGTTTTGCTGGTTGTGTTCCGCATGGAGCCGTTCTCCAGCGCGGAAATTGTACCACGGCTGACTCCACTTTTGTCGGCAAGCTCCTCCTGGGTCATCTTCATGGCTTCACGAAGCTCTCGGATTCTGTACCCCATAGCTGTCCCCTCCTTTCTGGGAAATCGCGGGGTGTTTAACCGGCTGCACAGACATAGTACACCAGGACGCGGGGCCTGTCAAGTGGGTTGCACAAATTTTGCTCAATAAATTTCACACTTTTATTGACAGCCCTCATGTGCGCGTGTATAATAGATTAAACAAAAACAGGGGGTCAAAGTTATGACACTGAGCGATTTGGTGCAGGAATACCGCAGGGAGCACGGCCTGTCCCAGCGTCAATTTGCTTCCATCTGCGGCCTGTCGAATGGCTACATCTCCATGTTGGAGCGGAATGTCAACCCCAAAACTGGCCAGCCGGTAACTCCATCGCTCCCCGCCTTGAAGAAGATTGCGGACGGAATGGGCATCACGTTAACTGATCTTTTTACCCGCACCGACGACATCCCCGTCGATTTGCTAACAGAGGGCTTGGATGAAACAACGCCCGCCCCCAAAGCAGGGAGCGGGCGTAGTGGCCTCGACAATGAGTTGGCAGCTATTCTTCTCGAACTGACGCCTGAGAAGAAGCGGGAGGCGTTGAGCTATCTGCGGTACCTCGCAGAGAGCGCAGATAAATAATCAGTCGCCCTTTTTGGGCAACCGACAGCTTTGACAGCATGGCTTCTATTTCCTGTCGCTCTTTTGATTTCATTTCCTCAGCTCCTTATCGAAAAGTAGCTGCCGGCAGTATCGTCATTATATCAAAAGAGAACAGATTTTTGTTGGAAACGATATAAAATTACTTTTGACATTATTCGCAGATATACGATGAATTTCATCAACAGGGAGGGGTCTTTATGAATAAAAAGCTCCGCATGATGCTATTGCCTGTCCTGTGTGCCGCCCTTGTTTCCGGGTGTAGCTCTACACCAAAGCAGGCAGACCCTATCACAATAGAAGCTTTGCCCGGGGACATAGCCTGTGGAGATGTATCTATTTCCCTTTCTGCGGTTTCTTTTTGTGAAGTTTACGCCGATCACGGCTACACCGGCTATTGTGTAGCAACCGTGGATAGGGCAAACCTTTCCGATGACGATGTGTATTGGATGCTGAACAGGGATTCCGGGGATATCCAGGCGGAACTTCAAGTTAATGCTTATATCTCCAGTGAGGGCAATGCTCTTGATAGCGAGCGGATGTCTCAGCTCCAGACCATTTACAACAGCGAAAATATCTATTTCATGTTTTACACCCAAGATGTCCAGCGTGAGCATCTGGATGATTTTGAAATCAGCCTGCAAATAATCGTGTCGCCAGAAAAAGACCTGACGGCAGTAACGACCCAGTATTACTACTACGACCAAAGCGCCGAAGCTGGTGTGGATTACTCTGACTACGATAGCGTTCTTTCCGAAGCAGAAAAAAGCGTCCTTGTTGACGCACTCAATGCGAAAATTGACAGCTTGAGTTGATGTCGGCGTCTGCTCGGCTTCCGATTTTTTTGCGAGCGCGATACCGTATGCAATACGGTATCTATACTGTTCGCGCGCGCGCACTGTTTCTGTATCTGTTACTGCATACTGAACTGTAAGCTGTATCTGTAACTGGGTACTGCAATCCATCTAAGCAAGTCTATCAGTAGAAGAACAGGGGGTGACACTGTGGCTCGGCCCAAGAAACCGACTTATGAGTGGATAGAGAGCCGGAAAGAATTTCGCAAACGCATAAAGGGGCCGAACGGAAAGTATATCGCCCTCTACGCACAAACTCCCGAAGAGCTGACCGAAAAAATCGCTGTTGTCCAACGCCAGATCGAGGAGGAGGTCTACCGTAGGGAAAACCCTACCGTCAAGGATTATGCCGAGAAGTGGCTTACCATGCAAGCCGCGCACATCCGAGCCACTACACTGGCTGACTACACCTCCAAGGTCAAGATCTACATCATAGCGCCCCTAGGGGAGAAATACATGGCCGAGGTGACACCGGACGATATTAAGCTGGCGATCTCCAAGGCAGCAGAGAAGTCAGCCTCTATCTACCGCAGCGTTCAGATGCTCTACAAGATGATTTTTGGCTCCGCTCTGGAGAATCGCATCATCGACGAGAGCCCGTGTAAAAACCTCAATCCCAAGGGAGGGCGGGCCCCAAAGGAGAAAACTGCGCTTACCGATAAGCAGGTCAGTATTTTGCTGGATGCCATCCGGGGATTACCGCCATATCCGTTTGTCATGCTCTGCCTATATGCGGGGCTCCGTCGAGAGGAGGCCCTGGCGCTGCAATGGGATAGCGTTTTCCTGGAGGGGAGTGCCCCCCACATCTCCGTCTGCAGGGCCTGGCACACTGAGCACAATAGGCCGGTCATATTGACCGACCTGAAAACCAAGGCGTCCAAGAGGATCATTCCGATCCCTCCCCAGCTGGTGGACTGCCTAAAGGCCGTCAAAGAAGCAAGCCAATCTGAGTATGTGATTTCCAACCGGGACGGTGGGCCGCTATCCGGTACCCAGTGGGCGCGACTCTGGAAGTATGTAACCGTGCGAAGCACAAAGGAGCGCACATACACCAGATATGTCAAAGGCCAGAAAATCAAGCACACGGTTACGCCGGTGCTTGGAGAGCGGGCCGCTCACAACAAGACTGTTATTTACAGCATGGACTTCCAGGTGACGCCGCATCAGCTCAGGCATACCTACATTACGAATCTGCTCTTATCTGGCGTTGACGTCAAGACCGTTCAGGTGCTGGCCGGCCATGAGCACGCAAAAATCACCCTGGACATCTATGCCCACTTGACCTATAATCAGCCCAAAGACCTGATCTCCAAGGTCACGGCCGCCTTCGCTTCCAGCCCAAAATGAGGTTCATTTTGAGGTGCATTTTTGGAGACATGGCTTATACCCGTTGAAAATAAAGGGGATTTCACCAGAGGGCGCAAGAAGTACGGTCTGAAAGCGGCAAGACGTGCCCCCCAGTTCTCCAAGCGCTGATATTTCAAAAAATCCCTGGAACCGCAACGGTTTCAGGGATTTTTCCTTTGATAAAGTCTGATATAATACAGCAAAGAAAAACATAAAATATTGAGGTTCATTTGAGGTGCATGGGCCTTAAAACCGCTTTTTGAGGTGCATGGTGAGGTTCATTTTGGTGCATCCTTTTCGCCCCTCTCCCGCTGCCTCAGTCGCCGCCTCTCTGTCTCCCGGTCAAGCAGCTCGCGGCCCCCTGGCCGCCGGAGAATACTTTCCGTCAATCCAACGGCAGCCAGAGCTGCAATCTTTACGGCGTGGTCAGGGATGTCCTGCGGACTGAACTCCAGCTCGGAAATTCCCTCATGAACTTTGTCCATAAAATCCCTCCAAAAAAATGTGTGAGCGCGCTCACCAGGTAGATACTAACACAAAAAGAGGCCGCTATGCAGGGTATTCCCTGTGTAGCGGCCTCTTTTTGCTTTTTGCCAATGCTCTAACGTATTTCGTGATTTTCTCACAAAATCCAGCGGGATCTTAAAATCCTTGTTAGAATCTCACGTAAAGGAGCTTGGCTATGATTAGGATTTTACTGTCCACCCGGCTTGGCGAGCGGAGGTGGACGCAAGCGGATCTCGCTCGGATGACAGGTATTCGCCCATCGACCATCAATGAGCTGTACCATGAACTCGCGGAGCGGGTGAAGCTGGAGCACATAGACCTGATATGTGAGGCGCTTGGCTGCGAAGTCTCCGACCTCATCGTGCGGGAGCCGAACAGCGAGCCGCGGACAAAGAGCCGCACAGGTGCGCCGATACATAGCAAGAAGTGAGCCGCTCCACAGGGGGCCCGGGCGTCAATCGCCCGGGCCCTTTGTTATTTCCACGACGTCCTCGATCCGGCAGTCCAGAGCGAGACAGATGCGCTCCAGGACGTCCAAGGCAACGTTCTGGTCCTTGTTCAGCTTCGAGAGTGTCCCGGTACTGATGCCGGCCATCTCTACCAGCTGCATCTTCTTGAGGCCCCGGTCGACCAGCGTGTGCCAGAGCGGGCGGTAGGAAACCATGCGCACACCTCCTTCGAGAATACAATAGCATAACACTTTCAAGTTGTCAAAAGTTTTTTCTAAAAAATCGAAAATAACTGTTGACAAGACGACAATCCTGGTGTATTGTATGCTCACAAGAACACGATAAAAACACACAAGAACTTGAAAGAAACAAAAGAGAGGTTGAAAATGAAAAAGGTTTCCTATCGTGACTACTACTTGGCTCTGCGGGAGCTGCAAGGCAAGGTCGACGACCGCATCTCTATCACGGACCTGGGCGGGAGCCTGGACTGCCCGGAAATTAACATGGGTGTTAATTGGGCCAGCATCGGGGCTGTCCCCGCTGACGAGGCCGTGGCTTTCGCCCAGGTGCTCACCGAAGCCGCCAAGGCCGCCAGAGAATTCCCCTACAACGGCTACCAAATCGAATACTAACTCGGAAGTGCCCGCCCCGGAGGTCACGAGGGCAAAGGAGGTTGCAGTCTTGAACAAGGAAAAAATTACACAACAGGAAATGGAGCTCCTGGTCGAATACCCGAGCGAGATTGAGCTGAAGGATAAGAGCCGCTATGACTACCTCGGAAATGATGATGCGGCGGTCCTCTTGCTTATAAAAGACCGAACCATCGTCTTGTTCGATAAGAGATACCGCGCCGCGAGAGAGGTGGTCGATATGATCGCGAAGCGCATTGGCATTGACCCGCAGAACACAAGCTTCTGGCTCTACGCCCCCGACCTTGACGGGTCATCCCCCATCTTGAAGAAGATGGACGATTATTTCAGCAGGAGCGGAGACAAGGTGAAGCTGAAAAAGAGGATTGATGAACTGGAAACCGAAAACGCCATATTGCGGTCCTTGATTCAAAAATAAGCGCACCATTAACACGCCTGACCTACCGGGCCCACGGGGAGAAAGGAAATCGCTATGACTAAGACCGAGTACATGAACACCATCAATGAGAAGCTGACTGCCGCCGAGGGCCTGTGCGCCGACCTGCGGAAGCTCCGGGGCCTCAAGAAGCTGGCCCAGTCCATCACCGGCTCCGACGTGCTGGTGTCCTTCGAGGCCCTGGGCAAGACCATCGCCGACAAGGAGGCTGAGCTGAAGGCAGTACGCGGCGAGCTCCAGAAGGCCCGCCGGATCGTGAAGAAGCTGGACGAGATCGAGGCTATCGAGGCTGGCACCGCCCCGGCCCCCGCGCCCAAGAAGCAGGCCGCAAAGAAGCCCACGGCCAAGAAGCCCGCCAAGGCCAAGACCGAGCAGGCCTCCAAGGAGCCCCAGGCCGCCGCCACCCCGGCGGCCTGAGAAGGGGGTGCCGGATAATGACCTATCTGAAAATCTTGATGTACGCCCGGGCGGGAATCCAGGCGAAGATCGACGAGTATCGCGGAATGCAGGAAAAGGCCTTGGAGGGAGCCGGGGCCCATGCCGGCGCAAAGACGTTGGCCCGAAAGTGTCAGGAAATGATTGACGGCCTGGAGGTCGACATGGCTACCATCGACGAGCTCCAGGAGATCCACGACAGAGAGTGAGGTGATTTCAGTGAGTACTGCCAAGGAGCTGATCGAAGCCTTTTCCAAGCGCCAGCACGAGTGGCACTACCCCTGCCCCCGGTGCGGCCGCGACGTCATGGACGAGGAGCCGGCGCGGAACGCCATGAGCCGGCGTGTCAACGTCCAGGTGTGCGATGACTGTGGGACGCTGGAGGCCTTCGAGGATATGCCCGGGGGCTTCCAGGCCCCGCTGGAGGTCTGGGCAATCATGAAGTATCCGCCCCGCTGGGGGATGCCCCTGCAGCTTGCCTTCGTCGGCCGCGACAGCTGGAGCCGCCCCGTCTATGAATGTGGCGGGAAGTACTATGTCGACACCGACCCCCGGGCCGACCGGGCGCCGAGCATCTGCACGAAGCAGGACAACGAATTTGACGGGGAGCCCTGCGACCCGCTCCCGCCGGAGGTAGAGGTCGAGTTCATCCCCTGCCGGGACACCTGGTAATCCCCGTCTATCGAACAGGAGGTATGCACATGATCACCAGAGACAGCGAGCGCATCCAGATCGAGGGCCACTACGGCACCTGGCACGTCATTGATGACGGCTGGTACGCCCTCACCCCGGACGTCAACGGAGAGCCGAAGACCTACCGGGCCCATTGCTTCCTGCTGGAGCACGACGAATACGGCGACGAGGCCGCCAGCGTCATCGTCGACCAGGATGGCCGGCTCCTGTTGGAAGACGTCTACAACGGCTTCGATGACCTGTTGGAAGCGGGATGGGCGGTGACGGACGGTGAGTAGAGACTGGACGCCCGCCGAGCTCCAGGCCGTCAGCGACGCCATGAGGGCCCGGGGCGAAATGGGCTACGAGGAGTTCTGCCAGCACCTGGAGCTCTGCACGGAGAAGGTCGTGGTCGTCCACCTGGCCGACGGGGACACCATCACCACCAGAATCCACGGCACCGACGAAGACATCCGCGCCTATTACCGGGTCGGCTCCGTACTGAACATGGGTGCTGAGCGCGACCGGCTGGTGGAGGTCGTGGCGGTGGACATCATGGAGCCGCCCGGAAACGCCCCGCACGGCCCCGTAAATGAGTTGCAACGGCAGGAAGATGGCGCGGGAGTGTAGACGCCCGCCTCGGGGAAAAAACGCTCTCCTGGGCGCTCTGGCGCTTTTCCCAGAAAACGAAAAAGACCCCCTCACAGGATTCGTGTCCTGCGAGGGGGTCTATGTCATATTGCGGGGCTGTCGACGGAGCCCTCCGGCTCCTGCGGCGCATTGAAGTTCACCGCCGCGGCAGCGTCGTAGGTTATGCCGCCGCTTCGGTGGTCTGACTTTGCCATGTTGAGATAAAATGCGCAGACCGTACCGTGGGCCGTCCAGGGCAGGCCCACCATAGCGGACAGCCACGGAAGGGACCCCGTGAAGCCCCGGTGGATGCAGTAGGCGGCCAGGGTCAGCCCGCCCACCGTCACTACCCACAGCAGCACCCGAATGTCCGCTATGAGCCGCTTGGAGAAATCCATCTTCTGCGACTTCGGCTCCTGCTTGCCTTTCCGCTTCCGGGCCGGCCGGCGCATCGCCGTCAGCGCCATGCCGACAAGGACGAGGAGAAGCCCCGCTACCAGCAGGAGCAGCTTCTCCAGGCTGCTCATACCATACCGTGGTCGCGGGCGAAGCGGTAGAACAGCTGGGCAGCCTGCTCACGGGTGAGGAAGTCCTGCCACATATAGTTGGGCTCCCCGTTGATGTCGGTGCCGTTGCCGGCGAACAGGCCGACCTTGATGGCCCACGCCCGGGCCTCCTCGCTCCATTCGCCCTTGTCGTTGTCCTGGAGCTCCTTCCGATACCGGGTCATGTACTCCTTGAACTTTTCGTAGCTCATGTCGTCGTCATCCTCCTCCACAGGAATTACAAGAATCTGTCCGGGGTAGATAGTGTACGGGGCGATGATCCCGTTGGCCCGGGCGATGTCCTGCCAGGCCACGCCGAGCCGGCTGCCGATCGCGGAGAGGGAGTCGCCCGCTACCACGGTGTAGGTGCCGCCGGTAGTCCCGCCCGGAGTCTCGGGCTCCCCGCTGTCCGGGACAAGGGAATAGTCGGGGCGGCCATAGCCGCCGATGTAGCTGGCCCCCAGGGGGTAGCTCTTGTCCCGGACACATCCGCCGTTGGGCACAACGCCAGCGGCGGAGCTGGTGTTGCCCTCGATGGTGTAGACCCGGCCGCCGGCCACCTTCACCACGAGGCCGGTGTGGTACATGGTCTTCCCTCCATCGTTGGTGAAGAAAATCTGGTCTCCGGCCTTGGGATTGCTGGTGTGGAACTGACCCTTGTCCTTGTAGTAGCGGGCGGAGTAGGTGCAGCCGGCGCCCAGGCCCTGCTTGGTCTGGCAGAGAAGGGCCACGCCGACTTCCAGCCCGAAGGTGTAGATGAAGCACCAGTCGGTGAAGATGTCGCACCAGGCATAGCCGTTTTTCTTGCCGTTGTAGACGATCCCCAGCGCGTCCAGGTCGCGGGCGTACTTATTCCAGTTGCCGTCTCCCGGGTTGGCGGTCGGGTTGTCGAGCTGGGAGTTGGTCTCCTTCTCGATGTAGCCGACCTCCGCCCGGGCGGTTGCGATCACTCTGTCAATCGCCGTCATTCTTATCACCCCAGTTCATAATTTCCTTCAACTTATCAAATCCGAACATGGCGGCATAGGCCACCATGAAGCCAACTATGACAAAGGCCACGATGATGTACCAAGTAATCGGGATGGCCTTAATCTGAAAGTAGGCAAAGCCGGCCGCCAGAGTGAGGGCCACGGCCACGATAAGCGCCAGAACATTGGTCGGAAGTTTATCCCAGGTGGACTTCTTCACGACCTCGACAACGATGTTGGTCAGCGCCACCAGGACGCCGATGATGGTAATGATAGTGGACAATTCCATTTGTGGGTCTCCTTTCAATCGTCCAGTAGGGCGTGAATGCCCTGCTGCGCGAGGAAGTTTTTCTGGTCGTGTTTAATGCTGGTTGCATACTCCAGGGCTTTTTTCATATCCCCGTTGCAATGGGCATCCGGGATTCGCTGGACCGCCTTGGCCGTAGCTTCTCCCAAGGCGATAGAGGCATTGATTCCTTGGACGAGCAGGACTTCCAGCTCCTCCCGTGCCCTATCCCTTTTCCCCTGCTCTTCCAACAGGGCGGCTTCCTCTTTCTGCTTCTTTTTGTCCCGCTTTTCGATGCGACGCTCCAGGAGCCAGAAGCAGAACCCTGTGATAGCCGTCGGGACTCCCATGGCAACCAGCAAGGCCGGGACAAGCTCTGAAATGCTTATTGTAATCATGCGCGTCCTCCTAAAAAGTGAGGCCGCCCCACTTCGGGGGCGGCCTTTGGTGCGGGTGGATTACACCTCCACCTCAAGGGCGACCAGGATTGCCTCAACCTCGCTCCGGATCAGACTGGGGACCTGGTCGATGGTCTTGCGGCCCTTGACAATCAGGGTAGCGTACACGACAGCCATGACATTCACCTCCTTCCCGAGTAACAGGTATAAAAGAAAGAGCCGGGGGCTCATAAGCCCTCAGCTCTTTTCTCCATGTTATCGAGGATCTCTTGAACGGCGTCTCGCAGCCGTTCCGGCACATCCTCAATGGTTTTCAAACCTTTTCTGATCAGCTCGGCATAGATTTTCTCCATTTACACGACACCTCCCAGCGCGAGCTCGTAGACGTCGCACAGCGCCAGTTGTGCGTCTGTGACCTGCGTCTCCAGGCTGGAGACCTTACGCTCCAGCGCGGCCTTTTCGTCCTCCAGGTCCGCCACCTGCTGTCTCAGGTTTGGGATGGTGTCCTCCTCCGCTTCCAGCAGCTTCGCCTGGGCGAGATACCCGTCGTAGTTGTTGAGCACATCTTCCTCCAGGCTGCCGGTGTCGGCCAGCTCCAGGTGGTACTCGTCGTACTCCCATCCGCTGACCGTCAGCTCGCCCTGCTCCTCCGAAAACTCCTGGGCGTTTTCAAAGAAGCGCACCAGACAGAAGCCCGGCTTTTTAGGCTGCTCCTCCACTGTAAAGGCGTTGCTGGGCTGCACGTCGCCCCTTACTCTCATGTCGCACGACCTCCTTCAGATTTTTGACCCCGATGGGGTCGACGTATTTGACCCTGATGTTGTGGCTGTCACAATGCCGCAGCTGTCCGATCCGGCTCAGGAGCCCGGAGGCCTGCCTGAACGAGATGGGCTTTTGTGCGTCCATGCGTTTCTTCACCCGGCGGCATTGGCGGGCGAAACGCAGGAAATTCCGTTTGCGCAGAATGATGTGGGTGTGGGAAAAGCGGTAGCCCACGGCGGAAACCATGCGCGGACGGCGGAGCCGCTGCTTCCGTGCATCCATGAGGCTGTGCCTCTTGGCAACGGCAGCGGTAAAAGTCGTCCGATAGATCTGCCAGTTCTCTTTCATGCGCAGGCCGAGCCGCCGCTGCATAAAGGCCTCGATCAGCTTCCGGGCCTTGTGCAGTTGCTTCTTGTTGGGGCCGCGCAGGGTGATGTTGTCCATGTAGCGGTCCATGTACTTGACCCCGGGCAGGGTCATGATGTAGTGGTCCAGCTCCTCCAGGTAGTAGTTCGCCAGCCATTGGCAGATGTAGTACCCGATAGCCAGGCCGCCGCCGCAGGACTGAAGCACGGCATAGACCGTCCGCAGGAGCCGCTTGTCCTTGATCTTCCGGGCCAGCGCCCAGATAAGGCGCTTGATTGGAATGCTGGGGTAATAGTGTTTGACGTCCAGCTCGGCGGCGTACTTCGTGCCCTCCGGGTCGTCCCGCAGGGTGCGGCGGATATGCTTTTGGACGCGCTTCCCGCCCCGACCGGGGATGGAGGCGCAGGACCAGTGATACATACCGCGCATCAGCACGGGCTTCATGACGGTCACCAGGAGCCAGTGCATCACGCTGTCCGGCCAGAAAGGGACGACCTTGATGATGCGCCGCTTCTGGCTGCTGTCGTCGTAGATTTCCCGCTCTTTCGGCGGGGTGGGGACAAAGCTCTCGGACACGATCATATCATAGGTCTTGTCCACATATTCATCCAGGTTTTTGAGCACCCGGCGCACCTCCCGGCGCTTGCGCTTCCCGCGCGAGGCCTCCAGGATGACGCGGCGAATAAAGCCTTTGTCCGCCATCTTCTCATAGAGGAATCCAATTCTCTTGGGCATTTTCCGATGCTCCTTGTTTGCCTGCAAGGTCTTTCGAGCCGAGGCCTACTAAACCCTGTCCTCCCGGCAATATTTTCACCAAGCGGTGCGGAAAAGCCTGCGCAATGATGACATCGGAAAAACAAGTAGCCGCGCGCCGATGTTGCCGTTCGAGTTCGACGAGGAGTTGTTGGCATTGAAGTAAAAGAGCCCGGCATTCGAGCCATTGTTCCAGTTACCCCCGACCATGAGCACCTGCCACCCGGAGTTCGAGT
>OERP01000020.1_pt1 | contig 55868 bp, 91 predicted proteins | sample 1540031 | NCBI WGS metagenome assembly OERP01 (sample SAMEA3891882, study PRJEB23780) | metagenome | biome: terrestrial biome; feature: animal house; material: Caecal content | place: Italy | collected 2015-05-05 | reverse complement strand
CCCCTTTCGGGCTAAAATATCAAGATTTTTTACTGAAAAGCTGCTTGCAAAGCCACCAGACAATCAAGACAAGAAGCCATAAACCGCCTGTAAAACTGATCAAAAGCAGGTTCCAAATGACCGTCCAAGCCTTAATATTTCCAACCATAGGTATCATTTTACCACCTCGAGTTCCTATATTTTGCTTATTTAAAGTCATGTTATCACTGTTTTCTCGCTTTGTCAACACCTCTTTTGAGCCAAGAATTGTCCGGTTTTGCATCATCAATGTCCTGCCAAACCTTCAAAATGATGTTTGAAATCTCGTTTGTTTCATTAAAATCAGTGGTTTCGAGGCTCAAATGACGCATTTCAAGCACCCGATCAAGCCGATTTCTTATGATTTCTCGGTATTCAGGGCCTCTTTTATTGAGCGCCCTACTCAAAACTTCGCAATAAAGTCGCTTTGTGTGGTTAATTTTCATCAAATATCAGTCCTTTTTGTTTCAAAAACTACATTCATGCAATGTGTTTGATACTCAATCCCGTCAATCGTAATGCTAAAGAAGCCATTTGACCCATGTGTAGCGCTCTCAACTTCTCCCGAAACCAACATTTTTCCATTCGGAAAGAAAATATAAGCGTATGTTTCGCCGTTTTCCTTACTAGAAGAGCATCCAGGCAAGGCCAAAATGACTCCAAAGAGCATACAAAGCCCCAAAATCACAGTCAAAATTCTATGCCTCATCTCAAAATATCACTCCTTCCAAGCTTCAATAATCTCTTTGACCCTTCGAAAAAGACTCACAAACCGCCTCAAACTGCTCGAGAACATCCCCGAGAGCCGCATAATAGCCCTGCTTGAAGGCAAGATCGGGGTTTTTAGACCTCATTTTCTTTGCTTCAGCGGTCTGTTCAGGACCAGTATCCCAAGTAATATTCAAGATTTCGTAGAATTTATCGGTTGAGAGCATCACAAATATCATTCTCCTTTACTATAAAAAGTTATTCAAGTGCTTCATTCAAAAGACGAACGATCTTTTCAGCATCCTCAGCACTGATCGAATCGAGGTCAATCTTCACTTCTCCGTCATGCTGCATAACGTCAAGCAAGACGTTAAACGACCGACAGATTCGCTGCTTGTTAAGATGCTCGAACATTCTGGTCAAAACCAGCTTCTGAGACCTATGCAAGATGAGCGATCCAAAGCTGACATTGGAGAGCTTATCGTTGCAACTATCTTCGGCTGCCTGCTCGATAATCTCATTAAGATCCGAATAGCTGATCAATCTCTTATCCCATGTGTTCTCCATAAATATCATTCTCCTTTTTATCCGTATCAACATTTTTAGTCGCCATAGCAAGAATCCGATTACTTGATACCGATTCTAAATATGCCACAATATCGGACCTTAAAATTTTCCATTCACGCCCCACTTTGTATGCTTTGATTCGGCCATCTTTGATCATATTGTAAAACAGTTTGTTTGCTAACACGTAGATAGTCCGCCGTTTCATTCAAATTCAGAATATCATTCAATCAAAATCATCTCCCAATTCTAACCTAGATTAGCTATCCTCCTTAACAGGCGCTTCAAAGTATTTGCGAGCAATCCTGAGTGCATCATTGGCAGTATCGATCTCGTCCCGATTAAGGTAGTCGTTAACAAGATCACGAATGTCATCAAAGATAACCGGGATTTTACAGCTCAAAACAAGCCACAACGAACACATAATTCGCCGCATTTCAGGATGAGCGTGCTTTTCACACCGAAGCTTAAATATATGTCTCCACTCACGATAATTCGCTGTCACCACGATCTTTGTAGCAAGGCCAAGCGGAAGCATCCACCGAGCTTCTTCAGGAGTCGACTCAACATTGAAGGTCAGAGACTCGGTATAAATCTTTGCAACGCTTGCTTTGTAATTGGTCACTGCGAATTCGGCAGCAGAGATATAGTTGTATGCTTTGCAAATATCATCCCAGTCATTTTTGGCCATTCCTTCGGGGCCACCATACTTGTATGTGATATAGTCAAAGACTAAATGAGTAGCTTCGTCGATGGCATTGTATTCGACATCCTGGATCATCTCTTCTTCGAGCTTATTGTAAAGCGTATACCCATGCTTGAGATACAAAGGCAGGATACAAGCCACATCGCCGCCGAATTTATCTTTGGTATAATTACAATACCGCGTGCTTTCTTGCGTAAAAGAAGCCATCCGATGCCGCACAAGCTCATTTGCAATAGCCCGGTCAACGGTGAACTCAACAGTCAGACTCCCATGCTCAAGAACTGACTCATGACCATTACGAATGAGCATACCAACAAACTTTTTAGCGCTTTCGCCGTCTTCGGTGATTTTGTCTTCGGACCTATACGAGACCCTTCCACAGCGTTCGATATGTTTGAGCTCTTTGATGCCGCCATCCGAAATATCAGTCAGGATTTCAAAGCTTGGATCGATGAGCTTCATAAGTTAGTCCTCCTTTTCAGGCAAATTAGCAATAACTCTTGCCATTTCGGCTGCTTTTTCGTAATTTCCGTCCCGCATATAACGAGTCCACATATCGTATTCTCCACCTTTATCATGGCACGATGCCGTTTTCCTTACTAAAAGAGCATCCAGGCAAGGCTAAAATGACCCCAAAGAGCACACAAAGCCCCAAAATTACAGTCAAAATTCTATGCCTCATCTCAAAATATCACTCCTTTCGTGTGTTCCAGGCGTTTATAGCGTCGATGCCACCTTGCTTTTTGATACAAAGTCCGCCCTAAAATCGCTCGGAACGAACATTTTCTTATGAATACAATGCATTGTCGAGCAGCTATTCTCAACGGTTCCTACCTTATATGTCGAATACTCGGTCCACCAGTATCTCGGAGCCAAAATATCAGCCGAAACATGAATGAATCTTACAAACTTTCCATGATCGTCTCCGGCCGCAGCGAGCTTTCTCATAAGAGCAAGATCGTTTTCTCCGACATGATAGTCATACTCATTTCCGCTCTTTTCATCGTACCAGATTTCGTCTTTCGAGTCCGACCTCTCCCAGCTCTCAAGCGGATTGCGCATACCTCTTATAGCCGCTTCAAAGCCGCTCACACGGGTTTTGGAAATGGAAATCATTCTCTTTTACCTCCTTCTTTTCAGGCAGATTTGCGATAATACGGGCGAGTCTAGAGGCTTCGGCATGGTCTTCTTCCTCATAGGTTCTAAAGAACCATTGCTCATATAGACCGGCGTTCACGTAGCCGTCATTGGTCATAATCCTCGAGCAAGTTGCTTTGAGAATTTTCTTTTCACCATTTGACCAATTCAACGGACAATAAGAGCATAAGCTAGCCTGATTATCAAGATCTACGTAACTCTTTCGATATGCCCACTCGCAACACCAACATGATACAAAAGCATGTGATATATTCCATCCAAAATGCTTAAATGCGTCTTTCTTTGTGATGAGCTCTCCGGTTTTCTCCGTCTCATCAGCAATCCAGTTCCACATAAGTCTATGACGACGGATTGCTTCTTCCCTTGTAAGTTCTTCCATTACTGTTTCTCCTTTCCATCAAATGCGGTACACGCCGAATAACTAGTATCGATTTTTTGAACGACAATCGCCACCGAACCAAAAAAAGTATATATGGTAGCAGTCGTGCACGGGTTAATCGCCTTTGCGTATCTCACGAAATCTTGAATCTCGAACATGGTATAATTACCAATTTCCCTAGGCACCATGTCAAAACCAATTACAACAAGTTTGTACTTGTACGTTGCAGTATCCATAATCATTCTCCTTTCAAAAATATCATTCCAGAATCATACTCAAAAGATCGTTAAGTTCGTTCACTCGATCTTCAAGCCAGAGAAGGATCTTTTCAAAAATGCTACTTTCTTCGTTCACTTCTTCTCTAGGCAAAGGAACCTTGATGGGATCAAAGCTGCTTTCGCATTTTATATCATGAGGAATTAAAGATGTTTCGGTTTCGATTATGTTATCCGTCACCTTTACAGATCTTTCTACCTCATAGCAAGGGGTGTCGTACCAATTTCTCGCATCCAAAGAATTGATGACGGCTTGATTTTGTCGCCGACGGATTGCTTCTTCTCTTGTAAGTTCTTCCATTTCCATTGCTGTTTCTCCTTTCAGTTTACAAAAATAAAAGAGACTCTGAGAAGTTCCCAAAGCCTCTTTCCTATCATAAATTTTACCACACCAAGAATCTTGTCCAAATAAACCACAGACATTTAAGTCCAGCCGACGCAATAATCGCAATAGCAAATATCACAATCAAACTCGCCAGCGTCCTTCCCAAAAAGTCTGCAAACTTCTCCCAAAAATTATTCATGGTAGACTGCTCCTACTTTGGCTTCGGCCATCAAAAGCTCCATAATAGCGGCGTCAATGTACTCAGGCGAAGCATTGTCAAAATGATTCCGTGCAATTTTCAGTTCCTTCAAAGCTTCAAAATACTCTTTTTTCATAAAATATCACTCCTTTTCTTTAAAACGGAGAGGTTTCTTTGTATTAAGTCTCGCTCCTTCCGTAAGACATTCGTTGCAAGGGTCTTCTATCGATGATTTGCACCGATATTTGCACTTAGGGCAATATGTATGGAAATCCACTTCTTTCCAGTTCTCAGATTCCATTAAATTTCATCTCCTTTCTCGAGTTTATAGAATTGAATATCAGGGTGATCCACAATCAGGTCATAAAGCGGTTGACCATATTCATCGTTAGTGAAGTATACACGAATATCCCCAGTCTCCATAAAATTTTCACTGGGCACATGCACTTTTCCGTATTCGCTAGTTCTGTGGTCATCGACGGACTCAAAGAATTCAACTTGCACCCCGAATCTATTAACTCCGTAAGGCGTGTCGAATACGCACAAGAAATCCTCGTCAAGATCCATCGTCCAAAACTTTCGATACAGTTCAGCGTATCGTTTGAAGGCATCGCTCATAAAATATCACTTCCCATCTTTTTGGTGCACTACCATGATGCTATCAAGAAATACACCAAATGCACAACCAGTAATGAGGCCAATGGTAAAAATACCGATTGCATAAAGAATAAATGCCAAAATATCAACTTCGATCATAGCTTTTCATCCTTTCATGCAATTTGGTCCCAAGGAATGATACTGTGATAAGTAGCTAAAGGATGCGTCATTACAAAGTCCTTAAGAAACACTCCATTCTGTTCTTTAGGGAACCACAGCACGATATCATCCTTGCTTGTATCAGTGTCTATCTTCGCAAAAGTCGAAAAGTATTTTGCTTCTTCATTGCAGTTGACAAACTCTTCGATAAAGATGTACGTTCGTCTGCTATCACGAAGAGCCTCCAAGATTTTAGGATAGGTCATGAAATATCACTCCTCTTTTCGTTTGAATTTATTTGGTTGTGTATAAGTCCTTTCAAAATATTTATATGAACACGTTCTACACGGTTCGTTATAGAATTTACAATCCTTATTGATACAATACTTACACCAGTTAACGATTATTTCGTACTAAATCATGGTGGTGTTATCCTCCTTTAATCATAGGCCCGAGATATACAGGACACAGATGAAGAGAATCGACCGTTTCCTCAAATACTCTCGTCGGCAAATATCCTTTGCACCCAAGATACACATGCCCGTGCTGAATAGTAACTGTGAAATACATGTCTTTAGCAAGAGAATACACTGTATCACCATCCATCTCGAGCAGCTTTTCGTAGCAAGTCAATAGGCATTACTCCTTTTTTGGGCTTTGGCCTCCATCACGCTGTTCACTTACGGTTTTCGATACTATTTCGCACCAAGTGTTTATCGTCTCATTCGCACATAATTCTTTCGAAAGCATTTCCAATCTAGCAGCGACGTGAGAATATAAGTCATCAAGCTCAGGATGAGTCTTGCGTTGATTGAGGGCCCAGAGAAGATTCCAGCAAGCAGCTCTTAAGTGATCTTCATCCATTTCGCCTGCAATGAATTTTGCAAGGTGTCTTGCTGCCGAGTCACAAAGAGAATGCAGCGGAATTCCTTTATCCACATTATGCTCTCCATACTTTTCTGCGCCCTTCTCGCAATGCTTAGAAACTTCCATGATACCATACCAAGGCAGGAGGTCCATGCGACCAACGCCTCGTTTCATGTCCCGAACAGCCCCAGTGGAAAATTCAGTACGCTCACCAGAATCTTTAATCATTACTGGTTTCCTCCTTCATCTCTTTATCTTCAGGATGAGTCTTTCTATAATAGTCATACAGCTCGTTTCGTAAATAAAGAAGTTGCTTTGAAGCCTCTTCTTCTCTTTCACCGAGAGTTACTAGCAGTCGGCAAGCATTCTTGAGATGATCGTTAATTTTGCGAAGCTCTTCGACAGCAAGTTCGTCATAACTTTTCATTTCTTTTCCTCCCGAAGTAAATGCTCAATATAGCGTTTCACATTATTGTACGCGATCAGCATTCCGTTGTGGTCATGCCAATCATTTCCCAGAGAATTAAACCGACGTTCTTCCTCGAGTTTCATTTCCTCTTTAAGATACGTCAAAATATCTTTTACAAACTTTTCTTCACTAAGAGTTTTCATAGTATTTTACTCTCCTTCAAAAGGATCTCTTTCATTATCAATATTCTTTATAAAGCTCAGGATATTTTTGTAGGCAAACACCTGACCCATAAGATGCTGGGAAGCACCGGTGGGGCCCCAGTTTTGATAGTAATTGATCAGGTATTCAAGCCTGTGGATAATCTTTTTATAGGGATCTTCAGGTGACATCCCTTCAACGATTGAAACCAAATCCTTTCTATCAAGAACTACCGCCTTGTTTTTGTATTTAGTTTTCTCGTCAAGAAGATCGTCATTGACCACATACCCTCCCATCTCTACTCTGGCTCTGAGATAGTCAAGTAATGTGCTTTTATCAAGATATTCTTTCATCATGTTTTCTCCTTTAAAAATCCAGGAAGTGTGAATCTCGGGCTAGGATAGTTATCCACAATCTCAATAAACCAATCGAGGTCTTTTATAAATCGTTCCTGCGCCATGAAAATGTATGTTTCCTTGGGGTTTACTTTCTTTGCGGCCTCTTTCAAATATAAAAGTTCGTTTAAGAGGGCTGTTTTGTTGATGTATTGAACGGATTCATTTTCTTTCATCGTTTCGCCTTTCTTTCGCATTTACGGTAAAGACTGCGCTTTCTTCGAATATCTAGCATAGTCTCAAGTGTGTTGTAGTAGAAATAGAAAAACCTCCAGCGTTCCCTCGCAGCAAGCTTCGGAAACATCTTTTCCCATTTGCGAATATTTCTATTTATGGGATTATACGGATCGTTTTGACTAAGAGCTATCCTTGCCATATGCTTGAGCGTTTTCTTTGAAGGGTTTCTCATCAGTTTCACTTCTTTCCGTCTTCGAACTCATATGTTTTCAGATGATTCAGCGCAGTCATCAATAAAACCGAGGCATGTTTTGCAAGAATATCACAAGCCGCTTTTCCACTTTGAGCGCTGATGTCATTTCCTTCAATTTTGGATTTAGCGTCATTCGTGTTCTTCATGTCCGAACTGAGCATCGCGATGACGTCGCTAAGCTTTACGTATTTTTCTTTCATTCTGCATTGTCCTCCGTTTCGATGGGTTCCACGTTTCTCATTTCGTTTATCTTATCAACTCCATAGTCAACAATGTCCTCGATCAAATCTCCGCCTCCATTCAAAATATCAGTAGCAGTTTCGCCCGTTTTATCATAGATGAGCTGAACGGTATCGGGAGTTAAAGCACTTGCAATAGCCATAGCATAAAGCGTTCTCTCTTTCGGGACCATCATGCCGACGATAAACGTTATGATAGCACTTATAAGGCACATCTTAGCTCCTTTGAGCCAAGTTTTTCTGAGTTTGATGTTTTCTTCGGAATCTCGGTTAAACTCGTTATTTTCATACCACATATAAAGATAGAGTAAAGAGCCGATTACAAGCCCGATGCTCAAGATGATTAGTGTCACTTTCAAAGCAGATACTACATCTGCAAGATAAAATAGCCACGGATTGATAATGGGTTCGCTGCCGTTATAAAGGTTAATCATATTTTTCTCCTCCATCCATGAATTTGCGTTCGTTGAAGTTTTTCTTTTGCTTGAGTGCCCTTGCAATCGAAATATCAATCGAAGAAGGGCTCTTCAGGTGATAATAGTAAAGGTCTCGATATGGCGTATTTAGCCGATCAATTCTTCCCGCAGCTTGCACCATAACCTTGTATGAATAATTTTGCGAAAAGAATATAATGGTGTCTGTTTTGATACAGTTCCATCCTTCGGCTCCTGCTGTATACTGCACAAGATATGCCCATCTATCGCCTTCTGGAATAGACTGATGCTTATGCCCGTTCCATTGAGCATACTCAATCCCGTCCGCTGCACACATATCGATAAGTGACTCGAGCTCATAATCGAAATTATAAAAGATGATGACTTTTGGATGACCAGAAATGATTTCGATGCAAGCTGTGAAGCGGTCAGGTGCAAGATTCACAATCTTTCGAAGTAATCCACACATCTCAGCGGCATCTTTGATCGGTTCGTTTTTGTAAGGATTCCATCGTGTTTTGATGATTTCCTTATAAGTTGAACGATCGTAGTCCACTAACATATCGTAGTGATGACTAATGGTTTGCCGCTTGAAGTCCATATCGACCAAAATCCTGTTGCGAAGGCGAATGAGTCTGCCTATATTCAAATAACGTTCTATTTTCGGGTATTTTGAAAATCGACTATAAATGCAATGCATTTCATTAAACTCAGTTCGATTTCGATAAAACCCATTTGCTATAAAGACCGGAATATAATCTTGCCAAGTATCGCCAGGTGTGGCCGATAGCAGTATCCATTCGTTACTTTTGCAGATTTTAAGAAAGCTTTTTACCCACGCGCCTTTTCCAACGACACGCTGCTCGTCAAATATAAAGAAAGCGTTCTTAGCCATATCGTGTTTTTCGATATTGTTCCAAGAATCGATAATAACACGATTATGATAGAGATTGATTTCTCTATTTGGCGAAAGCAAAAACGGAATGAGTTCTTCTTCCCATTCACAAGTGTCGCGCTTTCTAGCTGTCGTGATAATATAAAGATTGGGTATCTTCACATCATCCATCGGAACATATTCTTCAGTGTTTACTTCACCTCCGTGTTTTACATAAAAGTAAGCAAGTGCAGTTCTTGACTTACCGCTACCAACTCCACCGCAAAGAATACAGCCGTTGTGCATTCGCTTAAGTGCATCAAGTTGGTAATCATAAAGACTTATGCCAGCCAAAATATCAACCTCCTACAAATGGTATTTTGCAACGTATTTTCCATAAGTCAGTCCTTCTTTTTCTGCTTCGATGACAATTTCTCGAATGGTTTTATGTGGTCGAATTGGGAATATAGATTCGGGTTCGAGCTCGCTTTTTATCTCATCTATAACAACTTCGTACGCTCTTCGATGGTCTTCGTGATGTTTTCCATCATACCTTCGTCTAATTTTCTTTCGACAATCATCACAGTATTTTCTCGAAGCATAAGCGTTTGGTATGAGCTTCCCGCAAATTTGACAATTTACTGGTTCTTTCCGATATCCTCTTTTTCTTTCATTCATAGCCAAACCTCTCTTTCAAAATATAAATGGTGGGACATGAGGGACTCGAACCCCCACTCAAGCGGTTATGAGCCGCCAGCTTTAACCATTAAGCTAATGTCCCAAATAAAGCCACCTCAAGTCTCCTCGAAGTGGCAATATATCAACTGAACTTTCTAGAACGCCTTAGCTGCGACGTGGGCACTAGTCAGTTCAGCAAATATCAAGCTTAGAAGGGCATGTCGTCTTCACTCGCAGGAGCCAGCTCGGTGTCCGCCTCGGGAACAGTATAGCGCTCTGCATAAGGATCGGGGAACGGATCGGCCGCCTGCTCGACGTAGACATACTGAGCGTAGAGGGTGTATGCGCCAGGCTGATTTTTCTTTTCGGCCATCTTCGCCTGGCAGCAGACATTCTTGACTCGAATGCTGTCGAGCACCCCAACGGTCTCAGGAGTGAGCAGCGTCTTCACACCATTCGGAGCGATCAGGTAAATCTCAGGGGGCCACTTGGACTCAAGGTTGACGTTCACCCGAACGAAAGGCCGAGAAATAAACTCACCATCATAAGTGTAGTTCGGATTCGGCTGCGTCCAGCGAACATTCACCCCGGCCATCTCAAGGTCATGTGCCTGCTGGTCAGAAGGGATGACGACATTAAACTGGCGACGGTTCGAACCAAAGCGATCACGCTCAGGATCGCCAGAAAAATTCGTGCGGAAAATGAAGCGAGTGTCATCGAAGCGAACAACAGCGTTACGGTTAGTAGAAGTAGTCATAATGTAAATTTCCTTTCTTTTTGTGAAAAATAAAAGCCACCAGATTTCTCTAGTGGCTCTCTATTGGGTTAATTTGTTTTGGCCATGTAATCAGCGAACAAAATGTTGTAATAACGGTTCAAGATAAATATCTCCTCGACGTCCTCGCTTGTTTTCTTGCGTTTTGATTTCAGAAAAGTAATTTGTCTTTGCACTTTCATCATTTCTTCGCCAATATCGTTTACAGTGGTCATGACTATCACCTCCATAAATGGCGATGATTATTTCGCGTCGGAATTTTTAATCCCCTCTCTTGCCGCTTCCGTAATTTCCTCATCAGTCATATCGTTCACGGTTTTCTCAGGATCAGAGCAATGGGTTTTGAAAATCTTATGGAAATTCGGCCCGTACAGTTTCTTCGCAAGGCACAGTGCAATACCAGCCCACTCAGAAAACTCTTCGCCTTCTTTGCACTTGACGACAGTCTTTGTACCATCCAGCCAGAAAACAATCGTAGCAGGAGGATTAAAGAGAACCTTGTCGATGGCAAAAGTAGGACGAATTTTGCATTCCTGATAGACAAGACCAAAGGTAGACCCAGAATAAGCAGAGGGGGTATCATGCTCTTTCTTAAGGTCGTCAAGTTCCCGCTTCAAGCGGATGTTCTCAGTCACCTTGCTATAAAGTTCACGCTCAATCACATTGCTATAAAGTTCACGCTGGAGCAGCCTACCATATGCTTCTTTATCAAACGGATTATTCGAAATGTCGTATTTCATAATATCAATCACCTCACATCAAATGCAGTCGGTCCTTCGTCCCATGGAGGCCCGGGAGAATCCCAAGGCGCAATACCAGGATCGTCAGACACAAACCATTCAAAGTCACCATACTTGTTAATAGCATCAACAGCAGCGTCGACAAGCTTTGTGTAATAATCTCTATCCACAATACTTATAGGATCAGGATAAACTTTTCTTATGACCTCACTTTCCATCCAGCGATATCCAACAGAGCCAGTGACACCAGCGTAAGTGCCATTATCCCGCTTGCAAAGAAGCTCTCCTCCACCGATACCATTATCGACAGGTGTAAACTGCCCAACACGTCCCACGAAAATATAATTGTGTTCACCTTCAGGCAGTTTCTCATTCATATCGAGATAAATAGCACCTTTTTGAACGCTCTTTGTCTCGCACATGTCATCGAACGTAAGAGGTTCTTTGGAAAAGAGAGTCTTAAAGACATAAGGAACCTGGAACTGAGCTGCCGTAGCTGTCCATTGACCACCATGCTTTTTACATTCTTTTGGAGAATATCCATAATGTTCTTGGCACCATTCAGCCTTCGCATACTTTGCAATATAGGCAGACTTGTTTACAAGACACATCCGTTCGTAGGTTGCCTCATGCTCAAATTCATACCCATACTTTTTGGCAAAGCCCATGCAAAATTCAATAATCTCTTTGTTTGCTTCAGGAATCTTTATCGAATCTGTACGGATAGCCACAATATGGAAACCTTTAGCCTCAACTTCATCTTGGAGTGTTCTCATGAAAAGAGCGCCACGCAAGGCAACAATGTTATTGACATTACGTCTGTCACGCATTGGATTATCAAACGTAGCAGATGTCAAGCCGTATGCTTGGTTCAGAGGGAGCTTGACGGCCTTGGATAACTGATCTGCCGCTTCAGGGTTGCTTAGGTATTTTGCGAGTTTCCCATCAAAGAGCTTACTGGCCGAATCATAGTCGTGATGCTTAATGAAGATTCTTGCCTCTCTCAGTTCTTTATAGCGCTGGGTATATTCGCCAAAGTAATTCATCGCAATAATAGAGGCGGGATGCATTCCGGAAATGTCAAGCAAAGCTACATTTGTGTACATCCCAGGTTCCCCTACGATATATCCACCAAAGCCAAGAACCGTTCCTCTGTAAACATTCTGTTTTCCTTGATAGCCTGGAACCTCCTTGAATTCGTAGCCAGGAAAAGCAGTTATAATCTCAGTCATGGTATTATATCATTCACCTCCTTAATAATACTGTTGTCCGGTCGCAAGATCAGTATAAACTAATCTGGGATGTTTTTCGTTTCCGAAAAGAAGTTTACACATAAGTGTATTAGTTGTATCATTAACGCTTCCACCAGAAAGCTCTGCTAAAATCTCACGAGCTTTGAAATCTTCTTGATTGTGATTCCACACAGCTTCAGTAGAAACCACATCATTTTCGCAATAGTCAGCAACCTTATCCCAAAGTTCTTCTGGTACAGGCTGATCCCAAGGCATTCCGAGTTCCTGATGATGGATGCCAAGTTCGATCTCGAACTTTTTAAGGCTTTGTTTCTTCGAAGAGAAGTCATAAATATCAGTGTAGCTGAGGTTATACGCTTCTCCAAAGAAACCTTTTCCTTCGTTGATGATAGATTGACTCAAAGCATATAGTTGCTCGGGGCCAAAACCAATCAAGCATCCGTAGAGCATGTGGTTATCGTATTTTCGGTTATTGAAACCGACCAAACGATACCTTAAAAGCTCTTCAATCTCTCTCGGGCCAGGATTCACCATCTTAATGACAGGTTTATCTTCGCCTGCGAGCTTCCAGCATACGAGAAAAAGGTTCGGAAACACTTCCACATCAAAAAAGACAATCGGAGCTTCTCCGTTTTCGTCAAGCTCCACTTCTTTCTCCTTTGACTTAAAGTGCATCGTCCCGACTTTCCTAATGCAATAGTCTGCATTATTATGACTCCCGGCTGCAAAACCAAGAACCGCATTGCGCATATCCGTCACATCGTATCGAAGGTCGCTCGCATAGGCATCTTCCAGTATTTGCCAAATGAAATCAATAGAAGGCTTTGTATACCCATGGTACTCTTTGTTTAAGTTTCGAGCGATCATGATACGCAAAGCCTTCTCTGATTTAATCTCCTTTACGTTTTTCACAGGGGTCTCTCCTTTTAAGGGTAGGCCTGCATTGATGGTGGCAATGGGAATATCATTGCACTGAGATAGCATTCTTCGCAAAGATGCATTTCCATTAAAGACCTTCACCTCGATGTGCTCTTCATAAATTCTTGAAAGTTTACTCACATCTCCAGAATAAATATAATGGAGATGAATCCCGGCTCCCGATTTCGAGAGCTCGGCATAAGTTTTCGGAAATTTAGAAGCCGCTGCAAGGTTTGCCTCAAAGTCCTTCTTTCCGTCTTTTCCCGGAATATCAAAGTCAACTACGATATGGTTTTCCGGCACTTTGACATAATGAAGTCTTGAGGAGTCAAGGTCTTTAAGTTTTGTTTTGACGTTTTGCCATTTACGCAAAGGCGTTCCTTCTCCGGACGCATATTGCGCTGGGCAATCGGCCAAAATATCATCAAGTAGAGAATGCTGCTCGCCAAACGCAAGCCATGACTCTATGTTTTTGGTCTCTTCTTTTATTTCCTCCTCAATTTCTCCTATTTTTTCCTTCCTAAAGCCATAGTAGTAATTTCTTACTCTTGTACCATCTTCGAGGACGCCTCTCTCGATATAATTGCGAAAGTAATCTCTCAGCTCTTCTTTGATAGCTCTTCTGCTTGAAGGATACTGTACACCGGTCTGCTCGCAAAATGTTTTATACATCTCCCAAGCAGTTTTAAGGCTCACAGAGTCTTCTTTCTCGAACACCAAAGCCGAGTCCATGATGAAGTTGTAAAAGTCGTTTGACGCGCTCATCATACGCTGTGGAATATATCCATCGTATTTACGAACGTCACCTTCATACACTTCCTTACAATGCCAAGCGATTCCACCGAGTTCAAATTTCACCTGTTCAGTAAGCTGGAAATACTCTTTTGCTGGTATTTTGTCTCCGGTTGGTTCGACATCGATAAGTCTTCGCAAAAGACCAGATTTTGAGTCAGATATCTTAACAGGTTTGTTTGTACCAAGGAACAGAAACGACTTAAAGCGAGAAGCATATGCAGAACGAAATTTCTCATTTACCATCATGCTCTCATGCGATACAAGAGAGTTGATTCTGGTATTATCCTCGATTCTGGATAGATCGCCGTCGTGCTGGATAGCTACAAGCGGATTCGTCCTGAATGCTTCCAGAGCAAACGCATTTGAGCTAGAACCAAGAGCCTTCGCGTCAAAGACGGAGTAATATCCTTCGAAGAGAAGCTGAATGATGTTAAGCACCGTCGACTTACCCGAACCGGGAGGACCATAAAGCACCATGAATTTTTGCAGTGTTTTAGAGTCGCCGTTCACGATAGCTCCAATGGCCCACTCAATCTTCTCTCGCTCTTTTGGAGCATAGAGAATGCTCATGAGTCTATCCCAAGCTGGAATTGGACAATTCTCGAGTGCATAAGGAAGACGCTTTGAAGCATACATGTCTTTCGAGATAGCTGTATTTGAAAATATCAGTCTCTCGTCAAGCATGTGGAAGTTGTCCCGCATCTGCCGCTGGCAATACTTGTGCCAAATATCAATCATGCCGCTTTCCGCATCCCACATATGTAAGACACGATATTGGTCAAGTATTCCTTTGTGACCTTCGGCATATGCGTCAAGCTCCCTGTCAATTAGTTGCAAAGCGTCCTCTTCGTCAGTAGACCAAAGCCCCCTTTCTTCCACCCAGATAGCATAGAAGTCGCCACCTCGAATCATGAGATCACTTGACTTCTTTATAATAAACTTTGGATATATCTCAACGATTCCCTTTTTCTGCCTCGTTGAGATGAACAGAAAATCAAGCATTCAAAGCGACTCCTCCTTTCTATTTTTAGACTTTCCCGATGTAGTTTTCTCCGATCCAATGCTGCATCTGATACCAAATATCCATCCCTCGCATGTCAATCGTCGGATTCTGTACAGTGAAAAGGCCGCCTTTCCCGCAAGGTTCATACTGGCGAGTGCTGAAGCGATGTATGATTCCAGCAGCTTTTGCTGAATCGAAATTGGTATCGTCCATGCCGTCAAGACCGAGAGAAACAATCATCGACCAGAACCACTGACCAGTCCGATTCCCAAGGTCCTTATCTTCCATGATGTGGTTTTCCATGCGAATAGAAAGCGCCACCATCATCTCGAGCATCGAGCAAAAGCTATTTTGTCCACCAAGGTCTCGATCAATGATTTCGTATGGAATATGATACTGGTCGGCATAAGCGTAACGCAAATCAATAGCGTCGTTTGCTCTAGGCTGGTCAAGTTCAATGGACGGAATAAACGGCGTATTAAAGAGAAAACTGAAAAGCTGATGATACCTCGGACCTCTGAAATTATCATTATGCCAGACGGTGCTCACGAGGTAATCTTCATAAAGCTGCACAGTGGGGTTATATATCATTCAGTGCCCTCCTCTCTTGGACTCATAAATTCGTCATAAGTTTCGAGACTCCGCAAAATCTCGTAATCCTTATGGTAAAGATGATTTCTTACATGGATCGTATCCGGGATGAATTTGCCGATGTTATCCAGTGCATCCGGACCAACAGTACGCTGAACATTTTCCACCTTTTCGCCAGTCTGGTCATAGCAAAGTACACCGTCGGCAGTGTAGGTGAGAAAACTTGTGTCAAACTCATCGATTTCGCCAAATTCATCGGGCGGAATCAGTTCGTAAGTTCGAGTGTCGGTCTCGTAAATACTTCTCCCTTCGCTATCCTGCAAATTGAGTTTCTCCATGGCAAAATCAATCCCCTTTTTCACGGCTTTGTCTTCGATTTCTTCGTCCATCTTTGCTTCTTTTTCTGCAAAGTGCTGACGCATGGATTCGATCTGTTCATCCGCATAGCTCTGGTATTCTTCGCGCATACGAGTATGCATATAGTAAGCACCTGCGAAGACACCTGCGGCAAAAGTAAGAGCGAGTTTAGCAATATTCACAAATTTCATAATATAGATCCTCTTTCTAAAATAGAATATTAGTTACCCATAATTTCCTGACGACGTTTTTCAATACCTTCAACTTTGTCAATGATGTTGCCATCAACATTAAAGTCCAGAACGACGCTGTATTCGTCACCCTGAAGGAATGCTACTTTCTGCGGATTCATTTCGTCATAAAGACCGAAATCCACATACGAATCGATCTGAGGATTTGTAGGGTCCCATACCCAACCGGCGAACTGACCGATATAAGTATTGGGCACACCCAGCATGTCGTAGACATCATTCAGGAACAAGTATCCCTTTTTACGAAGTTTACGGTTTGCGGCATCCTGTACGTTCCTGACGAAGATCAGATTATACCCAGCTCCCCGCTCGTAATAAGGGTTTGTTTCATCAAAAACTACGCTATAAGGATGCTTAATCATCTTGTCGCCGACATAGACGGTCTCTTTTTTCTTATTACCGTTTTCATCAGTGGTCTCAACTTCCTCGGCTTTGACACCGTGCTCCAGCTCATACTGAGTCTGCTCGCCAAAGCGCTCCTTAACACGAGCTTTGTACTCATTAAACGCAGTGGTGACAGCCGAATACGCAGCGACCGCAGCACCATAACGCCGACGCATGATGATATGAGAGCCGATCATGCAGCCAAGGCCGCCACCGATGAGAATGACCGCAGGTGCATAGAGCTTTGCAGCCTTCGCGGCAGTCTGAATATAAACGGTGGTCTTATCCTTGCGAGCGTCCTCTTCGGTGTAGGTTTCTCCCTCTTTGATCTTCAGAGTGCCATCCTCAAGACCGTGAATCTTTTCAAGGTTATCACTCGTAGTCTCGAGCACGTCCTGCATTTTGAGAGTGGCTTTACAGGCCTGGACAGTGCCAGTGACGATAGACACAGCGCCAACTGCAATAAGGATTTCGGGAGAGTGCTTTTTCGCCTTAAAGGCGAGTTTATTTGCAAGCCTCGAAGCGGATTCGAGAGCAGAAGTCATATTAAACTTCATAATATAAAGCTCCTTTCTTAGAGTTTGATGGGATCAGGAAGAGAAACGTAGTATCTATCTACGATTTCTTCCTTTCCGCCAATATAGGCGGTGCGACACGTTGCGACTTTCTTTTTAATCGCTCGGACAGACGCGCCGTCAAGATTTTTCCAACCGATTTTTGTGTCGCTGTAATTTGAGGGTACTCCGGCCAAGTCACAAGCGTCTGCAACACTGACATAATTCCATTTTTCAATGGCTTCTTTCAGTTCAGAAAGAATTTGCTCAGCTTCATCGCGATCCGCATAAGTAACCGATTTCCATGAAGTAGATACAAGCGGAATGACAATATCATCCGCGTCACTCTTTCTTTTCACTTCATAGTTATCGCAAAACGCCTTACACACTGTGATAACGCCAATGGCAGCAAAGATGTCCTTCACAATTCGTTTCACCATAAATCCTTCTTTCAAAATATCATTTTCTGAGTGCAGCAGCTCGTGGGAAGTCGATTACAAACCCTCCATTCACAGCCCGTACATGAGCACCAGACAGATTATACCAGCCATACGAATAGTCCACATAGCTCGTTGTAATACCCATAAGGTCATAAAAATCAGCGACAGAGACTTGGCCATAGGTTGCGAGGGCTCCGTTCATCTGGTCAAGAACGTTCTCAGCATCTACTCTCGAACCAAAGACTATTTCTTGGTTCTGAGAATATCCGCTTTGAACAGGCGCTTGCTGCTGATACTGGTTCTGGGTATAAAAGCTCGAATAGCTGGTGGTCTGATAAGGGCGAGGGGGCTGCTGATACTGATTCGGCTGCCAATAGCCGTTTATAGGACGCTGATTATTAAAGAAAAGCATCGAAAGGGCAGTATTGGCGATGTTATAAAGGAGATTCTTTGTGCCAGGAATCAGCAAATCATTTATAAGACTCTGCTTTACCTGTTCCATATCCCCAAGAATGAAAATATCAGCCAGTTTTTTCGCGTTACTTTTCTTTTTTACAATAACCTTTCCCGTTGTGACCTTGCTGAACTTCTTTTCTTCAGGCTTTTTACCCTGAGTAGTAGAGTCCAGAGAGCTTTTTGACGAGAAAGAATTATTCGGAATTTTGATTTCAGCCATGCTATCCTCCAAAATAAAAAGAAGAGAGCCGCAGATTTCTCCACGGCTCTCGCCTCAAACCTTGTTACTTCGTTTCCTCCTCGGGTTCCACCTCAGTGGCTTCGACTTCCACATCGACCGGCTCGGACTCCTCAGTACCCTTGTGCTTCTTCAGACCGGCAACCTTGGCCTTGATCGCAGGAGCAACCTTCCGAATGACCTTCTCGCCCAGCTTCCCGATGCCGTAGCCAGCCAGTGCAACTGCACCGACAACAAGCATCGCAGGAATGCCGCTCGAAGTATCTTCGGCGTTGTCCTCCGTCATGACCAGGTTCTCGTCCTGAGTAGGCACCATATCGGTGTTCTCGGTATCCATAACCTCGTTCATAGTGTTCATTTCGTCCATAGTAGTATCCTCCTTAAAATGTTAGAAATTTATAGTAACCATATTGGTTCCATAAAACGAGATGAATTTTTCGCGTCTCAGATAAAGGGATGACCACCGAGGGTCTTAATCTGATCGCGAACGAACTTCAGAGAAATGCAAAGAGCATCTTCCATTTCCCTAAGAACTGCGAGTTTCTGCTCCCGAGTAAAGTTATGAGCGTAGCTTTCTACGTCGCAAATGCTTTTGAGAGTGAGTGCAAAAACCTTCTGCGCAATTTGAGTGTTACGTTTATTCATAATAAATCTCCTTTCAAATATAAAGCTAAGAGCCGCAGAATCTTCCACGGCTCAAAGCCTTTCTTCGTAATACGGTCAAACTTTTTCGCGTCACAGTCCGATATACTTTGGCGGATTCGTATACACGAGCACCATAGCAGGTTTGCCGGTCTTATCAAGACGTGAATCGTATGTCAGCTCGAGATATCCATTGGTATCAATGTCCCAGCCAAGGTCGTCAGCAAGATCAGCATGGTCAAGACCGAGCGTGTCAAACCATTCATTGACCGAAAGACGCATATCATAGCGCATCTGGCGATTAAAGACGTTGACTGCGTTCTCGATCACATTCCTTGTAGACCAAAAATATCTATCTACAAGAGGATCATAACACCAAGTGGTGTCGTCTCCGTGCGGAAGATTGATGATTTTGGTCTCAGGGGTATGCTCTTCCATCTTTTTGGCAGCGACTTCCTTGTGAATATCTTTCTCGGCCTCTTCGCCGATCTTCTCGCTCACAACCTCACGATAGCTCTTAAAGGTTGCGTCAGTGAGACTTGCCGCCGCTGCGAGTGCCGCATTTCGGTGCAGATGAATACTCGATGCGCCAATGATACAGGCAGACCCTGCTACAAAGGCCGCTGCTGCCGGAATATAAAGCTTGCCGGCCACCTTCACCTTCTCTTTAGTCGAGAGAGGATGCGCCTGCTCGATTTCCTCATGTTCGATAACCCAAAGTGCTTTCGGAGTTGCCTTGACTGCCAGCACCACACTGGACGCGATAGTCATAAGACCAAGACCAGTTAAGATTTCAGGCGAATGTTTTTTGAGAAGTCTCTCGCCATGTTTCAAAACAGCTCTAATATTCATAATCACTATACCCTCATTTCATTGTATTTTTCATAGCTTCACTAAGCATATTAAGGAGTTCTATGGATTCGTCATGTACTTCGGTAGATACTTCGCCACGTTTCCAAAGTTCGTCGATAGCAAACAAGCCCATCATGGATTCGAACCAGATTCTCATAGTTTCATAATTTTTCATTTTTGCATATTCTCCTTTCAAAAGAAAAGAGCCCACGATTTCTCGTAAGCTCTTTTGCTTTACATGAATTTATCCGCTTCTTCTTTCCAAAGTTGGAACCGGATTTGTTCATCACGGTTTGCCGTCTTCTCGAGATAGTTCTCTTCTTTGATCCAATCGTAAATCCGAACAGGCGTCATGATGCAGTAGAATGCAGCTATGACGATGGTTAATACCAAAGCCTTCGCAAACATCCATGCAAAATGAATCGTCCGCTTGATCCCGTAGATCATAGTAGAGTCCATTTCCTCATAAAAGTCGTAATCGTAAAACATACCAAATTCTCCTTTTTATTAAGTGTGGATTTCTTCCATAATACAAGGAGAATTTTTCGCGCTTTATTTTACGATTACGATATAGAACTCATCTCCGCCATAGTTTTTATCTTTATAAATTTTGTATTTTATGTTTTCGCTTTTAAACCATACTTCCAAAAAGTCAGCAATGCAATTTCGGTCATCGTTATTGTCGAATGAATATACTAGCACTGGAGAACCCCATTCCTTAAACTTGAAGACTTCTCCTTTTATTCGATTGAATGCTCTGTAAAACTCATTCATATCCTGAAATTTCCTATAGTCGTTCATATCTGTTTCTCCTTTCAAGATAAAAAGAAAGAGAGGAGTTACCTCCCCTCACTCTTTTGATTGTAAACCTTTTCGGCTTCTTCCTGTGCAATCTGCCGATATCTGTCCTCCTCGGAACGATCCATCGACTTCGTGCTTACGAAATCTGCAATCACTCCGACGATACCAAATATCAAAGCGGCCACAGCAAATTTATTACCTTTCATAAGGTTCACCTCCTTCATAATAGAAGCTAACTTTTTCGCGTCAGAAAGGAACTTCGTCACTAAAACCAGCGCTCGGGGCAATCAAAGTGTCGATAATGTATGCCTTTTCTCCATTCCCCATATTGCACACATCCAATTCATAGTCAAGCCAACATTCGCCCATCCACTCGCAAAGTGTATCAACGCTCCATCCAATTGAGTCACCATCTTCCGTAAGCGATACTCCAAGACCTGTATATAAATCGTTAAGAGACGCGCAACCATTGATGGAAAGGTTACGATTTAAGATGTACATAGCCCTTCTGATCTTAGCGATCGTCGTTTCAAGATAACGTTCACTATACGGATCGTAAACCACAATCTTTTCCCCGTTATCAAGGTCATCAAAGTCAAAAGAATCTTCGCTTTGCTCGACGATTACTTCGTTGGCTGTTTGAATATCAGTTTCTTTGCCGAATCTTTCAGCGATCTTGCCACGGTATTTTTTATACCCTGTTTCCACGAGAGCATACGCAGCAGCAAGGCTTTTCTGCTGACGAGCCGTGATGACATTGGCTGCCACAATACAGGAAATAGACGCGATACCAGTTGCTGCCGCCGGAATATAAAACTTCCAGCATTCTTTCACGATCTCTTCTTTCGTGATAGGAGGCTGATCGATACCAGAAGATTCTTTCCAAGCTTCACGTTCTCTTTTCTTTTCTTCGACAACTGCTTGCGCCTTGGTGGTGGCCACGCCGACTTCGACTGCCGTCGCCACAAGACCTACGCTTGCAACCAGTGTCAAAATTCCGCCTGCGTGTTCTTTACAAAAATGAAAAATACCTCTTACGATTTTTTCTTTATCGGACATATTAGTTCTCCTTATCGTTCAAAATATCAGGATGCTCTAAAATATAGTCAGTCACATCTTGTGCACCGTTCTTGTAGCCACACATATACGAATCATTCATCTTGAATGTGACGACAATTGCGACGGCGCTCATTCCAGCAAAATGAAGCATTCTATAGAAGTTTTGCGGACCAAATCTTTTGATGAGTTTCTCTTTGATTTTCATAAAATTCTCCTTTACAGCATATTAAGAAGTTTACGAATATCTTTTTCAGAAGCATCGAGATGAAGATCAAGATGAACATGAACATTACCGTCGTCATCAGCATGAGTCATAGTAAGTTCATGCAAAGACACTTTGGCAGAATATCCTTGCTTTTCAATGACCTTTGAAATAACCTTTGCAATGAGACCTGTCATGAAACCGCTGCGAAGTACAATAGCATCATTTTGGGTGCGCTTAAGAGCGAGGTTTGCGGGTTTATCCATTTTGTTTCTCCTTTCAAAAAGAAAAGAGCCTATGTTTCTATAGACTCTTTTTAGAGTTATTTTGCCAATTTGTTACAAAGTTTACCGATTGCAGTTCCTTCGATTCTTCCTGCAATATATGCAATCGGGAACAGAATCAGTCCGCACAAACCAAATGCTCCTCCGATTCTAATTCTCTCATCCTCAGTTTTCTGAGCAATCCGATTATAGAATTCTTCGAACATTCGATCGTATGCAAGCATTCCTGCTACCGTATTGCATACAGTTGCAATCGCAATCAAAGTCCAACCAACGATAGTAATCAGTTTCATATTTTTCATGGCATATAGCCTCCCTTCATTATACACCATGATTATTTCGCGACGAAAAAGAAAAGAGACCTTGGCGTACCAAAGTCCTTTCCTGGAAGCTGCATTTTATCTTAGCGTCACGTTTTTCGCCTAAAGTTTAGTTTTTGTTCGGCCGGAACATTTGCACAAGTAACCATAGCACGACCCCAATGGTCAATGCGATAATAGCACTCGTAATAATTTGTCCGACCGTAACCGTCGTATTCCAAATCTTTTTACAAATATCCATAACATACCTCCTTAAAATGGCAGTCCTTCCATTATAGAGGATGTTTAATTTGCGTCACACCAGTTTCCTCGGAAAATCAGTCTCCCAACGTTCTCGCTTCATAGGTTTCATTCGCAGCGCCCACATGATCTGGCGAATCGTCACCGTTGGGTAAAGGCCAGTCTCAGATCTCTTGCCAGCTCGCTCTCTAAAGAACTGACTAAATCCATAACGCAAATATAATTCGTCACAAAGCCACGGGTCAATTGGTCCCCAAAAGGTGGCCTTTGTTCTAGGATTAAACCTTTGCTGGATGATGCAAAGTCCTTTTGACCCTTCTAAATATAAAGTGGCGCTTGAGTAAACGGGATGCTCGCAGCGATAAGTTTGCCCGTAGTAATTTGTCCAGTTTTCAGGTTTTTCTGTATGCCATCTCATCGCAAAAAGAAGAGACCATGCTTTTCAGCACAGCCTCTCCCGAGTCACCTCCTTACTTTTTATGAAAAAATCCTCTCCAAATTTCCCCAAACACTTTCGAGCAGAACGTACCAGTCTCTTCGAACTTAAAGCCTTTCGCCATCCACAGATTGTCATTCACAAGCTTTATCGCAAACGTACCGAGTGTGACACCAGTTCCGACAAACGCAATCACCTTCGCATCTTTGGCTTTTTTGGTCTCAAGCGTAAGCTCTTTTTCCTTTGCTTCGAGTTCCGCTTTTTTAACCTCCAAATCCCGATCCGAATTGACCTCATTCATCCGAAGCTTATGCATCATCTCGATCGTTGCAGCAGCTTTCTGCATCTGATCGGATCCAAGCTCAAGTCCTTCGAGTTCACCAAGTTCCCTTTCGAGTTCTTTGTTGAGTTTCTCTTTGATTTCCATAATTTTCTCCTTTCAAAAATATAAGAGTTTCCTCCATTAAAGAGGCAGTTTTATTTGCGATTGGCCCATTTAGCTTTTAATGACACATGGTTTTCTTCGAGAAAAACAGATTCGTCTATGTCGTCATAAAACTCAACGGCAAAATAATAATCGTCGCCATCTTTGACGATACTAAATTCGCCAACTTCATCGTCATGTTCTGAGTTCCATGTCCCGACGATATATCCGCCAATGACCCCCACAATTATCATAATCATAGCAAACCAAACAGAAACCATATTAAACTCCTTCCTGATAATAAAAATAAAGCTCGCAGATTTCTCCACGAGCTCTTTAACTTACATATCGGTTCTCACAAGGAAAATCTTCTTTCCTCTTTGCGCGACGCGAACAGGAAGTCCAGACTTTTGCGCAGCCGAGCGAAGCGAACCAGCAACAGAATCTGTTCTGAATTTCAATTCCTCATGCGAGCGAATAACCTCTGCATAATGCATATTCATTCTCATAAATTCTTCAATGGTCTCAAGTCGCTTACTGTTTTTTTTTCTTTCTGGTAAATTCCAAATCTTTCGCAGTAGCTTCTTTCAAAGTAATCATAAATATCCTCCTTTATTCTGGCACCGTATATGCCTTTCATAAAAGAAGCTGCGAATTTTGCGAAAGAAAAAAGAAGAAAGGACGTTACACGGATTCGAACCGTTCCTCCGCTTGGATATAGCGGCGTCCTCACCATTAGACGATAGTCTTTTCTTCCATAATAGGAAGTGTTGTTTTCGCGAAATATAAAAGAAAAGGACCTTGAGTTTCCTCAAAGCCCTTTGTGAAATTTAGCACCTATTAGTAATAATGATATAGCAGCCATCAGAATCAGACATGTAGTCGATGTGAACTTTGCTAAAAAGCGTCCGCTCAAATGCGTTTTTGAGTCGTCTTACACATGCTTCTGCGACGCAGCAACTTCCGTTCCGATTATCCATTCTGATAATCCCGCGATAGATGTGCAGTCGGATCATGTCACCAACGTACTCCGAACACTTTGCGTAAACGTATTCAAAGTTTTCCATCTTATTAGTGTCTTCGATGTACATAAATATCCTCCTTATTTTGTGGGTGTATATTCTTCCATAAAACACTATGAAAATATCGCGAAAAAGAAAGAGAGGCGTTTCCACCTCCCGTTCTCGGGTAAAGACAGTTTAATGCAAACCCATGTTGGTCTTCCAGAACCGTTCGTATTCATAGCATTCGTCCCAGCATTCGTAATCGTTATAAGTACGATCAAACGCTGCGTTGATAGCCATCATGAAGTTAACAAACGCATTCTTAAAGCTCTTAAACATAGTAATTTCCTCCTCAAATGTGTGTCTTTTCTTCCATAAAAGGAGGTGTAATTTTTGCGAAAAAAGAAAAGGACCTGCGAATATCACAAGTCCGATTCTCTTAGTGTCTTGTTTTGTGGTGCTTACTGCCTCGTTCAATTTGCTTGGTTTTTGCCTTGACCATTTTGATCAAGTTCCAAAACAGCATAATAAATAGAATGCAAATAATCAAATCCATAAATATCAACTCCCTTCATAAAGGAAAGGGATTTTTTCGCGAAAAAAAAGAGAAATAGTTACATTCTACCACGTTGGTTCTTCCAACCTATCCCTCAATAAGTAGGGCGTTACCTCTTGTAAAAATCTTATTGTTATTACTGTCTTCCCAACGTGAAGCGAATCACAGACTTCCACACGCTATTGTTGTAACAGTTTTCTCCGTAATACGATAAGAAAATTTCGCGAGAAAAAGAAAGGGACTGACTTTTCGTCAATCCCAGCAGCTTTAGTTAAAGTAATAATACATAGCCCATTCGTAGTAAACCGAAGCCATCGTAAGTGCCTCATCCTCCACGTCGTATGCGATGTAGCGAATCTTGCCATCGTTCTCTTCATTCGGTTCTTCAACGATAACATAACTATCATAGTCGTGACCGAAGTCAGAGTCGAGCATATCTCGCTCCACCACTTCTTCGTAAGTAGGATAATACACTTCATTCTCTTCGGCTTTCATGCAGCCAGTAAACAGCATAAAGCAGCAGAATGCAAAAGCAATCCCAATCATAGTAGCAATAACCTTTTTCATAATAATTATCTCCTTTATAATGTTTTGAAAAGTTTATTTCTTCCATAATAGGAGGTGTAATTTTCGCGTTATTGCCGCTCGATGCATTGTCGAGTTCGATTTGTAACGGAAGGAAAGTATGTGGATATGGATGAATACGCTCTTAAACGCATTGTTGGGCATTCCATCTCAGATATCACAGAAAGAGTGTATTCTAAATGAGGAGTAGAATGGCTCAAAGGAGAAATCGAAAAAATAAAATAGAGTGCAGCCTTTGCGATGTAGGAATCACAATGTATGAATAGTGTAGAGAATATGCAGGATTGCCCCACATTTCTCTACACTATTTCACACTTAGCCACACTCTATTTTATCATACCATCGAAATATTATCGATGCTTCAAAACATTTAACACTCCGACGGCAAGTCTGACGGCGAGACAAAAGATAACGAAACTTCGTTGTTTTTAAGTTTAAGGTGTAGGAGATATGAAGGAGTAAACTGCATTTTATGACGTCCTTATAAACGCATCTACCATCATATCTCCCAAAACCTCTTTTCCAGCCCGTAAAATATCAAGACCGTAGTCAGCCATAAAATTGCACACCCACTCTTCGACTTCGATCCAATATTCGGGCCTTACCATTTTGTGAAGCTCATCAATAATTCCAAAACTTTTCATAGCAGCATGCCCAATCTCGTGAATAGTAACTCTTCGCAAGAGGCTGCCAGACAAACCCTCATAAATATAAATTGTGTTGATTCTGATGTCGGTTGTGGCAAGTCGTCTGTTTCCGGTTCTATCCACGAGATATGGACAGTCACTTTGAACGTAATATACCCGCCATGGGATGCCATTCAGGTAAAAACGTTCCATTTTGATTTACGTGGGCATTTCACCAACGAGTTTCGTAAGATCGGCTTTCATACGCTTTTTGAGGTCAGGCTCCGCAGTACGATACATTTCGCGAATCGTACCAATGGTATCCATCATATGCTCATTGGCGTACATTTCCATGTCCTCTTTGTCTCTTGCAGACTTGGTTTCCGTGTAATGCTTACGAGCGTCAAGGTATTCGCGATAGGGTTTACCATAGCGTTGATCGCTTCTCTCATTCTCGCGACCATATCGTTCGCTCATTTCGTGGTTGTACATTTCCGGGTCATGAGCCCATTGGCGCATACGAGAACGTTCGGTTGCTTTGTTCATTTTGGGAGGGACGTAACCGTAACGATTTTCCATTCCCTCCTCGTCATCACCAGCCCTTTCCATAGCCATGATGACATGAGCATAATAACACTGTTCCCATTCGTTCTTTTCAGTCTCGGAGCAGTTTTTCTTGGCATCTGCAAGGTCTTTGATGATGTCAGCTACTTTTCCAAGTTCATCGGTATCGACTTGCGTAACACCTTTGCTGGTTTCGTTTTCGAACCAGCCTACGACGGTCTCAAACGCTTTGCAAAGCTTTTCGTAATCCGTCTTATCTTTCATATACTCACCCCACCTTCCGAACACTCAGCACCGCGCCTGGCTCGATGACCACGGGAACAGTGCCAGTGTTGACGACGGTTACACGAGAATAGTCCCCACAGCAGTTGACTTCGTACAAAGTCCTTTCAACCGCATTGGCCGCACCAGCCGTTGCCGTCTGAGAAAGAATCGTACCGGCAGGATCAACTACACCGCCAGTTTCAATTGCGAGCTGGGCAGTACCGGCGGCATCCGCAGTCGCGATGTTTCCCGTGAAACGAACCTCGTATATGGCATTGTAGCGCATCTTAATACTGCCAGTTCCGGCCTTGGTGCAAGTATCTGCGCCAAAACGGAATCGTACAGTATCAAAGATGGCCGTCTCGCCTGCTGCCAGCGTAAGAGCCGAGGAATTGGTCAGCTCAAGCATCCATAATCCCCTCCTTCCTTTGCTCCATTTTGATTACTGGCCACAAGCAGCAGAGCAAACAAACTGCTGAGTAGTCTGCTGATTGCAGCAGAAAGGATTTGCAACCACATACGCGGGCTGCGGGCAAGGACGCAGAGTATTGACGAGATAGGTATTCTGATTTGCCTGACTGGCAGCAAGGTTGAGAGCCTGAATCTGGCTACGCAGATTGGCATTTTCAGTACGCATATCCTCCATGCGATTGGCGACGATCTCCTCATGCAGGGCACGGTAGTTGTCGTTCTGGTTCTGCATCAGCGCCTGTGTCTGGTTAGAGATAGCAACCTGAATTGCGTTACCCTGTGTAGCCAGATCATAGCCTACCTGCTGAAAACCAGTCCGATTCTCGCAGCAGCAATTCGCAAGCTGAGTAGCCAAAGCATTGGTATTCTGCATATTGGCCACAGTATCAGCCTGAATTGCCTGCTGGAGAGTAAAAGTGTTCTGCATGGCATTCATGGCGCTATTCTGGATAGCACTCTGGACACCATTGAAACCGGTCAGCATGGAATTGTTCATGGCATAGAAGCCGTCGGCAAGGCCATTCTCAAGGCCATTCAGCTTGTTGGTAACGCCCTGGTTGTCAAAGCCGCGCTGAATATCACCAACAGTAGCGACAGCCGCTTCGCACCCACAGCCATTACCGCCACGCATACCAGCACCGCCGTAGCCAAAGCCACCATACCCGAAACCGCCAAGCAGAGCCATCAGGATGATGATAACCCACCAGCCTTCACCAAAGCCATACCCAAAACCGCTATTGCAAGAGTTAGAACCCATGACGGCCGCAACATCAGCCGCAGAAAGACCATTGGAACTGTTAAACATACGCATTTACCTCCTCTTGGTAAATCCATTTTGAATTTGATGATTCGAGCGAATATGTCTAATTTTTACGTCCCTTCGGTCGATCGCGCGCATCATCAATCCAAAGGTCCGTAAAACTAGAACCTTGGATTAACGATGGGTGAAAAACCGCATAGCTTGCTGACAAGCTTCTTGCGGCGTTACACCATACGTCTTGCAAAGATTATTGGCAATCTCTTCGCCTTTCTTTTGGTCACCTGACTTAATGGCTTCCAAAAGACCCTGTGCGATTGGGTTCTTACTCATGGCCGGATCGCTGGCAAGTCTTTCGACCATGTTTTTGACAAATGGATCATTCAGTGCGTTCATCCCCATCGGCATCCTCCTTTTTGTAAGGTTTTCGATAGTAGGACAGCTTTGAAAGTTTCTTTTCGATTCGATCAAGTCTTTCGTTGACCGGGGCGAGGATATCGGTTTGAGGAACCGCATCTACCGCCGTCACAGCAGGCGTTTCAGGAACAAACCGCAAAGTTTCAATCGTGCCAGAAGAAGTGAAATACTTAATATAGACACAAGAAAGGTCCCCATTCGGGAAAACTGCATAGCTTCCGTCATTGGGGACCTCGTTGGGTCTAATCTCCTCAAGAGTATTTACTTGTCTGCCAACAATCAAAGGATACGTTTGCTGAATCGGCATCTGCTGGATAGGTGGAGGTTGTCTGAAAATAGTTTGCTGAGGCATTTGCGCCGGAACATACATCATATTTTGCTGCGGATAGCTAACGGCCATATATTGCTGTCCGGGAATACCTCCATTTTGAAATGCCAAAAGATCACTTCCTTATTTCGTGATACCCTTAAGGCGAGCGGTCTGCATGGCTTCATCACCAATCTGAGCTGCTTTGGTAAACGAGTTATTCTTATACCAAGCGATCAGACCGGTGATAACGGTGAGACCAGTGGTGATAAGGGCATTTAGCTGTTCGTCCGAAATAGGAAGCGGACTTTTACCCATCGCCTGCAAAATCTGGTTGATAAGAGCAAGGAAGAAGCAAGCAGTTCGAACAATGGTCGAGACACTAACACCCTCGAAAATCTTATTGAGCAAATTTTTGATAGCGGTCATAGGATCAATCCTCCTTTCTGTCATTGTCTATGGGAAGTTTGAGAATGCGATTATAAAGAGCGCTACCGGTGCCGTTTCCCCCAAGAGCATGATAAATGTTATAGACATCTTCTGTGTTCTTGAGTTCTTCGGTTGTCACTGTACCCTTATCAATGCATCTCTGGCACAATTCATATAGCCGCATATGCAGCGTAACAAGTACCCCTTCCCTTGTAAGCTTATCTTCCTTATCCCTCTCAGCGACACGTTTTTCGCTTTCTTCATTCAGCTTCCTCAGCTTTGAGTAAAGATGCTTACACAAAAGACCGAGACAAGTGCTGATTACACCAAAGATGATTTGAATGAGATATTGAGCGACAAAATCCTGCACCGACACCGCCTCCTTATCCGTTCCAGCGAGACTTTGCTTTTCGCACATCAACATGCGTAAAAGTAGAATATCTACCAATACCACCAGTCCCCGGCATCAAAGTTTCCACATAATCAGCAACAACACTTGGCGCTACCCCGGAAACTTTGATGTCCGCAGCCTTGCCATAAAGGTGCTGCGAATATGTAGCACCGCCAACTTTCTTATTGTGACTGAAAGTACGAAACGCCGAATTGATCGTTACGGCCTTACCGAAGTGATCTCGGATTTTTTGCAAAATATCGACAAGATCACTTTCGATAAAGACCACGTCCGACCCATCTTGGCATCTAAACTCTCTTACACGAAAGTTTTTGGAGATATAGGTCGCGCCATCTTTCGCTACCGAATAGGCTTTAAGTGCCAAAATATCAGTCCTCCTTTGTGACTAGACCCTTGATGTGTTCGAGAATAAAAATTGGAGCGTCATAGAAACTCCGATCCCATAGCCAAAAGTCTTTATGATCTTTTCTTCTATATGGCTTACAAATATCATCCTCCCACACCCGATTCCATCTTTTCTGATGATTTGCATCAAGCTTTTCGAGCGCGGAAGTTATGGTATTTACAAGTTCCGCTCTTTTTTCACCATACCCATCATCGTTTTGAACAAAGAAATCAATAGAATTCTTGCTATGAAGATAGGTCAAAGGCTTATCGTCAAAAAAGAGCAAATTCTTGCCGTCTCCAGTAACTTTGGTTCCATAAGGAATATTTACAACGTCGCTGGATAAAGCTTTGAACCTTGCTCGTTTTCGCGTGAAATAGCTATAATAGCCCATTTTGATTTACTGAACCTCGGTATTCTCCTCGCTCGGCTGGATCTGAGCTTTCTTGGTGTTAATACGGCCGATCAGATCGAGGTATTCATCCTCGGTAAGCTGATTTGCGGCCATGTACAGAACCCCGAACTTAGTCGCCAGCGCATCAAGATCTTCAATAGTCTTGGCGGTCATAATGCACATTTTACCAGCGTTGTACATAATACTCATAGTTATACCCTCCTTCAGGTAACAGTAGAAGTATCTTCGGAAGAACCAGACGTAGAGGTCATACTCGTAAGCTCGAGCATGGTAAGACGGTACTCCTGGTCAATGATAAAATTGGAAAGTTGGCTCATAAGATCAAACGTAATGCTACCATCATCTTGGGGGATGAGAACTGCATCGGGTTCGGTACCTTTCATAGCATTTTTTCCGTAAAGATGGTAGACTGTTCCACTAAAGTTTATACCTTCGGCTTCGTGTTCGCTCTTTGCCATGCCATAACAGCCATTCGGCTGCAAGCGAATATAAATCGGTTCGTCAACCATAGCGATTGTGTCATTTGAGATAGGATCCACAATCAGAAACATTTAATCCCTCCTTCTATGGCGATTCGTTTTATATGATTACAGATGGTGGGCAACAAAATACAATTAGAGCCGATAGATCATTAGGAGTAGTTACATTATTCTTTGTCTGAGTTAAATGAAGATGATTGGTGATACCCCCATAGACCTGGTAGCCGGGTATCCGTATACTCCTCCGCTGTTATCGATTGCAACAAAGCTATCATTGTCGCGGTCACGAAAGAAAATTGTTCTAGTCCAACAGTATGCTCGCTCGTTGTCCATAGTATAATGTAATACGGAATTACCAGAAGCATAATACTCATATTGAACTTGATAATCTGATTCGCTTGCCGGTCCACAAGTGATAGTTCCAAAAACTTCTTTTTCGGAGAATATAGAAACATAATCGCTAGTTGACTCCACGGTCGATACTTCATACGAAGCTCTAGTTTTAAACGAATATTTAGTAGCTGTTTTCATTACATTTTTAAGTTCGTCAGGAAGAATTGAAGCTAATCCTGTTGATGAGGTCGGACGTGTAGTGCCATCAAGCACATATCTAACAAGACTGTCTTTCCAGCCACAGGAATTGTCATCGCTTGTGTTCATTCTAAGACTATTCGATCCGCCAGAATTTGGGTAATCATTATCTGTAAAACATATTATGTTTCCAGTATTAACACTTTTTAGAAGTTCAAAATGAATAAGATTTTCGCCTTCTCTGGATGCATTATGATTTATACCGATTATGAATAACGCTGCGGTAGTATCTTGAAAGTGTCGATCGGCGAACCGTCCATTCAAAACAATTTCCTTCTGGTCACCAACAGAGAACGTGTTCGCTGCCTGACCGGAGGAGGAAATCTGACTGATCTCAGCCCAGGTACAATCGTTCAAAGCTTTGATGGCCACAACAGCACTGACGATAATCTTAATATTACCGCTAACACTATCGATAGTAATAGTGACAGACTTCTCGCCTTCTCCGCCGGCAGTAACCGCGGTAGAAGTAATATCACGGTCGCCCATCATTACCTGAATGCTATTGATCTCATAGTTTGCATCGCTATTTGTCTGAATGGTATAATGGAAGGTGCTACCGCCAAGAACGGTACTCGGCTGATCGCCACCAGATACGCTCGCGTTCGAAAGCTGCCACATAACCGAATAGTATACGATCTTCGTAGCACTGGCAGTAATGGTGATATTACCACTAACACTTGAGATATAAATCTCATGAGTCTCGTTGTTGTAAGCACTCGAAGTGATGTTAGACCCGCCCATGGTGATCTGAACATCGGTGAGATTGTAATCAGACGAAACCGAGAGCGTTGCAGAATAACTTTCCCCCTCAAGCACACTACTTGCAGAGTTCGAGTTCGTAACGTTCGTAAGGTTGTTCGTGACCGAGTAATAATTCATCTGCACAGCCGTGACGGAGCAGGAATCAGTCTTTCCGCCACAACTGGCAGTGACCGTGGCACGACCATCCTGAAGCCCCATGACCGTACCATCCTGCGCCACAGAAACAATCCCCTGAGGACTGGAGCTCCAGGTGACAGTCCGGTCATAAGCATCAGGAGGATCGATCGTAACAAGCAGTTTCTCGCTCATACCAACGGCAAGCATCAAAGAATGCTTATTGAGAGTGATGGAATTGACAGGCTTATTCCACAAGTTATAGATAGCCTGATAAGCATCTTCAAGACTCGGATGAATCTCGACCTGCTCTGCAAAATAAGCCAGAATAGCATCCTTCTCGGCTCTGGAAAGACCAGGACTAATTGCAGAAATCTGGCTTTCAAGGTCGGTGAACTTATCGCCAACCGTTTTCGAATCTGCGGCCTGACCAGAAACAGTCAACGTAGTATCAACAGTCACGGAACCGCCACCACCGCCACCTTCGTTAGACTGACAAAGTCTAAAACCATTGGCAATGGCCTGGCGCATATCCCGACCATATACAGCAGTTTCGATTGTATGGATTATCCCAGAATAATCAGGCATTTATGGGTCCTCCTTTCGAGTTAGGAATCGGTGACATAAGTCTTAACATTTCGACCGATATTATACGATCTTTCAGTCGTAGCGTTGTACTTAGATTGATACGATGACAGGCGCTTCTTTTTACTCCCAAATGTAAACTTTTTACCAGCAGGATCATCTAAAGGCTCTACCATTTTTGTACACAAAAGGAGCAAATTAACGCCATGGGGTTCGGAAATAACCCTTGAGAATTTCATAAAGTCCAGTCGATCAGTATTCACCCCGGAATCTACTAGATCAACCGCATTCACTTCAATCTCTTCATATTCGCAATTCCCAACGTCAGTAAGAAGTGCTTGGGCGGCATCGTCCAAAGATTCCAAAGTAGAAGAAGAACCTTCGACAGAGCTTATGGTCTCTATTTGGCCATATTTCGAAATCAATTCGGAATTCATTGCCGTTCCGACAATAGGTTCTGTAGAAGAAAATATCCACCAACCCTTTGTCTCATAGCCGAACACTCTAGCATAAGTTTTAACATCTTCATTCATGCTTTGAGTTATGTTAAGATCCAGAAGATTCTTTCCAAACTCAATGGTTTGGTTGGTAACCCTCTTCGACGCTAGACCAAACAAAACGTCGTCATCATAAAACCCACCGGAAGATTCGGATAAAGTCGGGTCCCAGTTAAGAACCATTAACTTTAAGACTCTCTTATACCCATGAGAATCGCGCTCTCTATCTAGAATCAAATAAACATATCCATCAATTTTAGAAAGCATTCCACCCAAAACGCTATTTTTAAGAAAGTCCCACGTGGTTACATAACGACTATCGTCAACCTGAATATCAGGATTGATTGTCATAGCGTTTATTGCAAGAGCGCCCAAAGTCTCTGCAAGTTGTTCATCCTCGGTTAATCCATCAAGATTATCAGCTTTTGCGGTTATGTATTTGCCATTAGAATCTATATCGCAGCCACAAAAATTGTGAAATGCCCCGACAACGTTATACATATAAAGACCAGTCGGATTACCATCTTCGTCCTGTCTTTCGGATCGAATCGACGTCCAATCTATTTCTCTGGTATCGTCGTTGAGATAAGCAAGTTCACCCTCGCAATAAATATGTTTAACTAATTCGAAATTAGTATCAATCTGAGTAATTCTACCTTGCCAAATTATCTCTCCATCACGTTCTATCTCGATAGTACCGAGAATAAGTCGCAAAGAACTCCAGCACACGTTCGTTTTTGGCACGTCGGCTTCAAAACTGCCAGCTTCGTTTGCTTCTCTTGTCAATATTGGTTCGACAAGATAATGCTCGTCATCCAAATTATCCGTATCGTATATAAGTGTTCTTGATGCCCAATTGTAATGATCCAAATATCCAAGTCCACCGGAAGTCAATGTACCATAGTAAACTTTGTACGACACTCACAGCACCTCCTCTCCAGAGACACTATTGCCGATAACACCATTCTCGAAATCAAACGGATCCCAAAGCCAATCGCTTTCGTTAAAGACTATACGTTTCTTGAAGGGATATAAATCGTACTTTAGACTAATCGTAGAGTTCCTTTCGTCGCTGGTCCATTTATCGACCCATACCATTCCTTCGTAATAAAAAGAAGGGTCATCGGAAAGAATGACCTTAGACCGATGACCCTGCAAAGCGCTCATGATTGTCATATAAGCAGTATGCCAACCATTCCATTTATTACTATCCACGTAAAAGTCAATATTTCCAGTACGATTGTCATAAACAGGCCTTCCAGTCAAAGCCCATGAAAGATCAACTTTGCCATGTCTACCAGGGACAATAACAAAACTTGTCCGTTCGGTAGGGGGAGAAATCACTGGGCGAGATTTGGGGATCAAATGCCAATCTTCCCAGGAGTCATAGTCATCAAATTTGACACTGTGTTTTCCCTCGTAGTAAAATATCATTCAATCACCCTCCTCTCCTAGCCCTAGCAGCTCTAACGCCAAGGGCCGAATCCATTTGACCGGAAATACCGCCGACGAGCTTCTTCGAGTCGAGAACAACCTGCATATTTTCAATCGACTGCCCCATCATGACAACCCGATTGGAAAGCGCATCAATAGCAGCAACAACATCAGCACGACTAGAATCCGCAGGTTCTTTTCCATTTTGATTCTTCTGCACGGTCACTTCACTCGCAAGCGCCGAAGAACGACTACCCCAAGCATCGTCTTTCCCATAACCAGCCACACTCGAAGAATACCAATTGGATGTATCCTTTGGCGTAGAAAAGTCGACGACAGGCGTAATCTCAGTAGCGAAACCATCGGTATTCGAAAGGACGTTCCGTACCATGTCGCTAACACGCAGGGCAGAATCCATAGCACTCGAAGTCATATCGTCCATCGACGAAGTGACGGCGGAAGCACTATCTCGAATACCCTTTGCAAAGCCTTCGTCGATGTAGCTACCAATCTTAATGAATTCTGTAGAAGGCGAATTGATGCCGAAGATTCCCTTTACAAAATCCACGACACCACCAAAGAGTCCGCCGATGAAATCGGTAAATGCGTTCCAAGCGCTCTTAATCCCCTCAATAAGACCATTGACAATGTTTTTGCCAACGTCGATGAAACCTTGGATGAGATTATTGAAGAATTCGCCAATCTCGTCCCAGTTGCCAATCAAGAGAGCAATCGCGCCAATGATAGCACCGATAATCGCAATAATCGGGAGAAGCTCCGGAATCGCAAGCCCAATGCTACCAAGCGCTGCGCCTACCGTCTCGACGACTCCAGCAAGACCAGCGCCACCGCCAATCGTTCCGACAAGAGTAGAGATACCTTCTCCGATGGCCGTCAAGATACTACCGTCGAAGATACCACTAAGAATAGCACCGATTTCAGGAAGACCATTTGTGATGGCGGTCCCTAGGGTCGAAATGAGATTTTGACCCATGCTGCTGCCAAGGAACGACAAAATCGTGTTAAGACCGCTCGCTAAAGCTCCGCCCGTATCGCCACTAAGAGCCGACGTTACAGTCGAAACAAGGCTAGTGCCTATCTCAACGCCTTCTTCGCTAAACGCATCCCCAAAGACCTTTTCAAGATTCTGAGTTAGCTGCGGAGATTTGGCTGCCACCTGATCCCAGATTTTCTTGAACCCGCCGTATATGGTATCCCAGTTGTTAGAAAGCGCATATGCTAAACGTAAGGTGATGGACTTTGCTTCCTCGTCCATATCGAAGCCATCAGCAAGGTCGGAAGCAAAGTCGAGGAACGCCGACTGACTTGAAAGAAGATTCTGCTGTGCCTGGTAAATTTCTTCCTCTGTAGCATTACTTCCTTCGGCGACAAGCTCATTATACTTTTCCTGATAGACATTGGTTCTTCTGAGCTGATCTGCCATATTGCGAAGCGCCACACCAACAGAAAGAACACCATTGGCAGAACCCTGGTACTTTGCTCGCATCGCTTCAGGACTATTTTTTCCGTAAGTTTCTACAGCGTTTATATAGTCCTCAGAACGACTGGAAAGATCGCCATCATCGTAGATTTTCGCCAGCATATCAGTTCGAGATTGGAAATACTGACTTTCTCTATCGATGACGTTCATCATGTTGTCGAATTCTTCGATCTGGGCTTCCCAAAGTTCGTTATTTTTCTTCTGATAGTCAAGCTGGGCTTCAAGAAGGTCGTTCTTCGCTTCCATTACACGAAGGTCACTCTCGCCATACTGCTCGAACAAAGTCTGGTATTGCTTTTCGGCATAGGCAAGCTGATCTGCACTATTGGCAAGCTGATCGGTAATGTTTTCTACTTTTCGGCTGGTCTTTTCGGCGTCGGAAGCCCCAGGATTGGATTCGGTCCAAAGCTCGTATTCGGCGCTGATTCGGTCAGACTCAAGCGACAAACGATTGAGAACTTCCTCGTAAAGATCAGAATACCGGTCGGCCTGAAGCTTTGCGAGTGCGTTCTTTTCCTCAAGTAAGGCCGCATAAGCTTCTTTTGCTTCCTCGGCATCGGCCCCAACCGTTTTGACCATCTCGTCGTATTTTGCCTGTGCAATTTCAACACGAGACGTCTGCGTGTCAATCTCGGACTGAGTGTGCTCAAGTTTCTTTGCCAGAATTTCGTTTGCATCGGCTCCATTTTGATTTTCGGTCATCCAGAGCTCGTACTCAGCATCAGCAATTTCCTGCAAAGTTTTGTTAGCTTCGAGCTGCTCTTTGTATTTATCTTCTACGAGTTCAGCAGGGGTTTTCTTTGTGGAGGAACCAGAGGAAGAACCAGAAAGAGCACTATCCACAGCACTAGAATACTCATCAGCTGCTTTCTTCGCAGCGTCAGACACAAGGCCAGTATCGCCGAGACCGAGGCTATCCCAGAAACCGGTTATAGCATCACCAGCGCCACCAAGAACATCAGATATTGCATCGCCAGCGCTGGATTTGCCTTTTCCGCCAAGAAGAATTTGATTGCGAGTATCTTCTTTAAGAGCGTCCTGATCGACGAGAGGATTGTCTTTGAGCTGCATATACTTTGTAGCCGCTTCCATACCAGCTTGAATTTGCTGGGGGATAAGTACGCCAAAGTGATATGCATTTTCGAGCAACCCGGAATCAAGAAGCGCATTGTTAATACCCTCAGCCATATCGGCCGCCGCGGTATTAGCATTCTCAGCACCTTCCGAAATTCCTTCTGCGGTAGCTTCACTGATCCCAGCGCCAGCCTCTTTTGCGGCGGGTTTCCCAGTGTTAATCGCATTTGCGGCAGAATTCGCCATCGTGCTTGCCGCAGCCTCTACTCCCGGAGTTCCATTTTGAATTCCGAGCGCGTAACCCTCAGCTACATACTCACCATCTTGTTCAGTAACTTTCGAAGGAGAAGCGATATCGAAAAGTCGTCTAAAAGTGTAAAGAAGTTTTGTTCCGAAACTCTGTATAGCATCCCCAGCGGTTTCGTCTTCGTCAAAAGCTTTCGCATACCCTTGTGCGACATACTTGCCTGCCGCCTCGGCATCCCCTCGCCAAACAGCACCCATGTCGGAAATCATAGCGCCAATGCCAAACCAATCGTGGCCAAGAGTATGATCCCAAAGGAACTGCTTTGCTTTATCGATCAGCGACTCAATTGCAGGCCCAACGTAGGTCCAGAGTGCTCCTATACCCACTGCAAGATGCTCGCCAACCGATACTAAGACAACGCCAAGCGTATCAAGGATCGGATCGATCGTCTGCGCGATTACGTTGCAGAGCATCGTGATAAGAGCGATGAGAGCCTCACCAATGTCCGGTGCAGCACCAACAATCGCTTGAGATATAGGACCGGCGAACATAGCAAGAACGCCAAGAGCGGCGGAAGCAAGAGCCAAACTCGCTGTAGCAGCTGCAAAACTAAGGAACACTTTCGCAAGACCACTAAGCGCTGTACTTAGTGCAACCAGACCCGCTGCTATCGTTGGAATATTACCGACAATAGCTCCGACCCCGATCAAAGTGCCAAGAACAGCGACAACCGCAAGAGTTCCTCCCACGATAGTTCCGAAATCGAGTGTTCCGAACATCATGAAGGCAGCAGCAATCCCCATCATCGATAGCGATACTTTGCCAAGAGCAGATGCTGCCACTGTCAAACCGGGTCCAAGCGCGGTAAGAGATGTCAGAGCTATGACCAGTCCTCCGAGAGTAGCCCCGAATACAACCAGTCCCTGTATTGAACTCAAAAAGTTAATACTGGCAAATCGCTCGATCACACCAGCTATCACTGTCAATGCAGCCGACATTGCAATAAGCCCAACAGAAGCAGAGAGCACTCCGCCCTGATTTAGACTCAGCGCTAAAGCAGCCACAGTCAACTCTGTAAGTCCTACTGCTACCAGCGATGCACCTTTAGCAAAATCTGTAAACTTGATCTTAGAATACTGCTTTATCGCTTGATAAAGAATGAGGAGCGAAGTCGCCATAGCGATCATAGCCGCGCCAGAGGTGAACTTAAGGCCCTGCATCGCTATCGAAACGGCGCTCATACCAGTTATGGCAGCAGCGACACTTGCAACCCCAGCGGCAAGATTCGAAGGTATGGCAGCGAGTTTCCCAATAGCACTTGCTACAATATAAAGCGACGTCGCAAAACCGACGAGCGCTAACCCGTTGAAAAGACCAAGACTAGAAAAATCAACTTTCCCGACGACATAAGTAAGCATCGAAAGAAGCGATAAAACTGTCAACAGACCGGAAACCAGGCCGGCGGGATTGATTGAAGCCAAAGAAGCCACCGCGCTTGCCATTATCTTAAGAGCACCACTAAGCGAAATAAGCATGACGGACGCAGTTAATATAACGCCTGCCTTGGTGCTGCTCATCATAGACGAGAGCTTTCCAACAGCTACCATCAACACCGTAAGTCCCGATACAGCTGCTGCAAATATCAAGACATTTGTAGCAAGATCCTCTTCACCAGACGGTTTGATCGCATTAACGAGTTCGGATATAGCATTCGCCAAAATCATTGCGCCGCCAGCTATGCTCACCATAACCGTTGCAAGGCCTACGAGTTTACCGGTCGAAATATCAGCCAAAGATTTTCGGAACTTACCCATCGCGACAACCAAGGTATAAGTCATTACGACAATCGCGCCAAGCCCAGCCGCCATATTTACAAGATCAATCTTCGACATAACATAAAGAGCACCAGATAAGGCAAGCATAGCTACTGCTACATACTGAATGCTCTTTATGGTATTCTGGCGCCGCCAAGACTTAACGGCTCCAGAAATAGAGTCAAAAGCCCCAGCAATAGAGTCAAGGGCTTTTGTTACGGGGTCCTTAAATACGTCAGAGAGTTTCTTAGTCGACCCAGCAAGTTGGCCCACCATAACAGAAAGAAGACCGACGTCCAAAAGCGATAAGATTCTGTAAATATCAAGACTTGTAGTAGATTCCAAAGATTCTATAGCGATATCTCGAAGCTTGATAAAAGGTTCCATTACTTTTTCAAGCATTGAGATAACTCTGTTTGCACCTTCGGAAACCCCATCGCTAAACTCTTTGAATGCTTCACTTGCTGTTTTAGGAAGCTCTAAAATTGCATTTACTGCTTTCGGAATGAATTCAGTAATATTTACACAAATATCACGTATAACATAAAAAGCAGCGCCAACTGCTGTACTGAAAACAGTAAAAGCAGAAACGCCGCTTGTTGAAATCAGAGTAATGAGTTTTTCTAAAGAACTAACAACTTTATCAGAAAATCCAAAATCTTTGATGGATTTCGAAATAGAATCAAAATTTGCGGTTAAAGTTTTAATAGGAGTTTCAAATTCTGGGATTGTAAATTTAGAATCTATGGCTTCCGCGATAGTTACAAAAGCTTCTTTTACACTATCAACCTTACTCGCAGCTGCTCCAAATCCATCGCCAATCTTCGTGATTCCTCTTGTGGCTTCTTCGACCATAGAAAGAAAATCGCCAATCGCTGAAGTAATTTCGAGGAATTGACCCGCGGCTCCCTGGATAACACCAAGGTTACCAGCTGCTCTAACAGTATTACCGATGGATCGTGCAAGAGTGCTAATAATGTTGACACCAATCTTTGCGATACTAAAAAGACCTTCGAACGTTCTGCGAAGTTTATCGGCCGTATCATCGCTGATGATAAGATTTGAAGTCAGGTCACGGATACTTTCGGTAATTTTATAAAGAGTCTCTGCCGTCATCGGAGGGAACACTTCGTCAAAGGCGCCTTTGATTGTACCCATAAGTTTCCCGAAAGAATCCATGACATTAAAAAGCGACTGGATAAGATTTTCTCGACCCGAAGGACGATTCATCTTCTCGATAAACTCATCCAGAGTAATTTCGCCAGATTGAATCTTCTCTTCAAGATCCGTGTAGCTTTTAAGAATGCCGTCAATTTTCTCTCTGCTGAGGCTCATATCCTCAAGCTGCTCGTCGCTCAGCTTGGAAAGATCACTAGCTTCTTTTACGACCTGCAAAAGAGAACTTTCAAGCATATCAGCATTGAGCCAGCCGGACTTGAGCGTTTTCGCAAGACCACCGGCAGATTCAATTTCCTCGTCTGTAATAGCCCCGGATGCCTTACCAACTTTGGTAAGCATATCGGTAAGCAAATCAGAATAATCAGTAATACCCTGGTCAATAAACTGATTTAGACCGCTCTGTAACCCACCCTGCAAAAGTGCATTTCTTGCCTCGGCGCTTTGACCAATGACGGTCTGGAGCCTATCGGAAATCTCAGTCCAGAGTTCTTTTGCTTCCTCAAAGTCACCGATGATGTATTCCCAGCTCTGGGTCCAGCCTGACTGCACAGCTTCTTTAAGAGTGTCAATAAGCTGGGTAAAAGTCTTAACTTTGGTAGCTGCGTCATTCGCAGTTTCACCCATTTTGATTATCGCATCAATCTGCTCTTCGGTATAGCCGATTGCGCGAAGCTCTTCCTCGGAAAGATCGCCCGTGAACTTTGCAAGGGTCTCTGTCAAGATGCTCGCAGTGAGCCAGCCGTGCTGAAGTGTCTCACGGAACGAACCTTCTTTAGCGATCATCTCGTCAATCGCGACGCCATGTACTCTCGCGGTCTCTTTGAGTGCATCCTGGAAGACCTGACCGCCCATACCAGCGTTAACCACCGAGTTCCAGTCCATAAGCTTGACTGTGCCAGCAGCCAGCGCCTGACTGAGCTGATACATCGCGGTGGATGCCTGCTGACTCGTCGAACCAGAGATGGCAGCAAGGTTCGCAATACCTTTAATAGCCTGCACCGAGGTATCCAGCTTAACACCGGCCGCTGTAAACGTACCGATGTTGCGAGTCATCTCGGTAAAGTTATAGATGGTCATGTCGGCGTAACGATTCAGCTCATCAAGCGCTGCATTGACCTGGGCAAGATTCGTACCCTCTTTCTGAGTATTAGCGAGAATCGTCTGAACAGAGTTAATCTGCGTCTCGTACTCAGCAAGACCAGACTTCCTAGGATCGATGATAAGCGCTTTAGTAAGAGCCCATCCGAGCGTCATTGCTTTCGCTGTGATGTTAGACAACACCGTTCCCGCCACGACGTCAAGCGCTTTGAACCGGTAATAAACCTCATTCGCACCATCGCTGACGGGTTCGAGGTTTACATTTTTAGCCGCCTTGGTTATCCCAGAAAAGCTATCGCCCACGTCATCGAACTTCAGCGCGGCTTTTAGTTTCTCGATCGTACTAAGACTTTGCTTTGTGTTTCTTTCGAATTGCGCATTATTGAATTGCATTTCAACAACGCGCTGATCTACTTCACGGCTCATTTATGCATCACCTCTCCCCACGCCCTTTCGGCAATCCGATCAAATATCGGTTTCATTGCCGGATTTATATAATCAATTCCCTCAACATAGCCACCGTTTCTTGTGCCATGCCCGTATTGTAATATCACCGCAATGGGGACCCCGTTAACAATATTGGAATTAGACCAAACAATCGCGATCCTGTCGTTCGAACGTTCGATTTTATAATACCAACTGTTAGCGGTGGTCCCCGTGTTTTTCGGTGTGGCTTCTCGAAGAGCCTCAACGCCTTCTTTTGCGTATCGCTCTAATATTTGGTTAATATTGAGCCGAGAAGCTTTCCTTAAGAATGTTTCGCTATTCCGAAAATTTCCTTTTTGTCGAAACGCAATAATTTTCGGCACTCAAATCACCCCTTCGTGCCAAGTTTTCTCTTTCTAGCAGCATTTTGCGCACGCTGCCACTCACGCTGATCTCGCTTTGACATCTTGTCGGAAGGGTTCATACGCTCTTGGCAAACTTTAATGAGCGTCAAGAGATGATTTAAGTGTCGTTTTTCAAATTCAAGTGGAATATTACATTCAAACATAGCAGCATAAAACACTTCTGCGGTTTGAATGTTTTTCTTTTGTGCCCATTTCGGGACGTTTTTACCTTGATTCTGCTTTTTATGCAGATCGTAAATTTTGGTTGCTGTGGCCGGATCGTCGATATATTGTAAAATGGCGTTCATATTTTCTTTGGTAAGGCGGTGATACACATTCGGATCGATATTCTTTGAAACTGTCATACAGCGAACGTAATCAATCTTTTCTTCGTCCGTCTTATCTTCAGAAAAATATGGTTTGTGCCACTTACTTTCCCACTTAGCCAAAGAGAGCAACGAATGCTCAAGTTTCAAAGTCACTGGACTGGAAAGCGAGACAAATTCCTCTTTTTCAGGATCCCAACCCTCATCTCCAGGAATCGTTATGGTAAGCATTCATATCCTCCTTGGCGAAATATCTTAGCTTCGTGCAGGCAGAGCGACAGAGGCCTTATTCTTCTCCTTCGGCACGATGCCGTTAAAGAAAGCACTGGCTTTGTCAGCATCCTGCACCAGCTCCATGTAAATATCACTGAACGCCTGAGTGGACATAAAGTCCTCGCGCACTGCGTCGTTCTTCACAAAGCGCCGACCATCCGCGCTCTTCACGCCATACGCGGCCAGGATCAACTTCTTAAACAGCTCGATCAGCTCCACCTGGCTCTTCGCTGCGACGGCCTTATTGATGAAATTACCAAGGCCACCCTCGGTAGAAAGCTCCATCTCGGCAATCTCCTGCTCGGTCAGATTGAAAAAGAAGTCTTCGGTGCGCTCATTGCCATCGAAATCGATGTAGGTAACGGTTTTCTTCAGCATTGCTGTTTCTCCTTTCAATATAAAAAATAAAGAGGGTCTGCCTCCGTTTAAGAAAACAGACCCTCTTCGAACAACCTTTGGAGTATCCTCACTCCATTTTGATTTTGGGATTAACTGCCGACGCTAGAAGTCATCATGCTGATAACTTCGTCGGGAAGAACCAGAGTCGGCTCATTGCTCGTATCGCCATACAGCTTCTTCTCCAGCTCAGCCAGCTTACCGGCATCAGCTTTGGTCGAGTCGATGGTGACACAACCAGTAGGCTTGTGACCAGTGACATTAACAGGGTTCGACTCGCACTCCCAAGAGAAGGTGATAGCGTCGGGAGAATCGTTGATGGTGGTGTACGCACGCTCGGAAGGCGATGCGGTCAGACCATAAGCAATGTGCAGCTTATAACCCTTATTCGAGGTGGTGTCATCACCGATGGTGGTCACCCAAGAGAAGCCGAACATGACACGATCCTGCTGACCAATCTGAACGCCGGTCGCAACCTCAGCAGAACCATCGCACTGGCCCCACTCATCGGGATAGGTATACGCCTCAATGGTAATGCCGTAGTCCTCGGCAGAACGCATCGAAGCGTACTTGATGTCATCGGCGTACAGGTCAGTCGCCTCCGCACCAGAGGGAGACTCGGTAACAGCGGTCAGGCCATTCCAAGCAACGCCATTGTCGTAGCTGTTCTCTTCAAGGTTATAAGGGTACAGAACGCCCTTTTTGGTACCCATCTCAAATTCACGGGTACCGGTAGCATCCCAAACAAGAGCTGCCATAGATTTACCTCCTTCATACATAAATTATAAACGTATCGTGATTGAGGTTATCTGCCTTGTAATGCCGACCATATCGACACCGAGGCAGGTTCGCAACAGCATATACCAAAAGCGAATCGGGGTTTTCATCAATCACGGTCACATCGTAAAACGTGTGTTGAGCATACGGCCGGTCATCAGCCGGAGCATTCTCAATGTCGCTGCGCTCATAACGAATTGCGGGATACTTCATGAGGAGATTAGCCGGTGGCTGAAAATATACATTCTCAACTCCGGCCATATCCCGCATCACTTTGCGCAAGGTTCTGTCTAATTCAAGTCGTTTATCAGCCATTCCAAAGCCCTCCAAGCGTCAGGGTAAGTCGTGGATGTTCGACCTGAACGTCCGTTACCTTCCACTTTGCACCGCAAAACGTAGCGTATTTCATGGAGTAAAAGTGATTCATGGCATATGGATCCGCGACAATAGAAAGCTGATTCTGAACAGAAATATCATCATTCACCTTGTCGGCTGTGACTAGACGGCGGTTATTTTTCACTACGTCCCCATGATACTTCCGTTCGATGAATTCTTCTTTGTATACACTTGGGGCTGTTTCTTTGGTTTCATCTACAAAACCAATCACCCCTGCCCATTTTGCCATGAGTCACTCCTCCATTTTGATTTTCTCACTCCTCGCTCTTCGGCTCGGTAGCCAGGGTCCAGGTCTTACCAGCCGGAGTCGAAGCACCGTCGACAGTCTTATAGCTGTCCTTGACAAAGCTCACGACCACGTTGTAGTTGGTGCCGTCAAAGATAACCAGGGTGCCGAACATAGCGGCGTTATAAACGTCGTCGGAGTTCAGTACCTTCTGGAATGCGGCGTCGCCGTACAGCTTCGAGTCGGTGGTATCGCCATAGGCCATATACTTACGGACATGGACATCCTTGCCCTTCTCATAAACGGCCTCGGCCTGCGGGGTCTTCTCCTCGCGATAAGTGTCCAGAGTTTCTTTCCAACCCATTAGTTAGTACCTCCTAACTTTCTTTGTATGAAAAATCAGGTGCCGACCTTGTACTCGACCGAGATAGCCGAGAACGGAACAGTCAGAGCACCAGAGCACCGAGTCTCGATCAGGTACTTCTGCTGGTTGTAGTCGATGTCGAAGTCATCAAACATGTTGACGGCACCGCCCTTATCAGCACCAACGGTATAGTCAGCCAGATTGACGATCAGACCAACGAAATCGCCACCCTTGGGACCCCTATAGCCCTCGAGCTGAGGAACAGTGACGATATTGCGCACACGCAGCTTACGAGCGAGAGCCGCCTCGTCAGCATACAGGGTGTGGCCAATATCATCCTCAAGCAGCAACATGTCAGCCAGGGTGTCCTCACTCGTGAACAGAGTCGGATTGCCGCTGCCCTTGTAGTCCTTGCGGCTCTTGATGATGGCGCGAATAGCCTTCTTGGCCTTAGTGTCGGCATCATCACCGGAAGCCACATCGACCTGAAGCTTGATGGTGAACAGATCCTCATCCGAGATAATAGGACGAATGCAGTTCTCGTCGATCTTGTCGTCGGAAGAAGACAGCCGACCATCGCCAATCAGAATTGCTCGAGCGATCTCCTCATCCAGCTTATAGCGCATCTCCTGCTTCCGCCAGGCGACCACATCAAACTCGGTGATGTCGATAATGTCATCGCGATCCATCCGCAGCTTCTTGTAAACGGTGGTCGGCGCGGTAGAGCGCTTCAGCAGACTGAACACCTGCTCCTTCTTGAAGTTACCCTTGATGTAGCCCTTAGCCCGAGCATCGTCCTCGGTCAGATCCGCGAAGGTGGTGCGGAACCGGCTGAACGGAGTATGATGAACGCCGTTCATAACGGTGCGAACCCAAGACTGGTCATTATCCAGAATCTTGGGCGGAGTGTTCAGTTCACGCTCATAAGGGAACAGCCAATCCACCCGATCGATACCATGGGCCAGGAACGAATCCCTCATGCTGCCATAGCGCTTAGCATCGGCGATTGCCGCCTTGATATCAGCCGCGTGCTGGAGGCTGTCGTCGGGGGTATCGCCTTCGAAAACATTGTGCTTCACAGAATCATCCTCCTCATCAGAATCATTTTTCTTTGCGTCTTCAATGGCCTGACCAACAAGGAAGTTGCAAACGTCCTTCTGCTCGTCGGTCATACTGTCATAGACTTCCTTGACAGTTTTACCTTCTTTCTTCTCTTCGGCCACTTTTGTACCCTCCTCTTTGGTGTCAGTACCAGTTTCTTTCCCCTCTTCGGCATGATACAGTTCAAGGTCGTCATCGTTATAGATAAATGCCTCACCGTCTGCATCTTCCGAATGAACCACGATATCATCAATGAGCGCCCCGGGATTTGCGCCCGACAAAACAAGGCTCACTTCCCGAATATTCCCATGAAGAACATCTCTTGCGGCTGACTGCTTAAGACCATTTGCGTAGATCGACAGGTTGGTAATATCTCTGCTCTCTACACACTGCTTTGCAATCTGCCCGGAAGGCGTGTCATTGAAATATCCATAACAGCGAACCCCTTCCGGAGTATTCTTGAGCAGCGCGTGCCCAAGTATGTCCTCGGGATCGTCATGATTGTGGTTCCAAACAAGGGGGACTTCTTTACCATCGCAATCAGCAAAAGCGTTTTTGCGAATCGTGCGACCGTCAGCACATCGAAGATCATTCTTCGTGGCCCAGCCCGCAAAATCGTAAGGTCTATTTGCCGCTACTGCTTCCATTTTGATTTTCTGCCCCTCCTTCCCTTTCTTTACTCAATAGTCTTTCATTTTGCTCTTTTCCAGCCGTCATCGTAATACGCTGATTATCGGACTGGTTAAGATTCTTATTACGAAGTTCATCCGCAGCAGGATCTTTCGAAGGCTTGAGACCAACAAATTGCCGCATCTCGTTCGACGAAATAATCTCATTACGGGTAAACTTATCCGCAACTTCGGCAAGTGTGTTAATCGGAACAATCTTGAACGGATCACGGAAGAACACGATCGACTGACGCTGACTTCTAGCTGTCTTTGTGAGAAACTTTCGCTTGAACTCGTCTACAATCGCTGAGACAATCGGTTCAATTGTCCTGCTATAGTAATTCGTCATGGCCGATTCGTCTGCCGTACCGTTCATGATCTCTTGCGTAAGACCAAGTTGTGCATACATCATGTTTGTGAGGTACTCAACTTGCTTTAAGAGATTGTTTTCAAGGCTTCGATTAAGCTGGACAATTCGCTCTGTACCATCGGCATATGCGATACCGTACTTAGAGCTTGAAAGCTGCCGCTCAATTTCGGCCCTTCTTTGTTCGGCCTGCTGACGTCGTGCTTCGCTCTTGATAACATAGGGAAGCTGGATAATCAAATCGAGTTTGCCAGAACTCGTCTGTTCATCTACAACGTCCAAAAGGTTAAGCTTTCGAATAAGACGCTGCATGGTGCCGTTCGTCTCATTCATAACCGCGTAAAAAGGATTTTCAACGATGGCCACCATCTTTTTAGGCAGGACAATCTCCTCCTTATAGCCTTTTGTTTCGTTATAAAGCTTCACTCTAACTGCTTTTGGGAACCACTCGGTGATCTGCCCAACTCGCATCGAGTAAATTTCATACGAAGCATTGGTCCTCGGGTCCACATCAGTCCAAGTTGGAACCACGGCTACAACGCCCTCGTCAAGCATCGACATCACAATATCCTGCACGAGAGCACGTCCTGTCTGATCCACATTGCCAGAAAGATTCAGACAAGAATTAAGACCCGATTCGATGGTCTCATCGTAGCGACCATTTTCGTCGAGCCTTACATGCTGTATTGAGATGGATGATGCGTCCGTTGCAATTCGGTTATAAACTGCCGAAACAATCGTTCGATCAGTTTGATTGCCAAGCCTCTGATAATACGGCCGATAGCTATAGCCCCCTCCGTAATAGGACCTCGGAGGGTCTCGGTTAAAAAATGCGTTCCAGGCGCTTTTAACCCTGGAAGTGAAATTCAATTCCATTTTGATTTTCCTCCAAGGTTAATCGTCTTTCTTTTTGTCATCTTTCTGACCACCCATAGAACCAGTGGCCATTGCTTTGGCGAGATCGGGGTTCCCAAGTGCCTTCTTGACAAAAGTGCTTCCTGCATACAGCATCGCGCCCTTCGTCATGGTAGTAAGAGCCTGTTCACCCGCATTACGAAGAACTTTACTCACCATACTCTGCCCTTGCTGCTGTGTATTCTGCGCTTCCGGTGGATTATAGTAGCGTTCCTCGGCGTCAAGCAAATCCCGAAGCTGCCGTTCTGACTGTTTACGGTTCACGATAGTGCGAAGTTCGTCGTCGGAAAGATCGCTGATCGACTGACGGCGGTTTTTCGCAGGGGGAGAACTTTGAGCCTGCTTCTGAGCATTATCGCTCCCACCATCGTCGGCGTACCGTTTCTTTCCGGCAGGAGTAAGAGTACCATCTTTGTTCTGATACCGACGTACTCCCCACTTCATGCCTTTAATGCCCCAGTGATAAAGCTCGGAGGCGGTGTTATATTGCCACACTTTATCACCTCATTTCTTATCCAATTCATTTATTGCATAAGTATAATCTTTATCCAGCAAACGCTGAACGGCCTGTCTTCCAACTTCTGCTCTCACTTTTACAGCCTCGCCAATAGCGACACCAGTGGCGGCAACAGGAAGGCCAAGACTTGGTGCTATGGCGGCGGCTTGTGGCAGAAAATCAACGCCAGTTTGTAGAGTAGCATATAAACCCAAACCCATGACTCCAACAGCAAGACCAGCCCCCAAAGCACCAGATAAAATCTGCCCGACCGCAGCTTTGCCTTTTATTCGGTTGGCTTCCATATTATTCTCAACTTCAGAAGCTATCTTATTTTGAGAAACTTCTGCTTTTGCTTTGCTCTTACTGGTATTACTGCCTCTATACTTTAGAATATCCGCTTTGGCAACATCATTCTGATAATTAACACTTTTAATAAGACCGATAGTTTTATAATAACGAACTTTCCCCGCTGGAGTAAGACTACCGTCTTCATTCTGGTATCGTCTTACGCCCCATCGCATGCCTTTTATACCATGATGATAAAGTTCATCATACGAAGACATATAATTGTAATGCCAAACTTCCATGCATTTCCTCCTTTTCCTTCCATTTTGATTTTACCGAAGATCAATTCCTTCGATTTTGGCCCGAGTCTCAAGATCGATCATGTACATTCTCATATGATGAAGCTGGCGACTGAGTAATGTACGAGAACAAGACGGTTCGAACTCAAGAGTTCCTTCGTCCCATTTAGTAGTCATGAGAGCGAGCTTGTCATATCGAAGTTTCAGCTGATAATATTCAGCCTTGAAACGCTCTTTATAATCAGAGCTCGTCATCATTTCGATGGTGTCCTTAAGTTCCTTAAGTTCCATAACTTTCACCTCATTCAAACGCTTCTCTTGTCAGCTTCCATGCAACATAAGCGTCCATCATAGCAGCAACCGCGTCAATCTTCTCGTCATACCGCAGTTTCAAAAGCTTGCGATTGCCGTTCGTATCTTCCTGTACAATACAGTTACCCATCGTAAACTGCATAAGACCTTCGTCAAAGATAAGTTTTCTTTGCGCAGAAAGCTTCTTAAGTTCACCGAGCGGAACACTTTCGGTCCTCGCACCCTGAATAACCTTCACGACACCAAATTGTCCATTCTCGGTACACCAGCGGTCAATAAAGGCTTTTGCGTTATATGGGTCATATCCAACACAGCGCACATCGTATTGGGTTCCTTCGATAAAGGCATCAAGGTCATCATACACATCCATCATGTCAAGAACTGTACCAGGCATCACAACAAGCGTTCCCTCATTCATGAATTGCATGTACTTTTCCCTTAATGCCGCTGTGAGCTTTGAAAGGGTGAACTCGGAAATATAGTTCCGGGTCTTCACACCAAACATATCGGGCCCAAGCGGAAAGAGGAACGTAAATGCACAAAAGTCATCGCCCTGGGAAAGGTCGCAGCCCATAGAGCACGGCATCTGCCAGAAGCTTCTATGCGGATGCGGCAGCGTTTCTTCATAAGGAAAGAAGTAAGTATAGCCTTCAAGAGGAATACCAAAACGCTTTGCCAAGATGTCATTGCGCGTAGCCGGAGCTTGTTCGGCGCGTTCCACGTCAAGCTGATAAGTTTCGTAGCTTACGGTCTTTCCGAGATTAGGGTTCGCTTTGAGCCACATCTCAGGCTTTGCTACCTCATCAATGGAGTCAAGCTTATAGTACCAAATGGACACATGAGGATTGACATAATCACCCTTCAGGATGCTCATGAGTTCCATTTTGATTGTATCACCGACGCCATTTCGAACAGTGCCCTCGGAAGATACGGCTAGGATAAGGTAATCGTCGATCTTTGCTGCGCCCTGCTCAATAGCTCCAATCGGGTCTTCTCTTATTTCACAAGAAAGCCATTCATCCACCGTTGCGCATTTCACTCGCAAACCCTGAAGCTTTGAAATTTCCATGGGACGCACTTCCAAAAGGGAGTTTGTAAGAAAGTTCTGAATACCCTTTTTGGTACTTGCAAGTTTCTTGCGATTGGCGATGTTGCCGGTTGTATTTTGTAAGGAACCATCAGTTAGAAACTTAAAAAGCGGCCCCCTCGAGCGGACAATGGCAGTTGAAAAAGCACTCATGACTTCTTCTGCCTGTCGCATCGTGGGGGCCGTTGTGATCTGATGGGTTGTGGACGTATCGACGTTGAGAAAGTATGCCTGGATAAAGGTCTCGTAAAGACTCTTTGCTGCACTTCGGGCGACAATAAGATACTGCTTATTAACAAGACGCTTTTTTGTTCGTCTTGTCTCAAAGTGGCCGCCATAGCCATCTTCATTCGGGACCCAAACGCTTCGATCCACAAAGTAAAACCAGCAAAATATCTGTTCGGCCCAAAGCTTAAAAGTATCCAGAAGCTGCACATCCGATCCATCGGTAAGGGTCATTTCTTTTTCACAAAAAGCCACAAATCCATCCATTGCTCGGTCATCATAGTAAACTCCTGGGTTTGCAATGAGATCGTCTATGCGATTCATTTCCATGGATACTTCCCTGCAAACCGGAATTTCTCCTCGCATAACGGCATCTCGGAAGCGTCCATAATACTTTGGAGTGGCAGTGTTTGATAGAGACATTTACGTAACCTCGCTTGCCGCTCTAAGTTCTTCGTCGGAAAGACTCGAGCTAAGTATTTTAACCTCATGGTATGTTCCGACAAAACGGTTCGAACCTGCTGCATTCGACATCGATAGCGAACCTGTCACCGGAGATGATCCGAAATTAGAAACTATCTTAGTTCCGTCCATCCATGCGTTTAAATTACCGCTTCCAGAGTAATTAACCTTGAATACCAAACGATGCCTAGTATTTCTAAGCGATGTAGTATCGACCGACGATTGATCTGCAAACGACTGGACCGTAAGATTATTTTCAGAATATGATGCATTTATATAGAAACCAACACAGTTATAGTTCCAACTATCTGGAGAAAGACCAACTCGTATGAGATTCGAATTTGTGGACTGCGCGCTACCCATAAAAGTAAAATCCACAAGCATGACCAGAGAGTCGGAAGAGGAAACCGATCTGTCAAGTGATTGAGTGAAAGTATCACGTGATGTGACTGTCAAATCACTTATGAGAACTACTTCTTCAGGCGTTATTGGCCATTTTCTCACAGTTAGCAAATTTTCAAGAATATCAAACCGATAAATGTTCCAAGATTCCAGCAAATACCCATCTGGGGTATGCACATCACTAGGAAGTGCAATACTCGGCACTTCGCTCTCAACCTGGAAAACAAGACTATACTTTCTTGTCTGACTCGTATCGGAATAATCATCAAGAGTAATTTGCATATCTTCAGCCGGAAAACCAACCATATAGTGCATCGTATTTCTGGTCAAAGTAACCTGGTTTTGAGCTTCAGAATATCTGACAATCTTGGGCTCAACAATTACTCCGGTTTCGAAATTAAACGGATTCCATTCCCATTCCCCGTATTCGTTATACCAAAGAACCATACCGTTTGGATAATATCCAGCGGCCATGACAACATTTCCAGTTTCTTCATCCTTGGTAAATGCGCTTCCATCTTGGATTGGGATGGCACCAACTATTTGTTCACCGGATTTATCATGGGCCGTATTACCAGACAGTAAGGTGTTTTGTTTTACCGTATCAGAGGTAAGGTCAATCTTTGTTACCCCATCAATGACAAATTTGTTATAGCCCATGACCTACTACTCCTCATTATCCAACAATAATAGTGTAACCGCCCTGTTCGTTGACAGTCTCCTGAACAGGAATAGCAGCAACCGTAACGCTCGACAGGTAGTTATATCCAGAGCCAGTGTCAGGAAGCACTTCCTGCTTACTAAAAGTAGGGGTAACACTCTTAGCCTGAGCATTGACAGACTCGGTACCAGACATGGAACCCTCGACGCCCATGATGGTAACGCCATGACGAATGTTTTCAGGAATAAGTTTTGCAGACTCCGCACTGTCCACCGAAACAGTACCAGACCCATCGTGATAACCCTGAGGAATGGCGTAAGGAGTGTCAAGATCAGAAATCGTACCCCGAACACCACCCTTGTTCGGCATCGTACCAGTTACCTTGCTGCCTTTAACATATGCAGTCTTACCACTCAAAATTTCGGAGGCCGCAGCATTAGCATCACTGGTGTTGGCATCAAACGTACAGGTACCCTCAATAGGCGCACCAGTTTTATCATGAGCTGTAAAACCGGAAAGAAGCTTATTCGCACTTACAGTATCGCCAGTGAGATCCATAATGGTCTCGCCATTGACAACGACCTTGGAATAGTGTGAATCTTCCGGAATTGAACGAACTTTCATTCGAGTTGCCATATAAGCCCTCCTCTCAAATGATCAATGTATTACCCCCAGCCGCATTTCCAACAGTAGTAACCTGTATTGCTTTCACGGTAATGTTTTCATCCAAAACAGTATCTTCTGTTGAAAGCGTTTGGTCGACGAACTTCGGAATTACTTCGGTCGGACCCTCGTAAGGATCGCCAGCTTCCCCCTCTATCGAGTCGATCTCTTCATCGAACTGCCGAATATAAAGAAGCTCGGTTTCTTTTGTTTTCCTTCTTATAGAATTAGCAGTATCTTTTAAGTGATGACGAATCTTCGAAAGGTTTTCAAGTTCAAGATCCTCAATGTTAATACTTTTCATTAAGGATCACCCCCAAAGCATCATCGACAATATCAGACACTTCACTTTCAGTATAGACTTCGCTAGATGTATTATCACAAAGAACGTTTAGTCTCCACTCAAGCTCGCTGCACATGTTCTGAAGTGCCTGCATGGTGGTAGAACTTGTAGGGGGGTCGAAAAGCATTCGAACCTTACAAGCCATGTAACTTTTAACGGCCTCCATCATCTCTCCTTCGGGAATAAAATCAGACCAAACCGCCGAAGAGTCAAGAATTGAGAAGCCCTTGCTCGGGCCTACGCCGAGCTGCGTAAGAATCGTGAAAACACTATTGATGTGAAGGATAATATCAAGATCGAATTCCGTATTCTCCTCGGCAATCCCAAGGAGCTTTTTTGTGGTATTGAGGATACTGTCAGTCATAAAACTCCTTTCCGCCAAGGGCATGTATCAAAAGGTGTCCGATCTGAGAAATCCGGAAGAAGATTCTTCTTTAATCCTTCGTGACCATAATGAATAATGTTATGTGTTTTGAAAGCCACGCAAACAACATTCTCCGGATCAAATAGGTTATCGCTATGCTGCAAAATATCTTCTTTCGTGAGGGGGTTTAAGTGATGGATAAATATTTTAGGCCGAATTTTCCGACCGTTACCAATATTCCAATCGCTTATCGGAAAGTCAGGATGAGCCAAATCGCAGCCTCTATCTCTAGTAATGATAAAATCTCTAAAGTCTCTCCATTCTTTCGATATGTAAAAATCTTGATTGAGATAACGATCAACACCAAACGTATCTTCTCCAACTCGTCCATAAAGCATGAGATAACGAAGTCTATCGTTAAAACTTGCAATTCGTATAAGCTCGGAATATTTTCTCTTGGGCATCTTTACTTTCCTTTCTTTTATGGTAAAATAGAATCAGTTCCTACACTATTTAGATCGGAGGTATCACAATGCCCAGAGGAAAACGAATTGAACGAGTTTACACTGGAAAAGCCGCAAAACTTGACGAAAAGGTGAAAGCACTTGAGGAAACCCTCAAAGCTGTAAAAGCTGAACGTGAAGCGGCTTACAAAGAACAGCTTAAAGAAGAACGTAACTCCAAGAAAGCCCAAGCGGCCCAAAGACAAAAGATCTTCTGAAAGCAGCCGAGAACTCCGGAAAATCAATCGATGAACTTATTGAAATAATTAACAACGCATAAAGTCAAACGCCTGTGTAAAGTGTAATACCCTAACAGGCGTTTTTCTATCTCATAAAATATCGTCATTTCCATGCCCAGAATATTCTTTCATAGCAGCGATGGCTTGAGCAAACATTTCATCATTATGCGCCTGAGCTTTGAGTGCTTCGGTCTTTGCCTTGAGAAGCATGTTCTCGGATTCCAGCTTTTCTCGCTCGAGACGAGCCTTGCTATCCGCAAGCTTCAGATAATGACAAAGAACAGCGCTAGATGCAGTTCCTTCTCGAAGCTGTTTTTCGGCCAAATCCACAGCGTAAGAGATCATCTGATTCTCTCTTGCTTCTGGCGTCAACGCGGGCCTTCCGACCCTTCCGCCGGACGAACCCCTCGTTGTTTTCATATGGTTTTGCTCCTTTCTGTTTGAGATTCTTTTATGTTCCGGTGATTTCTAAAAGAGTTTATGAGATGTTTGCAAATGTTTTGGATGGAAGAATAGGAGGTAAAGCACTGAAAGGAGAAACAGTGTTGATGCCGGACCGCAAACCCACAAGGCACAATTGTAAGGAGGTGAAAGATTGCAAACCAAAACCCATAAACTCTTTTAGAAATCACCGGAGGCAAATATCAATTTTTACCCCCGGAGAATTTTCAAAGTGAGCGGGCGA